>ERZ1106939.1785-NODE-1785-length-15126-cov-4.204631_pt1 | contig 15126 bp, 13 predicted proteins | sample MGYA00403669_ERZ1106939 | MGnify/ENA primary metagenome ERZ1106939 (study PRJEB35170, sample SAMEA104062447) | human gut metagenome | biome: human gut; feature: human-associated habitat; material: faeces | place: Denmark | collected 2012-09-28 ...
CGATCTTCTCCTCGTTGTCATCGGAGCGGCCGCTCTCCTTACCGCGATTGATGAGTCGGGGCATCAGTTCGTCTTCGGGGACAGAAAGCTCTATCATGGCTGCCACTTTGTGTCCGCGCTCGGCAAGCATCTTCTTCAGGGCCTCAGCTTGGGGAGTGGTACGGGGAAAGCCATCGAATATCACGCCGGCATGTTCTTTGCCAAAACCGTCGTAGACACTGGCCAGAATGTCAACCATCAATTCGTCGGGAATCAACTGCCCGTTGTCAATATAGCCTTTGGCCGTCTTGCCAAGTTCCGTTCCGTTCTTGATTTCGTTGCGAAGCACGTCGCCCGTAGAGATGTGACCGAGACCGTATTTCTCAATCAGCTTGTCGCTCTGAGTGCCTTTGCCTGCACCCGGAGCACCGAAAATTACAATATTCTTCATCTTTTACCTTATATATAAAGTATGTGTTTGGATTATGCGTTGCCAACGGGACTGCCCCCTTCCCCTCTTGCGTCCTATTCGCTCACGAGCGTGTAGATGTCACGCAAGCCACGCCCCTGCTGGTCGTAGTCAAGGCCGTAGCCGAGGATAAAGTCATTAGGAATATTCATCACCGTGTACTCGATGTCCAAAGGCACCAACAGTTTCTCCGGCTTCACCAGCAATGAGCATATATGGATAGACTCCGGCCTGCAGGCCCGCAGGCTCTCCAGCATGTGCGCCATAGTGAGTCCCGACTCGATAATATCTTCCACGATGATGACCGTCCGCCCGGTGAGGTCGGCATTGATGCCCACCAGCTCTTTCACCTTGCCCGTAGAGGCCGTACCCTCGTACGAAGACAACTTCACAAACGAAATTTCACACGGAATGGTGAGCATCCTCATCAAGTCGGCCGCAAAAATAAAAGAACCGTTCAACACAGCCAACAAGAGCGGGTTCTTGCCCTCCATGTCCTTGTTGATACGGTCGGCAACCACTTTTATTTTCTCCATGATTTCGGCTTCGGGGATAGAAGTCTTGAAGGTCTTGTCCTTTATTCTAATGGTACCCATTGTCCCTCTGATTATTATTTTGGTGGCAAAATTACGAAAAATATGCGTAACTTCAGCCATCGTGGGACAATTTTTCACTTTTAATTATATGTTGCTGACATCGGGAAATCAGCGAAAGAGAATGCGTTCACCCACAGTCAATGGAGCTGTTTTTGATTTAGCCTCTATGCAAAAATGCGCTTTAAACTTCACAAAATGTTCCTACGATTTATAACTTAAACAGCAAGAAACAAGTTTTTCTGTACGCAAGGGGATGCAAATTCCAAGATTATTTGTAATTTTGCCCTTGATATGAAGATTTTCACAAGTGCTCAGATACATGAGCTTGATAAATATACGATCGAACACGAGCCGGTGAGTTCCATCAACCTGATGGAGCGGGCGGCCAAGGCACTCACCCACGCCATCACCGAGGACTATTCGACCCGCACACCCGTGGTGGTGTTTGCCGGTCCGGGCAACAACGGGGGCGATGCACTGGCTGTGGCACGCCTGTTGGTGGAAGAGGGATACGATGTGAGCGTATACCTCTTCAATGTACACAACCATTTATCCGAAGACTGTGCCGCTAACAAACAACGGCTCACGGAGATGAAGGGACTGAAGAAATTTACGGAGGTTACACTCAATTTCGATCCACCTGAATTGGGGGCCGACACGCTGGTGGTGGACGGATTGTTCGGCAGCGGACTCAACAAACCGCTCGCCGGCGGGTTTGCAGCCATGGTGAAATACATCAACCAGTCACCGGCCCGGGTGGTGAGTATCGACATGCCGTCGGGACTGATGTGTGAGGACAACACGTACAACATACGTCAAAACATTGTCCGGGCCGACCTTACCCTGACTTTGCAACAGAAGAAGCTCGCCATGCTGTTGGCCGACAATCAGCCTTACATCGGTCGGCTACGGGTGCTTGACATCCGACTCTCACCGGAATATATCAACAAGACCGAAAGTCAGTACACCCTGCTCGAAGAGAGCGACTTGCGGCCCCGGATGCTCCATCGCAGCGACTTCGCCCACAAGGGCAGCATGGGCAATGCGCTGCTTGTGGCGGGTAGCTACGGCATGGCAGGGGCAGCAGTGCTCGCAGCCCGGGCCTGTCTGCGGGCAGGAGTGGGCAAAGTGACGGTTCACACACCCAAGCGCAACTACGACATCATGCAGATGGCTGTGCCCGAGGCAGTGATGCAGATGGATCATGAGGAGACCTACTTCTCCGAGGCGGTGGACACGGAGGATTTCGACGCACTGGGCATCGGACCGGGACTGGGCCAACTCGAGAATACGGCCATCGCCCTCATCGCACAGATTCGTCGGGCCACCTGCCCGCTCGTCATCGATGCCGATGCCATCAATATCCTTGCCAACCACCGCGCCTGGATGCAACAGCTGCCGAGGGACATCATCCTCACACCTCACCCGAAAGAGTTTGACCGCCTCTCGGGAGGGACAAGCAACGGAGACTACGACCGGTTGCACAAAGCCCAGCAGATGGCGGAGCATCTACATGCTTACATCATACTAAAGGGACACTATTCGGCACTTTGCCTGCCCAACGGACAGGTGGAATTCAACCCCACGGGCAACAGCGGCATGGCAACAGCAGGCAGCGGTGATGTGCTCACGGGCATCATCACAGGGCTGTTGGCACGGGGATACCAGCAGACGGATGCCTGCCGACTGGGCATGTATCTGCATGGGCTGGCTGGTGACATCGCTGCCCGGGAAAAGGGGAAAGAAAGCCTCATCGCCGGGGATATCATCGACTACCTGCCACAGGCTTTCCACAGGTTGGAGGATTAAAGGGAAAGCAAGGGCCGGAGCGGGAGAGAGAGAAAGTCGGAACAGGCGTTCCGACGAACCCAACCCGGAAAACGAGTGGACACCCCCCTACTATCAACCTGCCAAGGGCGGGACAGAATGGAGAAAGAACCCGAAAGACGAGCTAAAGGAAACACAGAGAGGCCGACTTGGCTTGCAAGAGAAAAGCCAATGAGGATGAATCGCCCTATACACAACCACACCCCAAAAGCGGGAACCCACAATGATGGATTCCCGCTTTTTATAACTATTATTTTGCTAATGAAAACAATATTCAAATCATACCATACCCTCCTCGCACGGTGGCGAGGAAGGCAGAAATATTAGTCGAGCTGTGCGAGCTTGTTGTCGGAGCCCAAAACCTCCTTAATCTTGTGCTCGTAGAGTTCTGTCATGAGGTCGCGAGCAGGGCCGCAATACTTACGTGGATCGAACTCTCCGGGCTTCTCGGCAAGCACCTTGCGCACAGCAGCGGTGAAAGCAAGACGAGAGTCGGAGTCGATATTGATTTTGCAAACGGCACTCTTGGCTGCCTTGCGGAGCTGCTCCTCGGGGATACCTACGGCATCGGGAAGCTTGCCACCGTACTTGTTGATCATGTCAACATACTCCTGAGGCACGGAAGAAGAACCGTGGAGCACGATGGGGAAGCCGGGCAACTGCACCATGATGGCATCGAGCACATCGAAAGCCAAGGGAGGAGGAACGAGACGGCCGGTCTTCGGGTCGCGCGTACACTGCTCGGGAGTGAACTTATAGGCACCGTGGGAAGTACCAATAGAGATGGCCAGAGAGTCAACACCCGTGCGGCTCACAAAATCGATAACCTCCTCGGGCTTGGTGTAGTGGGACTCTGCTGCTACAACATCATCCTCCACACCGGCCAAAACGCCGAGTTCACCCTCAACGGTCACATCGAACTGATGAGCATAGTCAACCACCTTCTTGGTCAGGGCGATATTCTCTTCATAAGGCAGGGAAGAACCGTCGATCATCACGGACGAGAAGCCCATGTCCACACAGCTCTTGCAGGTCTCGAAGCTGTCGCCGTGGTCGAGATGGACAACGATCTCGGGATGCTTGCAACCCAATTCTTTAGCATACTCCACAGCACCCTGCGACATGTAGCGCAACAGTGTGGCATTGGCATAGTTGCGGGCTCCCTTCGACACCTGAAGGATCACAGGAGACTTGAGATCGGAAGAGGCCTTGATGATGGCCTGCAACTGCTCCATATTGTTGAAGTTGAATGCCGGAATGGCGTAACCGCCGTTGATGGCTCTCTTGAACATCTCGCGTGTGTTCACGAGACCTAAATCTTTGTAATTAACTGCCATAATTCTATGATTTATTAAAAAATGAATAATTCTCAAACTGCTTAAACTGATTGCAAATTTAACATTTTCTTTTGTCAATGCAAAAAGATAGAATGTTTTTTAATGTTGCAATGAAGTTAAAAAGTTTAATAATCAGCGTTTAACAGTCGGAAGCGAAGGTTTTGCAAAATGCAGTTTGCAAAACCTTTGACAAAGACAAAGAGCCCCCACATTACATTCCCATAAGGGATCGCAGACATAAAAGCAAACAGGGAGCACACACATGTACTCCCCGAACTGACAGCCTTTTGCTGTAAAAGATTATTTTTCCGTATCGATCATTTTCCAAATGCCTGCAGCCAAAGCACCACCGGCAAACGGACCAACGATGAAAATCCACAGGTTGGCCAATGCCGTGCCGCCTTGGAAGATGGCCGGACCGATGGAACGTGCCGGATTGACGGATGTACCGGTATAGCGGATGCAAGCCAAATGGATGAGCACCAATGCAAGACCGATGGCCAAACCGGCAAAGTTGTTGGTAGCTCCATTGGTCTTGGCAGTTGCACCAAGCACCACGAGTACAAACACGCAGGTGAAGAAAATCTCAGCCAAAAGACCTCCCAAGACGGGAATTGTGCCGGCACCGTTGGCCTGCAGGTCGTTGGCTCCCGTACCGCTAAGCCCGGCAGCTGAGGTCAGCACAAAGAGGATGAACGAACCAATGACGGCCCCGATGACCTGAAACACCATGTACATACCTGCCTCCTTGGCCTGCATACGACCGCTGAGAAGACAACCGAGCGTGATGGCGGGATTGATGTGGCAACCGGAGATGCCACCGATCGTATAGGCCATAGCCACCACAGAGAGGCCGAAGGCCATGGCTGTACCTATCACCGTCTCGGGATCACCATTGTTGCAACCCAGGCTCACGGCCACGCCGCAGCCCATTAACACCAGCACCATCGTGCCGATCATTTCTGCTAAATACTTTTTCATAACTTTCTTATTATTTCAAATATGTGTGTCAACCTGTTTGTTCCATCAAAGAAGCTCTCATAGAAGATAACGTAAAGACTGATAATTTATTTTAAATTGACAAAGAAAAAACATCGAATGGCTCTCCAGAAGGTCATTTTCCAAGATATTTGAAGTCTTCAAAGAGAGCACTTCCGCTGCCGGAGGCATACATACCCAATAATACACCGGTGAATCCGCCGGCCACTTCCGAGCTTAGCAGACTACAATTAAGTTCACCTAAAGCATCGTAGTTCACGCCGTCTTCACTATAAAAGAATGTGTACATCAATCCATCGGAAGTCACCTTCAGCCACACTTTGTCGGAAACAACCGTGGCTCCCTGCACCACATAGTCGACCGCCTTCAACTTGCAGCGCAACTCCACCCGATAACCGGCCACAGGATTGGGGGCGACGTACAAATCGTAATGGCCGTCGTTGATCTGATAGACCGTCAGCCCGGCTTCGGCTCCGCGAGTCCGCACCACAGCTTCGGCCTCCACCACAGCATGTTCCTGCCTTCGCCCGACAAACGACGGTTGGTTGTTTCCCGTGAGTGTGCCATACGCCTTCATGGTCAACGAACCGTCTTTTCCGTACAAATAGTTCCCGGCTATCGGATTTTGAATATACACCCATTCCACCCCCGACATCCGTTTTTCTCCCCGTGTAGATGCAGCTTCCACCTGTTTCGGATGTGGAAAATTTGCTACAGACATAAGAGTATCGATAGGCTGTCCGCCGTTCACAACGGGCCATTCGCCCACTTCCCATTCCACCGGTGCCAAGAAAGTCTCCCGCCCCAAATGATGGTAAGCCCCTCCAAAGTTGCGATAGGCCAGAAACACCAGCCACCAACTACCGTCTGCGGCCTGCACGAAGTCGCCATGTCCCGTACCCTGCACCTGCATGTTCTGTCCCCGGCGTGAACAGTTGGTGAGAATGGGGTTGGCCGGATTGCTCTCGTAGGGTCCATAGATGTTGCGGCTGCGGGCAATGGTAAGGCGGTGGGCCAATTCAGTACCACCCTCCGAGATGAGCAGATAGTAGTAGCCGTCTTTTTTATAGATGTGGGGGCCTTCGGGATAACGCCCCCCATCGCCCTGCCACAGCCGCCGACTCTCGGAGAGCTGGCGACCCGTGGCAGGATCTATCTCACACAACCAGATGGCATCTCCCGGGTTGGAACACATGTAGCACTTGTCATCCTCGAAGAACAACGAAGGGTCGATGCCCTTCTGCTTCAGCCACACGGGCTCGCTCCATGTGCGGGCATCGGTCGACGTGACTAAAAAGTTGCCACCGTTTCCGACATTGGTCGTGATCATATAGAACCTACCTTGATGATAGCGGATGGTGGGTGCGTAGATGCCTGTCCACGAGTTGGCTCCCTTGAGCGGCAACTGAGAGGGGCGCGTCAGCACATTACCGGTCTGTCGCCAATGGACGAGGTCCCGGCTCTCGAACAAAGGCACGCCGGGGAAGGAGCAGAATGAGGAGTTGACAAGATAAAACGTGTCCCCCACCCTGCACACACTGGGGTCGGGATGATAGCCGGGGATGACGGGATTGCGCAGCATTTGCGGTTCTTGCGAACGGCCTGCCACGGGTGCCATCAGCGTTGCGAAGGCAAGCAAAAGAATGAGTTTGCAATTCATGACCAATGAATAAGTTACAGTAATGTGCCGAGACGCCAAGAGACAAAAGGCGGCCTGCATCAAAGCATCACCACGCCCTCCTGTTTCTTGCCGTCCATCATGATTTTCAGCGGATGGTCGAAGCGCACATGCCGCACATATTCGGTCTCTTCCACGGCGGGCATACTGTCGAGCAAATCCTTGCGAATGAGCCCGCCGTCGGGCGCATTGGTATCTATCGTGAAATAGCCCACGCCAAACGAGGTGAGGTTTTGGAAGAAGTGCGTGCCTTGACTCGGATCCACCCGATAGTTTTTCAACGCTACTTCGACTATAACTCTGGCGGCACTGATGTGGGGCCACTTCACAGGCACACCGAGATAGTGGTCACTGGAGCCCCACCGGCCGGGCCCCACAAGCACGTAGCTGCGGCCCTCGGCAAGGAACTTGCGGTTGATGCGCTCGATGTCGTCGGCCACATAAAAATTGTTCATGGCCGAGAAACTGTCGTCGTATTTCACATACAACACATCGCAAACCTCCTCGCTGATGCCGTGCCCCAACGAGGTGTGGGAGCGCAACAGACAATGCTCGTCGGGCACGGAAGCCACATCTTCGTCGAGCATCTGCTTGGAGTCGACAATGGGACGGATCTGCAACAGATACAGTTCGGCCGTCCTGTCGTCATGGATGTTGCACGCCAGTTCTATCTCCACCGGGCGGCGCATGGCCTCGGCCCCCAGTTTCATCGACATGCGCAGCACCTCGGGCAGGGGAATGATGCCCTGCTGAAGCACTCCTGCAAAGGAGATAATCTTGCGCCCGCCGTCGTAGAGGCCGTCGCGAATAACCTGATCGTAGAGGTCAAACGTGGAAGCGATGTACCGCAGCGACCCGTCTTTGTCGGCCTCCTTCACCTTGAGTTTGAGGATGTTGAAACCGTCGTCCACCGAGAAGTCCTCGTCCACATGCTTCAGGTCGAGGGCATAAAACTGTGTCTGGGTCTCGCGCAGGGCTATCTCCATCTCACTCATCTGCAACACCTGGTCGGGATGATAGGGTGAAACGCGGAGCGTCTGCCCGCCGTCGACGATGTACTTACCGAGTCCGAGGGCCAGCGAGGCAATGCCTTCCTCGGCCGTCTCGTCACCGATGGGATAGTAGTTGAGCGAGCGCAGCACACCGCTCATGTTGGGATAGTAGTGGTCGCCATACTCCTTGCCCACCACCTCTTGCAATATCACAGCCATCTTTTCCTGGTCGATGACATTGCTCGTGGCCGTCATGTAAGCCTTGGAGTCACGATAGTAGACCGAGGCATAGACACCCTTGATGGCACTGGCCAACATGCGCAACATGGCGTAGCGGTCGTTGAGGTAGGGTATCATGTAGGTGCTGTAGATGCCGGCAAACGGCTGATAGTGACTGTCTTCGAGCAACGAACTCGACCGGATGGCTATCGGACTGCGCGTGGCTTCGAAAAACGTGAAGAAGTCGGCAATGAGCGAGTCGGGCAACTGCGCCCGGAGAAAGTGGCGCAATATCTCGTCGTCGCTCGCATCGCTCAGGGCGATGGAATAGAGGTTGTTCTTCTCCATGAACTCATCGAAGAGGTCGGTACAGAGCACGAGTGTCTTGGGGATCTGCACTTTCACGTTTTCATAGCGGTTGAACTCGGGGTGCAGCTTGATCACATTGTCGAGAAAGGCCAGTCCGCGCCCCTTGCCGCCCAACGAGCCTTCGCCGATGCGGGCAAAATGGGCGTAGCGGTCGAACTTCATGCGGTCGAACACGGCCACCACACCGATGTTTTTCATGTGCCGATATTGCACGATAGCGTCGAAGATGATCTGCCTGTGGGCATCGACATCCTGCAACTTGTGCCATGTCACGTTTTTCAAGAAAGCCGACACGGGGAAAATGGCCCGCGCACAGAGCCAACGGCTCATGTGATTGCGGCTCACGTGGTAGAGCATCGAGTCGTTGGGTATCTTGAAGATGTTGTCCTGCAACTCTTTGAGCGTGCCCACCCTCGCCACTTCCTCGTGGGTCTTGGGGTCGCGGAAGATAAAGTCGCCGAATCCCATGTGTTCTTCCATGAGACGGCGCAGGTCGCGGTTCATCGTCTTTGAGTTCTTGTCCACATAGCGGAATCCCTCCGCCTCGGCTTTGGTGCGGTTTTCCGTCTCGGCACTTTCGAGGATGAGCGGCACATACTCGTCTTGTGCGCGGATGGTGCGCAGCAGCTTGAGACCGGCCTCGGGGTCTTTGTCTTCGGCCTTAGGCGAGGGATTGGCGACGGGAGTCAACGGGAAGCGGGCATCGCTGATCACGCCCAGCGTGTTGTCCTTATACCTATTATATAAGGTGATGGCTTCCTCATAGGTACGAGCCAGCACCACCTTGGGCCGTCCGCGCATACGCATAGTTGCCGAATGGCGGTTGAGGGCTTCCTTGGAGAAACTTTTGCTCTGCACGAGCAGGAAGTTGTAGAGGTTGGGCAGAATGGAACTGTAGAAGCGTATGGAGTCTTCCACAAGCAGAATCATCTGCACCCCACCCTCCCTGATGTCGTGCTCAAGATTCATCTTGTCTTCGATGAGCTTGATGATGGAGAGAATGAGGTTGGTATTGCCCAACCAACAGAACACGTAGTCGAAGATAGAGAGGTCTTCATCTTGCATACGGCGGGTGATGCCGTGGGAAAACGGCGTGAGCACCACGCAGTGAATGTCGGGGAAGTCGGCCTTAATGGAGCGGGCCACGGAGAACGCATCGTTGTCGGCATTGCCGGGCATACAGATCACCAAGTCCACATTGGTAGTTTCAAGCACCTTGGCCGCCTCCTCGGTTGTCGACACTTGGGTGAACGTGGGAGGATAGCGCAGGCCGAGTTCGGTGTATTCGTTGTATATTTTTTCCTCCACGCGCCCGTCGTCTTCGAGCATGAAAGCGTCGTAGGGATTGGCCACGATGAGCACATTGTAGATGCGGCGTCTCATTAAGTTGATGAACGTCACGTCTTTCAGATAAAACTTGTTCCACTCCTGTGGTATTTTCGTTTCCATGGGCTGTAGTTTCATTTGTCATTGAACCTGCGCGCATGGGAGAGCGTGCAGTATTCTTCGCAAAGATAGTGCAAATGAGTGAAAATACAAAATGAACCCCATTCATTTTTATTTTCCGAATGCAAGGCCCCGTATACGAATCTCACAAAGAGAGGTGTAGGGGCAATTATCAATAACAGACAATTCATTACCACCAAACATCTATCACCTACCACCTATTTCAAAAAGTCAACACTTTTCACACCCCATTTGCATTTGGGCCACATTTTTATTATCTTTGCACCGGCAAAGGAAGGGCGCACACCCTTCCTTTTTTTATTCCATCGGTCGAAAGGCCTCTAACTACGGCCCTTCAATGCTCCAAAAGAGGCTCTTTGAACTTCTGACTACGGCCCTTTCGGCTTTTCACGGTGGCTCTTTCGCAACTTCAAAGGGCTGTAGTGGGCAAACATTTCCGTTTTTTCAAGCATTTCAAGACAGCAGTCGCGCATTCCCACCCATTCCCGTCCATTCGACGTTTCAAATATTTTCATTTTCTTGCTTGGTTTTTCACTATACACTTTCCGGACGGCTTCAGCCGCCCTAAATTCCTGCCGAGCACGGTTTTCAAAGCCCCACCGACATCGCAGTTGCAATAGCAGCCACCCCATCTGCAGCATACGAAAAAAATGCAAAAGGAAAGCAGGGAATGGATTTTTAACAGTTATTACTTGGAACTTTCATATAAAAAGAATATATTTGCGCTATCAAGATATACATTTTGACACACTTTACCTAAACATAAAAATATTACTACTATGGAAGTTTCAAGAATCATGCAGGATTTGGAGCGCAAGCATCCGGGAGAATCAGAGTATCTACAGGCCGTCAAGGAAGTACTGATTTCAGTTCAAGACATATACAACCGACATCCCGAATTTGAGAAAGCCAAACTCATCGAGCGTCTTGTGGAACCGGAACGGGTGATCACATTTCGCGTGCCGTGGACAGACGACAAGGGAGAGGTGCATGTAAACATCGGCTATCGGGTGCAGTTCAACAGTGCCATTGGCCCTTACAAGGGCGGACTGCGCTTCCATCCCTCGGTGAATCTGAGCATCTTGAAATTCTTGGGCTTCGAACAAACTTTCAAAAACGCACTCACCACGCTGCCTATGGGTGGCGGCAAGGGAGGAAGCGACTTCTCTATACGCGGACGGTCGGATGCAGAGGTGATGCGCTTCTGTCAGGCATTCATGACCGAACTCTATCGCCACATCGGCCCCGACGAGGATGTGCCGGCCGGCGATATCGGCGTGGGTGGCCGGGAAATAGGCTACTTGTTTGGCATGTACAAGAAACTCACCCACCGTTTCGAGGGAGTGCTTACGGGCAAGGGCATGGAGTATGGAGGCTCACGCATCCGTCCGGAGGCCACAGGCTATGGGGCACTCTACTTCGTCAACCAGATGTTGCAGACACGTGACATCGCCATCAAGGGCAAGACCATCGCCATCAGCGGATTCGGAAATGTGGCTTGGGGAGCTGCCAAGAAGGCGACGGAACTGGGCGGCAAGGTGATCACAATTTCGGGTCCCGACGGATATATCTACGACCCGGCCGGACTTGACGACGAGAAAATAGCCTACATGCTGGAGTTGCGCGCCAGTGGCAACGACATTTGCCAACCCTACGAAGAGGAATTCGGTGGCTCGAAATTCTTTGCCAACCACAAACCGTGGGAACAGAAAGCTGACATCTATCTCACCTGTGCCACTCAAAACGAACTCAACGGAGAAGATGCCGACAAGATATTGGCCCATCAACCTTGCTGCGTGGCTGAGGTGAGCAACATGGGATGCACGGCCGAAGCGGTGGAGAAGTTTGTCACCTCAAAGACGCTCTTTGCTCCGGGCAAGGCAGTGAATGCCGGAGGAGTGGCTACATCAGGACTGGAAATGACGCAAAACTCCATCCGACTGTCGTGGAGCGAAAAGGAGGTGGACGAAAATCTGCATAAAATCATGCACTCCATCCATGAACAGTGCGTGAAATATGGCACCGAGGCCGACGGCTACATAGACTATGTAAAGGGGGCCAACGTGGCAGGATTCATGAAAGTGGCCAATGCCATGATGGCACAGGGCATCGTGTAACACACGCCCTCGCCCCCACTCCGCTTTCCTCTCCGGGACGGGAGAGAAAGCGGAGTCGTAACTGAATAAACCAACATTAACGGATAGTGAATATAAGAAACAGCATTTTAGCGATCATAACCCTTTTGAGCTTTACCGTTCTGCATGCCCAGCAGCAGAGCGGTAGAGCTTCGTATTATTCCAAACGGGCCACAGGCTCACGCACGGCGAGCGGTGAACGGCTGCACCACGACAGCCTGACCTGTGCTCATCGTTCCTACCCGTTCGGTACAATGCTCAAAGTAACCAACCTGCTCAACGACAAGTCGGTGGTGGTAAGGGTCACCGACCGGGGGCCTTTCGGCCGGGGACGAGTCATCGACCTCTCGTGGGCGGCCGCACAGGAAATAGGAATGCTTGCGCAGGGGATCGCATCGGTGAAAGTGGAAGTGGTGGGAGAAGGGGGAGTTCCATTCAAACCAAAAGAGGAGTTTGATTTTCCGGAAATAAACTTTGAGGTGGCCGATGTCGGTTATAGCTTCATCGATGCATGGAAAAAAAAGGATGTGGAACCGGCTAAAATCCCGGAGACTCGGGCACAACATTCGAATGGGACGGCCAAGGCGCACAAGCCGGAGCAACAGCCCAACAGGGAAACGGCTGCCAAAAGGCCGGCCGGAACAGCTGCCAAACCGTCTCAGCCTGCAAACGCTAAGCCTTCACAATCAACAAATGCCAAGTCTCCACAGTCGGTGAATACCAAGAAAAAGGAGCCGGCCGTCAAAGAGAAGAAAGGCAACTCGTGGAGTGATATATTCGACAAATTAAAAGACTGGTAAACACTCGCATTCACCGATACGTGTTTACTTCTTTTCGGCGAATTGTGCGGATTATACGAATTTATCCTTACCATCTCATTCGCACAATTCGTTCAATTCGCCGAAAAATATATGGCAACAACCAAGTCGTCTACACGTTCAGTCGCACAGATTGATTTGCCACAAGCAGCTTACCTGCGGGTTGGGATATTAAACTCGCTGACTTTGGAGATGGCCTTATTGCCCAATATGACGGAAGCACAGAATTTGGCACTTCCGTCTTTCAATTTGCCGTCAGACTTAATAAGGGCCGTGTAACGAATGCCTTTGCCGGGATCAATCTTCTCCACATGAATGCTTGGGGAGATATAGATATGGCGGTTACCCGTGGTCTCAATCACTGTGGGCACGACATCATAGACCGTCTTGTCGCCCCGATTCATAATCTCGAATATCAGTTTGCAAACCTCATTGCGATTGAGTTCGCCGTTCTGGTTGTCATCAACAAAACGGGCGTTGATGATTTCTATGGTAGGCGTGTAAGTATAGCCGCCCGTTATTTTCTCAGCATTCGACGCATCGGGATAGGTGGTGACAGGCTGCCCGGCACTGTAATCGCCCGTATAGTCGGATCCGTTGAAGTCGTAAATACGGTCATCGCCGCTATTGGTGGCGTCAAAACCGCTGTCGGTGGTATCGTAACTGCTACCGGAGTTGGCACTTTGCCCATAGCCGTAACTTTCATATTGATCACCTTCCACAGCAGAAGACTGCCGGCGTTCTTGCCGCTGGCGTTCACGCTCCGCCCTGTCGCGCCTGTATTGCGGCTCAGTAGGAAAAAGGTGGGGATTATGCATATAGCTTTGATATCCTGAAGAGAAAGAATTTCTTGTCTGCAACCTCTCTGAGGTTTGCTCTAAAGAGTTTGATTTTAGCATTAAATGATTCAGCTGCAGCATTGGAGGCTCTGTTGTTGTAGAAGTTCAGGATATCCTCATAGTGTTCATAGAAAGTTGCAGCAATCACATTGAAGGAGTGAAATCCGGCCTCTTCGACCTTATTATACCATTTAGCCATGCTTAGTCTGGCAGCATCCTTGATCGTGTTCTTTGCAAATATCATCCTCAAGGAATGAGACAGGCTGTATGCCGTCTTCAGTTTAGGGTATAGTTCGAACAAGACCTCTGCCCTCTGTCTCTGGGATTCCGTCCATTTCTCAGCAGACTTAAACAGCAGATATCTGCTTCTTGCCAGTAGCTCCTTTTTGGTATCTCCGTTTGGAAGGACTTTAGGAATATACTTTGTGCCAGACAGCTTTGCCTCTTCCATCTCATCATTAGCCTCTTGTATGGCATCCCAACGATAGTCTATTCTCATCTGCTGTACTGCCTCACATGCAAGTTTCTGTATATGGAACCTGTCAATAACCCTCTTGGCTTTGGGGAAGCTGTGACGTACGATCTTACGCATACAGTCTGACAAATCCAAGGTCACTTCCTCCACCTTGTCACGCTCCTGTTCATCTATCTTATCCAAAACCTTCCAGACATCTTCGGCCTTTGTACCCTCAATAACGGCTACCAGACATCCTGACTTACCATGCTTGTCACGATTGGTTACTATAGTATAGAGCTCGCCATTAGAGAGGGACGTCTCGTCTATAGCCAGAGAGACGCCAATGTTCTCGGGGAACAAGAGCCAGTTTCCTGCATGGTCGAGTTGATCCCAGTCTTTATAACCACTAAGAACTTCCTTGTATTGCTTTTCAAACTGATGTCCGTCTATATGGTAGAACTCCTCAAGCGTACGGCAGGTCACCGGGGATGTCTCCATACGTTTCTTTTAAAAAAGCTCCGAACTCTTTGGAATAACGAGTGCCGGAGGCTGTAATATCTATATTCAATGGCAGGGAGAAACTTTTGCCTGTGCGGGTATCTAACCAACGACGGCGGCGAAGCACGAGGATTACCTTGTGATCACGGATAGGAAAGTCCGTGACTTCTGTGGAATCCATAAAACCCTTGGATTCAAAATGAACATCATCCGAAAGTTCCTTTTCCATCCGCTCATCTAAGTGGATGCGGAACAAGGTCGGACTTTGTTCTATCTTTACAATGAGGAAATAACGGAGCAACTCACTAGGGAGCACTAATTCGGCTAACTGATATAGATAATTTTCTTCCATAAGGCAAAGGAAAGAAATTTTTATGAATTAACAAAATAATGGGACAGTAGATATTTAGTGTGGATAAGCATATAGTTTAGCAATCCTAAAAAGGA
>ERZ1106939.1811-NODE-1811-length-14983-cov-17.036040_pt1 | contig 14983 bp, 10 predicted proteins | sample MGYA00403669_ERZ1106939 | MGnify/ENA primary metagenome ERZ1106939 (study PRJEB35170, sample SAMEA104062447) | human gut metagenome | biome: human gut; feature: human-associated habitat; material: faeces | place: Denmark | collected 2012-09-28 ...
ACCGGGGGCGCTCATGTTGTCGCTGTTGCCCTGCCATCATCAGCACCGGTGGGGCGGTTCCGGTGGACGGGCCATCAGGCCCGTTTCGGCTTATTCAGCATCCATATATTTTGCAGAAACCTTAATCATTGATTCTGCAACCGCTTTATCGGTTGCACCCCGATAAGTTTTATTGAACAGGATATACACAAGACTAAAGGTTATATCATCAGAAGAATCATAGGCAACTTCAAGAGTAGCTTCCGGGCAATCTTCCATGGTCTTTTCGTGGGGAAGGGTAAAAGCGTGGGGCACACCATAAGTGGTAAGCATTTCATCCAGTTTTTCAAGCAAAGTATCATCCATATCAGGGTGTCCTTCACGATCCTTAATGGTGACATAGGTATCAAAAACATGAACCTTCATTTTCAAATCCTCCCAATCAGTTCGTGCACCTTTTGTGCTCGTCTGATTATCATTATACACGATATGTGCTCAAAGTCAAGCACAACTGAACACAAATTGTGCACAAAGAAATGTGTTACTAATTGTGCACATCGACGGATTGACTTTGTGCACATAATGTGTATAATAAATTATAGAAAGACTTCTGAAAGGGGTGCACTTATGCCGAAGTTTTCTGATCGGTTCAAGCAATTACGAACCGAACGCCGCCTATCTCAACAGAACTTGGCGGATCAGCTTGGGTTTTCCAAAAGTAGTGTGAATATGTATGAACGGGGCGAACGGGAACCGGGCCTTGAATCTATGGAAACCATAGCAGACTATTTTAATGTTGATTTGGATTACCTCATGGGTAGATCAGATATTCCGAACCGGAATGAATGGTTGAAAAGCATCAATAAATCTGTGGTAGTCGAACCTTCACAACCACAGGTGAAGTTTGATAATATCATCCCAATTTCTACAAAGCGTTTTCCTCTACTCGGTGACATTGCTTGCGGTAAACCCATCATGGCAAACGAAGAAAAGGAACTATATGTGGAAGCTGGTGCCAACATTCGTGCTGATTTCTGCTTGAAGGCCAAGGGTGATTCCATGATCGGGGCCAGAATCTATGACGGGGATATTGTGTTCATCAGAAAACAGGAAATGGTGAACAATGGCGAAATTGCCGCTGTTATCATTGATGATGAAGCAACCCTGAAGCGTGTGAATTACTATCCCGAAAAAAATCTATTGATCCTGAAGGCTGAAAACTCCAACTATGAAGATTTAGTTTATACCGGGGAACAGTTGGATCATATCATCATTCTTGGTAAGGCCGTGGCCTTCCAAAGTGATGTAAGATAGAAGGTGGCTGGATGAAGAAGTTTTTGAAAGGCTTTGGGATCTTCTTTTTCAGTTTCGGGTTTATCGTCTACACAATCATGTTTTTTACGGAAGTGCCAGAACTCCGCCCCGTATTCATTATGATGGATGTCATTATGGGGTTCTTCCTGTTCCTGCTTCTGCGAAAAAGAAAGCCAAAACAGAAGGCCCCACCCAAAACAGAACCCACCGTTCAGGTTCATTCCAATCTGAACCCGGAACGGGCTATTAAATCCATGCCGGGGGCCTATACCGTAGCAGAAGCCAAAAACCATGTGCGGATTGTTCAAGATTGCTTGAACATCTTTGAAAAAACGAAGAACCTTGAAACATTCTTTTCCCGCTATGAATATGGTATGCAAATAGCCCTGACGGTGGATCAAGCGGCCAAGGCCGGAATCATCCCTTACACATCCGATCTTCCAGCTTCTTTCTTCAAGGCGGCTGATAGTCAGAAAGAACGGGTTTTGTTGGATTCCTATTCCGATCAGAAAGCCAAGATTGATGAATTGAAAACCGCAAAGGCCAAAGCCACCCATTGGAACCGGTATCTGAACACCCTGAAAGAATACGAAGATCAATATTCCATGAACCCTGATTCTGAATATCCTGAAGTTCTGGAACAGGTCAAAGGTGAACTTGCCAAACTTGATCTGTCCACATCCGTTCCGCCGTCCAATCCCTGAAAACACAGGAAAATCAAGGCTTTGGAACAGGTGGAACAGATAAAGCGCCGGTTCTCTATATACTCTTTTTCTTTTATATTTTTTTTATCTACTCTCTGAAGTAATATAATATCTGTTCCAAGTGTTCCATTCTCTCAAAGTCACACCCCGCAAGGATTTTAAGCGGAACGGATATGGAACAAATGCAAAAAAAAAAAAATGACCGCCCCCGGTCTTGCACACCGGAAGCGGTCAGGCGAAACAAACCCTTTTGAAGTTAATGTTTCAAACGCCATTGAACATTATATCACATGGGGTTTAGCTTTGCCATACCCAATTTTGAAAGTTCAGGTGATATAATGCGAAATCCAAACGGGTATGGAACGGTTGCAAAGCTATCAGGCCAACGCCGCCGCCCATACATTGTGAAGAAAACCATAGGTTGGAATGACAAAGGCCATCCCATCTATGACATTATCGGCTATGCTGAAACCCGTGAAGCCGGGAACATCATGCTTGCTGAATACAACCGTGATCCTTGGGATGTTGACCGGGCCAAGATCACCCTTCAACAGCTTTTTGACCTCTGGAAAGAAAAGAAGTCCCCGAAGCTGGGGGAATCCAACCGTTCTTCCCTCTGTTCAGCGTTCAAGCATTGTTCAGCGTATGTGAACAAGCCTTATAAACAACTGCGATCCTACCAAATGCAAGAAACCATTGATGGTTGTGGGAAAGGGTATAGCACCCAAGCGGCCATCAAGAACCTGTGGGGCCACCTTGACCGGTTCGCCCTTGAAATGGATATAATAAACCGGTGCTTCTCCGAACTTCTGACTTCTGATCCAATACCGCCCACCAGCCGCCTTCCGTTCACCAACGATGAAATCAAAACGGTGTGGGAACATCAGTCTGATCCTTGGGTTGATACTGTTTTGATCTTGCTATATTCCGGGTGGCGTATCTCTGAATTTTTGAACCTGAAACCTGAAGATATAGACTTGAAGGAAGGCACGATGAAGGGCGGCACCAAAACGAAGGCCGGTAAGAACCGCATTGTTCCCATCCATCCAAAGATCAGGCCCTTGATTGAACAGCGGCTTGCCGAAGGTGGCCCCCGGCTGATCAGCTACAATGGGAAGATTTGCAATCAAACCCAATACCGGATATTTTGGGCGGATATTATGAAGGCCCTGAAGCTGAATCATACCCCGCACGAATGCCGCCACACCTTTGAAACCAAATTGGATAGCGCCGGAGCCAACCGGAAATGTATTGATTTGCTCATGGGTCATGTGTCCAAGGACACGGGAAACCGGGTCTATAATCACAAGACTTTGGACGAACTGAAGGCCACCGTGGAACTGATTCCATAGGGTTCAAACCGGTGAACATTTTAGGCCGCTGAACGCTGAACTATGCACACATTAGTAACAAGAAAACCCCGAACCCCTGAAAAATCAAGGGTTCGGGGTTCGTCTGTTTTTATTATACCACAAAAAACGCGCCGCACAACCCAATTATTCCGGCGGCGGGTGTTGAAAAAAACGGTCGATGTGCTATAATATTAAAATCTGTACCGTGGGCCGCTATTGCGTGCAGGCCGGGTACGGATCCAAAGGTGTAATTAAAATTTTGGAGGCATAGATATGGCAAAGAAACAGTTCAAAGCAGAATCCAAAAAGCTGCTCGACATGATGATCAATTCGATCTACACGCACAAGGAGATCTTCCTGCGCGAGATCATCTCGAACGCCTCGGACGCGATCGACAAGCTCTGCTACCAGTCGCTCACGGATGAAAACGTGGGCATGGCGCGCGGCGATTTCAAGATCCGCGTCATCCCCGACAAGGAAGCGCGCACGATCACCGTGTCCGACAACGGCATCGGCATGACCAAGGAGGAGCTCGACAGCAACCTCGGCGTCATCGCGCGCAGCGGCTCGCTGAAGTTCAAGGACGATCTCGGCGAGAGCGCGCAGGAGGATGCCGCCATCGACATCATCGGTCAGTTCGGCGTCGGCTTCTACTCCGCGTTCATGGTCGCCGATAAGGTCACGGTCATCACCCGCGCCTACGGCAGCGACACCGCCTATCAATGGGTCAGCACCGGCGCGGACGGCTACACCATCACCGAGGCGCAGAAGGATACCGTCGGCACCGACGTCATCATGCACATCAAGGCCGACGAGACGGGCGAGAAATACTCCACCTACCTCGAAAACTGGAAGCTCATGATGCTCATCCGCAAGTACTCCGACTATGTCCGCTGGCCGATCGTCATGGACGTCGAGCAGAGCGACTGGGTCGACTCCGGCGAGAAGGACGAAAACGGCGAGCCGAAGATGGAAATGGTCACCAAGACCGAGGAGCAGACCGTCAACAGCATGATCCCCATCTGGCAGCGCAGCCGCAAGGAGGCGACCGATGAGGAGTGCATCGCGTTTTACAAGGAAAAATTCCACGACAATGACGACCCGCTGGCCGTCATCCGCGTCAACGCCGAGGGTCTGATCTCGTACCGCGCGCTGCTGTTCGTCCCGTCCAAGGTCCCGGCAAATATGTACACGCGCGACGCCGACCCCGGTCTCGAGCTCTACAGCTCCGGCGTCATGATCATGGACAGATGCACCGACCTTCTGCCGCCGTGCTATGCGTTCGCGCGCGGCGTGGTCGACTCCCCCGACCTGTCGCTGAACATCTCGCGTGAGATGCTGCAGCATGACCGCCAGCTCAAGCTCATCGCCGCAAACCTCGGCAAGAAGATCAAGTCCGAGCTCACGAAGCTCATGACCAGCGACCGCGAGAAGTACGAGCAGTTCCACGCCGCCTTCGGCATGGTGCTGCGCGCCGGCGCCGTCACCGAGACGGGCGACAAGGTCGACGAGATCAAGGACCTGCTGCTCTACCACACGAGCGAGACCAAGCTCGTCTCCCTCAAGGAATACGTCGACGCCATGCCCGCCGAGCAGACGAAGATCTACTTCGCGTGCGGCGACAACGTCAAGCGTCTGCTGAGCCTGCCGCAGGCGGAGCAGCTGCGCGACAAGGGCTTTGACGTCCTGTGCATGACCTCGCAGATCGACGAGTATTTCGTCGACACCATGAAGAGCTACGATGACAAGCCGTTTTGCAACATCGCGACCGACGATCTCGGCCTCGAGAGCGAGGAAGAGAAGAAGGAGACCGAGGCAAAGCAGGCCGAGGACAAGGAGCTGCTCGACTTCGTCAAGGAAACGCTCGGCGAGCAGGTCGCATCCGTGCGTCTGTCCAACAAGCTCGTGTCCAGCGCCGTGTGCCTGAGCACCGAGGGCGGCGTCACGCTCGAGATGGAGCGCTACTTCCGGAGCATGCCCGGCGCGCCGACCGACATCCGCGCCGTGCGCGTGCTGGAGCTCAACGCCAACCACCACGCCTACCAGACCATGAAGGACGCCTTCGCCGCCGGCGACAAGGACAAGGCCGCGCGCATCGCCAAGATCCTGCACGCGCAGGCGCTGCTCATCGCGGGCGAGCCGCTCGAGGATCCGGCCGCGTATTCGGAGCTCGTGTGCACGCTGATCTGACAAATGATTTGATCTTATCCCTGACCGCCGCACCCCGGCGGTCAGGGCACCCCAAGTAAGGAGCTGTCTATGCAACCGCGTCTCGGTATCTATATCCACATCCCGTTTTGCGCGAGCAAGTGCGGCTACTGTGACTTCTATTCCTGCGCCGGCGCTGCCGATCGCATGGCGGAGTATCAGCAGGCACTGCTCGAGCACATTGAAGAGAGCGCCGGGCGCATCGCGCCGGCGTACATCGACACGGTCTATTTCGGCGGCGGCACGCCGAGCTTTTACGGCGCGGCGCGGCTCATCGAGCTGCTCGACGCCGTCAAGGCCACCGGCCGCCTGCTCAAGCGCGCGGAGGTGACCGTCGAGGTCAACCCGGACAGCGTCCGCCTGCACGACCTGCGCGCCCTGCGCAAGGCGGGCTTCAACCGTCTGAGCATCGGTATGCAGTCGGCCAACAACGATATCCTGAAAATGATCGGCCGCCGCCACAGCTACCGGCAGGTGGAGATGGCCGTTGAAAATGCCCGCACCGCCGGGTTTGACAACATCAGCCTCGACCTCATCTACGGTCTTCCCAGCCAGACCCGCAGCGACTGGGCGGACACGCTCGCCAAGGCGCTTGCCCTGCGTCCGGAGCATATCTCCGGCTACGGGCTCAAGCTCGAGGAGGGCACGCCCATGTACGCCCTGAAGGACTCGCCCCTCATCCCGTCGGACGACGAGCAGGCGGATATGTACCTGTGCATGGTCGAGGAGCTGCGGCACTATGGCTACGAACAGTACGAGATCTCCAACTTCAGCATCCCGGGCTATGAGTCCCGGCACAACCTGAAGTACTGGCAGCTCGATGACTATATGGGCTTCGGCCCGGGCGCGCACTCGTGCATCGGCCGCACGCGCTACAGCTATGTGCGCGACCTTGACCGCTATCTTGCGGGCGTCCTCCACGGTGAGGACATGATCGACGAATACGAGACGATCGGCGACTTTGAGCGCGCGGCCGAATATCTCATGCTCGGCATGCGCACCGTACACGGTGTGTCACGCGCGGAGTATGAGCGGCTCTACCGCAGCGATTTTTCCGGCATCGCGCAGCAGCTCGAGGAGTTCGTGCGCCGCGGCTGGGCCGTCGCGGACGGCGAGCGCTGGCACTTCACGCCCTCGGGTTTCCTCTTATCGAACGTGCTCATCGGCAAGCTGCTCGAGGCACAGACCGACCGCAAGGCCGAGCACAACCCGTGGATGAAGCCGCAGATCGAAAAGCAGCCGCGCACCAAGCTCCCGCCCGGTGAGGCGGAGGCTTTCCGCGATACTTATTTAAATAATCCGATTTTGACAGGGACAGACAGGAGCCAAAATCATGAAACTTAACGGCAACACTTCCAAACGCAGCGCAGCTGCAAAGCGCGAGGCGGCGGACTTCGCCGCGCAGGAGCGCTCGGCACACCGCAGCGCCTCCGCCCGCTCGGCACAGAGTGAGGCGGCTGCCCGCCGCGCCGCCGCGCCGAAGCAGGCGGCGCAGCGCCCGCCCGTATCCCGGCAGGCAGACCCCGCACAGGGCACGCCGCAGCCGAAAGCCAGAAAACCGCGCGGCCGCGGCGGCAAAATCGCCCTGCGCGCCGCGCTCATCGTGCTGGCCGTCATCATCGCGGCGGGTGCCGTCGGCATGGTGCTCGTGGCGAAAAAGGATGCCATCTTCCCGAACGTCTCCGTCTGCGGCACCGACGTCGGCGGCATGACGCAGAGTGAGGCGGCAGACGCCATCCGCGCCGCCGGCTGGGACGATACGAGCGCACCGGTGCTCACGATGACCTTCCCGGGCGACCGCACCATCACCGTCACCGCGACGGAGATCGGCTTTGAGGCGACGCCCGACGCCGCAGCCGAGGCAGCCTACGCCTACGGACGCAGCGGAAATGCGTTCACAAACTTCTTCACGTGGCTGCGCTGCGCGCTCAAGGGGCACGATGTGGCGACCGATAACCTCGCCGACATGGACACAGATGCCCTGCGCACACGCATCGAGCGCGAGGCCGCCGAGATCAACGTCAAGCTCTCGGGCGGCAGTGTCGAGATCGACGAGGAGCACAGTACCATCCGCGTCGTCAAGGGCGCGAGCATGATCACGCTCGACCCCGCCGCCGTCGCAGAGCGGATGCTCAGCGACATCCGCAGCGGCAAGTTCGGCACGTCGGCCTACCCGGTCGATATGAAGGGCGACGATAAGATGACGCTGCAGGAGCTGCACGACGCCATCTGCGGCGACCCGGTCAACGCGGGCTACGACCCGGAGACCCAGTCCGCCACGGAGAGCAAGGTCGGCATCGCGTTTGACGTGGCCGCCGCTCAGCCCCTGTGGGACGCGGCCTCTACCGGCGACACCGTCACCATCCCGGCCACGCTCACGCAGCCGGAAATGACGCAGGAGCGCTTGCAAAAGCATCTGCTGGCCGACAAGCTCGCCACCAAGACCACTTCCCTCTCCGGCAGCAGCAGCAACCGCATCACGAACGTGAAGCTCGCCGCCGAGAAGATCAACGGCGTGATTCTCCAGCCCGGTCAGACGTTTTCTTATAACGACGTGGTCGGCCAGCGCACAAAGGCCAACGGCTTCAAGGAGGCCGGGGCTTACTCCGGCGGCCAGGTCGTGCAGGAGGTCGGCGGCGGCATCTGCCAGGTGTCGTCCACGCTGTACTACTGCGCCATGGTCTCCAACCTCAAGATCAACACCCGCACCTGCCACTACTTCCCCGTGGCCTATATCGAGCCCGGCATGGACGCCACAGTCAGCTGGGGCGGGCCGGAATTCAAGTTCACCAACAGCCGCGAATACCCCATCGAGATCAAGGCCTATGTGGAAAAGAACAGCATCACGGTCGAGATCTGGGGCACGGATGTGGACGGCAGCTACGTCAAGATGAGCTACACCGCCAACGGCCTGCGCGCCACGACCTACCGCACCGTCTATGACAAGGACGGCAACGAGATCAGCCGCACCGTCGAGGCCAACAGCACCTATCACTCCCACGACACCACGCCGGCGCCCACCCCGACGCCCAGCGCGACGCCAACCCCCACCCCCACGCCGAAGCCGCAGCCGACGCCCTACCCGTCGGTCTACGACCCCGGTGACGCCGGTGAAGACTAATACAGAGGAGAATGCAGTATGAGCAAAGGAAAGTTTTATATCACAACGCCGATCTATTACCCTTCGGACAAACTGCACATCGGCCACACCTACTGCACGGTCGCGACCGATGCGATCGCGCGCTATAAGCGTCTGTGCGGCTATGACGTGATGTTCCTGACCGGAACGGACGAACACGGTCAGAAGATCGAGGAAAAGGCCGAGGCCGCCGGCGTCACGCCCAAGCAGTTCGTGGATAACATCGTCGAGGGTCCCGGCGGCGTGCGCGCGCTGTGGAAGCTGATGAACATCTCCAACGACCGCTTCATCCGCACGACGGACGACTACCATGTCGAGGCTGTGCAGCGCATCTTCAAGAAGATGTACGAAAAGGGCGATATCTATAAGGGCAAGTACTCCGGCATGTACTGCACACCGTGCGAGAGCTTCTGGACCGAGAGCCAGCTCGTCGACGGCAAGTGCCCGGACTGCGGCCGCGAGGTGCACTATGCCGAGGAGGAGGCGTACTTCTTCCGCCTGTCAAAGTATGCCGAGCCCGTGCGTGAGCTGCTGCTCAGCGGCACGTTCCTCGAGCCGGCCAGCCGCGTCAACGAGATGATCAAAAACTTCATCGACCCCGGTCTGGAGGATCTGTGCGTGTCCCGCACGAGCTTCACGTGGGGCATCCCGGTCGACTTTGACCCCGGCCACGTCGTCTACGTCTGGGTCGACGCGCTGTTCAACTACTGCACGGCGCTCGGCTTCCTGAACGACAAGTACGACGATTACGATCAGTTCTGGCCCGCCGACGTGCACATGGTCGGCAAGGAGATCGTGCGCTTCCACTCCATCATCTGGCCGGCCATGCTCATGAGCATGGGCATGCCCCTGCCGAAGAAGGTCTTCGGCCACGGCTGGCTGCTGCTCGGCGGCGGCAAGATGTCGAAGTCGAAGGGCAATGTCGTCGACCCCGTCGTGCTCGCCGAGCGCTACGGTGTGGACGCGCTGCGCTACTACCTGCTGCGCGAGTTCCCGCTCGGCAGTGACGGCAACTTCTCCAACGAGCTGCTCATCTCCCGCATCAACACCGACCTTGCCAACGACCTCGGCAACCTCCTGAGCCGCACCGTCGCCATGGTCATCAAGTACTTCGGCGGCACGCTGCCGGCAGAGCGCGAGCATGATGCGCTCGATGACGAGCTCATCGCCATGGCGTCCTCTCTGCGCGAGACGTATGCCGGCTATATGGACACCTTCGGCACGCAGCAGGCGCTCATCGAGGTGTTCAAGGTCATCTCCCGCGCCAACAAGTATATCGACGAGACGGCGCCCTGGATCCTCGCCAAGGACGAGAGCAAGCGCGCACGCCTGGCCACGGTGCTGTATAACCTGCTGGAGGCGCTGCGCATCACCGTGACGCTCCTGCTGCCGTTCATGCCCGACAGCTGCGAGAAGGCCTTCGCGCAGATCGGCGCCGCGCCGGAGCAGACCACATGGGACAACGCCGCCGTCTGGGGCGTTCTGCCGGCAGATGTCACCGTGCACAAGGGCGAGACGCTCTTCCCGCGCATCGACATGGCCAAGGAGCTCGCAGAGCTCGAGGCGCTCAAGGCGGCAAAAAAAGCGGCCGCCGCGCCGAAGTCCGCGCCCGTGCTGCCGGATGTGACGATCGACGAGTTTGCCAAGTGCGATATGCGCGTGTGCAAGGTGCTCAAGTGCGAGCCGGTGAAAAAGTCCGATAAGCTCCTGTGCTTTACGCTCGATGACGGCAGCGGCACCGACCGGCAGATCCTCTCCGGCATCGCCAAGTTCTACCGCCCCGAGGAGCTCGTCGGTAAGACCGTCGTTGCGATCCTGAACCTGCCGCCGCGCAAGATGATGGGCATGGCCTCCAACGGTATGCTCCTCTCGGCCGAGAAGGACGGCAAGCTCAATCTGCTCATGCTGGATGACAGCGTGCCCGCCGGCGCGCAGCTCTGCTGAGCGGTCCCGCACACGTTCGGGAAGGTTCGCAGCACGAGCCTTCCCGTTTTTCGGCGAATGCGGAACTTTTTCCGCGCCCGGGCGTCAAGCCCTTCGTAATCTCCCGCACATAAAGGAGGAATTGCCCCTTGAAGCTGTTTTCCTCGCCGCCGCGCCCAACGGGTACCCAGCGGCCGGCTACCGATAGCGTGCAGCAGCGACCCACGCAGCAGCGCCCCACGCAGCAGCGCCCCACGCAGCAGCGCCCCACGCAGCAGCGACCCGCCCAGCAGCGACCCACACAGCAGCGACCCACCCGGCAGCAACCCGCCCAGCAGCGGCCTGCCCGGCAGCGGCAGCCGCAGGACGCCGGTATGTGGACGGAAGATTCCGCCGCGCAGCCGCGCCGCAGCGCGCCGGACGACCGCCGGCGTGTGCAGCAGGCTGCCCCGCCCCCGACCGGCAAGCACGGCCGCAAGGCCAAAAAGCCGAAGAAGAAAAAAAGCATCGGCCGCAGGCTGCTCATTCTCTTTCTCGTACTGGCCATTCTCGCCGGGCTGTATCTGACGGCGGTCTATTCCGACATTCCGTTCATCGCCAAGTGGCGCACGGCCTACATCCAGACGGCTATGAACACGCTCAGCCACCAGTGGCTGGCAACGGCTTTCATACCGCGCAGCGTCATCGACAAGGTCGTCGCCGAAATGGAGGCCGCGCGAGAGGCGCAGATCGGCGTCAACAGTGAGTGGGACGAGGAAGAGATCGAGTCCCGCAACCCGACGCTCACCGACACCAAGGGCATGAGCAAGGAAGAGATCACGTTTTACAACCTCTTCTGGGAAGTAGACGTGCCGAGCATGCAGGCGTATGTCAAGGAGCATCCCGACGCGCTCGCCGCCGGGTGGAGCCGCATCAACATCGACCACTCCGCGCTCACGGATAACGGCACCAGCATCCGCACCATCCAGGGCGAGCAGGTGCTCGCGATCGATGCGCAAAACGAGATCCTCATCGTGCGCGAAAAGGGCAGCACCTATCGCGGCGTACTTGTCGTGATGAAGGATCCGTCGCGCCTGAGTCTGCACGCTGCGACCACGCTCGGCAGCATCGGCCAGTACTGCGGCCAGATCGCGCAGGCGCACGGCGGCGTCATCGGCATGACCGGCTCGGGCTTCATTGATCCGGGCGGCACCGGCAACGGCGGCACGCTCGCGGGCTACGCCATGTGCAACGGCAAAGCCTACGGCGACCACATGGGCTATGGCTACAAACGGCTCGAGCTGCATGCGGACAACCGCATCTACATCCGCGACAGCGCCTCCCCCGTCTCATCCGACACGACGGACGCGGTCGAGTTCTCCCCCGCCATGATCATTGACGGGGAGACGGTCGTCAATGCCCGCAGCGGCTTCTCCGACCTGCAGCCGCGCGCCTGTCTCGGGCAGTCGAAGTACGGCGAGATCATCGCCCTGCTCGTCGAGGGACGCCTAACGACATCCGTCGGCATCAGCGTGCCGGACTGCGCGGCCATCATGGCCAAGCACGACTGTATGCAGGCCATGAACCTCGACGGCGGCACCAGCGCCATGATCTGGTACAAGGGCAAGTACATCATGCGCAGCTCCAACCCCGCGCTCACCGCCGGGCGGACGCTGCCGAACGCCTTTGTCTACGCCGGAAATTAACAGCGAACAAACGTCCCTGACCGCCGGTCAGGGACGTTTGTTCGCCTTGTACAAATCTTTTTTTGCCGCCGGCGTGCAGTTTCGTGAAAATGGGGCTTGCAATCCGCTACCGGACGTGGTAGAGTAACACCATCGAGAAACCGATGACCGAGAGGAGTACCCATTTACGAAGCTTTCAGAGAGCAGCGGACGGTGGAAGCGCTGCAGCGGACGAATGGCGAATGGACTCGCGAGGGCAAACCGATTGCAGCAGCATGAGGGGCGACGGTGGCCGCGGCCGTTATCCGGCGGAGCGTATGATCGTACGTGCAAAGTGGGCGCATGAGCGCCAACATGGGTGGCACCGCAGGAGTTACAGTCTTGTCCCATGAAACGGAAGGAACCGTTTCGTGGACGAGGCTTTTTTTATTGCTCAAATCACCGCAGGAGGGATGCATATGACGCGGATAACCAGACGATGGCGTGGCGGCCGGAGAATTTTTGCCGCGTCAGACCGTATCCGGACATCACAAACCAACCGTTTCATAAAATATAAGGAGAATTTGCTATGAATAAAACATTCCGAAAGATCGTCGGCGGCGCGCTCGCCGTCACCGCACTCATGGGTCTGGCTGCCTGCGGCAGCAAGACCGAAGGCGACAAGGCCGAGGGTAAGACCTACAAGGTCGGCATCGTGCAGTTTGTGGATGATGCGTCCCTCAACCAGATCGAGGCGGCCATCGAGGCCGAGCTCGACGCCAAGGCCAAGGAGCTGGGCGTGCCCTTCGATTACACGCTCTACAACGGTCAGGGCGACGCCACGACCCTCAACCAGATCGGCGCAGAGCTCGTCGGCAAGGGCGTGGATCTGATCGTGCCGATCGCGACCCCGGCCGTGAAGATCATGCAGTCCGCCACCGAGGACACCGAGATCCCCATCGTGTTCTCCGCCGTGTCTGACCCCGTCGGCAGCGGCATCGTCGATGCGCTCGATGCGCCCGGCGGCCGCATCACCGGCACGAGCGACGCGCTCAACACCAAGGGCCTGCTCGATCTGATGCTTGCCCAGAACCCGGACACCAAGACCGTCGGCCTGCTCTACTCCAAGAGCGAGGACTCGTCCAAGCAGCCGATCGAAGACGCGAAGGCCTACCTTGAGGGCAAAGGCATCCGCTGTGTAGAGAAGACCGGCACGACCACCGACGAGATCACCTCCGCCGTCGACGCACTCATCGCCGAGAAGGTCGACGCCGTCTTTACCCCGACCGACAACACCGTCATGACCGCAGAGCTTGCCATCTATGAGAAGTTCCTCAACGCCAAGATCCCGCAGTACTGCGGCGCGGATTCCTTCGCCCTCAACGGCGCGTTCGTCGGCTACGGTGTGGATTACACCGCGCTCGGCAAGATGACGGCCGACATGGTCGTGCAGGTGCTGGTCGACGGTAAGAGCCCCGCCACGCTGCCGGTCGCGACCTTCGACAACGGCATCGTCATGATCAACACCGACAGCTGCACCGCGCTCGGCTACGATCTCGCGGCTGTCAAGCAGGCGTTTGACGGCAAGTGCAGCTCCGTGCTCGAGACGACCACGCAGCAGAATTTTGACTGATATCTGACATCCCGAAGGAGGGGCGTTTATGCTGACAGTGTTGAAGACCGCGCTTGAGGTCGGCCTGATTTACGGCCTCGTCGCGCTGGCGCTGTTCATCAGCTTTTCCATCCTGAACATTGCAGACCTCTCGACCGACGGCTGCTTTACGCTCGGCTGCGCCGTGGGCGCGATGCTCACCATCGCGGGGCATCCGCTTCTGGCGCTGCCCGCGGCCATGGCCGCGGGTGTGCTCTCGGGCTTCATCACCGCCTTTTTGCAGACGCGCCTCGGCGTGGAGAGCATCCTCGCCGGCATCATCTCGAACACCGGCCTCTACACGATCAACCTCGCGGTCATGGGCTTTTCGTCCAACGTGTCCATCACCGGGGTCGACACGGTGTTTTCGCTCTTCAAGGGCCTTGTCGGCGGGCAGTGGAGCCGGCTGCTCCTGCTCGCGCTTATTGTAGCCGTGATCGCGTTCGCGCTCATCCGCTTTTTCGGCACGTCGCTCGGCCTGTCCATCCGCGCCACGGGCGACAGTCTGGATATGGTCAGCGCTTCCTCCATCAACCCCAAAGCCACCATCACGATCGGCCTGTGCCTGGCCAACGCCCTCACGGCGCTGTCCGGCTGCCTGATCGGGGAGTATAACAAGTTTTGTGACATCAACCTCGGCACCGGCATGGTCACGATTGCGCTGGCGAGTCTCATCATCGGCGAGGTCTTTGCCGGTCACCGCGGCGGCGTGGGCAAGCGCGTCGTCTGCGTCGTGCTCGGCAGCATCGTCTACCGCTTCATCATAGCGCTGGCGCTGCGGCTGAACATCTCGGCCGAGTATTTCAAGCTCGTGTCCGCCGTCATCGTGGCCGTCGCCATCGCCGCGCCGAACATGAAGGGCTATGTCCATCTGGCGAAGATCAAGTCCAACGCCCGCAAGCTGCGCGCCCTGTCCGGAAAGGGGGACGAGACCGATGCTTGAAGTTTCCCACATCTCCAAGACATTCAACGCCGGCACCGTGAACGAGAAGCGCGCCCTGTCCGACCTCTCGCTCCGGCTGGCCGACGGGGAGTTTGCCACCATCGTCGGCTCCAACGGCGCCGGCAAG
>ERZ1106939.1826-NODE-1826-length-14881-cov-17.293808_pt1 | contig 14881 bp, 13 predicted proteins | sample MGYA00403669_ERZ1106939 | MGnify/ENA primary metagenome ERZ1106939 (study PRJEB35170, sample SAMEA104062447) | human gut metagenome | biome: human gut; feature: human-associated habitat; material: faeces | place: Denmark | collected 2012-09-28 ...
TTTGCCGGGGCTTTGGTTGCGATGGATCCGGATACCGGGGAGATTCTTGCCGCGGCATCCTGTCCGACCTACGATCTGACGACCTATAACAAAAATTACGATCAGCTTGCCGCGGATGAGAACAATCCCCTTCTGAACAGGGCGTTCAACGGGGTGTATACGCCCGGTTCCGTTTTCAAACTGGGAATGGCGGCGGCGCGCAGATGACCTTCGACGAGCTGCAGCCCGTCTCCGCAAGGCTGCGCTCTCACGAGCAGACGATCACCGTGCTGGAAACGGAAAAGCTCGACCTGCAAGGGCAGGTGGAGCACATGCAGAGCCAAGTGGTGGACACGCAGGAGCAGCTGGACGATTCTCTGGCAGAGATCCGCCGGTTGGCCTATCTCGGCAAAAAGGAGCTCGATCCGGCCGACTATCAAAAATTCCTTGAGGGCTATGCCAAGCTGAGCTCCAAGGAGCTTGAGATATGCGCCGCCCTGGCCAAGGGGCTCAGCGCCCGCCAGTGCGCCGAGCAGACGGGCAACGCACTCAGCACCATAGACACATACCGCAAAAGGGTCTACGGAAAGACGAACATCCATCGGGTGCGGCAGCTCCGGCTATGCTATGCGCTCATGCAGCTGGAGCAGGCGGAGCAGGATAAATAAGCACACCGGTGTCCTAAGGTATCCATACCGTGGGGCGCGGTGCCGTCCACAACAGCGGTGCCGATGGCGGGAAAAATTACCCCGTCGAGTGAATCCGGGTCGCCCGAGCAGTGGATGTGGAAATGTCAAGAAATGTGCAGTCGGGAAACACCCAAAATCTGAAAAGCATGGTAATACAGCGCAGTTTTCCGAAGTGGAGCGTAGCGGAACGCAGGAAAACTGCGGCGGCATCGGATCAGGCTGCCGTTTGCGCCTGCGCCCACTCCCGGTACTTCGCAGGCGGCAGTCCCAGCGGGTTGCGCGTATAGATCCTAACGCGGTTGTAGTAGATAAAAACATAGCGGAAAATGATCGTTTTGACCTGTTCTCTCGGTAGCTTGTATGCCGCGATCTGGTAGATCTTCTCTTTTTTGAGCGTGGCGAAAAAGCTCTCCATCCGTGCGTTGTCGAAGCAATGTCCGGTGCCGCTGAGACTTTGTATCATGCCGCAGCGAGACAGCTCGGAACGAAAGGCTAAGCTGGTGTATTGACTGCCGCGATCTGAGTGGAACACCGCTCCCTTTAGGCTCGGATAAATCCGCTCCAGCTGCCGCACCGTGTCAATGCACAGCTCCTTCTTCATATTGTCCCGCATCTCGAGCGCGACGATCTCGCCGCTGAAGCAGTCCATGATCGGCGAAACATACAGCTTGCCGTCTGCACACTGTACCTCGGTAATATCTGTGAGAAACTTCTCCGAAGGGCGCTGGGCACTGAAGTCCCGTTTCAGAATGTTTTCCTGCTCCTGCGCTTCTGTCGTGGTCTTCGTGATACCGTGCGGAACGCGTTTTTTATGGAGCCAGCCATTCTCTTTCATCATAGTGGGGTGTCGGTGGAAAATCAAGAGGACCTACTAAGGAAGCCTACAGCCTACTAAGGAAGCCTATTGCAAATGGAGACTGCGCATTGAACGGCGAAGTGAGCTCTCCTGAGCAGAGCGCCAGTGGAGCAAACACATCGTGATTATGCGGTTAAGACCGTTCATCTGTTATAGCAAACGGCTGCGACGCAAGTTTTTTTGCTGCCTGTAAAAAATCACGCATGAATTTTGTCTGATAAACAGACTTGTTGTAATAAATACCAGTTTGATAATAGAGAGGAGGGTTTAGTCCGATATATGACAATTGCGCGTATTTTGCGTTCGGGATCAAATCATACGGGCAAAGGGTGACATAGGAGCTGCTTTCCACGACGGACAGCGCAGTGTAAATGTCATGTGTTTCAACTTTAATATTAGGAATCACATTGACCTTATTGCAGTATTCATCGACAACTCGACGCAAAACGGTCCCCGTTTTTAGCTTAGCAAAGTCCTCGCCTTTGAACATATCCAATGGTAAGTGAGGAAGATCAGATGAAGGGGTTCTCGTCCCAAAAGATGCCAATGAATGAGAGGGCGACAGAACTAAAACAACTTCGCTGGGGAGAAAATCTATATATTTAAGTTTTGGGTCTCGAACATCATAAGCGGAAAACGCCACATCAAGTTCATCACTTGCAACCAAATTGGCTAGCACATCGGCTGGAGCCTGACGTGTTTTAGCATGAATATTCGGATATTTGCTTGAAATTGCTGATAGTATTGATGAGAAAACACGAATACCGCGACCAGCGTTAATTCCAAAATCGAAATCAATGATTGCGCGGTCGTCCAAGTCGGAAAGCTTTTTCAGAAACTGATCCCTGATTTTAACGATTTCTCGAGCACTTTCATAATAAAATGTGCCGGCGTCGGTGAGCGTTAATGTGCCGTTTTTTTCACGCACAAACAACCGTTTGTTAAGTGAATCTTCTAATTTTGCAAGATACTGACTAAGTGAGGGCTGAGAAATATAGAGACGCTTTGCAGCTTTAGAAATACTGCGTTCCTCAGCAATTGCAATAAAATATTCCTGCTGTTTAACATCCATAGCGATTGACACCTCATGTTTGCTTTTTTGTGCAAAATGTCAAAAGTTTTTCCTATAGGGTTAAGTTTATTTGAATTTGCATTTAGTTTTTTTCAGTTTATACTTTAAGAATAAAAAAATCAATGCTATTTGCAAGAAAAGGGAAATAACAGCGTCATATTTTTGTAAATGCCCAAGAAAGGATGAAAAGCATGGCAGAGAAATATGATCATGAAGCACTGATGACAAGTGTTTGGAAATCATGGGAAATTGCTCAGCATCGTCCATGGGAGACGTGGATCGGTTCAATACCCATTACGCCAAACTGCTGGTATATTGGTGACAATTGGGTAGGTGTTATTCTAATTAAAACAGATGCGGGCCTCGTAATGATCGACACTGGCATGACGGGTCAGGTTCATCTGATTTTCGAAGCGATTCGGGAGCTTGGCTTCCGCCCCAAGGATATTAAGCTGATTTTGCTGACACATGGACACTTTGATCATGTTGGTGGGCTGAATTTTATCCGAGCCTACACGGGCGCAAAAGTTGGCGCACCGAAGGAGGATTTGGAAGCATTGCAGGGCAGTTCGGAAAAGCTCGATAATCGTGGTGAATACTATCTCCCAGTCACTCCTGACTTTTTCTACAACGACAGTGAACCGGTGTCCATTGGGAATTTGGAGATACAGACCATGCACACACCCGGCCATACTCCGGGTACGACAGCCCTTTTCTTCCACGACGTCGGAGATAACGGTCGGAAGCTCCGCGTGGGCATCTTAGGCGGTGTCGGTATGAACGGTGTGCTTCCGTCAACTCCGGATGAGGATATTACCCCGTTTCTAAAGGCAAGAACGGATCTGCGTAATAGCCTGGAACGTCTTGCCTGTGAATATGTTGATGTAACCGTAGCAATCCATCCGGGAACGTGTGATATGTTATTAACCGCTGCACGGGCAACTGAAAAAAGCAATCCCTTTATTGACTCCAAAATCTGGGTGGCAACCATAAAGAAGTATACCCGGCGTTTGGATGATATTGAAGGGAGATAAGACGGATGTATCAGGACGATAAAAAGTCTTGTCATCGATAAAAATAAAAAAAGGAGAGAACCCTCATGAAAAGAACACTGTCGATTATTCTTGTCCTGATCATGACGATGACGTTATTGGTCGGGTGCGGTAGCACGACCACGCAAACCCCTACGCCCGAAACGTCGGGAAGCGAGTCCACCGGTCCCAGCCGCGACACGGTGAACCTTTCCATTAATGCAACATGGACCACCTGCGACCCCCATGCGACCAGCTATGTGCAGGACCGTGTTATCCTTTGGCAGATGTACAATGGCCTGATGCACTATAACGAGCTGACCGGTACGGCAGACTTTGACCTCGCCACCTCCTATGATGTCAGCGAAGACGGAATGACTTATACCTTCAAGCTGCGCGACGATGTCTATTTCCACAACGGCGACAAGATGAATGTCAGCGACGTTGCATTCTCCATCATGCGTGCAACGGATCCGAACATGGCAATTTCTCAGTACGGAACGAACATCGTCAGCGCGACGGCAATCGATGGTACGACAGTTGAGGTTCAGCTTGCCTGCGCATATGCTCCGTTCATCACCAACTGCTGCCAGCTCTTCATCCTTAGCGAACGTGAGGTGACTGAGCAGGGCGATAAGTTCGGCGTTGAGATTAGCACTGCCGGCACCGGCCCGTACAAGCTGACCTATCTGGATAACGACGCAAAGATCTCGCTGGAAGCGTTTGACAAATACTATAAGGGCGAGGCGTCTATTAAGTATGTCAACTTCTATCCCATCACGGACAGCGCTGCAGGTCTGATCTCTTTTGAGTCCGGCGACATTGACTGGTACAACTGCGGCGTTATGGACGCGCAGCGCATCGAGATGGAAGGCAAATTCAATGTCGAATTCATGGCGGTGAACCACATGACATTTATGGCGATCAACCCCAACAGCTCCAACAAGGCGCTCCAGAATGAAAAGGTTCGTAAAGCCATAGCCTATGCAATCAACAAGGAAGAGTTGAATATGGCTGCTTTCGAGGGTCTCGGCCAGACTGCGGATTACCTTGAGAATCCCGATTGGAATATCGGCGCTCCGAAGGGCGATGTGGTCTATAATTACGATCCTGAAATGGCCAAACAGCTCCTTGCGGAAGCTGGTTATCCTGACGGCGTGGATGTTGGCAACATTCTCTGCTTCAAGGGCAGCCATTTCGAAACCTGCGCAACGGTTATTCAGCAGGAGCTTGAGGCCGTTGGTATCCATGCAAAGCTTGAGTGGAACGAGCAGGCGACTACGCTCGACCGCGGCAAAAAGAAAGACTACGACATTTTTGTGACTGGCGGCAACTGCTCTGGTGACTATGATAACCTGCGCAAGCGCTTCTATTCTCCGCTGTCTACCACTTATGTTGACTACACCACCACTGAATACGATGCGAATTATCTGGACACCAGGATGGATGAGGCCGCCGGCTGCATTGATCCCGCAAAGCGTCTTGAAATCACGAAGGAAGTCAACGACTATCTGATGAATACGGCAACTTACCTCCCGCTGCTCCACAAGGCCGTGGCCTTCGTCTGGAACAAGGACCTTAACGTTGTCAACCGTCCGGTTAACCCCATCATTTATGACTGGAGTTGGAACTGAGCACTATACTTCTGATTTATATAAAAGCTTTACAGTTTGATGTGAGGGAGGGAGCTTTCTCCCTCCCTCACATTCCTTTCTCGCTAAAAGGAGGATTACTCTTATGCTAAAATACATAGGAAAACGATTGCTGTGGATGATTCCGATTATCATTGGCGTTTCTTTCATTATTTTTTTCTTGATTGACCTGGTGCCTGGAGATCCCGGCAGCATTATTCTTGGCTCAAACGCAGACCAGGCATCCATTGATGCCTTTAATGAATCGATAGGATATAACAGACCGTTTTTTACGCGGTACTTTAGCTATATGGCAGGCGTAATTCGTTTGAACTTTGGAACATCTTATGTCAGCAGTCTGCCTATCATTGGAGAATTAAAATACAAAGTGCTTATTTCGATTATTGTCTCTTTTTCTGCCATTACCGCCTCGCTTGCAATCGGTGTTCCGCTTGGGATACTGTCTGCAGTGAAACAGTATTCAATGCTCGATGCAATCCCGTCTGCAATTGCAATGATGCTTGCAGCAGTCCCGTCTTTTTGGGTCGGCTTGATGTTATTGCTGAAGTTTTCACTTGAACATCAGTGGTTTCCCTCATTCGGTGCAGAAGCAGCAAACTGGTGGGTACTTCCCATGTTTACGCTTGCTGCCGTTTATGGATCAACGATGATGCGCTTTACGCGGTCAAGTATGTTGGAGACGATACGTCAGGATTATGTGAGAACTGCGAAAGCGAAAGGCGTGAAACGAAACACTGTCATCTGGCGTCACGCATTGAAAAATGCACTGTTGCCGGTGATCACTTCCGCAGGCAATACCTTTGGCGCACTGCTTGGCGGTGCAATTGTTACGGAAACATTGTTCAGCCTTCCGGGACTTGGCACCTATATTGTCAACGGTATTAAGCAAAAGGACATTCCGGTTGTTATGGGCGGAACGATTACACTTGCCGTACTGTTTGCCTTTGTTATGCTGGCGGTTGACCTTGCGTATGCACTGGCAGATCCGCGGATTAAGGCAAAATATTCCGGAAAGAGAGGTTGAGCAGGCATGGAGAATACGATTACACAAAAGGAAGATGTTCGTGTAAAACGCAAGAGTCAGGTGATTGAAACTGCGAAGCGTTATATGAAAAACAAGCTTGCCGTGCTGGGTCTGCTCATTTTCCTCGTGATTCTGTTCTTTGCACTTTTTGCCGGCAAATTTGGCACCTACGAAGAGAGTGTTGCCATCGATATTGTCAACAAGCTGAAAACTCCCTCATCCGAGCATTGGTTTGGAACAGATACATACGGACGTGACCTTTTCCTGCGCTGTATATACGGTGCGCGGATTTCGCTGATTATCGGTATTGTCGCATCGCTGCTATCGCTGCTTGTCGGAGGATTACTCGGCATGACAGCAGCCTACTATGGCGGTAATTATGACAATAACGCCATGCGAATGCTCGATATCTTTTCTGCAATTCCGACCATTTTGCTCGCTATCTGTATTGTCGCGGCTCTCGGCGATAGCACTTTTAATATCATTCTTGCGCTTGCAATTTCGAGAATGCCGAGTTTTGCCCGTATTGCACGTGCGTCCGTTTTGGGCGTATCGGGACAGGAGTATGTCGAGGCGGCGCGTGCCGGTGGAACAGGAGATATGAGAATTTTACTGCGACACGTTTTGCCTAATATGCTTGGTCCCATCATGGTTCAAACAACCACAAATGTTGCGCAAATGATTCTACAGATTGCATCGTTGAGCTTTCTTGGACTTGGCGTACCCTCTCCTACTCCGGAATGGGGCGCAATCATTACAGAGGCTAAGGGTGTCATGCGGATGTTCCCATACATGATTTGGATCCCGGGTATTTGCATTATGGCTGCTTCACTTTCTGTTAATTTGATTGGCGACAGTCTCCGTGATGCGCTTGATCCGCGGCTGAAGAACTAAGGAGGGTAAACAGTATGGAAAAGTTACTGGAAGTGAAAAACCTTTCTGTTCAGTATGTAACGGGAAAGGAAGTCGTTGAGGCAGTCAATCATATTAGCTTCTCCTTAAATAAGGGCGAGACCATCGGACTTGTTGGTGAAACGGGCGCGGGCAAAACCACAACGGCACTGTCCTTGCTGCGTCTCCTGCCAGAGCGGACGGGGCGTATTACAGAGGGTGAAGTTATTTTCCACGGTGAGGATATTCTTGCGCACAAGGAAAAAGAAATGCGCGACATTCGCGGTGAAAAGATCGCCATGATCTTTCAGGACCCGATGACCTCACTTAACCCTGTTATTACGGTTGGCAATCAGATTAAAGAATCGTTGATTACACACAATCATGACGGATTAAAGTCGGAGGAACTCGATCAGCGTGTGGAAAAAGTCCTGGAGATGGTCGGTATTCCGGCATCAAGAAAAAATGACTATCCACATCAGTTTTCTGGCGGCATGAAGCAGCGAGTTGTTATCGCAATGGCGCTGGTTTGTGAGCCGGACCTTCTGATAGCAGACGAGCCTACAACGGCGCTTGATGTAACGATACAGGCGCAGGTGCTGCTGATGATGAAGAACCTTCGTGATCGCCTCGGCACGGCAATGATTATGATTACGCACGACCTTGGCATTGTGGCGCAGACCTGCGATAAGGTTGCCGTTATGTACGCCGGCGAAATTATTGAACAGGGAACCCTGGAAGATATTTTTACCGGCGATAAGCACCATCCGTATACAGTAGGACTTTTCGGCGCAATTCCCAACATCAGCGATGAGAGTGAACGCCTGAAGCCGATTGACGGATTGATGCCTGACCCGACGGATTTGCCGATTGGCTGCAGTTTTTTTCCTCGATGCCCGCATTGTATGGAGCGTTGCAAAGCAGAAAAGGCCGCGATATATGTAAATGGTACGCACAGCATTTGCTGTCATTTGTTTGATCAGGAGGTAAAAGAATAATGGAACGTACACCTTTGATCGAAACCAAACATTTAAAAAAACATTTTAATGTTGCAAGCGGAAAGCTGCACGCTGTCGACGATGTCAGCCTGAAAATATATCCTGGTCAGACGCTTGGCGTTGTTGGCGAGTCCGGCTGTGGTAAAAGCACGCTTGGAAGAACGATTCTGCGACTCATTGAAGCAACCGGCGGGGAAATGCTCTATAACGGCGAAAATATCCTGAAATACAATCGTCATCAGATGCGCGACATGCGCAGCAAGATGCAGATCATTTTCCAAGACCCGTATTCCAGCATAAATCCCAGTATGACAGTCGAGCAGATTATCGCAGAATACATGATCGTCAACAAAAAGTTTAACGGGGATAAGAGCGCCATATGGAAGCGGACCGCCGAATTGATGGATATGGTCGGCTTAGCAAGACGCCTTGCAACCGCTTATCCGCACGAGCTTGATGGTGGTCGTCGTCAGCGTATTGGCGTGGCACGTGCATTGTCACTTGATCCTAAATTTATTGTGTGCGACGAACCAGTCAGTGCATTGGACGTTTCTATTCAGGCGCAAATCCTCAATCTGTTGATGGATCTGCAAGATGAGTTCGACTTAACTTATATGTTTATTACACACGATCTTTCGGTCGTGAAACACATTTCGGATGATATTGCCGTCATGTATTTGGGACAATGTGTGGAAAAAGCGCCTGCAAAGGAATTGTTTGAAAATCCAAAACATCCTTATACAAACGCACTGCTTTCTGCAATTCCAATTCCGGATATCTCTATGCGCAACAAGGAAATTCAGGTAATTAAAGGTGAAGTTACAAGCCCCGTCAATCCAAAACCGGGATGCCGCTTTATGCCGCGTTGCCCGTATGCCTGCGAAAAATGTGCATCAGCGTTTTCGGAGTTGCATGATTTCGGGAATGAGCATTTCTGTTCGTGCATTCGCTGTAAAGATGACGAAATCTAATATAGGGGGCTAAAGAAAGTGAAAATTGATTCGATTGATGTTTACCTGATTAAGAATGAATTGTTTTTTCCGTGGACAACGGCTTATGGATCAGATGACTATGCAACATCTGTGCTTGTAAAGATGCGGTCGGGAGATAAAGTCGGCTGGAGTGAATCTTCCTGCTTTGCAAGGCCAGAGTATTCTGGTGAGTATGGGGAAGGTATGGTCAACGTGATCAGTAAATTCCTTGTTCCTATGGTTGTCGGCAAGACTTTCGACACAGCAGAAGAGATCAATGCAGCGATGGATTCTATTAAGGATAACCAGTTTGCAAAAGCAGCTATTGAGATCGCCTGGTGGACGTTGCAGGTAAAGGTTACAGGAGTTCCGTTTTATAAACTGATTGGCGGTTCAAACCACGAAATTACGGTAGGTCAAGCCTTAGGTATACAACCAAACTTTGATGTGCTGATTGAAAAGGTCGGAAAGCGGATTGATGAAGGATCTCCCCGTGTGAAACTGAAAATGTGCCATGGGTGGGATTACGATATGCTGGAGGCCGTCCGTTCTGCGTATCCGAATCATCCGTTGCACGTTGATTGCAATTCAAGCTATTCCCTCGATGAAATTGATCTGTTCAAAAGAATTGATAAATTCCATTTGGAAATGATTGAACAGCCGTTTAACTATCGCGACTTTGTTGACCATGCGAAGCTTGCTGCAACAATTGAAACGCCGATATGCCTCGATGAGAGTATTACCTCTGTACACGCGGCGAAACAGGCAATCGCACTGAAGTCCTGCAAGTATATCAACATCAAACCCGGAAGAGTTGGCGGCATTTATAACTCAATAAAAATCAATCAGCTCTGCATGGAAGCAGGGGTGGGATGCTGGATTGGCGGAATGCTGGAGAATGATGTGGGTCGAGGCATACTCGTGGAGCTTTGCTCCATGCCCAACATTGTGTATCCTTCCGATGTGAACCCAGGCTACGAGAAGATCAAGTACAACTTTACAAAGCAGCGGGTCGAATACACGACACCCTACCACTTTTACCCGAAAGAGCGCCCGGAGGATCTGATTGAGCCGGACGAAAGACTGTTGGAAAAGATTATTGTAGATAGAAGACATTTTGAATAAAAAGATGATGACCAACAAACAAATAGAGCTTTGCAGCTTTGTTGAGAAACAAGAAGAGCGGATCCTTGCCGCTGAACGGTGGATTGCGGCACATCCGGAAACAGGCTTTCAGGAATGGCAAACCTCTGCGTATATGGCGAAGCAATTTGAAAGTATGGGGTATGTGCTGACAAAGCCGGATGGAATACCAGGCTTTTTCGCCGATATTGAGACAGGAAGAGCTGGACCCAAAATTATCGTTTTTTCAGAGCTGGATGCCTTGCCATGTGCAAATCATCTTGAAGCCGTAGACGGTATTGCACATGCATGCGGACACAATGCACAGTGTGCGGCAATGCTTGGACTGGCGGGGGCGTTGAAAGAGCAGGGAGTCTTGGATGAACTTTGCGGATCAATTCGCCTGATTGTTGTTCCTGCAGAAGAAATGATTCAGACAGAGTATCGGGAGAAACTGTGTCAAGAAAAAATTACCAGCTGTTACAGCGGAAAACCGGAGTATATGAAACGAGGTTTTCTTGATGGCGCAGATATGGCATTTATGATCCATACAGCATCTGATGCCGCACATATGTTTTCCTGTAACACAGGACACAACGGTTTTATTCTCAAAACGGCGGAATATAAAGGACACACGGCTCATGCAGGTTCATCTCCGGACAAAGGAATCAATGCCCTATATGCAGCAAATCTTGGGCTTTCCGCGATCAATGCGCTACGCGAGACATTCCGTGATGAGGATCACATTCGCGTTCATCCCATCCTGTCCGTTGACCACGCTTCTGTGAACTCAATCCCAGACTCCGCAAAACTGGAAATGTACATTCGCGGCGCTGACATGGAAGCGATTTTGGAAGCGAGCAGAAAAGTCAATCGAGCATTGGCTGGAGCGGCTCTGGCAATAGGCTCTGGACTGAATATAACAGACCGCGCGGGATATGCTCCGCTCCGCAATGATACAGGATTGATGACCGTTGCCAAGGAATGTATGAGCGCACTGGCTGGCAAGGAGAAAGTAAACTTTAAGAATTTTTGGAGCCGAGGAAGCACGGATTTGGGTGATGTCTCCAGTATTATGCCGGCGGCGCATCTATATGTGAGCGGTGCAACAGGCGTAGCACACGGTGCGGATTTTTGCATTGCAAATCCAATGATTGCCTGTGTGGATTCCGCAAAAGCACAGTTATTGATCCTTCATGACCTTTTGAAAGATAATGCAGTCAAGGCGCATAAGATTAAAGAAAAATATGTGCCAATCTATGAAACAAAAGAAGACTATTTTAAGGCGATGGCTCGACTCAACATGGACTGGGAAATGAAAACTGCCCAAGGAGATAGTGGCGAGTTGAAGGTAATGTTTTCCAGCGTTGAAAGAGGAAGAGACAAATGATTCGTGTATTAGTTGGAATGATTTTCCATGAGACAAACACATTTTCCCCATTTAAAACGGGAATACCCGAGTTCAAAAAGCGTAGCTACACTGAGCGTGAAGAGATGATTGCTGCCTATGAGAACACAAAAACGCCTCTGGGTGCGTTTCTTGAAACACTGCAAAAGGAGAAGGACATTGAAATTGTACCGTCAATCGGAGCTGCAGCGGAGCCTTCCGGAGCGGTGACAGCAGATGCGATTCAGCAGATGACAGCTTCTCTGCTTGCTCCGGCAAAAGAGAAAAAGGTCGATGCAGTTTTGCTTGCACTGCATGGCGCAATGGTGACAGAAATCGATGATGACGGTGATGGCTGGATTCTTGAACGTGTACGAGAAGTTGTTGGTAAAGACGTACTCGTCGCGGCAACATTGGATTTGCACGCAAACCTGTCCCAGCGAATGATAAATTGTGCAAACATATTAGTCCCATATAACCAGTATCCACATGCGGACATGTACGAGCGAGGACTTGTTGCAGCAAATTTATTTGTACGAGCCTTGCGTGGAGAAATAAAACCGATAATGAAATGGGCACCGTTACCGCTTTTGACATCACTGAAGGAAACTAAGTGTGAGGATTATCAGGTTATTTGCAAGGCAATGAGTGAACTGGAAAGCAAGCCTGAAATTCTCATGGCAAGTGTATTGCATTCGTTTTATCTGACAGATAGCAAAGAAACATGTGCATCCGTTTTGGTTATCTCTGATGGTGATGAAGCTGCGGCTCAAAATGGCGCTAACTATTTAGCAAAGGTGCTGTGGGAAAACAGAAAAGCTATGGTGTATGTAAATACATACACCGCCAAAAGCGCCTACGAGGATGCATGCAAGGAAGGAAACTATCCGGTAGTTTTTGCGGATGTTTGCGACAATCCCGGAGTGGGTAGCACGGAGGATGCCACAGCGCTTTTGAAAGAGTTAATTGAACTCCATGCACAACGAGTCGCTTATGCCCTTATTGTGGATCCAGAAACGGTAGACCAATGCCATAAGGCCGGAACCGGTGCAACAATTGAAGTTCATTTGGGCGGGAAAATGGCACCCGAAAAAACCGGAGAACCAATTACCTGTAACGCATATGTTAAATCGCTCAGCGACGGCCGCTACCGCAATCACGGCCCGATGCACGGGGGGCTTGCAATCAATTTGCGCAAGACGGCTGTTATTGTTATCGAGGGAATTACAGTAATCGTATCCGCTGTTCCTACGCAAACATACGATATCGAAATATTCAGAAGCCATGGATTAGTGTTAGAAGATTATGACATTCTTGTGGTAAAGTCTTCTATTCACTACCGTGCAGCATTTTCCAAGGTCGCAAAAAAGCTATATGGCATAGAATGCCCGGGCACGACCATCTTGAATCTCCATAGTCTGGACTATAAAAAATGTTTGCGCTCAAATTATCCTCTTAATCAGAACGCAGAATACAATTAGAGTGTGGTGAGATCAAAATGAGTGTAATCCATGATTTGCTAAAGGATGTAACGATCCCTTCGATGGTACATATTGAGCAAACGTTTGATGATTCTAAGCTTGACAATGTGGAAGAGACAGTAATCGAACAGATCAACCGAAAGGCGATTCGAGATAGAATAAAGCCAGGCATGCAGATTGCTATCACGTGTGGGAGCAGAAGAATAGACAATATTGCACTGATAATCCGTACGATTGTTCAGTTTTGCAAGGAATGCGGGGCAACTCCGTTTATTTTTCCTGCAATGGGGAGCCATGCCGGAAGTATTGCACAGGGGCAAAAAGAAATCTGCGAGTCTTACGGTGTAACAGAAGAGTATTGCGGCTGCGAGATTCGATCTTCTATGGAAGTCGTGAATGTCGGGCTGACAGAGCTCGGCGTTCCTGCCTATGTGGATAAAATCGCATCACAGGCTGATGGCATTATCGTAGTAAATAAAATTAAAGCGCACCCTGGCTTTTCTGGAAAATACGAAAGTGGCCTGATGAAAATGATGGTAATTGGTATGGGCAAGCAGAAGGGAGCGGAAAATTGCCATCAGTATGGCTTTGGAAAGTTCCCTGTGCTCCTAGAGTCGATCGGCAGGAAGATCCTATCATCGGTACCTATTGTGTGCGGCGTTGGCATCATTGAAAATGCGTATGATCAGACAAAAGAGATTCATGCACTGACTCCAGAAGAAATCCCGGAAAAAGAACCGGAGCTTTTGAAAATTGCAAAAGAAAATATGCCGCGGCTTTTGGCGCAAAGAGCAGATGTGCTTGTCGTTGACCGAATGGGAAAAGACATAAGCGGCAGCGGGATGGACTCATGTATCACAGGTCGTGTTGCAGGTCATTTTAAAGAAGTAACGAATTTTACAACAACGAGGTTAGTTGCGCTGAATTTAACACCGGAAAGTCATGGCAGCATGGGCGGCGTCGGAAATGCGGATGTCATCAACAAGCGGATTTTCGAACAAGGAAATATTGAACTGACCTACCCGAATTCTATTACTCACACAGGAATTAAAGCAGACTCTATCCCGATGATGATGGATACGGATAAGCTTGCTATACAATGTGCTATCAAGACCTGTGCTTGCGCAGACTTAAGCAAAGTAGAAATTATTCGCATACAGGATACATTGCATCTGAAAAATTTGACGGTTTCAGAGTGCCTGGCAAAGCGGCTGTTTGGATTGCCCGGAATAAGAATTTTAGGCAAGGCAGAGGTTTGGGCATTTGATGAGTCAGATAATGTAATTAACTGTTGGTAATAGAGCTATCCTTCGCTGATCAAGAAACAACAGGGGCTAACTCATTAAGGGTGTTTTCTTTGCTCTGCTGATGGCTGTTTCATTCTCGCTGCTTGAACCTATCAGCAAAGTGATTTCAGGGCAGATCAATCCTTATGCAATCACATTCATCTGCTTTTTTATCGGTGCGATTGTATTACTGCCGTTTAGCTTGAAAAAACAAGAAAGGATAGATCGGCACTGAGAGAGAAACAGCCTCCTATCCCAACTGGGGTAGTGAAAGAGAGAAGCCTGAAAATGTCAAGAAATGTGCAGTCGGGAAACACCCAAAATCTGAAAAGCCCGGCTGCGTACACCGCTCTGCAAAATCAGCTCGACCGGCGAAATTGAGCAGCGGTTCCGCTTGAATTGAGCAATGGGACCGCCCGGATTGAGCAGTCCCACCGCTCAG
>ERZ1106939.1833-NODE-1833-length-14854-cov-3.937969_pt1 | contig 14854 bp, 11 predicted proteins | sample MGYA00403669_ERZ1106939 | MGnify/ENA primary metagenome ERZ1106939 (study PRJEB35170, sample SAMEA104062447) | human gut metagenome | biome: human gut; feature: human-associated habitat; material: faeces | place: Denmark | collected 2012-09-28 ...
ACATTCTGAAGCTGGGCAAATCGCTTTACAAAAAGGCTATGCAAAATGTGAGAAATATCATAGAGCAGAACAAGCAACTACAAAATGAGAATAGTCGATTGACAGAAGAAAACGATGTCCTCAGAAAGCGGATTGCCTTGATAGATGAGAATGCCATCACCCGACTTCGGGACAAGAAGGATGCAGAAATTAAAGACCTACAGGAGCAACTTGGCAAAGCCGAGTTTGATGCTGTCCGTTCAGGCAACAAGGCATATAGTGAGCATCAGAGAGCCGAAAGCGCAGAGGGCCAAGTCCGAGAAATGTTGGGCATTCCTGAAATTAAGGAAATCTGGAAGAGCATTCAACAGAGCAAGGAAGCCTTCAGGAAGCAGATTGACAAATGGATTGAAGATGGTGTTGCTGCTATTAGGGATTATGCCGAGGGTAAAGACAATGACTTTCGACCAGACGCTGGTAACGCTGTTGCATGGGGCATTATTGCTGAAGCATTCGAGCGTGGTCTTGACCCAGCTAACGAGAAGCAACGTAAGATGGCTACCGCCTATCTATTAGAAAGGGTGTCATGGACTGGCATCTCATCAGATTTCAAAATTGATCTCACCGCTATCCGTACAAGACAACTTTGTGATGCGATGACGGTCTCCAAAGATTTGATGGCGACTTTACTCCTTGCCGCTGGCGGTCGTGGTGGTATCAGCGCAGGTGGCGGTGGTATCAGTGGTGAACTCACCAACTGGGATGGAACAAAGAAAAAGACTGGCTGGGGAATTAGTTAACCAGCTTATCTATATTTTAAAATGAAGAGTTCCCCTTATTTCTCAAGGGGTAATTCTTCATAGAACTCTTGCTTCTTGATTCGTTGAATCAGGTAGCTGACAGACTTCGGAGCCTTAGAACGGCACTCTTTCAGCTGGGCATCAAAGTCTTCGTCTGACATGTCTGAGTTGAAGGCTTCTATCAGCTCACTTTCTTTTGAAGTGTCAAGCATGATATTATGACGCTTCATCAGCAAACGCAACGCATGAATGCCTTTGTCATACTTTGGCTTTGCTTCCACAAGTTTGCGCATCAGATTAAGACCAGGGTCTCCAATGTGCATTTCATTGAGCATGGCAATCATATAGAGAACCTTGGCATCTGGCGTTGCCATGTCGAACACGTCGCCCATCTGCACGTTCACCTCATCTGCTTCGGTGTAATGCTCAAGCATGGCTAAAGCGCGTGACTTCAAGTAGAGGGCCTCCTGGCAACGGTGGTTTTCGAGTACAGCATCTGCAAACTCCAATGCTCGCTCGTACTGGCCAGAATAGAGGCTAAGCAAAGCAGCAAGGAATTGTGATGTCCAATGACTTGACGTAAGCACTTCCTTTGGGACACTCTCAATACACCCCATGAGATCTTTGTCACAGATGAGGGTGTCGAGGAATCGCTTTGCCTGCTGCATTGCCTCTTTGATATCGCCGGTTTGTGCTTTCTTGCACACCAACAAGAGGTATTGCTTGGCGGCTTCGCCGTAGTCATTCTTCTGCAGCGCACCATAGACAGCCTTGCCACTTTCAATCTCGTTGTTGATGACCTGTTCGTCGTTGTATCCACTTGCGTACGCAATGATCTCACGACTTGTGTGAGCATACTGCGGGATAACATTCTTTGAGAGGAATAGTCCATCCAACGACCGAACACGGCTGAGTGCAACGTAGAGTTGACCAGCGGCAAAGATTCCTCGACTAAGGTCAAGCGACATCTTCTCAAAAGTCATGCCTTGACTCTTGTGGATGGTGATTGCCCATGCCAGCTTCAGAGGGTACTGAGTGAAGGTTCCTGTCACCTCCTTCTTCAGCTTGCGTGCTTCACGGTCGTACTCGTAGCAAACCGAGTCCCACGAAGTACAAGGTACCACGTGTTGATCGCCATTGCTAAGTTCTACGTAAATCTCGTCTTTCGTGAGTTTGACCACCTTTGCCAGAGTGCCATTCGCCCAACGTTTTTGCTGGTCATTTCGGGTGAACATCACCTGAGCACCAACTTTCAGTCGGAGGTTTAGTTCTACGGGCAGTTTCTTGTCGTCGAATTTTCCTGCAATGGTTCCCTCGTAAGTGAACTCCTCTGCATCAATCTCAGCTAAACGTTGTTGGTTGATACCATCTGCGATCTTGTTGAGCGATGCCAATGTGATAACCATACCATCATCTGATGTCGGCTGTTTAACACGCTGATTGAGGTGCATGATGGTTTCAGGTGTTACCTTGTTCATGCGAACATTCTCCAGGATGTGAAGGAACTGCCGGTCGTCGTCCTGACGATATACCTTCTGAAATTCGATCTTCACGAGACGCATGCGTTTGATAGCATCTGCTTTGTAGAAGAAGAAATCATCAGTCTGGTAGATATCGTGGAGAAGTTCACGCTCTGCACCTTGTCTCACAACCGGTGGCAACTGGAACATATCACCTACGAAGATGATTTGCTTCCCACCGAAGGGTTGAGTTGTGCGAAGTGCCCTGCGAAGAGTGTAGTCGATGGCGTCTACGATGTCACATCTTACCATAGATACTTCATCGATGATAATAGTATCTGCATGGAGGAGAGTGAGAATGCGTGCCTCGTTCAGTTTACCGCATGTTCCTGGGGTGCACACCTCCATCGGAAGACCGAAGAAAGAGTGTATAGTATCACCACCTGCCAAGATTGCAGCCACACCTGTTGGTGCCAATGTGATGAACTGCTTGTCCACCATTTTCTGCACCTTGCGGAGGAAAGTAGTCTTACCGGTTCCTGCACGACCCGTAAGAAAAAAACTGCTGTTGGTGTTGGCAATGAGCTCGTATGCGAGCACTTGTTGCTGGTTCTGTGTGTCTATCTGTGTGTGTTCCATGTTCATCGCTGTTCGATTGCTGGGAGAATTTGGGTGAGACGTGTGTTGAAATCGCTGTCGAGGAAGCTCTTGTAGCATCCTTCAATTAGTTCCTTAGCTTGGCTCTCGAGTTGATCTGTCGCTACCGAAGTACGTTGTGCCTTGAGAATGCCTGCGAGGAAGTCTTTGACCATAGCCTCAGACTCCATGCGGACAAATACCTCGTTACGATGCACTTTGTCATAGTCACGCTTCTGGATGAGCTCAACCCTTTTGCCGTTGAAGGCGTAGAGTTCGATGCCGTCGATATAGGTCCAGTTGTGGTAGAGACCTACCTTTTCAACAATGACCACTCGGTCGCAGAAGCGGATGCCACGGTAGTAGCGATTGCCGTTGGCGCTTTCGTACTCGTCGCAGATGAACATCTTTTGACCGTTATCCCATGCAGGGACGTGAACTCTTGGACTGCCGAAGGTTGGCAGAATGCTGTCGAACAGGTTCTTGCTGATTGCTTTTGTCAGTGTTGCCATGTGTTTCGATTTTTGGTTGTTTGTTGTTGTTGTTTTGTTCTCTGTTTGCGTAGCAGCTGTTTTTAGGCAAGCTGCTTACGCTGTGTTTCCTCGATCATCTCGCGCGAGAAGGAGAGCATCTGTTGCTCGCTGACCTGTGAACATAGTGCCTTTGCTTGTCCTGACAGGAAGTCTTTCAGCATGATGATGCTTTGTTCTTTGGCAAACTGCTCAGAGAAGCATCTCCAGTTGCAACCTCCCCAGAACTTCTGGGCGATGATCTTTGCTTTCTGTCCATCCCAACAGAACAGCGTGATGCCGTTGAGAAAGGTGTGGGCATAGCCTTCACCAATGTGGTAGTACACCGCCAGTCGCTTTGAGAGACGGATGGCTCGATAGTAGGTATTGCCAGCTGCGCTGGTATAACCGAGGGTGAAATACACGTTCTTCTCAGGGTTGTAGGTGAGAGAACTGCCCGAGAGGGCTGGGAGTGCCTTAGCGGCAACGAGTGCGAGTTCTGTGCTCATTTTCGTTCTGTTTTTGTGTTTTTGACGGAATAGGCCGTCGCCGATGATATTAAATAATGTATTAAACAAAACCAACTCTCTCGGAATTGCAATGCAAATTTACAACTGATTATTCTGTTAATCGAAACTTTTGGCAAAGACATTGGTTCCCTCCTGTATGGAACCATTTGCAGAATGGGAACCCAATGTCTTTTTACGCTAAGCACATAGCTGATATCGCTGTAAGCAGCCTAGACTTTGGCTTGCGCAGTAACGCTGCAATTGCTTGGTAAACATATTGCCACTTCTGCTTGCGAGACGATGTGCGGACTGTGCCTGACGCTTTTCAACTATCCGGCGAAGGATTCGCTTCTGACAAGCATATGACTTCATGCCGTTGCGCCCACTCAGATTGAGAAGTATGCCGTCGAAGAGTTCTTCCTCCAAGAGAAGAGTCAAACGGTCGCAAGACTCTTTCGCAGCAGCCTTTCTGTACCTAACACCTTTTGCCAGCAGAGCCCAACTCTTTGCCACCTTGCGTCGAGCTTTTGCTTCTGCTTGAATGCGTTTTTGATTAGCCTTCTGCATCATCTTCTTGTTCGTCTTCTTTGTGTTGTTCATCACGTTTTCTGTGTTGTTGCTGTTGTTTTTCATTGTTGTATATCTTGTGGTTTGTGGTTTTGTTTTGCGCTGCAAAGATACACATTGTTATCTTGCTGACGAAAGAGTTTTAATAAATGATAGGTTCCTTGTAGGGTGGAACCATTTGCCACCCCGCAAAGAAACATCATTTGAGTGTCAGAGGATTGTATCTGGGTTGAGCCATGTGTCATCAGGTTTAGCAATCAGACGTGCATTCTGATAGACAGCATCCAGGGGTAAGATTGTCTCAGGTGTGTAGTACTCGTTCTCTTTGTCAGGAGTGAGTATGAGAGCAAAGTCTGGTTTGCTGCTATACGTGCCTTTCAAGTAGATGGGCATCAGCAATTGAATCTTCCCTGTCTGTGGGCGATACATGGGGACTATGAATTTGTAGTTGCGCTGGGCGATAGCAACAGCGAACGTAATCGCATCATCCAGTTTTCTTGCAAGCTCATCCGACGATGCAGATTGCATGTCTACCGGGAAGCGCTGACGGCGCTCCTCTATGATATGAGTGAACTTGTCGAAGTCTTTGTCGATGGTCCAAGTGGGCTGATAGATGATCTCTTCAATCTTTTCAAAGAAGTGTGGCTGTTCTGGCTTTGCGTCTCGTGCGAATCCGAGCTTGCGCAATTCCAATGCCTTCTTAACCCTACGAGGAGTTATGAGCAGTTTACTTCCATCTTTTTGCGTTCGGACATCCGCCACAATAAGAATTTCATGGAAGAACTTGTCAAGCAGGTTGGTGTTGAATACCAAATGTTTTCCATCTTGGCTATACACCAGTTTGTTCTTTGCCCCTCTTTCGGCTTCTTTCTTGAGCACCTCAAAGGTGTTCTCAATATAAGATTTCAGGATGGGGTGATTCACCATTGAAGGTTTGTTCTTGAACGACCAGGTCTCAGGGATTGTGCTGACAGCGATGTCTTCAAGGAATGCGAGGCCTTCTTCTTCGCTGTTGAAGTAGAGATCCCCCCAATGAAACATCTTGTCTGCGCTGATTTTGGTTTCAAGAGCGACCTTCGTCCCCCAGTTGACACCTCTGAACACAGTGTCCTTACCCTTACGTTCAAACCATCCGATGACAAAATCACCAGACTTCCCTTTGAGACCGGTTTCGAAGTACAGGTAGGCTGCATCATTCTGAGCGACTGCTCTTCGCCAGTGCGCCTTTGAGCGTAGCCATACTTGTTGAGGTACACGATTCGCGCACCATCAACGATAGTGTTAAGTTCCGTTGTGCTAACCTGTTGCTCGTCTGCAAGCATCTCGTTGAGTTCCGTCTTGCAGGTTTTGAGGTTTGTAACATAACCGAGTTTCAAGAGACCGGTTTTGGGACTGTTGTTTGTCTTGTTTTCCATAGTTTTCAACTTTTTGTTCCTACCAACACTTTGCAGCGTCAATCACCGTGGTAGTTTCGCTGTTTTGACGCTGCAAAGATATATACTTTTCTTCGTGCTGTGAAGAATTGTTACCAATACATTGGTTCCGCTCTATTTGGAACCATTTGTGTATAAGGACTATGGCGCAAATGATGTGCTATTTATACTTGAGTTCGGGATAAGTTTAGCATGAAAAAAGTTCCAACTGCCTTGATTTTTCCACATACACCGGCAGTGGCTCCGGCTTGTTCTCAAAGAAGCAGTATGCTGTAAGGGCAGAACACAAGTTCATGATAAAGTTGTGTATCGAGCGGTGTCTCGAGTGAACAAGGTTGGCCTTGTTCTTGAGCAGTTCGTTAATGCACTCGATGATGTATCTTTTCCTCAGCATGATCTTGTCCCACATAGGCATCAGTTTGTTCTTCATCTTAGCCTTGAGCCCATGAACGAGTTGGATACCTTGACCGAACAGGCTCTCGAAGAGTTCCTGCTTGACGTATCCTCTGTCGGCGAAGACCTTCCCAAACAAGACCTTTGCAAACACCGTCCATACCCTGCTATCCCTGTCATCCACATTTGCTCCTGTAAGACAGAACGTTATCACTTCACCGGAATCATTGCAGAGCAGGTGCAGCTTGAATCCATGGCACCAGCCCATGGTACCCTTTCCGTCCTTGGCAAGGCCGGCAAAGACCTTGTTGTAATATCGTCGTACATTGTGACATACGGGTATCATTGTGCTGTCAACGAACGTTATACCCGTACACTTGCCGAAGGCATAGAGCTTCATGAACAGCATCATCTTAAAGAACACTCTTGGCATGAGTTCAACGAAGCGGTTATAGGAAACCGCGTCGGGAAAATCCTGACGCATCACCCCTTTGACCCAATTCAGATAACACTCCTTGAAATTGCGATATGTGCCGAAATGATAGCATACCAAAATGGTCATAATCTCACTTTCGGAGAGCCTGCCCTTGCGGTTCCGGTAGCGTTTGCCGTCACTGTTATGGGACGGCAGACGCAGGTTTTTCGCAAATTCGGCACTCAAATTCTTATCAAACTCGTCGATTATACAGAAAATTTCCGTAACTTTGTCCTTGGTAATCATCGTTCAAAAATTTTGTAATCTATTGATTTTCACCTATAAAGATACGAAATTTTGACGAGATTACCAACTTTTACAAGCCTTTTCTTATCCCGAACTCGCGTATCGAAAATCAGCAACCTTACATAGGGTATGTTCGTAGGGGCTGTGTCCGATAACTTCTATGAACGCATCGACCAGAAGATTTTCCATGCTGAGATAGTGGTGGATTCTGCCAAGGTATCTGCCGAAATGAAAACATATCAGCATATTCCTGTGATAATGGATTTCAAAAACGAAGTTGGCTCCGATAATCTCAAGGAGACCATCGAAGCCAACTATCGTAAGGTGAAACAAGACATACTATCGCTTGTAGATTTTGAGATTGAACGAATCAAAAATGATCCCATACTTAGTAATCTTATTAAGGGATGATATTCAATAATAGCTATGTAGCACTAATAATCTTATAAAAATCTATAGTATATTCCTATTTGTTTTTTGATGTTCTTGCAGTATTGTGCTTAAATTGCTTCCAATCCTTCTTGCTAGCCCAAGCTCACCTTTTCTTTTTTATCGGGAACAAAGATGGAGAAGGAAGTGTTTTAGCTGGGATAAATTCAAATATCCTATTCCGAACACAAGTATCGTTTTCATTTTTATTTCCAGAAATATAAGTTTCATCTAAAAGTAACAAATGATTACGATCGATGATTTTATACCTCAATAGAACCAATTCTGTGCGCAGCATATAATATATATACGTCGTTACACAGATGGTATCTTCATTTACTTTATAATATCCACTCCTCATAAGATGATATTATTCAAAGGCTTACACTCCTTGTCTAATTCCATATCGACTTTTTTATAATATTCATTTGCCGAAAAATCTTTCCCCACAGCATTGAAAAGAATATTTCCGTAAGTCCCATCCTCATAAAGGATAAAGGGATTATAGCCTGCAAGTGTCGATATTCTACCATTATCAGCTACTGAATAATTTCCCTCGGATGTCGATATATTACTATCCTTAACTAAATAATAATAACCTTTTATGTTCACTTTTGTACCAATCATAGTATTCGTGTTGGCCCGAAAACCATTATATACGAGAGATTTCTCATAACGATTAGGAAAGAAACTCAAACAACTTGTTAAAGTCACAGTGACCATGATAGTAGCTAAAATAAATTTTCTCATAATATAAAAGTTATCTATCCAAGAACTGGCCTTAGCCAATTCTTGGCATAGAATTATTAGTTGCCATGGCTTTTATGAAAAGCCCTTCTACATATTCTTTTTAATACCATCAAAAAGTATTACCCTTATAGCCCCTTGTTTTTCCAGAGTTTCTTTTCATGGAAATGGTGCATTTTTGCCTTTACATGAAGTTCCTCACATTTTCTGTCAAATTCGGGCTTCCTCATAGGACCGATGACCTGATTTGTCTCTTTATTTATAATCCAATAGCAATGTTTCATTTCTTTCAGCTTTGCGAACTGGATAAACAAACTGTCTTTTTCTTCTGCTATTTGGTTAGAATTATACCATTCACTGCCATCGTAAATCTGATAGGCTATGATGAATTTATTGTCATAGCCATAATTCAAGACCTGTGGGCGGATAAGAAGATCATAGAAAAGGCTGTTTTCCGTTTCTTCTTTTATCTTAACTATTATTCTGTCCTCCAACCATGCATAATGATTGCCTAAGTCTATATAGAACACACCAAGACACGAAGTTAGGAGGCTACAGAAGAGCAGGACAACGATATTTAATATTCTTCTACACATTATTTGTTATGGTATAACCCGTTAAAAATTATTTTAAATGGAGTTCCCGTACCATGCAGGATACCGGCACCTATGGTTTCGATGTTGCGCTTTATCGTATGCCAGTTGAAAAAATTGTCGGTATGTATATCAAAATCATACGTATCAGGCAATATACGAAATGAATTATTCCCCTGATACTCTACTGTAATACTTCCATACACGAGCCCTACACTATAGTTTCCAGACGAAGTCAAGGTTTGTATTGACCAATGCTCACCAACTTTTCTGTTAGTAATGTCAATCTTTTCTAAATCTAATTTTGAAGCATCTACATGTATGGTGCTACCATCGCCATATCCGTACCAGTAATATGCTTCTTCAAAAGACAGCTTTCCATCTTTCTGAATTTCGGATATGATTTTTTGCTTATATTTAGGATCTTTTTTTATTCGATTTCTTGATCTTACTTTCGCTGCTTCTGGATTATTCATGGGCTCATACTGGTCATGCTGCGCATGATTCAATGCTCCTATCATCATCCCCTGCATTGCTCCCTGCAGGAAATCTCCTCCCGTGGCCCAAGCTACTACACCACCCATGACAGTTGTAGATGCGACCATAAGCCCCGAGTTCATATTTACACTTTGGGCATAAGACCCGATACCGGAGGCTGCGGCACCGGAAACAAAAGCACTGGCAAAGTTTCCGCCGTCCAATGCCGAGACGACTCCACTGGCCAAGCCATGCGCACCGGCACGCAACAGCTCCTTACTCCAACTACCCGCATTGCCGAAGGCAGAACCAATGCCGTAGCTTGCAGCGGATGACAGTAAACTTAAAGCACCTGCCTTCCATACACTTTTACCCTCAAAGGATGCCCGCATCATGCCGTTTGCCATATTGAAGACAGCAAAGGCTATTACGGCATCGTCAATTACAAAGAGGTTGCCACTCGGATCAATATATTTCAGCGGGTTGTTCAGGCAATAGCTGTAGCGGTTGAAATTCTGACTGTTGTCAGGCATCTGCACATAATTGTCCGGGCTGAAGAACCGGCCAAGAACCGGATCATACAAGCGACCGTTCATATTGATGATGTCAAACTCCGCAAGCATCTCGTGCCCCGTGTAGCCTCGGTGCAGACCAATTGTGTTGAGCATTACCGTCTGCTTGCCCCAGGCATCGTATGAGGCATCGAAGACCTTCGTGCCGTTCTCATCCATAACGGAGAGGATGCTCCCTAAATTGTCCGTGAAGGCAAGATAATTCCTCACCGTGCCGTTCTCACGGATGGCGATGGTGTTGCCGTCAAGGTAGTAGAACTCGCGCGTGACACCGTTTTCCGTTATCTTCTCGTATTCACCGGCATAGACCGTAGTCCTGACATCCGTGCCGTCCTTTGACAGCTCCGAATACCATCTTTCCAGATCCGGGCCATAAGCAAAATCCATCCTGAGATTCTTGCCGGCATCTTCTACCAGCTGGATCTTTCCGAAGTCATTGAAGGAAGTGGTCAGTGCGTCGCCCGGTATCTTTCCGTCAGTGTTCTCCACCTCAGTCACAGCATGCGGACGGACATTCTTGTCGTAAGAGAAGTTGCCCACCCCCGTCTTGAAGAGTATGTTTCCGTTGGGTGCATAGCTTATCTTCATGGTTTCAGCCGCCCCGCTCCTCACGGAAACAAGCCTGTCCAGATTGTCGTAACCGAAGGATTCCTGCGGGTTGTTGTTTCTCCTGCGTGACAACAGATTATCGGTAGCCCCATCGTAGGTTTCGTCAAAGGTCTCCAGGACGCTCGTACCGCGCATGATCTTCACATTGCCTTCATATCCCCGTGCATCGCGGGTCCGTGTAGCGATAAGTTTTCCCATAAAGGATGTACTGCTTACAAGACCGTCAGTACTCTCGACCTTATAAATAACCTTGTCGCCTATGGCTGACTGTGATTTGAAGCCATAACCGTCATACTGGCACGCCACTTCCAAGCCACCGGGGTATGTCGTCTTGGACAGCTGGTTATTGCTGTTGTATGCGTATGAGAAACTATAGGTCCCATGTCCGTCCACATTACGCTTCTCCGTAACAACACGTCCGAATTTATCATGGGTGTACTCCACAGAGTTGTTGTCAGCTGCCAGCCTGACCAGTCTCAACTTTTCATTGCCTGCAGTACCATAAGTATAAACAATGTTTTTTTGTCCTATCTGGGTAGATGCCAAGCGTCCCAAGTTGTCATAGTTGTTGGTAGTCTTGATGCCTCTTCCATCAGTCTGTGTCAGCAATGTGCCGTCAGCAGCATACGTATAATTTGAAGTTCCCGCATCCGGATCCGAAAGGGACAACTGATTACCGGCAGCGTCGTAGGTCATAGTCACAGTAGAACCTTGTGTCCTTACACTGCTTGGCTTGCCCACTGAAGAATATTGGTACTCCACCTCGCTGACAGGATCAGTTGACCTGACGACATTTCCCCATGCATCGGAAGTCTTGGTATAGACACGTCCTGCAATGGTCGTGGTAACCGAACGGTTTCCGTATGAGTATGAAGTTGACTTGCCGGAGCTCAGTACATCCGTGAGGACTCTTCCGCGCTCATCATAGGTAAGATTTTGTGTAATGGCCAATTTCCCCGTTTTATTCTCGACACGTGAAACTTGCCCCTTGCCATTATAGGTTGTAGTCCTGGAAACAGGCATTCCCTTAGCACCAAACGTCTCCTGCAAGACCTCATGGCCTCCCTTGTCGTACCATACCGTCACAGAAGGCTTGCCAGTAGTGGATTCCTTTGTGTAATACTTCTTGTAATTACCGGTTCCCCAGCCTGTCTCATAGGTGGTCTGTGTGCCGTCAGCCTGCAAGGCGGTCAGCTTGCGTCCCCATCCGTCATAAGCATATTTGGCAGTCAGAATGTTAGAAGATTCCGTGGCGTCACTCTCCGTCAGCAGATTGCCCCATAAATCATACGTAAAGGTGTTGACGGCAGAAGCGGGGTTGGTATAACTTTTAATGACGAAACGCCCCGATGCGTCATAGTCATTGTATTTTGTTATTGTTTTTACTCCGCTTCCTGTGGTAACCGATGAAAGGACATTACCATACACATCGTATGTTGATGTGGTCTTGAGCGCCATATTGGTTGTGCTGTTCACGGTAGAAGAAAGCACATTGCCCTTGTCATCATAACTATAAGTTGTAACTGTTGTATATGGTGCCGGGGCATCTGCATGTTTCTGTGACATGGTTAATGTTGCAGGCAGCCAAACTCCAGCCTTATTCTGATAGCCGGAATAGGAAACCTTCTTATACATTTTGTCACCGTCATTTTTTACAGTCTCATCAACAATGACGCCTTTCGATACATCATAGTTGGAAAGAGTTGTAACCGTATTGCCATCCAAATCTGTCATGTCCTTCTTGGACACATACGCAAAGTAATTCTTGCCGGACTTTGATACGGAATAGGTAGATACAACCGTGCCCGTATTCTTTCCGACCGAGCTTGAAGTCTTGATTTCCGTTGGGAGCCAGAGGCTCTCGTCCCATTTGGTAATGCAGGTTACTTCCTTTGTACCTAACGTTATATTCTCATTGGTTACCGTATTGAAGCCAAGCATTCCCTTACCTGCGATATGCAGTCTCAGATCTTCATAGAAATATTTGGTCGTCTGGCTACCGACCGAGCCGTTGTCACTCGTCACCTTTTCCACAACCGACAGTGGAAGAGTATAGGTGTTAACCGGATATGTGCTTTTAATGCTCTTTTTATAGACAGCAGGGCTTGTAGCACTTGCATACCGGATGTAGCTGTTGTTGCCCATGCCATCAGAGATAGCTGTGATCTTCCCAACCTGCGGCAGGGCATATCCGGACTTGTAGACATTGATTTTCTCACTGAATGTATTGTCTGTGCCGCTCAGCAAGCTGCCGTAATTTGCAAGTTCCGGATATCCATCGCCATCAAAGTCGCCAAGGAAAATGGAACTCTCGTTCGCATCGTCCTCCCGATTCTTTGTATAGCTGTAGGCTAATTTCAAATCTGAGCCAGTGGAGTAGAGCCATTTGACTTGCGTATTTGTATATTCATTCTTAAATTTAGGAAAGCCCCTATGCCTGTATCCGGCCTTGCAAACCATCACATCAGTGCGACCGTCATGATCAATATCGTAGGCCATCAAAGAGAATCTGCTATCATCTTTATTGGATCCATTGTTCGCAACTCCGATGTCTACAGACTTTGTATGGGTAAAAGTTCCATTACCATTGTTGCGTGCTATCCACAGACAGGATTCTCCTGACTTGTTGTAAACGAAGTCCGACAATCCGTCACCATCGAAATCGCCCTGCTGGATTCTCCAATAATTACCAAAGTCCGTACCCGATTTCGTGTTGCCCTCTGTAAATCTCGATGCAATCGCAGTTCCCCCGTTATTGAAATAAACTTTATAGCCGCCATCATATAGAAGTATCAGGTCTGAGAGTCCGTCATTATTATAGTCTCCAACAAAAACTTTTTCAATATCTTTGCTTACACCCTGTGGCAGGGTAAGTTTTACTTCTGTAAGTTTTGCTACAGGCCAAATAGATTTATATTGTAGGATAGTACATGGGTAATAATTATCTTTCTTATTTTGTTCTACACCAATTACGTCATCCGTACCATTACCATCCACATCCATATTTACATATAGCGGAACTTTAGCTACCGATTTTGGATTCATGCTGAAAGCGGGACGAAGGATGCCTCCTTCTCCAGCAACGACATTGCTTCCAGCAACTACGTAGAAAACAACAATGCCTTTTCCATTTTGGACAGTTTCAAGTGGGAACAAAAGATCATTATATCCATCACCATCATAATCCATCACATTTGGTCCGTCAAACATAAAATTAATTTTATCAGGAAATGGCGTACTGCCTGAAGGCATTCGATAAACGATTGGCCTATCATAGGTTATTATTCCTATTGACGATATGTTACTTCTACTTACATATATCCTTGTTTCATCTCCATACGAGGATGTTGCAGTTGAAACTCTTATGATATCACTGATACCATCACCATTAAGATCTACCGACATGAATCGTTTGTTGCTAGCACCACCTGAGTCACCCGTTGAAACAGGCAATTGCGAGGAATGAACACCAGGGGAAGGCAGATACTGCCAAGTAAATTTAACAGGAGGAAGTTTTTCTCCCTTGCCATTTGTCTCCTCAACCGTTACAAGACGCGTCCACTTAGTAGTTGATCGATCAGAATCATCATTATAACTAAATGTATATTTGCGATATACGGAATTGTTGCTTGTTGCTGTTACAGATGAAAGACACAGGTCTGTCTTTCCCTGCTGGTCTTCGATGGCAAATGATCTTGCATTGCCGCCGAGACTCCGATAGGCGAAGCTGACCTTGTTGACTATTCCACGGTTCCTGGCCGAGTTCATGCCATAGGTAACAGTAGTCGGCCTAATACTTAGATTACTGATTGCATACTCGTATGTGATGTAGTTGGAATATTTGTCAGTTGCCTTGTTGACATACCATGAGGCTATACGTGAATTACCTTTATGCTATTTTTGAACCGGGGGAATTGCCATACTGGTAGGTCATACCGGTATTGGTCGTCACCTCAAACCATGTCGTTGTTGCACGATTGTTATATTTACCGTGTACAATTACTTTTGTAAACGGATCTCCTTCTACCGTGTAGGTCGCCCCATTTTGTCCGGAAGTGCCGGACTGAAGTATCAGTCGCTTACCGTCAATAAAAAGGTTGTCGCTTGCCGTATATGTAACGCCAGCCTGTCTGCCATCATGGAACAAATTGTGCCCTCCCCGGGTGATGGCAGAGAAACCTGTCATATTGAACCCATATCCTGCAAGTCCATATCCACCGGACTGACTGTTGTAAGACAATCCTATCTGTGGCGTTAGGGATCCTCCGTTGGGAACTTCTATTTTCAAACTGTAGACTGCCGCTCCAAAATTGTCGACGGAGACGGCGCCCTCGGGAGTCCCAACAGAATATCCCGCATTGGGAACCTGTGGGGGATCTGAGGGCACAGGTACGATTGGCACAAAAGGCTCCGGCTTTAT
>ERZ1106939.1835-NODE-1835-length-14836-cov-10.226981_pt1 | contig 14836 bp, 14 predicted proteins | sample MGYA00403669_ERZ1106939 | MGnify/ENA primary metagenome ERZ1106939 (study PRJEB35170, sample SAMEA104062447) | human gut metagenome | biome: human gut; feature: human-associated habitat; material: faeces | place: Denmark | collected 2012-09-28 ...
CAGCGCACCCACCAGTGACCACAGCACCTCTCTCTGCCGCCGCCTGCGCCGATACCAGAGCCACAGCACATATACCGCGCCCGCCAGTATCAGCCCGCCGCCTGTCAGCTTGGCCGTCACAGCGGCCGCACCTGATAGCGCCGCTGCCCCGCCTCCACGGAGATGGTGATGAGCCGCCGGAACACCTGTGACGCGGCCAGCACCGGATACAGCGGCTTCCGCCGCAGCTCCTCTTCATCCAGCGCATGAATGGTAGCCAGCAGCGCCACTCCGCAGTTGGCTGCCGCTGCCATAGCCGTCAGATCCTCCGCCGTCGTGATCTCATCCACGGCGATGACCTGCGGATTGGCGGAGCGCATCAGCATAGGAATGCCCAGCGTCTTGGGGCAGCTGTCCAGCACGTCCGTGTGAAATCCCACATCCAGCTGCGGTACGCCCCGATACATCCCCGCCAGCTCGCCCCGCTCGTCCACGATGCCCACACGCAGCGGCGCTCGCTCCTCGCTGCCGTTGGACAACGCTGCCACCATCTCCCGCAGCAGCGTCGTTTTGCCCGCCCCCGGCGGTGCGGCGATCAGCGTACTCTGAAACGATTCCCCCTCCGGCAGCAGCTGGGTCATATCCCGGCACAGCCCTGCTGCCTGACGGCTGATGCGTACCGAGGCCGACGAGATGTCCCGCAGGTTCACGCCCACGCCATCCCGCAGCACCACCGTACCGCACAGCCCTACACGAAAGCCGCCCCGGCCCACCAGATACCCTTTTCCCATGGACTCGGACGCGGCGTAGCGTGAGTATCCCGTCACCGTGTCGCACAGCTGCTCCAGATCCGACTGGGTCACGCTCTGCCGGGGCAGCTCATCACTGACGAACAGCTCCCCCTCCGTCGTCACCAGCGTCATAGGCCGCCCGGCCCGCAGGCGGAATTCCTCCGCCTGTGCCTTGCGAAAGTCCGGCACGCGCCGGGCCGCCTGCTGCCACCTGGCAGGCAGCAGCTCCGCCGCCTGCTCATATCGTCCGATGGCGTAGCTCATCTCCATGATCAGCCGCCTCCCTTCCTGTCAGCCTACACTATGACAGCTCGTCCCGGATTAGAACCGCGGACGCAAAAACACCCCGCACCGTATCGGTGCGGAGTGTTTCTTCGCCTATTTCCTATTCCTCACATAGTGCCTGGATGATCTTGGCGTACAGCGCCTCCGGCTCTTTCTGAAAGCGCTTGGCCAGCGTGTCCGCGCTGTCCTTATCCGCCACCATCAGCTCCAGATGCATCAGGCTGTCCACATCGTCGCGCAGCGCCAGCGTCACGGTGAACGTCCCGTTCTTCCTCTCCGTCACATGGCTCTGCACCTGGGCGCGCCGCAGCGCCGCCTTGTTGTACGCGGCAATATTCCTGTCTGACCGCTGCCGCACGGAATAGGGCAGACTGCTCTCGCAGATGGCGCTGTTCCGCTTCCCCTTCTCCGTGATGAGATACCGTCCGTCCTCTGTCAGGCGCAGATGCTCCGTCTTGACCAGATCGTTCAGGCACTCGGTGTAGTCGAAATAGTCGATCCCGTCGTCACACATGGTCAGGTCCTGCATGGCCGCGCCGTCCGCCGGCTCGCTGAGCCGTGCGGCGATATACAGAATGAGAAACTTGATCTCCAGCTTGTCCCGGATGAAACCGACCTCCATGCTGCCCGCCTCCCTTTCGCTGTTTCTCATAATAGTATACCAAATCCCTGTCTTTTTGTAAAGGAAAAAGCCGTGCGGCCCTTGGTCGCACGGCTTTCCGTCTGTTCTCTCAGTGGCAGGCGCAGTAACTCTTGGTGGCGTTGTAGTCGCAGGGTGTCTCCACCGAGTTGGGCGGGAAGAACTCGTTGATGGGGAACGCCACGCTGCGGAACAGCCCGCAGGGATCCTCCTGGCTGTCACAGCTGCACTCGCACTGGGGCACGCAGTAGTCGTACACCGGGATCAGCAGCTGGGTGTCCCGCTCCAGCCGCACCAGCGTAAACTGCCCCAGCGTCACGTAGATGCGCCGCGTCAGCGCCCCATCGTCGAACACCAGTTCGCCGTTGAAGCTCTGGGCTACGAAGGACGGGATCTCCGCCAGGCAGCCACGCTCCCCCGCAGAGGGCAGCGGGATCTCCGCCACCCGGGTGCTGAGTACGATAGGATCGACCGCCTCCACCACCGCAACAGGCAGATTGGTGCGCATACGTCCCGGTACATCCAGCTCATCCAGCACCGTGTCGGAGGAGAATATTTTGGCATTCCCCTCGCTGCCGAACAGAATGCACCGCTTGTCGAACACGCACAGACCCTCCACCTCAGTGTACCGCGGCGTCCCGGTGCAGACCTGCAGCGTCACCCGGTAGTAGAACCGCATATCCACGGAGTAGAACCCCCGGTTGAAGGACACCGGCTCTACATCGGTGTAAACATACAGCAGCTCCGCCGTGCCGCCCTTGAGCATCTGGGAGCTGTTCAGCACCTCCTGGGCCGCCGCCGTGGGATAGAACCGCAGATCCTCTACGCAGTCCTTATCCCGGCAGGAGTCGAATATCTTTCGTGTATGGATGCACACGGATTCCCGGACGCTGTTCAAGTCGCAGACCGGCCCCGGCATAGTATTTTCAGGCATTGTATGACCTCCCAATAAGTAGTGAAAGATGGCCTCTTTCACTCCAGTCTATGCCGCGGCACAAAAAGGGTGCGGCGAAACCCCGCCGCACCCCTGCGCTTCTATTTCTTTTTCAGCACCACGTTCTCCTGGCCCAGCCACTCCCGGCATTCCTGCAAAAACGCCGGATGGGGCAAGCATGTCCCTCCCCACAGCTTTCCTGTGTCCGCAATGCGTATCTTCAGCGGTGTCTCACCCTCAAACATGGTGGCCACCAGCTGCAGATGCCGGAACGCACGGCTGTCCAGACTGGGTACGCGGAGATACAGCACCATGCCCTCATCCACACCCTTTTTGACGCCGGGAATACCACCCACCTTGTCGGCGTCCTCCAACGGATACAGCTCGTCGCACAGGATCTGCGGCGGCTTCTCGTCCCGCGCGGAGATGCGTCCCCGCACCACCACCGCCAGGTTGGGCAGTATATAGCTCCCGCACCGGTCTATGACCTTCTGGAAGCACAGCAGCTCAATGGACGATGTCTCGTCCTCCAGCATCACATAGGCCATCAGCGTGTTAGTCTTGGTGGTCCGCGTCCTGCTGGATGCCACGATACCCGCCACCGTCACCACCTGTCCGTCGGCGAAGCGGCTGGCACCCTCCTCTCCGGCAAAGTCCTCGGTGATCTCGCCGATGGGCACCGCGCCCAGCCGCTTGGCCACCTCCCGGTAATCCCCCATAGGGTGTCCGGACAGGTACAGTCCCGTGGTCTCCCGCTCCATCTGCATCCGTTCCACCGCGGTGAATTCCGGCACATCCGGCAGCTCCACCCGGGAGGCCGCCTCCGGCGACGAGGTGTTCATACCGAAGAAGTCCAGCTGTCCCTCCACGTTCCGCCGCCGTACCGAGCCGATGGCGTCCAGCACCTTTTCGAACGCCGCCACCAGCTGGGAACGCCGCGCGCCTAAATCGTCAAACGCGCCGCTGCGGATCAGGTTCTCCACCGCCCGCTTATTCATATCGGTGCAGTCGTACATCCGCTCGCAAAAATCCTGGAAGGACTTGAACGCGCCGCCCTTTTCCCGCTCCCGCACCATGGCCTGGATGAACCCGCGCCCGATGTTCTTGATAGCCACCAGACCGAACCGGATGCCATTCTCCTCGACGGTGAACCGATCGCTGGAACGGTTCACATCCGGCGGCAGCAGCTCGATTCCGCAGTCGCGGCACTCGCCGATGTAGCCCGCCACCTTGTCGGAGTTATCCAGCACGCTGGTCAGCAGCGCCGCCATATACTCCTTGGTGTAGTGGCACTTGAAATACGCCGTCTGATAGGCCACCACCGCATAGCTGACGGCGTGGGCCTTGTTGAAGGCATAGTTGGCAAAGTCGTAGATCTCGTCATAGATCCCCTGGGCCGTGGCCTCGTCGATGCCGTTGGCGATACACCCGGCGATGCCCCTCTCCTTGTCGCCGTAGACAAAGGCCTGCCGCTCCTTTTCGATCTCCTTGGCCTTTTTCTTGCTGATGGCCCGGCGCACCATGTCCGCCTGGCCCAGGGAAAAGCCGCCCAGCTCCTGAAAAATACGGATGACCTGCTCCTGATACACGATGCAGCCATAGGTCACAGACAGAATGGGGATCAGCTTCGGGTGCTTGTATGTCACCAGCTTCGGATCGTGCTTGCAGGCGATAAACCGGGGGATGGACTCCATTGGGCCGGGCCGATACAGGGCTATCACGGCGGTGATGTCCTCAATGCTTTGGGGCTTCAGCCCCATGCACACCCCGGTCATACCGGTGGACTCAATCTGGAACACGCCCGCCGTCTGCCCACGGGAGATCATCTCGTAGGTCTCCGGATCGTCGTCGGGAATGTCCGCCAGTGTAAAGTCCGGCTGGTGCTGCTGCACCAGCTTCATGGCGTCATCCAGCACCGTCAGGTTGCGCAGACCCAGGAAGTCCATTTTCAGCAGACCCAGCTCCTCCAGCGTGGTCATGACGTATTGGCATATCAGTGCGTCGTCGTTCCGCGCCAGCGGCACGTACTCGTACACCGGCCGCTTGGTGATGACCACGCCCGCCGCGTGGGTGGACGCATGGCGGGGCATCCCCTCCAGCGCCATGGCGGTGTTGATGAGCTTCTTTACCCGGGGATCATCCCGGTACATATCCGCCAGCGGCTTACTCAGCTTCAGCGCGTCCTGCAGTGTGATGTGCAGCGCCCCCGGCCCGGCAGGTACCTGCTTGGCCACCTGGTCCACCTCGGCGTAGGTCATGTTCAGTGCCCGTCCCACATCCCGTATGGCGGCCCGGGCCGCCATCGTGCCGAAGGTCACGATCTGCGCCACATGGTCGTCGCCGTACTTCCGCCGGACGTAGTCCACCACCTCACCCCGTCGGGTGTCGCCGAAGTCCATGTCTATATCGGGCATGGACACACGCTCCGGGTTCAGAAAACGCTCAAAATACAAATCATATTTCATGGGATCGATGTCAGTGATGTCCAGACAGTAGGACACCATCGACCCGGCGGCGCTGCCGCGCCCCGGCCCAACGGGAATATCCACGCTCTTGGCGAAGCGCACAAAGTCCGACACGATGAGAAAATAGTCCGTAAAGCCCATCTTCTCGATCATGTCCATCTCATAATCCAGCTGCTTGCGGTATTCCGGCTTCGTATCGCCGTAGCGCCGCGCGAAGCCCTGCTCGCACAGCTCCCGCAGGTAGGTGGGCGAGTCGTACCCCTCCGGCAGCTTGAATTCCGGCAGGTGATATTTGCCGAAGGTGAATTCCATCCGGCAGCGGTCGGCGATGCGCTGGGTGTTGGCCACCGCGTCGGGATAGGCGGAGAACAGCTCCTCCATTTCCTCCGTGGAGCGGAGGTAGAAATTCCGCGGCTCATACCGCATACGGTTCTCGTCGTCCACCGTCTTGCCTGTCTGGATGCACAGCAGCACGTCGTGGCTCTCCGCGTCCTCCTTCCGCAGATAGTGGGCGTCGTTGGTACACACCAGCGGGATGCCCGTCTCGTTGTGCAGCCGCAGAAGTCCCCGGTTCACCTCGGTCTGCTCGGCAATGCCGTGATCCTGTAATTCCAGATAAAAGTCCTCTTCACCGAAGATGTCCCGCATGGTCAGGGCGTACTCCTTCGCCCCGGCATAGTCGCCGTTCAGCAGCCGCTTGGGGATCTCCCCGGCCAGGCAGGCAGACAGCGCGATCAATCCCTCGGAGTGCTCCCGCAGCAGGTTCAGGTCGATGCGGGGCTTGATGTAAAAGCCCTCGATGTACGCCTGGCTGACCATATAGGACAGGTTGCGGTAGCCTGTCTCGTTCTTGCACAGCAGCACCAGGTGGCGGGACTCCGTGTCAAACTCATGCTGCTTGTCAAATCTTGTACGGTGGGCCACATACACCTCGCAGCCGATAATGGGATGGATACCCTCCTTCTGGCAGGCGCGGTAGAAGTCCACCGCGCCGTACATGACGCCGTGGTCGGTGATAGCGCAGGCGTTCTGCCCCATGGACTTCACCAATGCAGGCAGGTCGCGGATGCGGCACGCGCCATCCAGCAGACTGTATTCCGTATGGACATGGAGGTGAACAAAGGACATGGCGTTACGCTCTCTTTCTCTCGGTTTCCATCATCTCGCAGAGTATCTCGGCGGCGGTGGCGATCAGCAGGCCGCAGTGGTCGCCCCCGGCAAGGGATCGCGCCAGCTCCGTGGGCCGCAGATCCTTGTGGGACAACAGCTCCCGGCAATTCAGGTATTGAAAGCGCTCCGTGAAACGGCGTTGAAATTCCTTGGTCAGATAGGCGGCGCGGGCCTTATCGCGGGCTGCCTCCGGAAACGCACAGCCCAGGATCATCACCGAGGCGTTCACCGCACCGCAGATGTTTCCGCTGCGCACGCCGCCGCCCAATCCAGCGCCTATCGCCAGGGCCTGCTCCTCCGTAATGTCCAGAATATCGTTAAATGCCGCCAGCAGCGATTGGGCGCAGTTCGCGCCGCTTTTCCGGTATCGTATGGCCGCTTTGCAGCGTTCTTCCTTAGTAATCATAAGGTCTTTGCCTCCTCCATCAGTTTCCTCATCCGGTGGTTTATGCAGGACTTCGTCACCGGCGGATCGCATCTCTCGGCCAGCTGTATCAACGATAATTCGGGAAATTCCAGCCGCAGCGCGGCGGTCTGCCGCAGCTTTTCCGGCAGCTTGTCCCAGCGGGCGCTGCGCCGCAGCGCCTCGATGGCGCTCACCTGTTCCTGCGCCGCGTCCAGCGTTTTGTTCACGTTGGCCATGTCGCAGTTCATGGCCCGATTCGCGCCGTTTCGAATCTCCTTATCCACCTTGGCGGTCATAATATCCATGGCAGAAGCTGGTGCGCCTATTTTGGTCAAAAAGTCCTCAATATGCTCCGATTGCTTAAAATACAGCAGAAAATCACCACCTCTTTGTACTGTTCTCGGAACAAAAAACATCTCCTCCATCAGGGTGGATACCTCGCGGGAGGCCTGGCTGTGATTGGTAGCAATTTCCAAATGATAGCGCTTTCCCGGATCGGTGACGCTGCCCCCGGCCAGGAACGCGCCGCGGAGGAATGCCGTGCGGCAGCAATCCTCTTCTAAAATACCGAAATTCACATGAATTGCCATGATTTGCTTTGGATCATATCCTAAAATGTTAATGATATTGGACAGCTTGTCCCGGTCTGTGATACCGAAGATCAGCTTCCCCTTGCCGCCGTTCTCCTCGGGAAGCCGGTCGAACCGAACGGAAAACGCCTTGTGAAAAAGTTTGGGCAAACGTTCCGCAAAATCCTCGTTTTCCGTAATAATACGCACTTCCGACGGGGTAAATGTATTGCAGTACAGCAGCACACCGTAAGCCTCCGCCCGGGCGCAGCAAAGACGCGAGATGGGGGCGCGGCACAGCTCATTTTTCACTTTTGCAGCGAAAGAACGCATAATATCACCTGCAATTATCCGAATTCCGGTTTAATTTTCTTTATAAAAACGTGGAAATACTTTGAAACAGCACTGGAATTTTCAAGTAAAAAAGTTGAAAAACCTGGAAAGTCTTGAAAAGACTGATATAAAAGGGCTCACCGGTTCATATCCCGGTGGCTTTCGGTGACGGGATAGCCCAAGTGGGCGGCAAATTCTGCCAGATACCGGGCAACAGCCACCGAGCGATGACGGCCACCGGTGCAGCCCACGGCGATGACCAATTCCGTCCGCCCCTCCTGCCGGTACTGGGGCAGGAGAAATTCCACCAGCGGCATCAGGCGGCGGAGAAATTCAGCGGTCTGCTCAGACCGGAGCACATAGTCCCGCACCGGTGCGTCCAGGCCGTTCAGCGTTTTCAGCTCCGGGACGTAATAGGGGTTGGGCAGAAAGCGCACGTCCAGCACCAGGTCGGCCTCCGGCGGCAAACCGTTCTTGAAGCCGAAGGAGAGGACGTTCACGTGCAGCGCCCCTTTCTCCGCCGCGGCGAAGAGAGACAGCAGGGTGCTGCGGAGCTTGGCGGTGGAAAAGGCGGAGGTATCCAGCACCACATCGGCAGTCTCGCGGACAGAGCGGAGCAGCTCCCGCTCGCGGGAGACGGCGCTTTCTATGGAGCAGCCATCGGAACAGAGAGGATGGCTGCGGCGGGTCTCCTTATAGCGGCGGATGATGGTGGGGGTATCGGCCTCCAAAAACAGCAGGCGGCAGCGGATGCCCCGGGCGCGGAGCTGGGCCACGGCGTTGGTAAGATTGGCGGAGGGTTCGCCGGCACGGACATCGTAGACGAAGGCCAGCTTATCATAGCGGCCGCCGGCGGCGGCGCAGAAGTCGGCAAAGCGGAGCATCATCTCCGCCGGGAGGTTATCCACGGTATAGTAGCCGGCGTCCTCCAGAAAGGCGGCGGCACGGCTCTTGCCGCTGCCGGACAGGCCGGAGATGATGAGTATTTCCATGGGGGCTCTCCTTTTTGAGTTCTCTTGTTGTGGCCGCGCCTGCGGGCGCGGGGGACGGATTCCCACGCCGGTGACATCGGTCACTGGCTCGGAATGACAGATAATCTTAGGGTTCGACGATTTTGACCTCGGGGTCAAGGCGGACGCCGGTGGCATCGAGGACGCGTGTCTGTATTTCGGCCATGAGGGCCGTCACATCGGCGCAGGCGGCGCGGCCGGTGTTGATGACGAAGCCGGCGTGCTTCTCTGAAACCTGCGCGCCGCCCACGGTCAGCCCCTTCAGGCCGCACTGGTCGATCAGGGCAGCGGCGTAATGGCCCTCCGGGCGCTTGAAGGTGCTTCCGGCGCTTGGATATTCCAATGGCTGTGAAGTTTTTCTCCTTGTCATCAGTTCGTCCATTTTTGCCTTGATGGCAGCCGGATCGCCGGACTGCAGACGGAATACGGCGGACAGCACCACCCCGTCGGGACAGTCGGTGAGCAGGCTGTGGCGGTAGGAAAAGCGCAGCTCCTCCCCTGTCAGCGTCCGGATGCCCTCATCGGGAAACAAAACGGCGGCGGAGGACACCACCTGGGACATCTCACCGCCGTAAGCGCCGGCGTTCATGCACACCGCGCCGCCCACGCTGCCGGGAATGCCGTGGGCAAACTCCAGGCCGGTGAGCCCCAGCCTGCAGGCGGTCATAGCCACACGGGTCAGGGACGCGCCGGCATCGGCGCGGAGACAGCAGGGGTCGCTTTCCACGCGCGCCACCCGGTTCATATCCCGGGTGTGGATCACAAGGCGGTCCACCCCGGTGTCCGGGAACAGAAGGTTCGTGCCGTTGCCCAGGATAATGGGCCGGGCGGACAGCTCCCGGGCGCGGCTGAGCAGCAGGATGAGCTGCTCGCCGTTTTGAGGAAAGGCCATGCGGCGGGCGGGGCCGCCGATGCGGAATGAGGTATAGCGGGACAGGGGCACTTCCCGTTCATAGGGCATATCCGGCAGGTAGCCCGCCGTCCATTTGTCCAGTTCATCGTACCAGGTCATAGTACCTCCCATGCGTTCAGATACGCTTATTCTTCCCCAAAAGGGCCGCGCCGATAATGCCGGCACGGTTGCCCAGCTCCGCCTTGACGATGCGGGTGCGGCGGTCGCGGCCGCAGGGGATGCTCTCACGGGCCACACGCTGCTGGACAGGCAGCAGGAGCTGCTCCTCCGCCTCGTTGCTGACGCCGCCGCCGATGGCCAGGGTGTCGGGCTGGAAGATATTCACCACGTTGACCACGCCGCAGGCCAAATAGTCCACATACTCGTCGCAGACCTGCTGGCCCACCGGATCGCCCCGGCGGGCGGCGATGAACGCCGACTGGCCGGAGACGCGGCCCTCGTTCTCCGCCACCACCTGGGCCAAAATGCTGTGGGGATGGGCGGCCAGGGCGGCGGCGGTCATGCGCTTCAGAGCGGTGGCGCTGGCGTACTGCTCCCAGCAGCCATGGCGGCCGCAGGGACAGGGCAGGCCGCCGCGCTGGATGACCATGTGGCCCACCTCGCCGGCCATGCCGTTGGCGCCGTGGTAGATCTTGCCGTTATGGACGATGCCCGCGCCCACGCCTGTGCCCAGGGTGATGGTGACGAAGCGCTTGCTGTCGCGGCCCGCGCCCACCAGGAACTCGGCCAGGGCGGCGCAGTTGGCGTCGTTTTCGATGTAAAGAGGGATGCTGAGATAGCGGTGGAACAGCTTGCGCAGGGGCACGTTGCGCAGAGGCAGGTTGCAGGTATAATTGATCGAGCCGGAGCGGATCTCCACCGTACCGGGGACGCCTACGCCCACGGAGGCCACATCGCTGACGGAGATGTTCACCGTGTGGGCCAGCTCCTGCACCAGGGAGGCCACCGTCCAGGCCAGTCCGTCGTCGTCCGCGATGGATGCCACCTTCATCTTTTGGGTGGCCAGCAGGACGCCGTTCTCGTCCACCAGGCCGGCCTTCAGGTTCGTGCCGCCGATGTCTACGCCAACATACTTCATGGTCAGCTCGCCCCGTTTCCGTGGAGCATGGCGTCCACCTTACTGTCGAACTGGGTGACGAAGTCACGGGCAGCGTTGTAGCCGTATTTCATCTGGCGGTTCTTCATGGTGGCGATCTCCACGATGCCGGCCAGGTTGCGGCCGGGGCGGACGGGGATGGTGACCACCGGCAGGTCCACGTCCAGCATGGTGTATTTCTCCTCGCCCAGGCCAAGACGGTCGTAGAACTTGCCGTCCACCCACTGCTCCAGCTGGATGACCAGGTCGATCTCGGTGTCGAACTGCACCGCGCCCATGCCGAAGAGCTGCTGGACGTCGATGACGCCCACACCGCGGATCTCGATGTAATGACGGATGATCTCGGGGGCTGTGCCGTAGAGGGCGTTGGAGATGCGGCGGATCTCCACCGCGTCGTCGGCCACCAGCCGGTGGCCGCGCTTGAGCAGCTCGATGGCCGTTTCGCTCTTGCCGATGCCGGAGTCGCCCAGGATGAGGACGCCCTGGCCATAGATGTTCATGAGGACACCGTGGCGGGCGATCTGAGGGGCCATGGCGCGGTTGAGGTAGTCGATGAGGTTGCTGGTCACGTCCACGGTGGAGTCAGGGGTGCGCAGAAGGGTGCGGTCGTGCTTCTCCGCCATTTTCAGCAGCTCGGCAGGGGCGTCCATGCCCCGGGCCACGATCATGGCCGGGAACGGATAGCTGAGGAGCTGGTTGAACACGCGGCTGCGCTCCGCCTCCGTCATGCGGTCCAGGTAGCGCATTTCGCCGCGGCCCAGTATCTGCAGGCGCTTGTCGTCGAAGTAGTCGTAAAAGCCCACCAGCTGGAGTGCTGGGCGGTTCACATCGGATATGGTGACGACGGCGGTATCGAAATCACGGCCGCGGTGGAGGACCTCCATGTGGAAGGTCTCGACCATTTTTTTCAGGCCGGCCGGGTTGCGTTTTACTTTTTCCATGGGCGCTCCTCCTGCCCGGAACGGGCAAATATACTCCTCATAATTATATCTTGTATGGGCTTTTTTCGCAACACCTTCCAGGCGCAAAAAATTTTCGTTTTTTTGTCAAATAACACTTGCAATTTCACCGCGTATCTGTTATTATATCAACTGCTTGCGATGCAAGAGGTTATGTTACGACAGCAAGGAGGTGCAACGGATGGCAAAGTGCGAATTTTGCGACAAGGGCGTGACCTTTGGTATCAAGGTGTCCCATTCTCACCGGCGTTCCAATCGTCCCTGGAAGCCCAATGTCAAGCGCGTCAAGGCTGTGGTCAACGGCACGCCCCGCCATGTGTACGTTTGTACCAGATGCCTGCGTTCCGGCAAGGTCACTCGCGCGATCTGATCGCGTCTGAACTGCACAGTTGAAAGCCCTGCGGCGAAGCCGCGGGGCTTTTTGCATCGGGGGTATAGTGGTAAACGGTATAGGGGCGCTCCACCATGCGGCGGAGCGCCCTTTATTTCAGCGCTGTAAACCAAATATCATTTACACTTTTGCAGGTGCTGGGCGGCCATTTTCAGCATGAGGCGCTTCGTACCCACCTTGTCAAAGGCCACCTCCAGCATGGCGTCGCCGCCCATGGGACGGACAGACAGGACCATGCCGCGGCCAAAAGCGTCGTGGTCCACCATCTCGCCGGGCTGGAGGTCCATGCGGGGCACGGCAGGACGGGGCGCCGCCTTGGCGGCGGAGGTGTGGAGGGCGTCCGGTTTCTTGGCGGCAAGGGCGGTGGCAGGGCCGCCGCGGCGGGCGTAAGCGCCGTAACCGCCGCCGTCATAGTTGGCATCGTCCTCGTCCCAGCTGTCGGAGCGGGGCTGAGGCTTGGAGAGCCATTCCATGTTGTCCTCCGGGATCTCGTTGAGGAAGCGGGAGGGCATACAGGGGGTGGTGCGGCCGTACAGCGTGCGCTGGCGGGCGTTGGTCAGCGTCAGCTTGTCCTTGGCGCGGGTCATAGCCACATAGCACAGGCGGCGCTCCTCCTCCATCTCGTCCGGGTCGCCCATGGCGCGATTTCCCGGGAAAAGGCCCTCCTCCATGCCCACCACGAACACCTGGGGGAACTCCAGGCCCTTGGCGGCGTGCATGGTCATCATGGTGACGCAGTTGTCGCCGTCCACCCGGCTGTCCAGGTCGGTGTAGAGGGCGATCTCATCCAAAAAGCCGGAGAGACTGGGGTCACCCTCGGCGTTCTCCAAATAGGACAGGATACTGGATTTCAGCTCCTCCACGTTCTCCAGGCGGCCGCGGCTCTCCAGGTCGTCCTTCTCCCGGAGGGCCGCGGTATAGCCGCTGCGGTCGCAGACCAGGTCGTAGAACTCCAGCAGGTCGCAGTCGGGCAGACGACGGCGGAGATCCTCGATCATATCTGTAAAGGCTATTAGCCTTGCAGACGCTGATTTCAGGGGCGGGAAGCGGTCCGCCTGACGGAACACGTCATACAGCGTCAGGCTCTGCTCCGTGGCGATGAGCTGGGCCTTGTCCACGGTGGTCTGACCGATCTTACGGGCGGGTACGTTGATGATACGGCGCAGGCGCAGATCATCGGTTGGGTTATTGATGACGGACAGGTAGGCCAGCATATCCTTGACCTCGGCCCGGTCGAAGAACTTCAGGCCGCCGTATATCTTATAAGGTACGCCGTTACGCTTGCAGGCGTATTCCAGCGCGTTGGACTGGGCATTGGTACGGTAGAGGATGGCGCAGTCGCCCCAGCTGCCGCCACGGCGGTAGTGGGTCATGATCTGGCCCAGGACGAAGTTGGCCTCGTCACCCTCGTGGAAGGTGGTCTTGACCGTGACCAGCTCCCCTGCCCCGTTGTTGGTCCACAGCGTTTTTCCCTTGCGGCTGCGGTTATGGCTGATGACAGCGTTGGCCGCGTCCAGAATGTGTTGGGTAGAGCGGTAGTTCTGCTCCAGGCGGATGACCCGCGCGCCGGGAAACTGCTTTTCAAAGCTGAGGATGTTGGTGATGTCCGCGCCCCGAAAGCGGTAGATGCTCTGATCATCGTCGCCCACCACACAGATGTTCTTCCCCGGGCCGGTGAGCAGCGCGGCCAGCCGGTATTGCAGGGCGTTGGTGTCCTGATACTCGTCGATGAGGACGTAGCGAAATTTGCGGCGGTAGTAGTCCCGCACCTCCGGCACGGTCTCCAGCAGGCGGACGGTGTGCCACAGCAGGTCATCGAAGTCCAGCGCGTTGGCTTCGCGGAGCTTTCTGTTGTAAAGCGAATACACTTTACCTATGTTAACTTTGCGGAAGTCGTTGATCTCACGCCACTGGGCCTGAAATTCCTCCGGCGTTTGGCAGTCGTTCTTGGCGCGGGAGATGACAGACTGGACCTCGCGGGGCGGGAAGGTCTTTTCCTCCAGCCCCAGATCCTTGAGAATATCCTTGATCACGCGCTTGCTGTCGTCGGTGTCATAGATGGTAAAGCTGCGGTCGAAGCCCAGTCGGTCGATGTCACGGCGCAGGATGCGGACGCAGGCGGAATGGAACGTGGAGGCCCACACGTCGGCAGCGGTCTCCTCTCCCAGCATGACGCCCAAGCGCTCCTTCAGTTCGTTGGCGGCCTTGTTGGTGAAGGTGATGGCCAGTACCTCCCAAGGGCGGGCCGGCTCGACGGCGCAGAGGTAGGACACCAACGGGCGCTGAGATGCGTCCGGCGACTGGGTGTACTGCTCCAAAAAGGCCACCTCGTCCTCTGTGATGGGGACGGGGATCTCCTCTGTGTCGCTGCCGCGGCCATGGCGCAGCAGGTTGGCCACCCGATGGATCAGCACGGTGGTCTTACCCGAGCCTGCGCCGGCCAGGAGCAGCAGCGGGCCTTCCGTGGCCAGCACGCCCTCCCGCTGGCGTGGGTTCAGGTTCTGATAGTCCACGGCAATGGCGCTGCGCCGCGCCGCGATAAAGCGTTTCTCAAGTTCCGTCATGGGGCTTCCTCTTTTCTTCCCTGTTCGAGTGTTTCTCCCATTTTAATACAGAAACGCCCGGCGGTCAACCGGGTTTCAAAAAATATAGAATTTTTGTTCGATTTCACTTGACAAGAACAGTTGTTCGACTTATAATGCGTATAGAACATAAGTTTGATGTCAGGAGGACACGGATATGACGACATTTGGATTTATTATCATTCTGCTGGGTGCGGGGTCTATCGCGGCCAACGTGATGCGGCTCATCGACTGCATCGATAAGCCCGCTCCCAGGCGTCGCCGCCGCACGGCGTAAATGGGCCATGGAGCTGCTGGACAAGCTGACCATTCT
>ERZ1106939.1838-NODE-1838-length-14818-cov-4.826526_pt1 | contig 14818 bp, 15 predicted proteins | sample MGYA00403669_ERZ1106939 | MGnify/ENA primary metagenome ERZ1106939 (study PRJEB35170, sample SAMEA104062447) | human gut metagenome | biome: human gut; feature: human-associated habitat; material: faeces | place: Denmark | collected 2012-09-28 ...
TAAAGAAAGCAGCATCAGAGAGGAAAGGATAAAGCAAAAAAATCTTTTTGTTTTTGTTCCGAAAGTCAGTTTCATTCCTGTTTATACCTCGATATTTATACCTCGATACTCATACCCCGATTTAATTCTTTTGTTTTCAAATCTTTCGAGCTACAATCATGCATTATAATTATACTACCGAAGGGAGAATATGTAAAGCCGCATTGCCCGTGGTTTATGTCGTCGGCAGCAATATCGTGTTTCGATTCGCTGTTTTCTGTTTTTTTTAAAGAAAGCGCGTTTAACATCAGCTGCCGCTGCACATGGTTATTCGCACGGCGGCAGTCTTTTTTAAACCGTCAGGGCGGTTTTCCGTTGACAATCAGCTTTTTGGGATAAAAAACTCTCAATATGTGCATTATTTTTCGGATTCTGTTGACATATATGCAAATCTGCATTAAAATTTCAATCATGACAGATTCAAAAGAAATGATAAAAAAACTGGGTTTGACCCCGAACAAGGCTCTGGGGCAGAATTTTCTTATCGATACCGAAGCGATAAGCCGCATTGCAGCGCTTGCAGACTGCCAAGGCGAAAACGTGCTTGAAATCGGTCCCGGGCTCGGTGCATTGACATCCGCTCTTTCGGAAAAAGCGAAAAATCTGCTTGCGGTTGAAATAGACCGCACACTTGTCGGAATTCTTGCGGATGAATTCGCGGATAAACGCAGCGTGCAGCTCATTTGCAGCGATTTTCTGAAGCTTCCGCCAGCAAAAATCTCCGATGCATTCGGCGGAGAGCCTTTTACTGTTGCTGCAAATCTTCCGTACTATATAACATCACCTATTTGTATGCGGCTGATTGAATCCGGACTCCCTGTAAAGCGCATGGTGCTGATGATGCAGGTTGAAGCAGCGGAGCGGTTCTTTGCGGCACCGCGTGATGTGAACTACGGGCCGCTCTCGATTGTTTCCCGGTATCTTTTCGACATTTCAACCGAACTGAAACTCTCACCCGCGGCATATTACCCCGAGCCGTCGGTTCATTCCTGTGTGCTGAAATTCGAACGAAACGGCAGCGAGCTTCCGCCGAATTTTATAAAGGTGCTTCGTGCCGCATTTGCGATGCGTCGAAAAACGCTCCGAAACAATATGCTGCAATTGATTCCGAAAAACAATGTTGACGAAGTGATTGCCGATGCCGGGCTTTTGCCGACCGTCCGAGCCGAAGAGCTTGCAGCGGCCGATTTTGTGCGGCTTGCCGATTCATACAACCGTTACGGCAATAAAGTATCGGAAGCAGATCCGACCTGCGCCGAATAAGCAGCACGGTCAATAAGTGCCTGACAAAAACGATGAGAAGGACTGCCGCAAATTTCGCGGCAGTCCTCATTTTTACGGATTAATAAACCTTTGAAATCGTGAACTTTTTGAGAGTTTTCAAAAGACCCGCCGCTGCGGTTCCGCACCGAACATATGGCACAAAAAAACCGCTCAAACAATTTGAGCGGTTTATGGAGCTGGTGATCAGATTCGAACTGACTACCTCGTCATTACCAATGACGTGCTCTACCTACTGAGCTACACCAGCGTTGCTTCCCTGCGGAACGTGTTGTATTATAACTCACTCCGCGGACAATTGCAACCCCTTTTTTAAAAAATTATTATATATTTTAATTTTCCTGTCGATTTGATATTCCGGCTCCCTGTTCATCGTATTCGTCCCTAACGTCTTCCGCCTCCGTTTCAATTGCCAATCGATGCGTCAGCAAAATTATATCATTCCCGAATGTTGAAGTTCGGCACAAATTTGGCTATAATGATAGATGTTGAATAATGTGCTTTTTTCCGATACGCTGCTCTTCAATCAAGCGCAATCGGCAAAAAAACACATTGAGGATTAAATTTTCACGGAGGCTGCTCCTTGGACAACAATAATCGTTCCACAGTGTCCCAAACCCTTTTCCGCAATCGGAAGGGTGTTTTGGGCATAGATTTCCGTTCACCTTTCGGCGTTCTCGTCTGTGCGCTGGCGGTGTTCGTTTTTGCGCTCGTTTCCCTTGTTATCGTTCATTTTTCACTTAAAGCGGATCATGAACGCGCCGTACGCACCTACAGAGAAAACAACTGGCTCAAAACCACCGCTCAGGCGGACGGAACCACGCTCGTTTCCGGGAAAAGCAGCGGCACGTCATACCAATATATTGAGGACAACCGTATTATTCCCGGCGTCACAATTTCCGGTGTTCCCGTCGGCGGAATGGATTACGAAAACGCACGCAATGCAATGCTTGACGCGCTGAGTGCGGAGTTTTCGAAAATCAACATTTCCGTAACGGTAGACAATGTTACCATTGTTCTCACCGCATCGGATTTTCGCATTACGACAAACATCAACGAGCTGCTCAGCTCTGCGTTCAAACTCGGCAGAAGCGATTCCGACCCTTATCAGAATTATCTGAAGCGCGTTGAAATTGCCGAAAATGGTTTTGAAGTCGGCAGCTACACCATTCGGATGGACGAGGAGAGCGTTGCTGCAATCGTATCCGAAGCAGCTGCTCAGCTGGATCACCCCCCTGTCGAGCCCTATGTGACGCTTTTGAACCGTGTCGGCGGCGGCAAACCGGGTTACGGCACGGGCGGCGATATTTCAACCGTTTGCAAAACTCAAACGGTCAAAGCTCCCGACGGAACAGTTGTCGGAGAGATCCTTTTTCATACCGGCAGCAACGGCTTCTGTCTTAACCGCGAAGATATGCTGAAGCAGATTTCCGAAGCGTTCAATTCCGGGAATTATAACGCGTCTCTTTCGCTCCTTCTCGAAGAAGTTGAACCCGAAGGCGATGTGAACACGCTCATTGACTCAATGCGTGAACTCTCCCGTTTCTCAACCGAATTTGCAACAAGCAACGAGTCCCGTTCCCGCAACGTTCAAAAAGCGGCCGGGCTGCTTAACTGTGTTATTCTCGAACCGGGCGAAGAGCTCAGCTACAACGAGCTTCTTGGGCCGCGCACCGAAGAACTCGGCTGGCTTCCCGCGCACGGGATTTCCGGCGGCAAAGAATATATCGACACTCCCGGCGGCGGAATCTGTCAGGTAAGCTCAACACTGTACAATTCATTGCTGCTTATCGGTCCCGATATTCGCATCGTCAGCCGCTCCCATCACTCAATCCCCGGAAGCTATGTTGCAATGGGGCTTGACGCAACCGTTTCGTATTACGGACCCGACCTTGTGTGGAGCAATGCAGCGGAATCTCCCATGTTCCTTTTTGCCTATGCGGACATGCGGACAAAAACAGTTTACACCTTTGTTTACGGCACGCAGCCCGATTACGGCACGCATTACAAAATCTGGTCGGATACCATAGAAAAGCTCGACCCTCCCGAACCCAAACGCATTGCCGAACCGCTTTGGCCGACAGGATATTCGAAAATGGTCATTTCGCCCCGTTACGGCTACATCGTTGAAGTTTACAGGCAGCTTATCGGTGCGGACGGTCAGCCGGCAGGCGATGTTGAAAAGCTCTACACCGACAAATACGTTCCTGTGCAGGGTGAGCTGCATTACGGCACCGGCAGCTCGACTCTTCCCGTGCCGAACCGCTGAAAATAATTGCCAACCGCTATTGACAAAAACCTGAATTGCTATTAAAATGTATTGAAGTTTCGATTCGACCAACGAACTAACCGGAAGGAGACTAATGATGAACAAGAAAGTATTTGTAAAACTTATTGCACTGCTTATGGCGGCTGCAATGCTGCTCGGTGTCTGCGCCTGCTCCGCAACCGACAACAACCCCACCATCGGCAAAATCGGCAAGGTGAAAATCACACTTTCACAGTACCAGCAGATTTATCAGCAGTACAGCTATTACGCAAAGAGCATGGATGATTTCAACGGTTTTATTAAAAACCAGCTCATCACCTACGGCGTGACTCTTAACAAGTGCTATGAACTCGGCCTTGACAAAGAAATCAGTCAGGACGAGCTTCAGAAGAACGTTGATGCTAAGCTTGATCAGGCAATTGCAAGCTACAAAGTCGATGCAAGCATCACCGACGAGGCTGCCATCCGCGAAAACAAGCTTGAACAGTTCAAGGCGGCGCTTAAAAAGCAGGGCACTTCCTACAAAGCATACATGAAGTCCCTCAAGCAGTCCGAGCTTGAATCCATGATGATGGAAATGCTTCAGGAAAAAATCTATTCCGAAGTTCAATTCGACGCATCCGCTTTTGAAAAATACATCAGCGAGAACACTCTCTCCCAGAGGGATAACTACGGCAAGGACGTTTCCGCGTTCATGACCGCTTACAACTCCTACATCAGCGGTTCCGGCATGATCCCCCTCTACACTCCCAACGATATGTTCACCGTCAAGCACCTTCTCGTTCAGTATGACAACTCTGACAAGGTCAGCGATACCGTTGAAGGCGTTTTCACCGATGAACAGAACAAAAAGCTTGATGAAATCCGCAAAACGCTTGAGAGCGGCATCTCCCTCGACGAGTTTGTTGACAAGTATGTCACCAACGGCGATTACCAGAGCGACACCGTATTCGTGTCCGCAACTCCCGACCCCTCGGCAACTCCCAACCCCGATGCAACTCCCGAGCCCACTGCCGATCCCGATTCCCCCGGCGGCTACAAAGAGCACGGCTACATCATGAACGAAAACCTGCTCAGCAAATATTTTGACGGTTTCGGTGCAGCAGCCTGCCTGCTTTTCTACGGCGATGATTGGAAGATTCCCGCTGAGTCCGCATCCCCCGCACCCGATGCAACCGATGCTCCCAAGACCACGGATGCTCCCGCAACGGATGTTCCCGCAACCGATGCTCCCGCAACAACCGATGTTGCTTCCACCGACGTTCCTTCAACGGACGCTCCCGCAACCACCGATGTTGCTTCCACCGATGCTCCCGCAACGGATGCACCCGCAACCGATGCTCCCACCACCGATAAACCCGCCGACGACGAGACCGACCCCGTCAAGAAGTACGGCATCAAGGTATACACCACCACCGACGGTCAGAAGATCGCAGAAGTCACCACAAAGACTTCCGGCGGCGGCGTACACTTCATCTTCATCAACGAAAGACTTGATGCGGGCGATACCGTTATCAAAGCTGAGAACGATGATGCAGCTTACAGGAACGCCAAGAAGTTCTACATCGAAAAAACGGAACAGGATCACTACTCCGAATGTTTCACTGAGTGGAAGAACAACACAAAGATTCGCATGAACGACAAGTATATCGACACTTATGCAAAGCAGTTCCTCGGCATTGCCTGATAGGTATTTCGAAAAGAGCTGAATAAACTAAGCGATATCCGAACAAAAACCCCCGAGAAATCCGTCAACGGAATTCTCGGGGGTTTGATGTATCTATCTTAAATCACGCAATCAGGTTTATAAGACTCTCCGGCAGAAGGCAGCAGCCGTAATCCGATTCAAATGCAATCAAAGAGCATTCCTCGAAACAGAGCAATTTTTCATCTTTCAAAAAGCTTACTGCCAGTCGTATATTCATTCCTCCGCAGGCATCAGCTGCACCGTTGCTCCGTGCACTTTCGATTATGCGTTCCGTTTCCTCTGCATCCGTTTTTTCAACCGAAACCACGGTGCATTCCACATGCTCGGGATAAAAGTCGGCCGCCCCGTCACCGCAAAGCTTAACGGCAATTCTGTGCAGCAGCAGCGAACGAATTGATTCCCCGAGTTTTGATACGCCCGACGTCGGAACAAGCTTACCGCAGCCTTCCCGCAGTGCAGACAGGTGAGCAGGGTGCAGCATTTGTTCTAAATTGACCGTTTCACCCGTATTCAAAAAACTCTGCAATGCTTCCGCAACGCGAGCTGAATCTTCTTCACCGCGCTCTCCGCTCACGGAAGCCGGGATGTTCGGCTGTTCGCAGCTTTCATCAGAATGCGAGGAATTTGCCGCATATAACACGGACAGCAGCTCATCAACCGGAAGCAGCTCCGACGACGGGAACGGCATTATCGCCGCCGCAGTTCCCGCAAGCATAATAAAAACCATGCATAAAAGCATGAATGCCGGAATCGGAAGCATCACTCTCCTGCTCCGATGTATTCTGCCGCATTTCATACCCCGTTCTTTTTCATTCATTGTCATGACAATTCCTCCATGCATCCCGTCTGTCGGGTTTATTCTTCCCGCAGAGCATATCGGTATTCTTCCCAATGCATATATTCATCGGGTATTCAAAAAAAGCCCTGCACGCAAGCGTGCAAAGCTTTTTTGAGCAGTTATTCAAAATCAAATATCAGTCTACGATTCCATCGTTGAAGCTTTCCGTATCACCGTAGGACGTGTAATTCGTTCTGCCGCGATGTTTGGGCTTTGAGTACGTTTTGGGTACTTTATTCACGCAGTGAATCAATGAAAACTCGCGTTTTGCAATATCCGTTATTCCGCGATTCAGGCAGCTTACGCCGTTCAAATAACGAAGCAGGCGAATTCCGAAGATTCTGAAAACAAGTGCAGCCGCAAGCGCAATGTACGGGTGCGCAGTAAGCTTGACAGAGGCGGAGATTTGCAGCTCATTCTGCGCGCCGAACGCTGCAACGGCAGCGCCGAGTTTTGCATTGCCGATAAGCACCGCAATTATCAACACCAGCAATCCGATAATGTACATCGTGCTGCCGACACGCGCAAAATAGTAGCGCAGTTTTCCCCTTGAAAACAAACCGATAATCCCGAACAGCAGGAAATGAATTCCGCAGAGCATAAAATAGCTTTCAACTGCAAGCAAAATACCCTCCGCTGCCGTGATCAAATCCGCGTATTGATTCATATCCGTGCCGAAAGTTCCGGCAAGTCTTGACACCATGCCGCAATAATATGAGAACTGCGGTTTAAGCTGAAGAATTGTCAGCCTGTCGTCAACAACATTTGCCGAAACATATTTCACATTCAGATGAAACCACGGCATCGCAAGGCTCAAAATCAACAGCAATGCAAACACAGCGCAAAGCGGTTTGCTGAAATTGAATTTGCAGCGTTTTTTTCCGGAAACCTGAGCCGCTTCACCGCTGAAGCTGTCATCAACAACGGTTCCCGTGCTGTGTGAATCCCTCACGAGTTTTCTTCCGCAAAGCGGGCAGTACTCGCCGGACTCTACCTCAATTTTGCAATCAGGACAATACATTTTTTCCTCCAATCCTTATTTACCCGAGATTTTTTTCAGGCTTCAGTATGTGATTTTTATGTCATCCGCACTGAAAACAATGTTTATTGTGCCAAGCTCGTCCGTACGGTAAATCTCAGCATTAACCTGCTTCAGTTTTTGAATTGTATCGTAGTCGGGATGTCCGTAGCTGTTGCCTTTTCCGACGGAAATTATTGCGTATTCCGGGCTGACAGCCTCCAAAAAACCGAGAGAGGAGCTTGTCGTTGAACCGTGATGCGGCACTTTCAAAACATCGGCATCGAACAAATATTTCTCATTGTTCAGCATTGCAGCCTGTTCGGAACGCACGGTTGCATCTCCGGTGAAAATCATCGAGTGATTTGCGTATTCCGCGCGTATGATAAGGCTCCATTCATTCCAATCCGTCTTTGAATACTCATCAAATTCCGGTACGGGCGAAAGAACTGTCACCTTGCAGTCGCTGTCCCAATCAATAACATCTCCCGCCCATACATAACTGCATGGAATATCTTTTTCTTCAAGCACGGCGTTGATTCGTTTTTGAATCCTCGTTTCAAGCCCCGCTTCGGACATTACATATTTTCCGACATCAAAGGCATCAAGCAGATACGGCATTGAACCGACATGATCCGAATGGGTGTGCGAGCCGATAACAACATCAAGCTGCCGAACACCCTTTTCGCGGATAAACTGCTCAATCTGCTTTGAGTTTGAGGATTCGCCGGAATCAATCAGCATCGTTTTGCCGTTCGGCGAAATAATGAAGAATGAATCGCCCTGACCGACGTCAAGCGCGAATATCTGCATTTCGCCGTCAAAATTTCCTGTGGAATTACCCATTCCGGCATATAAACCGTATGCGGCAGCAAGCACGGCAATGATAATGCCGATGATGCGCAAACCGATGGGCAATGACCCTCTTTTATTTCTTTGTTTTTCCATGCTATCAATTATACAGTAATTTGAGCAGAAATTGCAATATATTTATTGATTTTGACAAAGAATTAACGGTTATGCCTGTCTGCCTCCGTGAGCTTGACGTCCTGTGTGCTGGCTTTAAATGCGAATTTGTATCTGCGGCTGTATTTTGCCCAAAAAGTTTCAGTAAAAACACGGGATTTAATCCCCTTCCGCATCCAGATACGGCTTTGTGCCGTCGAGCACCGGCAAAGTGATCGTGAATGCCGCGCCTGACTGCATATTCACGACTCTGATGCTGCCGTGGTGCGCTCTGACAATATCATTCGCCATTGACAAGCCGATTCCGTAGCCTGCTTTTGCGGCGGCTCCGCGATGAAATCGTTCAAACATGAGCGGAAGTTCATCCTCCGGAATGCCCGCACCGTGATCCTCAATGCGAACTTCAATGTTCTGTATGCAGTCTTTGATTATGACGTTAACGGCAGTTCCGCGGGCGGTATGCTCAACGGCGTTTTTGATTATGTTGCTTATCGCCTGCGGCAGCCAAAAAGCATCCGCGGAAATGCAAATTGAATTCTTTGGTTCAAAAAGCAGTTCAACGCTGCGGGCTTCGGCAAGAGGGCTCAGTTCATCGCAGCATTCCTTTATTGCTTCTGAAAGATCGATTTTTTCCGGAACCATCGTTATTTTGCCGGATGCAAGCTGGCTTGATTTCAATACCCTGTCCACCTCGTCCGTGAGGCGGTTCATGCAAAGCTGACTCTTCTTCAAAGCTTCAACCTCATCCGGAAGCTTCAATTTCATTTGCAGAATATCCAGTCGAATCTGCAATGCGGTCGCAGCGTTTTTGATTTGATGCGCAATGTTTTCAACAAAATGCGTCATTTCTTCTTCACGATGCGCGGAAGCGGCACGCATGAGCGAAAACTGTGCCGTAAGCTCGGAAAATGCGTTTTGAAGATTCGCAACGGCTCCTTCGTTCAATGTTTCTTCAATATCGTCCTCCGGATACAGCAAAAAATGCTCAACCGACTTTGAAAGCCTGTCGAGCTCACGTCTTTGCCTGCAAATATGAAATAATTCACCGCCGAGCGCCGCTGCAAGCAGGAGGGCAAGCCAAATCAGCCATTGCATTGCGTTTTCTCCGTTCGTTTTCTTCCGTAAAAACTCTTATTGCTCCGTAACGGGCAATGTCCAGCGGTAACCTATGCCGCGCACGGTTTCAATGTAGGGCTTGCCGTTAACCTTTCCGAGTTTGTCGCGCAGCCGACTGATATTCACGCTTAAGGTGTTTGCATCCACAAATGCCGAATCCTTATCCCAAACCAGATACAGAAGCTCCTCACGGGACACGGTCTGTTTCGAATGCGTTATCAGTGCCGCAGCAAGCTTTGTTTCGGTTGCGGTCAGCTCAAGCACGTTCCCTTTTCGCCTGATGCGGCAGCTTGCGCTGTCGTAGCTGAGTTCTCCCGTTCTCAGGACTCCGCTGCTCTTTTTTGATGTGCGGCGCAGCAGAGCTTCAATGCGAACAAGAAGTTCGTGCATCCTGAACGGCTTTGCAACATAATCGTCCCCGCCGGCACGGAAGCCGCGCACAAGCTCGATTTCGCTGCTGCATGCAGTTAAAAAAAGTATCGGCACATTTGAAAACTCTCTTATCCTGCGGCAAAGCTCGTAACCGTCATCCTGCCCTAAGCGTACGTCCAGAATAACAAGATCCGCACCGCCGTCACGCATTGTCTGCATTGCGGCAGAGGCACAGTCCGCGCATGAAACGGTATAGCCGTCGCTTTCAAGAATTTCCCGCAGCCCATCGGCAACGTTTTTATCGTCTTCAGTGACAAGTATATGTTTGTTCACGGCACTGCACCTCCTGCCTGTTTTCAGTCATTCAACAACATCCGCATTCCCGTTCGGGGTTCATTGTTTATTATAGCTGATTTGAGACAATCTTTCCATCCTCAATTTTAATTATTCTGTCCGCTTTTTTTGCGATCTCAAGATCATGGGTAACGATTATCAGAGTCTGTCCGAAACGCGCCGCACAGCTGCTCAGCAGGTTAAGCGTGTCCTCCCCCGCTTTTTTGTCCAAATTGCCCGTCGGCTCATCCGCAAAAATGATATGCGGCTTTGCAAGAATCGAGCGCGCTATTGCAACACGCTGCTGCTCACCTCCGGAAAGCTCATAAGGGTACTTTTTCAGCTTTTCTTCGATTCCGAGCATCTTTGTAACCTCTGCAAGAAATGTTTCGTCCGGCTTCCTGCCGTCCAGCCTCAGCGGCATACAAATGTTGTTCAACACGGAGTACTCATCCAGCAGATTGAACTGCTGAAACACAAAGCCCATGCTGCGTCTGCGAAAGATTGCCATTTTTTCGTCAGAGAACGAGAACATATCCACGCCGTCGATAAGCACTTTTCCGGATGTCGGCCTGTCCAGTCCGCTCAGAACATGAAGCAGGGTGGATTTTCCGGAACCGCTTCTTCCGATTATCGCATAGAAAAGTCCCTTTTCAATCGAAAGATCGACTCCGTTCAATGCGTTCACCGCTCCGGATGATGTTTTGTACTCTTTGTACAGTTTTTCTGCCCGTAAAATAATTGACATAATTTTTCTCCTTATATTTCACAATAAATTTTCGTCCAAGATTCATCTTTTGTTCAAAACGGCCGTTCAGCGTCCGCGAAGCATTGCCGCAAGATCGTTTCGCGTCAGTCGATGCTTTGCTGCACGGGAGAGCAGGATGAGTATCGCTGCGCAGCTAACCGTAATGAGCACAACCGTCAGCGCGTTCGCTCCCCCCTGTGCAAGTCCCGAAAGACCGGATTGCACGAAATCAAGCACATTCATATCTGCATTCACTTCCTGCCGATGGTTATAACGCGAAATTGCAGAAGCAAACATATATGCCGCATACACGAGCCAGCCGCACAATACTGCTGCTGCGCCGCGCAGCGCGGCACGGCAATTCAGCTTCCACCGAAGCTGACGTTTGGACATTCCGAGCGCACGCAGAATGCCGAATTCGCGCTCCTCTCCCTCCGCTTCAAGCGTCAGAATGTTTCCGATAAGCAGCAGCATGACAAGTGCGATGCAGCCGCATCCCGAGTAAATCAATATGAGCTTTTGCAAATCCTCCTGTATATACGCTGCATACTGTTCACGGTTGTTGTTCATTGAAATGCTTTGTTTGGCAGTTATTTCAGCAAGCACACTGTCCGTTGAAACATAGCCGGCATTAAGGTCGGTATATACATTCGCAGTGTTACAGCCGTATTCGGCTTCAACAGCGTTTTTGTCACCGGTAACAAAGCTCCCGCAAAGGCTGCCCGGCTCGCATTCCGTCAGGATGTTTTTCAGGAATTCGTCCGAACAGAATACTGTGTACGGCTGATAAGCACCTGTGAGAATCAGATTGGTTTTTTCGTGATCGAATTCTGCCACGGCAGCGATGCTTACGTTTTTTGTGAGCAGCTTGCTGTAAGCGCCTAACCTGCATACATCTTCCTCCCGAATGAGTTTTGAACCGTAGCAGCCGACTGAAATCTCATCACCAGCCGATAAATCGGCTGCGCCGAAGTGTTCACGATTAAAAAACACTCCGCCGTCCGTTCCGACAGGAAAGGACATTATGACGCCTTCTCCGTTTGAAAACGCCTGCCATGCCGCCGCATCAACAGCGGAAGGGTCAATCAATGTGCCGAGGCTTTCCTCCGATAAGGCATACAGGCACACGGCTGCACCGTCCTCAAACCGCGGGTCATATTCACGCAAAGCGGTGAAAAGGCTGCTGTTTTTGTCGCCGTCGAACGTCAGCTCCACCGTCATCGAATTTAATGCAGCTGCCTTTGTGACGCCGGGTATGCTCTGATAGGTTTTCAGCATATCCGCAGTAATAAGCTGTGCATTTCGACCATCCCTGATAAATGCAACCTCCGAAGATTCCGCATTCAGAACATATGCAGGTTGATTTTGCCATTTATGCATATCGGCTCTCGGATAAAGTGATTCCAGAACGCCGAATATAACCGCACCGCAGAATACAGCGGCAAGCAGCACGACCGCAGTGCGGCGGAAAACTTCAAACGCATGCGCACGTCGGCGGGCTGTATGCATCCTTCCCGTCAGCGGCTCTGAAAGTGCGATGCGGAAAACAGTCATTCGCGCCGCAAATATCCCTGCAATCCAGCACAGTGCCGTGACCGCAAGCTGCGACAGCGGAACGTCCACCTGCACCGGTGCGGATTTTGCATACACAAACAGCTTCAAAATCAGCTTTGTTATAATGGTTCCGAGCAGTGTTCCCGCTCCAAGCGCAGGCAGGCACAGAATAAGCGTTTCAAACGTCAGCAGCAGTCTCAGCTGCCGTTTTGTTATGCCTATACTTCGGAAAAGAGCGATCCCTCTGACCTGCTTGCGGAGCTGAACAGCATATATGCAGACCACTGCAATAACGGTCACGGCAAGAATCAGGCAAATATAAAACGAATGATAATTCGCTTCACTTTTATCCGAAAACGCGGCGGTGTTTATGCAAACAGCTTTGTCCGCATTTGTTCCGCGACGTGTTTTTTGCATGTAAGCATTGATACTCTCCGCTGCCTGTCCGCGTTCCGCTTCATCAACTTCAAAAAAGAATTGACGGTTTGCTGCCGCGACCGAAACATGCGCCGCCCCCTCTTCGGACTGCTCATTCATCTGCGCAGCTGTTTCAATTGCTTTGGTCCGCAAATTTTCTCCCGCCGTATTTGTGACAAGCGCACCGCAAACAGGTTTTGAAAGCTTGTTCTCGCTCAATTGCCAAAGGCTCGAGTATTCGCGCAAAACGCCGCACAGCGTGAAGGTGCATTCAACCGGGATTTTTATCCCTTCAGCGGATTCTTCGGATTCGGCATCAACGGACTCGGCATCAAAAAGAACGGTGAAGTCAATCTCCTGTCCGATCGTATAATTCTTTCCGAGTTTCGAAAGAGCGGAAGCTTCCAACGCTATTTCACTGTCATGCTGCGGGAACTCTCCGTCCTGCAATTCGATTCGTCCGATTTTGAGCAAATTCCCGTCCGCCGAACCTACGGATGTGACCGCGACGCCGCTTTTTGATACTGCCTGACCGTAGACCGTCGCCGCTCCGATCTCTCCGATGCCGTTCACCGTGCTCAAAAACTCCGCATCGCCCTCAATTCCGTACGGTATTGCGCCGTACCATGCGCCGTAGGTGTTCAGCCTGTATTCCGCATTCGTTTTTATAATGCTGCCCGTTATGCAAAGCGTAACAAGCACAGCGGCAAATGAAATTGTCAGAATAATAACCGTAAGCAGGCTGCTGCGCTTTTTCCCCTTCAGCCCATGCAGCGCAAGTTTAAAAAGCTCTTTTTTCATTTTGCTCATTCCTCTCTGTTTTTTCGATTTTGCTTGAGTTTCCGACCGTGTAACGGCCGACTCCGCTCGGCAGCAGTGTCTGCTTAAACCAATCTTTGCCGGCTCTGTAATGCATTGCGATTTAACTCATGCTTTTTAAGCAGGCCGGCACAACATCCGATGTTATCCGCCTTTCAACAAACAAAAGTATAGCATGCCATGCTTACAACAGGCTTTCAGCCGTGCTTACAGTTTTGTAAGTTTCGTGCCGCATATCCGAATTTAATCGGTATTCACTTATTATATCACAACTTCGCTGCAAAAAATTGCCGCACCGAACCGCTGTCCGACGCATTTCAAATGCGCGATATAGCGGCTTCTCATAAGGCGAAATAAGTATATTCCTGTTTTTTCAATATATTTGCATTATTCAGGTTGACTAAACGATGAACATTGAGTATAATGTATCAGTAATTCGAGTCGGCCGCGGTCGGGTTGAATCATTCATTTCCCGCAAGAGAGAGGGGGGAAACTGATAATGGAAATCCGTGTTGGTGAAAATGAATCCTTGGAAAGCGCAATTAAACGTTGGAAGCGTAAATGTGCTCGTTCAGGTATCCTTGCTGACGCAAGAAAGCGTGAGCATTACGAAAAGCCCAGCGTAAAACGCAAAAAGAAGGCTGAAGCTGCAAGGAAACGCAAGTATTAATTGCATCCTGCTTTACCGTTTTTTCAAAATGAATCGGCTTTGCTGTCGTTCATTTTAAAAAGCGAATATGTTTAATCGAAGTGCAGAAGAGCGATTTCGCCCGTCTGCACTTCTTTCGTTTTTGTCTGTTTTTTCGGCCGACCGCCGCTCTTTCATGTTAACATGGGTTCAGCCGTCAGTTTTTAATCATCCTGCCGATTTCGGTGGACTCTATATACCTTTCTTTAATCGCCTTCAATTCCGTCATATGCGGCTGCGTCATATGGATTTTTTGCAGTTCCGCATTTTCCCATGTTTCGGCAAGCAGCAGTGTGTCGGGATTTTGAACAGAGGCAAAATACTCGTACCGCCGGCAGCCCTTTTCATCAAGTATCAGCTGAAGGATCCCTCTCGATTTCACAGCGTTCAGAAACGCTTCCCGCATTCCGGGTTTTGCGGTGTAGATAACAAACAGATTCAGTTCATCTTTTTCGTTCATGTTCAGGTTAGCCCCCTTCAATTATTGTTTGTTCACGGTACAACAAAACCGCAGCAGCCGTGTCGGTTCCGAAACGGAAATCACAAAGCTGCTGCGGCAATTTCAGGTTCTGTCGCAATTCGAAGCTCTCCCTCGACTGCGAAAAAAATCATTATTCGTCAGCCCTGTGCTGAGCAAAGAGCCTGCATGTTC
>ERZ1106939.1849-NODE-1849-length-14729-cov-21.268911_pt1 | contig 14729 bp, 12 predicted proteins | sample MGYA00403669_ERZ1106939 | MGnify/ENA primary metagenome ERZ1106939 (study PRJEB35170, sample SAMEA104062447) | human gut metagenome | biome: human gut; feature: human-associated habitat; material: faeces | place: Denmark | collected 2012-09-28 ...
TCAGTATCAGCGTATGATAGCACGTTTTCCGAAAAAAAGCAATCGTTTCCGGGCACGGGCCGCGTGCGGGTCTCAAAAAGCGCCTTTTCTGCGGGAAAAGGCGCTTGTGGGTCAGGTCCATGCTTCTGCGATGGCTTCGATCGCGCAGGACAGGCCCTGGGCGGTCTGCTGCAGGGCAAGGCCGGGGGTACCCTCGGGCTTCCCCGGCAGCTGCTCGAGCGCGTACGGCACATGGATGAAGCCGCCGGGCATCCCCGGGTATTCCACCGCGGCCGTATGCAGCAGCGTATAGAGCAGGCAGTTGCAGACGTAGGTCCCGGCTGTGTTGGAAATCTGGGCCGGAAGCCCGGCTTTTTCGATCGTCTCCGCCATGCGGCGGACCGGAAGCGTTGCAAAATAGGCGGCCGGCCCGCCCGGGACGACGGGCTGGTCGACGGGCTGGAAGCCTGCGTTGTCCGGGATGCGGGCGTCCATCAGGTTGATGGCGACCCGTTCCGGCGTGATGGCTGCCCGGCCGCCCGCCTGACCGACGCAGAGCACCGCGTCCGGCCGCTCCGCCGCCAGCGCGTCCCGCAGGACCGCGCCGCTGCGGACAAACTCGGTCGGCACTTCCAATTTACATAACTTTATTCCAGCGACCACATCCGGCAGCAGGCGCACGGCTTCATAGGCCGGATTGACCGGCTCGCCGCCGAAGGGGTCAAAGCCCGTGATGAGCAGCTTTTTCATAGGATCCTCTGCTCCTGCAGGATCTCGCACATCTGCGCCACGCGGCTGTCCCACGAGCAGGCGCGGCCGGCCTCGATGCGGGCCTTCATACGCTCCGGCGCAGTGTCCGCCAGCGACGCTTCACAGGCCGCGATAAATTCCTCCGGGCTGTCGGCGATCTCGATCAGCGGCGCGTACTGCAGGATCTGGTCCGGCTGCCTGGTCGAGACGATGGGGTGGCCCGTCGCCAGATATTCATAGAATTTCAGCGGGCTGACGTCCTTGCTGAGGTCGCTCTTGGCGAACAGATTGAGGCAGGCGTCAAAATGCGCCAGATACTGCGGCAGCTGCTCGTTCGGCTTGAGGCCGAGGAAATGGACGTTCGGCATCGCGTGGAGCGCGGTCAGGTCAACGCCCGGCTTCTCCTTGCCGATCAGAACAAAGCTCCAGTCCGGGCGGGCCTTCGCGGCTGCTTCCAGATAGTCATACTCAATGCAGCTCTGCAGCGCGCCGACGAAGCCGAAGATGGGGTGCGGGATGTCCCGCAGATCCTCCGGCACAGGCTGCGGCTGCGCTGCCTGTACAAAACGCTCAAAATTCGCGCCGTTCGGGATCATGACCGTGTTCGGCTGCGCGGCACGCAGGCGCTCGGCCAGCGCGTCGGCGGTGGCGAAGGTCCGGTCGGTCTTCCCTGCCAGCTCCAGCTCCATCCGGTCGACGAGCACGGGGTCCATCAGCCCGCCGTAGGCCGAGTGCCGGTCAACGCAGTCATAGACCAGCCCCTTGTGCGGCACCAGATCCAAGAGATCCGCCGTCACCGGCGAATAGACCCAGAGCACGGCGTCGGTAAAGCCATGCGCCTGCATCTTCCGGCGCACGAACCGCGCCATGCGGCGCTGGTTCAGCTTGTTGATCCAGCGGAATTTGTAAAAGAACGGCAGCACCGGCGGCAGACTGTAGACGGTGATATTCTCCTGCGGGTGCACGCCCTCCTTTTTGTAATTGCTGAGGCCGGGCCTTGCCGCTTTGTCCTTCAGCGGGGCCAGATACGTGACCGACGGATCAAAATACAGGATCTCGGCGTCCGGGATGCGGCTCATCACCTGCTGCTTGCGCGTCGGGATGGGATACCACGGCGAGGTGGCCAGACAAACGATCTTTCTCATTTTTGTTCCTCCAGAAGCTCCCGCGCGGCCGTCTCATTTTCCGCCGCGAGGGTTTTCAGCCGGTCCGTCGAATAGGGCTGCGCTGCCTGCATGGTGTCCTCTACCAGCCGGCACAGCGCAGGCTTTGTCACGTCCGCGAGCTCCATGCAGTGCTGCTGGCCGAGATAGGCCATGAAACCCGTGACCTTCGGGTCATACGAGATGGCGGCCAGCGGCGCGCCGACGGACGACGCGAAGATCAGCGCATGCAGACGCATGGACACGATCACCCGCATCTTCTGCATCATGCCGATGGTCAGCTGCTCATCCCGCGGCGCAGGCAATACGACGGTCCTGCAGGTCAGCATGCTGGCCGCAGTGCGGTTGATCTCCAGATCCCGCGTCGGCTCCAGCGCGACGAAAACGGGCGTCAGACCATAGGTCTTGTTTACATAATCAGCCGTATCCACGATCGCCTGCAGATGCTGCGAGAGATTTTTCCACGGCCGCAGAACGAACATGGCGTACTTGCCGTCCGGGTCCAGGTCATTGCTCAGGAAATAGCTGTCCACCGCGCCGCCGGAGGCCGGCTGCAGCAGCAGGGCCGGGTCGGCCGTGACGGTGATCTTCGGCTCCGTCACGCCCATGTCCGCAAGCTCCCGGCGGGAAAGATCTTCCCGCAGCGTGATGCGGTCGACGCAGCGGTTGAGGATGCGGGCAGTATGGCGGCGATTCGCCTCGCCGCTCACCGGGCCGATGCCGCAGCCGTACATCATGACGCGGCAGCCCGCGGCGTGGGCCATGCGGATGGTGGTGAGATAATAGTTGAGTGAGCGCGTGCTCGTCTCATTCTGGATGAGACTGCCGCCGCCGGAGACGAACAGCTTCGCCTTCCGCATGAGCGGCCAGAACGCAAACGGGTCGAACACATGCACCGAGCCGACGTGATAGCACAGCCTCGTCTGCGCCGGGTCGTGCGACATGACATAGATGGGCATATCCCGGTCGATGGCCTTGAGCTGCGCGAGGATGGCCTTCAGGATCGCATCGTCGCCGGCGTTGCCCTTGCCGTAGGCGCCGCAGATGAGCACGCCGGATTTTTTCTTCTTCGGCTGCGCGGTTCGGCGCAGGATGGTCTGGTAGATCTCGATCTGCTTGCCGACCGTTGCGTCGATGGAGAATTCGTGCGAGGCTTTTTCGTAGAGATTCTCGCCCAGCTGCTCACGCATGGCGCGCGATTCGGCCAACCGCGTCATGCACGCGCCGAGCGCCTCCGCGTTCTGCGGCTCAAAGAGCAGACCGGTCACGCCGTGTTCGATGATATACGGGATGCCGCCGACATTCGACGCGATGGTCGCGCAGCGCATGCGCGCGCCCTCGGTGATGGCGTAGGGGAAGGTCTCGGAGATGGACGTGAGCGTGTTGACGTCGAGCGCGTGGTAGAAGCTGTCCATATCCGTGACCCAGCCTGCGAACACGACCGTACCCGGCGGGCAGGTCTGCGCGGCAAGTGCTTCGAGCATCTGGCGCTGCTCGCCCTCGCCCGCGATCAGCAGGCGGATATTCGGGTGATCTTTGACGGCGATGGAAAAGCCGCGGATGAGCGTCGGCATATCCTTGACCGGGTCGAGCCGGGCCGCGATGCCGAAAACGACGGTATCGTCCTGCACCTCCAGGCCAACCGAGCGCAGATAGTCCTCCCGCCCGAGCTTCGGCGTGACCGGGGTAAAATCGATGCCGTTGTAGATGGCGAACATCGTCTGCGGGTCAAAGCCTCGGGAGATGAGCAGCTGGGCCATCGCGTCGGATACGCCGATGTGATAGTCGAACATGCGCAGCGCGATGGTATTGATCGTGCCGTAGGTCAGGCGGTGCAGGGGCCTGCCGAGATAGTCCAGCCGGTAATCGGAATGGACTGTCGTGACGATCGGCACGCGGACCTTCCGGCGAAGGATCGCGCCGGTCAGATTTGCGCGCGCGCCGTGGCAATGGATAATCTGAAAGCCCTCCTCACGGATCATCTGCGTGAGCCGCCCGATAGCCGCGCCGACGGAAACCTCCATCACGCAGGTGTCGATACCAAGCTTCCGGGCGTCCTCGGCAAATTCACCCTCGCGGAAACAGACGAGCCGCACCTGCTCCGTCTTTCCAAGACCATGCAGCAGCGACAGCACGTGCGTCTTCGCGCCGCCGATGTCGCCGCCCGAGATCAGTGTTATCACTTTCATATTGGAACCCTCATTTTTGAATTACCACTTGTTTCTTGCGGTAAGATACAGTAAAATAGAATATCGTGCCGGTATCCGGCACTTTGATTATACCCTATGAAAGAAAGCAAATCAAGCAAACTCTTTGGGAGGTACCGCATGAAACTCATTGATGAAAAAGGCCGTCTGTTCGGCAAGATCAACCTGATCGACCTGCTGGTCGTGATCCTGATCGTCGCTGTGATCGCGGCCGTTGTATGGAAGCTGGGCGGCAGAAAGGCCGCGGCCGCCGTGACCGGCTCTGCGAAGAAGGCCGTCTATACCGTCGAGATCGAAGACGTTCCCGCCGATATCGCCGCATATGCCGAGACGCAGACCGGCAAATCGTTGGTCAACGACTCCAAGGTCATCGCCGCGTCCATCACAGACGTCCGCAGCGAGACCTATAACGCCGACAATGGTCACCAGACGCTGTTCATCACCGTCGAGGCCGACGCCTCCTTCACCGGCAACGTCTACAAGGTCGGGCCGCAGGAGGTGCGCGTGGGCTATGAATACATCCTCAAGACGAGCGAGTTTGAGCTGACGGGTCTGATCTGTGCGCTGGAGGTCACCGATGGCTGAGCTGCTGACATCGAGCCTTCTGTGGCGGGTGCTGCTCGCCATCGTCGGCTGGTTTTCGGCGCTGGCGCATTCGAGCAAGGTCCTGACCTTTCTGGGCCGCACGTGGCGCTCGAGCCGGACGCGCGCGTGGTGCATCCGGCGGCTGGCGAGCGCTGACGCGCCGACGCGCGAAAGCCGGGCGGCGAAGCGCTTTGAACGGCTGAACGCCCGCCTTGCCGCGCAGCACGGGCTGAAGGACTGCCTGGATCACTCGCTGCTTTGCCGCATCTGGCGCTTTTTCGTGCGCTGCGGGCAAAACAGCCGCCTGTTCTCCTGGCTGTTTTCCGACGGGCTGCACGGCGTGATCTTATTCGCGCTCTCCATGTATGTCGTCATCGACTATGCGCTGCGCGATCTGCTGGCTGTGCCGGTCTTGTCGTCGTGCTGGGATGAATGCCTGATGCTGCTGGCGCTGGGCTGCGTGGTCTATGAGCGCCTCGGCCGCGAAACGCCGCTGCAGACCGGCTGCAATCCGCTGGATCTGCCGGTGTGCATATTCCTGACGGTCTGCTTCGTTCTCATGAACGTCGTCACGCCGTACTACTCCATCCAGATCTCCGGCTTCCGCGCGACGGTGCAGTACATGCTCTGGTTCTTCCTCGTCACACGCCTCGTGCATGACGACGGGGACTTTATGCGCGTGTATCTTGCGCTCGTGGTGCTTGCGACGGTGATCGCGCTGCACGGCGTGTACCAGTATATCGTCGCCGTCCCCATCCCCTCGAGCTGGATGACGCATACGGAGACCTCGGTCCGCACGCGCGTGTACTCCATTTTCGGAAGCCCCAACATCATGGGCGATTTCATGACCATGTTCGCCCCCATGGCGGCAGGTCTGGCCTACTGCACGAAAAACCGGAAGCTGCAGATCGCCGCGTGGATCTGCGCGTTCTGCATGTGCTTCGGCTGCCTGTTTACGATGTCCCGCGCCGCGTGGATGGCGCTGGCGCTCGCGATCGTGATCTTCGTGCTGCTGGTCGACCGGCGGCTGCTCGTGCTGCTGCTGGCCGCAGCCTGCGTGGCCTGCACGCTGCCGTTCGTGCGCAGCCGTATCGGCTTTTTGTTCACGGCTGATTTTGCCGAGGCCAATACCTCCGGCGGCCGCGCCGGGCGCAAGCTCGTCGCGCTGACGCTGCTCGAGCAGCGCGGGAAGCTGACCGGCGTGGGGCTCGGTATGTTCGGCGGCGCTGTCGCCATGCAGAATCAGGTCATCGACCATCAGGACTATTTCTACGTCGACAATTACTACCTCAAGCTCATGATCGAGATGGGCTATACGGGTCTGGCCGCGTTCGTTCTGACCGTGCTCGGCTTCCTTGCGAACGCCTGCCGCGCGCTCTACCGCACAGCGCAGCAGAAAAAGCAGGGGCTCAGCCGCCTGTATCCGCTGTGCGCGGGGATCTTCGCGGGACTCTGCGGCGTGCTGGTCCACTGCGGGTTCGAAAACATCTTCGAAGAGCCGTATATGATGGCCTATTTTTGGTCGCTGGCCGGGCTTCTCATGTGGGCCGGCTTCCTGCGCCAGACGCCCGGGGAGGTGCGGGCATGACGCCGATCGTTCTCGCCGTCCACTTCCCTGCCAAGCAGCTTTCCAAGCTCCGCATGGCCGCCATGCGGCTGGGCGCGAAGGTCCGCGTGGTGGAAAAATGGGAGTATCTCAACGCCGTCGGCGCACTGACCGGCGATCTTAGCAGCTTCGAGACCTTTTATGACGGGGAGGATTTCTCCGGTCAGCTTCTCGTCTTCGCCCACTTCACCGACGAGCGGCTGCAGCTGTTTCTGCAGGCGATGAAGCAGAGCAAGCTCCCGCCCGTGGCGCTCAAGGCCGTCCTGACCGAAGAAAACAAGGGCTGGACCATTCTGGAGCTGCACGAAGAGCTTCTGAAAGAGCATCAGGCGCTGCATTCCTGAAAAAACAAAGACCCCTGTACCGGGTGTTGCTCCGGTACAGGGGCTTTTTTGGTTGTTTGTGATGGGAAATGCTTATCCGAGGGCTTCCAGCGGATCGACGTATTCGCCGTTCACCTGCACGTCCAGATGCAGGTGCGGGCCGGTCACCCAACCGGTCGCGCCGGAACGGCCGATGATCTGGCCCTGTCGGACGCTGTCGCCCTCCGAGACAAGGCGCTCGCTCAGGTGGCTGTAGGTCGTCAGCATGCCGTCCGCGTGCTGAATGGTGATCTGGTTGCCGTAGACCATGTCATACGTACTAGCTGCAACGGTTCCGTCTGCAACGGCCAGCACGCTGCTCCCCTCCGCCGCCTCCAGATCGACGCCGGCGTGGAACGCCTGCTTGGCCGCTCCATCCACGCTGACACCCGCGACGTCCCTGTAACCGAAGCTCTGCAGCACAGCCGCGTCCGCGTCTTCCAGTGGGAAGACGTACTGCAGCTGCGCCGCCGGTTCGGGTGCGGCGTCCGCGGGCTGGCTTTCCTCGATGGAAGCCGTCTGCGGGATCTCGAGCGTGACTTCGTCCGGGGTGTTCGCCTCCGGCTGTGCTGTCTGCACCGGAGCGGCCGGGGCTTCCGGCGCAGCGGCCGGTTCCGCCTGCGTGGCGAAGACTGTCACAACGGCGGCCGCCAGCACGACGGCCAGAATGGTCAGATAGACTGGGATCTTCTTTGCTTTCATGATTGCCTGGATCCTTTCTTCCGCCGCGGGCTTTCCAAATCCGCTGCAGAGCGGATGCGGCTGCGCCTGCCGCGCGGCAAGCTCCAGAAGTGTCAGCGCGTACGTTTTACGCCGGTCCCTGCCGAGATAGCGGAGCGTCAGGGCGTCGCAGGCCAGCTCCAGATCCCGGTTGGCCAGCAGGACCATCCCCCAGCAGACCGGGTTCCACCAGTACACGCACAGACACAGGGTAAACAAGAGCTTCCGCAGGCAGTCCCTGCGGCGGATATGCGCAAGTTCATGGGTCAGGATCATCCGCAGCGTCTCCCGGTCGGCCAGCAGGTCTGCCGGGAGCAGGACGACCGGCCGCCGGACACCATAGGTCAGCGGCGCACGGCTGTCCGTTGTGCAGCGAATGACAGGAGGACGCCGGAAGCCGAAGGCTTCCACGCAGCTGTCGACCGTTTCATTCCCGACCGGAGCCGCACCGGCGAACCGGCGCGTGAACCGGAGCCAGCCGACAAGAAAATACGCACCCAGCAGCAGCGCCCCCGCCGCCCAGATCAAACCGGGCAGAGAAAGTTGCGCCGCGGCCTCCTGCGCTGCGGGAGCCGCTGTCAGGGATGGAAACGGCGTCAGGTGTTCGGAGATCTGCGCGGCCGTCCGGGCCGCACGGCTTTCACCTGCGGTCAGATTCCAGACGCTCAGCGCGGACGGCAGCCGCACCGGCAGCAGCAGCCGAAACGCCGCCGCGCACCACAGCGCCGGAAACAGCGCCCGCGGCAGCCGTTTTCCGGCGGTCAACCGCAGCAGCGCGATCACGAGGATCATCACACTGCCGCTCACCGCCGCAGCTTGGAACCCGCTCATCCCTCCTGCGCCTCCACCAGCGCACGCAGGCGTTCCAGCTCCTCTTTCTTGAGCTTTCGCCCGCTCAGGACCGACGCGAACAGCAGCTCCGCCGAGCCGCCGAAGACCTTATCGAGCAGCGTATCCGCCTCCTCCTGCTGCGCCGCCTCCTTCGTGATGCAGGCATGGCAGAGGAAATTCGGCTCGCGCCGCTCGATGGCGCCCTTTTCCACGCATTTCTTGATGACAGTATAGGTCGTGTTCTTGTTCCACCCGGCGGAACCGGCCAGCCGCAGCGAGAGCTCCTTCGCCGTGGTATCGCCGTCCTGCCATAGGACTTCCATGACCTTCCACTCCGAATCAAACAGCTTCATCGGGTGTCCTCCTTTCAGACTATTGCAATCGTCTATGTACAGACTATCACGATAGTCTCTATTTGTCAACCCCTGTTTTTGTCATCATCAGCCGGTACCAGTTCCCCTCGGCGCGGTACTGATAATCGACCGCTACGCCGTCCACGACGGTGCTGAATGCCTCCTGCGGCTGCGCTTTCAGCCGTTTCGTCACATCCATGATCGCGCGGTTGAAGCAGATATGTCCCTTCTGCGCGCCCGCGAAAGCATACAGTGCCAGCTGCATCAGTCCGGTCGGCCGGGCACCGAATGCAGCGCCGCCGTCGGCCTCAATGGAAACACTTTGCAGCCTCCCGTTTTCACCCGTCTCATAGCCGAACGGCGGTACATTCATCAAAAGAAACGTGTTTGTGTCCCTGCTCGTCCAGACTCCGTCCCTGGTCAATTTTCCTGCATTCTGCGTGCTGAGCTGGGATGCGCTGCGGTTAAAGTTAGCCGCGAACTGCGCGATGGTGATCTCACCGCAATAGCGCGGGCCGATGGCCGCGAGGGAGCCGCAGACGCCCGCGGCAAGCATGACCGCCGCCGCCAGGATCGCGGCAAGTCCGCGCTTCCAGCCAAACGGCTTTGCCATCTGCTCAGACTCCCCTTCCCAGTCAAGCGGTTCTTCCTTCTTTTCCGCGCAGCAGCCGGATCTTATGCAGCGTGTCAAGGTCCGATCTTGTGTAATCGCGGTAGCCGTTTTCCATGCGGTTCGACATGTGTATCACTGTCCAAACTCATTTCCATATCTTCCCCAATAATCGGAAGCTTGAATTTGATGGATTTGAGCCACTGACCGTTTGGCTGTCGTTCCTCATAGATATGGATTTCAGAAATCAGCGATTCCATAATCTGTCGCTTCTCCTGCTCGTCCATGACAGCGTACAGCTTTTCAAAATAAATCAGCACTTTGTAGATATTGTCAGCAGTGAGTTTTTCTGCTTCTATTGCCATTTTCTTTGCTCTGGCTTCAATCAACAGATTCTCCGTATCCTCTATCTTATCATACATTTTATAAAGGCGATCATCAAGGTCTGCTTTACGCTTGATGTAGTGCTTATCATCTGGGTCAAGGGTATCAATCTCATCAATCAAACGGGACTTCGTAGCATAGCTCTGACGAAGCTGTTTTTCATAATTGGCAATCTCCTGTTCAATGGCGGATGTATCTATCTTCATATTGATTTTTTGCTGCATCATCGCCGCAAACTTCGGATTGCTGACCAGTTTGATAATAACCTCTGCAACAGCACCGTCCAGCAATTCCTCATTGATTTGCTTCTTGTATTCACACTTATGACCACGGGTCATAGTGCGGTGTTTGCAGCCATAATAGAAGAAATCCTTATATTTCGTGCCGTCCGGCTTGTGCTTGATGCTTTTGTTGCCGTACATTCCGGCTCCGCAAATAGGACATTTAAGTAATCCGGTCAGCAGGTGTACCTTGTTGTCTTTACCGTTGTTGACCTTTTCATACTTCTTCGCCTGAGCAAGAAGTTTTACTTGGGCTTCATGCCAGAGTCCTTCTGATACAATGGCTTCATGCAGACCGTCAACTAACAGATAATTTTCCTGCTCCACAAGTCGGTAATCATTGCGAGTTCCATGTACCTTTTCTGTTCTTCTCCTGCCGTAAGCAATTTTACCACAGTAAACGGGATTTTTCAAAATTCTGCGAATCAGGGCTGCATCAAACAGAGGATTTTTTCCATTCTGCCGCTGAATTTTGTTGATACCGTGATTGGCAAGGTATTTCGCAAGTCCGTTAGCTCCTATATCGGTATGCACATACTGGTCAAAGATAATGCGGATTGCCTCGGCTTCTTCCTCGTTGATATACAGCATACCTTTTTCCAATTTGTATCCGTAGGGAGCAAAACCACCGTTCCATTTACCCTCACGAGCTTTCTGGATTCTGCCTTCCATCGTCTGAACACGGATATTCTCACGCTCAATCTCGGCAACCGCAGAAAGCACGGAAATCATCAGCTTACCGGCATCTTTGGAAGAATCAATGCCATCCTCCACACAAATCAGATTGACATCGAAATCTTGCATCACCTGTAAGGTAGACAGCACATCTGCCGCATTTCTGCCAAAACGTGATAACTTGAACACCAGCACATAGGACACGCCATCTTTACCGGACTTGATATCCTCCATCATGCGGTTAAATTCCAATCTGCCCTCAATGGACTTTCCCGATTTACCGGCATCCTCATATTCACCGACGATTTCAAAATCGTTGAACTCAGCATAGACTTTCATTCTTGATTTCTGAGCATCCAAGGAGTAACCGTCTACCTGAACGGCAGTAGATACTCTCGTATAAATATATACTTTTGTTTTTTCTTTCATATCGCCATCCTCATTTGTGCCACAGCCTGTGGCATAATTCAGCTTTCATCGTCTGTTATTTTTTGCCGTCAGTTTTCTGTTCCAACATCTTTATCGAATTTAAATAATCATTTTCCACGTCGCTGAGCGTTCTTGTCTTATATTTTCGATATTCTCCAGTCGCTTTATCAACAGCCTGCTTATGAGTAATGCTTCCATTTCCAATTAAAAGCTGCTCTCCACTCATGGTAAGAATGCGATCCAGATGCTCTGCCCAGTCCTGCATCGTCATTGCCTGTTCACGCTCTGCCTGACGTTCCGCAAAATCCAGATACCCGGATACAAGTTGTCCCATAGCACGAAGCTCTTTCTCATTCAGATAGTTTTTCGCAACAATCGCTTCTTTGAGTGTCGGCTGATTACCGGCAAAGGTGGTAAGTCCCATGAACTCTTTTTCCGCATCCGCTCTTGTATAAATCACTTCTGCCGCAGTCTGTCCGTGAATGGCATAATGAATTTTATTCTGAACCTTTTTGAAAAAACGGATAGAGATTTCCGCTTTCGGGTCGTAGTCAATGCTGGTGGCATAGATTTCAAGCACCTGACGATAAAACACCTTTTCCGATGCACGGATGTCTCTGATTCTTTCAAGCAGTTCCTTGAAATATCCACCGCCGCCCAGATTTTTCAATCGTTCATCATCCAAAGCAAAACCTTTTTTCATGTATTCTTTGAGAATGTTAGTTGCCCAGATTCTGAACTGTGTGCCACGCTTGGATTTTACACGATAGCCGACAGAAATGATAACATCAAGATTATAGTAGTCAACCTGATAGGTTTTTCCATCTGCCGCAGTTGTTGCAAAATTTGCAACAACTGACTCTCGCTGCAGCTCGCCTTCGGAAAATACATTTTTTATATGTCTTGAAATAGTAGATTTATCTCTCTGGAACAACTCTGCCATCTGGTCAATGGATAACCACACGGTATCCTCATCAAATGTGGTTTCAATTTTTGTCAATCCATCTTCTGTTGTGTAAATAATCATATTGGATTTTTGATTCATATCATCATAATTGTTCACCGGAACACCTCATTTCTAATTGTGCAACGGGGTATTGCGCTTTTATTCTATGTAGCTCTATGCGTTGAGAACAGTAGCTCTCGCATAGAGTTTGGACACTTATTCCACGACTATTATATCATTGCTTTTCCATCAATTCAATAGTGTCACTGGGTTCTTCAGATGTGTTTTCTTCCTCCAAACAAGACGGCGGCTCTGGAAGATTATCAATATCCAGAACCGCCGCATATTTTTCTATTAAATTTGCAAGTAAATCGGCAAAACCATTCCATTTATCTGTCAATAGTGCTCTCCTTTCTTTTTCGTCCACGTTCCTGCGGAATGTCCTGTTTCTCTTTTCCTCTGGTCAAAACGGCATTAAGAAAAGCCCGTACCCTTTCAGGTGCGAGCTTGACAGCATCCAGATACGGCTGAGCCTGTTCCAGAAGTTTCTCATATCGTTTTTTCCATACCCCAGCATCTTTCTTGGCTGTTTCATATTTCTGCTGGTATTTTAATTTCTCCGCTTTTTCAGCAAAGCTGCTGACAGCATAATTTTTGAGAGTACGGCATTCATCGGGTGTCAAGACGATGTTCCCGGTAAAAGATTTCTTACCCATCGACTCCAGCTCCTGAACCGTCACCGCTATTCCGGTTGCCGCCTTAGTCTGTGCTTGCAGGGATTTAAGCTCCTGCTTTTTCTTCTCCGCAGCCTGTGTAGTATCGTCAAGCTGTGCTTCTTTCTGGTTCAGTTCCGCCGTCACAGCTTCCAGTCGCTGCTTTTCCTTTGCCACCTTAAACTGGGTCACAGTCAGATGTTCCTCGGTGCTGTCACGCTCTCCACGTTCCACATCGGTATATCCGGCAGCTCTCATGTGCTGAAAAAAATCATCCTGTAAAACAGAATAGGATTTTCGGAGAACAGGCTTACCATTGACTTGCAGAATTGGTTTTCCATCTTTGTCCACAGCAGGTTTGGACAGCCACTTTTTACTGCGGCTGACCTGCATAATGGTTTCCTTTACCGTTCCTCTGAGAGCTTCATCCTTGCAGCGTTTCGACCACAAAATCTGTTTCTCCACCACAGGGACATAGACCACATGAAGATGATAATGGAACACGTCCTTGCCAAGTGCTTCGGACATCGCCCGGTTAATCTCGTCAGCGTGCATGACTGCCGAGAGGATATACTGTTCACCGCCAACAATCTCCACAGCGGATTTATAGGCTTCCTCATAAAACTGTCTGGCGTATTCATAACCGCCGTGATTGTCGAAGTACGCAGAGTTCACATCAAAGACCATTTCGTTGAAATGGACGGCATCCGCCTTCAGACCTCTGGTGGAAATGATGTTGTCAGCTTTCATCTGCTCAAACATTTCAGCGTAGCTCCCGGTAGGTTCTTTGAAGTGTACGTTGAGGGAACTTCTTTCCGGGAAGGCGTCGGGACCGGAACGAGTCAGAAGACCTGCCGCTGCAATGGTTTTACAATCCAGGGGGAAATGGATCGTGATCGGCAGGAAAAACGATTTCCGGCATATCCCCGAATGTAAAATCAGGCTACTGCGAAATTCCGGCCGGACGCATGCCGTGCGCCCGGCACGAATGCGGATCTCCGGAACATCCGCAAAGATTGGTTGAACGATTTAAACGAAGAGGATATGAGCTGTTTTTTCAGTCATGCCGGACGGACGGCGATACCGGTGCTGCTCTCGGTAGCGCTGGCTGCCGCAGCCTGCAACAAGGACGGAGAGATTACGCTGCCGGACAGCAAACCCCGAATCACCCTCGACAGCGAGACCGGCGTCTACGCGGCCAAGATCGGCCGCGCGGTGACGATCACGCCGACCGTGGAAAACGAGGGAGAGGCCGCTTACAGCTGGACGATCGACGACGAGGTCGTTTCTACGGCGCGCGTGTTCGAATACGTATTCAACGAGGAAGGCCGCGTCTATGTGACCCTGCGGGTCGAAAACCGGGCGGGATACGACGAGAAGGAGGCGCGCATCGACGTGAACCGGCTCGCTCCCCCCGTCATCTCGCTCATCGTGCCGCAGACGGGGCTATACGTGCTCACGGGACGGGAATACACGTTCGCACCGGAGGTGCAGAACGGCGAAAACGCCCGTTACGAATGGTATCTGGACGACTCGTCCGTACCGGTCTCCACCGAAAAGGACTACATCTTCATGCCCACCCAACCGGGAGACTGCTCCCTGCGGCTGACGGTGACCAACGAGGACGGCACGGCCGAGAAAACGGTTGCCGTGCACGTCGTGGACGTCATTCCGGTCCGCATCGCGTTCATCCCCTCCTCCTACCTGGCCGACCCGCTGGTGCGGAGCGTATCGCTCGGACGAACGCTGTTCCTGCGGCCGCAGGTGAGCGACGCCGTCGGGCCGGAATATGCATGGTACGTGAACGGCGTCTTGCAGGAGGACGCAACCCAACGCATGTTCGCCTTCACGCCGGAGAAAGAAGGCGAATACGAAGTCACCTTCCGGGTGACGGACACGGACGAAAGCCCGGCCGCACCCCTCTCGCGCCACATCACGCGCGCATCGTCGAAGCGAATCACCGAAAAAACGCTCCGGGTGACCTGCTACGAACGCGAATCGGAGCGCGTCATCACGACGACGGGACAGCCCGCGTCGAACCGGGTGCTCGAATTCCTGCCCGCGCCCGGACAGTTCGTCAACGAAACGGGCATGTCCTTTGGAACCCGACAAGGAGATCAACGGTCTGACATTCG
>ERZ1106939.1853-NODE-1853-length-14722-cov-7.430013_pt1 | contig 14722 bp, 9 predicted proteins | sample MGYA00403669_ERZ1106939 | MGnify/ENA primary metagenome ERZ1106939 (study PRJEB35170, sample SAMEA104062447) | human gut metagenome | biome: human gut; feature: human-associated habitat; material: faeces | place: Denmark | collected 2012-09-28 ...
TATGTGTACAAAAATTTTCCCCACAAGTATTAAATTGTATGCTATAATAAATACAAAAATAGATCTGTCTATCAAAAAAGGAGGAATGACCATGGAATATTACGCACACACCCGTGAGGACGGTGAAAGGCAAACTGTAAAAGCCCACCTTATAGGCGTAAGCAAATTGGCGGAGGACTTTTCAGTAGATCTTTTGAAACCCCTTGCGAAAAAAGCGAGCCTCTATCACGATATAGGTAAGTATGCTATTAACTTTCAGAAACGGCTTGATGATGACAAAGTAAAATTCAGCCACGCTGCCTGCGGAGCGATAGAGTATAAAAATCTTGCAGATAAAAACGATTGTTTCGCACCCCTTATGGAGTATTGCATCGCAGGACACCACACAGGACTTATGGACGGCGGCACACGCGCAGACAATTCCGACAGCCCGACTCTCAGCGGCACTTTAAAAAGAGAAAATGAATACACGGGCGATAATGACTACAGTGCATACACCACTGAGATAGACTTTGCCACACTGACTCAGGAAGAAAGAACGCCGCTGCGTAATGAACTGCTTTCTACAAAAGACCCCACCGAGCTTATCGAGCGTTACGCCTTTTTCACCAAGTACGTGTTCTCTTGCCTGACAGACGCAGATTTTCTCGATACCGAAATATTTTGCAATAAAAATGTTGAACGTGGCATGAGCGGTGATTTTGAAAAGGCACTTGATAAACTGAACAGAGAATTAAGTGATATGCCGTCAGATAACCCGTTAAGGCAAGCAAGAAGCCGTATCCAGCAACAAGCTTTTGATAATTCGGTCAATAAAAGTCATATTTCAATTCTTGATATGCCAACAGGTAGCGGAAAAACCTTATGTAGTTTGAAACTAGCCTTAGAGAGCGGAAAGAAGAGAATCATATACGTCATACCTTACACAAGTATAATAGAACAGACCGCTAATAAGTTTGAAAAAATGTTCGGCGACGTTCTCCCTGTCCTACAGCATCATTCAAACTATTCCTATGACGGCAACACAGAGGAAGAAAAGAAAACCGTAGAGAAGCTCAAAAGGACCTGCGAAAATTGGGACGCACCACTTATAATCACCACAAGCGTGCAATTTTTTCAATCCATATACCATTATAAAGGTTCAGCACTGCGAAAGCTCCACAATCTCCGTGACAGCGTGATAGTTTTTGATGAAATACACCTTATTCCAACGGAACTTCTTCGTCCCTGCCTTAAAGCTGTGGGCTATATAACAAAGTATCTTAACAGCGAAGCCCTTTTTCTCTCCGCCACAATGCCCGATTATTCTAAGCTTTTTGATAAGTTCCTGCCTGATGTGAACTATAATAAGCTTGTTACCGACCGAACCAATTTTAAGTATTTCAAGAAATGCGAATATAAAGACATGGGCAAAACCACTCTTGAAACCATTGCAGAAAATGCCTCTCGGTGTAAAAATGCTCTGATCGTTGTGAATACCAAGAAAACAGCGGCAGAGCTTTACAATCTTGTTCAAGGTGAAAAATATCACCTTTCCGCCAATATGACCCCAGCCCACAGAAGCCGTGTCATAGAAGTAGTAAGAAAGAAGCTTAAAAAGGGCGAGTATATCACAGTAGTTTCAACTTCACTTGTAGAAGCAGGCGTTGACCTTGACTTTAACACAGTTTTCCGCCAGCTTTCAGGATTAGACAGTATTTTGCAGGCAGGGGGCAGATGTAATCGTGAGGGTAAAGATGCCAAGGGCTATGTGTACGTTTTTGACATTGACGAAACATACCGCAAGGGAAGCGACCTTGCCATGAGAATTAACAAGACTAAAGGTTTGCTGGAAAAGTACCAAGATATAACTTCCTATGATTGTATTAAAGAATACTACGACGGCATTTTCGACTTCAACCAAAGTCGTATAGCTGAAAACTCTATTGCAAAATATAACGAACAAAGCAACTCATTCGACCGCCAAGGCTTAATGTTACCATACAGCATACCATTCCGAAGCTATGCAATGCAGTTTGAATACATCTCCGCCGACACTATCTCTATCGTTATCGACGATCCTAACGACCAGACTTGCCATGAACTTGTTGAAACCTTGCGTAAGGGTGATATGTCAGTAAGAAGAGCATTGCAGAAATATTCAGTGTCCGTCTATATGAACGTTTTCAAGGATCTCTATTCTCAGGGTGTTCTCAAAGATCACGGTACAGGTATATTCATTCTTGAAAATCAAAGCTATTATAATAATGAAACAGGCTTGAACACCCAAGCCGCAATGCAGGATTATTTCATCTAAAACAAATGGCAGGCTGCCACCAAGACAGTCTGCCACTTGCCGTGTTCCGTACCACATAGAATACAAATATATTACAACTCACATATGCGTAACGCATAGACAAATACATTATACAAATATAAGCTTAAAAAGTCAATGATTTATGCCACAAACTGTTTATCAATGTATTGTGAAAACTGCCTAATATTCGACATTATTTTTATACACTAAATCTATTGACATTTTATTCCGATTGATGTATTATTAAATTATAGCAAGAAGTATACATACAATACTAATATAAGTTTAAAGGAGTGATGTAAAAATGAGCTATGGTTTTAAGATCATTGTGACAGGTGATTACGCTTGCTTCTCAAGACCTGAAATGAAAGTTGAGAGGGTGAGTTACAACGTACCCACCCCAAGCGCACTGGAGGGACTTATCAAATCAGTATATTGGAAGCCTGCCGTGCGCTATCAGATAAACAAAATAGTGGTGTTCAACCCTATCGAGTTTACCAATATCCGACGAAACGAGGTCAAAGATAAGCTGCTGTTATCATCAGTGAAACAGCAAATGAAAGGCGGAGGCTCGGCGGAGATGTACACCTCGGAGATACGAAGTCAGCGTGCGGCAATGGTGTTGAAAAATGTGAAATACGGTATCGAGTTCACGTTTGAGCGCACCTATCTTAAATCAGACCACCCAGACGAATCTGATGAGAAGCATTATAACATAATGCTCAGACGTCTCAGAAACGGCCAGCATTTCAGACAGCCATGCCTTGGCTGCCGTGAATTTGCAATAAAGAGTATTGAACTTGTTGACGACTTTGACCTTACGCAGATAGCACCGCAAAATATGGGTGATAAAGACCTTGGCTTTATGCTTTACGGCATGAAGTTTGAGGACGGAGGCAAGCCTGTCAATAATGATTGGAATGACCCTAAGTTTTCTGACAAGGCCGACGCAGTTTACTACCGTCCGCATATGATAGACGGTGTTATCGACGTTGCAAAATACAGGGAGGAGATTAAATGCTGATTAAAGCCTTGTGCGATTACAGTGCTTTGCAGGAGAATAAAACTCCTGCAGGCTATTGTAAGCAAGCCATACACTTTGAAATTCTTCTTACCCCCGAGGGCAAGATAGCCGCAATAAACGATTTGAGAGTACCCCGAATTATCCCTCTGAAAAATAAAAAGACAAAAACAGTCTATGATCCAGTAATGGAACAGCTTCCCGTAAGAACGCAGAAACCGGGCATAGACAAAAATACGATCGAACACAGACCACTCTACATATTCGGTCTGAACTATGATAAAGGAACTTTGACCCCTACAGACGCTACCAACAAAGCAGTAAAATCACACAAATGCTTTTGCGAATGGAATGAGAAGTTCTTTGAGAATATCGACTCGCCTATTTGTAAAGCCTATCTTAACTTTATCCGTACATGGGAACCTGAGCAGGAAACCCAAAACCCACACCTTCTTGCCCTAGGCAAGGAGTATTCAAGCTCCTACTATGAGTTTGGACTTGACGGCTCTCCTGAAACTAAACTTCACAATGACAGCAAATTCAAAGCTGCCTATGAGGATTACCTCGCCCAGCTTAACGCCGACAGCGACAGTGACGATACCGAACTATCCACCTGCTCCATTCTTGGTGAGAAGCTCCCGCAAGCCCGTATCCATGATAAAATAAAGGGTATCAAAGGTGGAATGTCCTCAGGCTGTGTCCTCATTGGCATGAAAGAATCTGCCTTTGAATCCTATGGCAAGAAGCAGTCCTACAACAGCAATGTTTCTGAGAAAGCCATGAAAATGTATACCTCTGCGCTTAATTCTCTGCTTGTTGACAGAAGCCATTACAAGACTTTTGACGATATGACAATAGTTTATTTCGCAATGAAGAAGAACGATGCAGAAGAATGCAATATGTTTGCCGGTATGTTCAGCGGATTTGAGGACGAATTAAATAAAACCGTTGTGACCGAAGCCGACCGAAACATAAACACTGTCATGACCCAGCTTAAACAGGGCAGGACAGCCGATATGCCATATGACCCTAACGTAGAATTTTACGTTGCAGGCTTTACCCCAAACAGTTCAAGAATATCCCAGAAGTTCATCTTCCACGATAAGTTCGGCAGGATATTTGACAATGTACTCAAACATCAGCAGGATATCTCGTTTACTGAGGGTCAGCATCAAGTAAGCATTGAACGAATCAAGCGTGAGCTTATCTCACCAAAATCGTCCAAAGAAAAAGTTCCGTCACCTCTCACCGCCGCACTTTTTGAAGCAATACTCAAAGGCACAAGATACCCTGACGAACTGCTTTCCACAGTAATAACAAGGGTCAAGACCGACAGCGACGAGGAGAACAACCATTTTATAAAACTCAATGATACAAGGGCAGGCTTGATAAAGGGCTGCATAAACCGTAAACAAAATAAGGAGGAGATCAAAATGTCATTAGACCTTGAAAACAAAAATCAGGCTTATCTCTGCGGAAGACTTTTCGCAGTGCTTGAAAAGATCCAGCAGGACGCTTCAGGCGGAGGACTTAACAGAACAATTAAGGACTCATACTTTGCTTCTGCATGCTCAAAGCCGTCAACAGTTTTTCCAAAGCTGTATAAGCTTTCACAAAACCATATCAAGAAGCTTTCAAGCCCAATATTCTATAACAAACTCTGCGGAGAGATACTTGACGGACTTGACGGCAAATTCCCGTCTACACTCTCCCTAGACGATCAGGGCAGATTTATTGTAGGATATGCACAGCAGAATAAAGCGCTTTACACCAAAAAATCAGAAGAATAAAGAAAGGACGAAATATTATGGAAAACGCAATCAAGAACAGATATGAATTTGTAATGCTTTTTGACGTTGAGAACGGCAACCCAAACGGCGACCCTGACGCAGGCAATATGCCTAGAACAGACCCTGAAACAAGCCTCGGTATCGTTACAGACGTGTGCCTTAAGAGAAAGATAAGAAACTTTGTGGAGCTTACCAAAGAGGGCGAAGCAGGCTACAATATCCTTATCAAGGCAGACAAAGCCCTCAATACAAAGTTCACCGAAGCTTATAATACCCTTGGTCTTGCCACAAAGCAGAAAGGCAAGAATCCTGATGACGTTAAGCAGGCTCGTGACTATATCTGTCAGAACTACTTTGACGTAAGAACTTTCGGTGCAGTAATGAGTACAGGCGATGACCCGTGCGGCATTGTAAGAGGTCCTGTACAGCTCAACTTTGCAAGAAGTATCGACCCTGTTTTTGCTCAGGATATCACAATCACAAGACAGGCAAGAACAACAGAAGACAGACAGCAGAGCGGTGAGACCGAAATGGGCAAAAAGAGCATAATCCCATATGCTCTCTATCGTGGCGAGGGCTATGTTTCCGCAATGCTCGCTCAGAAGATAACAGGCTTTAGTGAGGACGACCTTGAGCTTCTTTGGACATCTATCATCAATATGTTCGAGCATGACAGAAGCGCCGCAAGAGGAAAGCTCTGTATGCGTAAGCTTATCGTGTTCAAGCATGACTCCGCCCTGGGCAATGCCCCTGCACATATCCTCTTTGACAAGGTGTCAGTTAAGCTCAAAGACGGCGTGACAACTCCAAGACATTATTCAGACTATGATATCTCCATAGATAAGGATATGCCTGAGGGCGTTACCCTTATTGAAAAGCTCTGATGAGCGAAGATGTAACTATCAATATCCGTGACATACAGCATTATATGTATTGTCCACGCAGGTTTGCTCTTTTAGAAGTTAATGACGACTGGGCTGAAAACGCCTTTGTCGTCAAAGCAAACCTCCTCCATGAGAACGTCCACAGCGGCGAGCGCAACTTTGAAAATAAGCGTAAGATCGTCCGAAGTGACGTGTCAGTGTATAATGACGACCCTAAGTACAATATTTTCGGGGTTGTAGATTGTATCGAGTTCGTCCGTGACAAATGCGGCGACTATATAGATATCCTGGACGGCACATTCCGTGTGGAAATTGTGGAGTATAAACCCACCAGACCCAAAGCAGGGGAGTTCAATCAGACCGACGCTATACAAGTCTATGCGCAGAAGCTTTGCGTGGATAACGTATTTCATTGCAATAGTCGATGTTTTCTGTACTATGCAGATGTGCGCAGACGATCAGAATTGCCCTTTGATACTCAGGGTGCAGAGTATGATAAAATGCTTTGCGACTATCTTGGAAAAATGCGTGAGATACTTGCAGCGGATATTATCCCAAAGCGTGTAAAAGGTCAGAAATGTTCAGGCTGTTCACTGTCGGATATGTGCTTTCCAAAAGTGAAGAAATATAGCGTGAAAAATACGATTTTCTCCATGAACGGAGGCGAAAACAATGCGTAAACTGCTCAATTCACTTTATATTCTCGAAGAAACTGCCTACCTCACACTTGACGGCGAAAACATAGTGTGCAGGGCAGAGGACAGCGAGAAGTTCCGTGTGCCTTTTACTAATATCGAGGATATCTATATTTTCAGCTATTCGGGCTGTTCACCTGCGCTTATGGGCAAGTGTGCAGAATATGGCATAGCCGTTAATTTTATTTCTCCTCAAGGTAAATTTCTCGCAAGAGTTCAGGGCAAAACAAAGGGCAACGTATATCTGCGAAAAGAGCAGTTTGAGCTTTTTTCTACCCCTCAGCTCGACCTTATCAGGAATACTGTCGCCGCAAAGCTTTCAAATACACGTTATCTTATCAGACGTTCGCTCCACGATAACCCAGATATAAACAGTGACGGAGCGCTTACAGATTGTATAAAATATCTTGAAAACGGCATAAAGACCGTCTATGAAACTGCCGATAAAGATATCATCATGGGTATAGAGGGAAGCTGTGCAAAGGCATATTTTGATATATTTGACCGACTGATACTCCACCAAAAAGAAAATTTTTACCTTGCCAACCGCACCAAACGCCCACCCCTCGACAGAGTAAACGCCATGCTCTCGTTTCTGTATACTATCGCAATTTCATCATATACATCAGCCCTTGAAAGCGTAGGACTTGATAGCTGCCTCGGCTTTTACCACGCCCTGCGTTCAGGCAGAAGCAGCCTGTCCTGCGACCTTGTAGAGGAATTTCGTTGCGTGGTGGAGCGACTTGTGCTTACCATGATAAACTTGAAAATGATAAAGCCCGAGGACTTTGAAACTCAGGTCAGTGGCGCAGTATACCTCTCCAAAGAGGGCAAGAAAAAAGTCCTCACCGCATGGCAGGAGCGTAAGCGCACAAGCATAGTCCACCCATATCTGGGCGAAAAGATACAGCAAGGGCTACTCCCATATGTGCAAAGCTCGCTTCTCGCAAAATATATCCGTGGCGAGCTAGATGAGTACCCGAACTATTTGCTGAAATAGAGGTGATATAAATGATGACCTTAGTAAGCTATGATGTATCAACAACAGATAATAAGGGTAAAACAAGGCTGAGAAAAGTGTCGAAAGAGTGTCAAAATTATGGACAGCGAGTGCAGAACAGCGTGTTTGAAATAGACGTAGACTATGGCACTTTTCTGAAAGTGAAAGATAAACTTCTGAAAATAATAGACCCAAAGCATGATAGTCTGCGGATATATTACTTAGGCAACAATTGGAAGCATAGAATAGAACACTACGGCACCAAAGAGACCTATGACCCCGAAGGCGTCCTAATATTTTGACCAGCGTACCCCAAGTGAACCACAAATCCCTAGTAAGTTCGCATGAAAATACCATGCTATTTGTGAACGCACAGTGAACAAAATCAAACCGATACCCATTAAATAAAAAAATAAGTCCGCATCACGTTGAGCAAGCACCAGATATACACAACATCAAGTGTCACGCTCCACGTGAGCGTGTGAGTTGAAATAACTAATTGTATGTTTTCAACAAAATTTAGCGTGTCACGCTCCACGTGAGCGTGTGAGTTGAAATGCGGTGATCTTGCGGAAATTTGAGATCGACTTAAGTCACGCTCCACGTGAGCGTGTGAGTTGAAATCTCCAGCATCGGAATAAAATTCTACATCGTGACGTCACGCTCCACGTGAGCGTGTGAGTTGAAATTCCACGTTTTGCGAAATCTGTTGTCAAGGAGATACAGAGTCACGCTCCACGTGAGCGTGTGAGTTGAAATGCAATGTACGAATGGAATGGTTATGAACACACAGTCACGCTCCACGTGAGCGTGTGAGTTGAAATATGAGAGCCTTTACAGAACTGAAAAATCTGTTGGTCACGCTCCACGTGAGCGTGTGAGTTGAAATAGTATCGAGGGCGTTACCTTTGTATCTTAACACGTCACGCTCCACGTGAGCGTGTGAGTTGAAATTTGCATTTGATATTGAAACCAGTTCATTTTATGACGGTCACGCTCCACGTGAGCGTGTGAGTTGAAATGGCATTTGTTGCGGAATTTTTTAACGCCACATTGTCACGCTCCACGTGAGCGTGTGAGTTGAAATTCTGGGGTGAAAGTTGTGTAACCGCCGTCATTGAGTCACGCTCCACGTGAGCGTGTGAGTTGAAATAATGAGAAATTTTTTACAAACGTTAAAATAGTTGCGTCACGCTCCACGTGAGCGTGTGAGTTGAAATTTTCACCATATTCGTATTACCTGTTGCATTTTCGTCACGCTCCACGTGAGCGTGTGAGTTGAAATTTGACAATGAAGTTATTGAGAACTCAACCGTAAGTCACGCTCCACGTGAGCGTGTGAGTTGAAATGCGGAGATATACAACAAAGGCACATGGAAAGACGTCACGCTCCACGTGAGCGTGTGAGTTGAAATGTAAAATAATCAGTACAGGCGTTGATTTTAACGGTGTCACGCTCCACGTGAGCGTGTGAGTTGAAATAAAAGATTTTAGATACTGTATTAAAAATTATCCACCGTCACGCTCCACGTGAGCGTGTGAGTTGAAATCTGTTGAATGGTTTTTAGATAATCAGGAAATAGCAGTCACGCTCCACGTGAGCGTGTGAGTTGAAATCAGATATACTCACTGACGCGTGGGAGTACGGTGGTCACGCTCCACGTGAGCGTGTGAGTTGAAATTTGTCAAGATTTGTAAATACGGCTGAGGTTTATTGTCACGCTCCACGTGAGCGTGTGAGTTGAAATTTGATCGTTGGAGTTTTAAACGGGTATCATTGCGTCACGCTCCACGTGAGCGTGTGAGTTGAAATATGGATAAAGATTTTCTGAGATATGCAATCGGCAAGTCACGCTCCACGTGAGCGTGTGAGTTGAAATAAATTACAAACTTTTAAGAACATGGAAAACATCAGTCACGCTCCACGTGAGCGTGTGAGTTGAAATTAATTATAAAAAATCCCCCGTGAGAAAAATCTCGTCACGCTCCACGTGAGCGTGTGAGTTGAAATACTTTTTGCATTTTTATTTTTTCCCCTTTCCTAGTCACGCTCCACGTGAGCGTGTGAGTTGAAATTTTTCAAACAATGTATGCTCTTTTGCACCGTTTGTCACGCTCCACGTGAGCGTGTGAGTTGAAATATGGAGAAAAGAGAAAATATTGAAAATATTAATAGTCACGCTCCACGTGAGCGTGTGAGTTGAAATGAAATCCCATACCCCTAGAGGTTTTTCGATACCCGTCACGCTCCACGTGAGCGTGTGAGTTGAAATTTTATTTAACCCTGAAACTGTAATATTAAATTTTCGTCACGCTCCACGTGAGCGTGTGAGTTGAAATGCACTGTCGTTTCCAGTCATTGGAATAGATACCCGTCACGCTCCACGTGAGCGTGTGAGTTGAAATTTTTCCTCAGTATTTGTATTATATAGGAAAAACGTCACGCTCCACGTGAGCGTGTGAGTTGAAATGCCGAAAACAAGAAAGCGGCACACTGATAAAGGGTCACGCTCCACGTGAGCGTGTGAGTTGAAATACAGAATTTTTCTATAAAATCCGTGTGCCGTGTTGTCACGCTCCACGTGAGCGTGTGAGTTGAAATGCAATGATGATGTTGATAGCTCCCGACGGGTTGAGTCACGCTCCACGTGAGCGTGTGAGTTGAAATTGATGATATCGACGCTTATACCGACGCTGTATCGGTCACGCTCCACGTGAGCGTGTGAGTTGAAATGCATTTGTCGAGGAACGCACACCACACTTTGCAAGGTCACGCTCCACGTGAGCGTGTGAGTTGAAATTCATCACAGCGTTCTGCTGTTCTATAGGCATACTGTCACGCTCCACGTGAGCGTGTGAGTTGAAATTTCTGACGGCACTGGTATTCTGTAATCATCACCATGTCACGCTCCACGTGAGCGTGTGAGTTGAAATAAACGGCGTAGGTAAGACATCTATAATCGACAGGTCACGCTCCACGTGAGCGTGTGAGTTGAAATTGCGTTGCAGGTGAGCTATTCTGATTTGGTGCAGGGTCACGCTCCACGTGAGCGTGTGAGTTGAAATCTTGAACGTAAATACATTTCATCACAGCATAGATAGTCACGCTCCACGTGAGCGTGTGAGTTGAAATCTGCAACCTTAAAAATCTTTTTGTATTCGGACGGTCACGCTCCACGTGAGCGTGTGAGTTGAAATTGTTTCTGTTAAGTCTTTCCATTCCTCAGAAATTGTCACGCTCCACGTGAGCGTGTGAGTTGAAATCTTGTAAATTCATGTACAGTTTTTTCATTTCCTGGTCACGCTCCACGTGAGCGTGTGAGTTGAAATTAAATACAATTGCCGTTCCTGCACCCGTGGTATAGTCACGCTCCACGTGAGCGTGTGAGTTGAAATTGACAAATCTTACCTTTACTTCCTCCCCAGAATGTCACGCTCCACGTGAGCGTGTGAGTTGAAATCATTTAATTGTATTTTATTGGTATTAATTAAATGTCACGCTCCACGTGAGCGTGTGAGTTGAAATTACCATAAATGCCGTTAAAATCAACACTTGTACGTCACGCTCCACGTGAGCGTGTGAGTTGAAATGTTACTCTTGACAATAAGGTTATCGAGAATTCAGTCACGCTCCACGTGAGCGTGTGAGTTGAAATAAGCAAACAACAAACGGGACAGCAGTGCTGTCAGTCACGCTCCACGTGAGCGTGTGAGTTGAAATAACAATGTCACGTTGGTGGGGCTTGAGTGCCGTGTGTCACGCTCCACGTGAGCGTGTGAGTTGAAATGTTAATGCAGAGTTGTTAGTAACTGCGTATATAAGTCACGCTCCACGTGAGCGTGTGAGTTGAAATGAATATTCTGACAGTAAGGGTAAAACGGAAAAAGTCACGCTCCACGTGAGCGTGTGAGTTGAAATGCGTTTTTGAGGTAGAATTAACTAACGTTATTGCGTCACGCTCCACGTGAGCGTGTGAGTTGAAATTAACTGCTCATTTGTTAAACCACTTGCATAAAAGTCACGCTCCACGTGAGCGTGTGAGTTGAAATAGGTACGCTATTGGAAAAATCAAGGAGTACATCGTCACGCTCCACGTGAGCGTGTGAGTTGAAATTAGTGTAGTAAAGTGCTAAAGCGGTGAAGCGAGTAGTCACGCTCCACGTGAGCGTGTGAGTTGAAATGCCCATGCGGTTATCCACACACCCCACTGATATGTCACGCTCCACGTGAGCGTGTGAGTTGAAATTCAGCGTCCACTCGTTGTGTGACAACTGAATTGCACGTCACGCTCCACGTGAGCGTGTGAGTTGAAATTGAATTATTTATGTGCTGTTTAGGAAACGGCATTGTCACGCTCCACGTGAGCGTGTGAGTTGAAATGAAGAAATAAAGGAAAGCAAGCGCAAAGAAGCAGTCACGCTCCACGTGAGCGTGTGAGTTGAAATTATATACTCAAAATGACCGCATGAAGTCGTTGAGAGTCACGCTCCACGTGAGCGTGTGAGTTGAAATTTATCCAGTGAATTTTTAGTTACTAGAAATGAAAAGTCACGCTCCACGTGAGCGTGTGAGTTGAAATACACATTTTTAGAGAGGGTAATAATGAGTATCAAAGTCACGCTCCACGTGAGCGTGTGAGTTGAAATTTATTTACAGAAATGGAGTAGTTGGCGTGTCAATGTCACGCTCCACGTGAGCGTGTGAGTTGAAATTAGTATGTTAAAGTGTTAAAGCGGTGAAGCGAGGTCACGCTCCACGTGAGCGTGTGAGTTGAAATTCAAGGGCATTCAACAATGAATTTATTTCATTATCGTCACGCTCCACGTGAGCGTGTGAGTTGAAATTGTCAAAGATAGTTCCAATAATACCTGTCTGAGGTCACGCTCCACGTGAGCGTGTGAGTTGAAATGACAATTCAGGACTAAAACGTGGGGATAACAATGTCACGCTCCACGTGAGCGTGTGAGTTGAAATGTATTTGTGAGATTTACCATATAATGCTATATAGGTCACGCTCCACGTGAGCGTGTGAGTTGAAATACGGCTGAGGAACAGGAAAAGGCTGTGGCTCTGCGTCACGCTCCACGTGAGCGTGTGAGTTGAAATGAAAATTCCATATTTCATACAAATTTCTCCTTTGGTCACGCTCCACGTGAGCGTGTGAGTTGAAATCCAATCGTAGCATTGTGGTAAAATCCGGTTGGAAAGTCACGCTCCACGTGAGCGTGTGAGTTGAAATGGCTTTTTTTGCTTTATATAGAGCAATTTCTGCGTCACGCTCCACGTGAGCGTGTGAGTTGAAATTGATAGTTTTTCCGTCAACTTTGAACTCAGCAAGTCACGCTCCACGTGAGCGTGTGAGTTGAAATACGCAAAATCTCACTACCTTAGAAGCAAAGTGGAGTCACGCTCCACGTGAGCGTGTGAGTTGAAATTGTATGACGACATCGTGGTTGACGAGGGTGGTTGTCACGCTCCACGTGAGCGTGTGAGTTGAAATATTTGAATACAATCCAGAAATTTGTCAGCTATAGTCACGCTCCACGTGAGCGTGTGAGTTGAAATTATATTGTATGCTCTAAAATCCATTCTAACGGCGTCACGCTCCACGTGAGCGTGTGAGTTGAAATCGATTAAAATAATATCGGCTATAGCTTTCACGAACGTCACGCTCCACGTGAGCGTGTGAGTTGAAATTTTGAACCTTGTAAAATACTGTTGAGCATTGAAAGTCACGCTCCACGTGAGCGTGTGAGTTGAAATGATAGCAAGCAAGGTGATTTCCCACTTTAGCATGTCACGCTCCACGTGAGCGTGTGAGTTGAAATAGTGTGACAGAAAAAAGGCAGGTAAGTAGAAATGAAGGTCACGCTCCACGTGAGCGTGTGAGTTGAAATGCCTTGGCTAGAATATATTTTCCTAACGCTAGTTGTCACGCTCCACGTGAGCGTGTGAGTTGAAATTTGACCTCTCCCACAACGGCTTCTAAACCGTTGTCACGCTCCACGTGAGCGTGTGAGTTGAAATGTTATCCCATATCATTGAGTTTTCTGTTTCGGTGGTCACGCTCCACGTGAGCGTGTGAGTTGAAATTATCTCTATGCGCCTGTCAATTGCAAAGTCCTTGGTCACGCTCCACGTGAGCGTGTGAGTTGAAATTTCCAGTTTGACCTCTGCTGTCAGAATATTCCAGTCACGCTCCACGTGAGCGTGTGAGTTGAAATTGCAAATTCGCCATATTGAGCTGATACTTAGCAGTCACGCTCCACGTGAGCGTGTGAGTTGAAATTGTAGTGATGATAGAACGGAAAATATGTGGGTCGAGTCACGCTCCACGTGAGCGTGTGAGTTGAAATGTCAAAGGTTTGTCTTGACCACATGGAAGAACTGGTCACGCTCCACGTGAGCGTGTGAGTTGAAATGCAAAATTGTTATGCTCTGCCACTCGTTTTTCCGTCACGCTCCACGTGAGCGTGTGAGTTGAAATTAGTGTAGTAAAGTGGTAAAGCGGTGAAGCGAGGTCACGCTCCACGTGAGCGTGTGAGTTGAAATTTTAAGTGTGAGTTGTGTGGCAAAATTTATGAAGTCACGCTCCACGTGAGCGTGTGAGTTGAAATAATTTTACCTATGGCATATCTTAGAAAATCCTTAGTCACGCTCCACGTGAGCGTGTGAGTTGAAATACTTTGTCAAATGATATACTTAAAACACGAACCGGTCACGCTCCACGTGAGCGTGTGAGTTGAAATCTTCGTCCATGTAAATTATGTCGATTGTCACTTGTCACGCTCCACGTGAGCGTGTGAGTTGAAATGTTCCAAGTTGTTGAAGTAAAAGACGATAACAAGTCACGCTCCACGTGAGCGTGTGAGTTGAAATAAGAATACGAGAAAAAGAAGCCAAAGAATAATCAGTCACGCTCCACGTGAGCGTGTGAGTTGAAATGCTCTGACGATATTCCGAACCGCTTAAACTCACCGTCACGCTCCACGTGACTATTAATATTTTCAATATTTTCTCTTTTCTCCATATTTC
>ERZ1106939.1854-NODE-1854-length-14720-cov-5.062121_pt1 | contig 14720 bp, 9 predicted proteins | sample MGYA00403669_ERZ1106939 | MGnify/ENA primary metagenome ERZ1106939 (study PRJEB35170, sample SAMEA104062447) | human gut metagenome | biome: human gut; feature: human-associated habitat; material: faeces | place: Denmark | collected 2012-09-28 ...
TTCCGATCTCCGTAATATTTTTTCTTCGTAATACTCCTCTACCCTACCATTTGACGCAATAAGGTGGGATGAAGCGCGAGTATAAATTTTTTATTTTTCCGATGGCGCGACGCGCATTGACATAAGCGAGCGGTCTCGGGGGTTCATTTTAACGGAGCTATTCGCCCCGTAATATATTTTATCTTCGCAATACACCTCTACCCTACCATTCGACGCAATAAGGCGGGATGAAGAGCGAGTATAAATTTTTTATTTTTCCGATGGCGCGACGCGTATTGACAAACGCGAGCGGTCTCGGGGGTTTATTTTAACGGAGCTATTCGCCCGCCTTATTCGTCAAATGGCGTTCGGCGAGATACTTATACTTAGCCCAGCGGGAGTTGATGAATTCCTGCTCTTCCGCATTCAACATCGCCGCCCTTTCCGGATTAAACGTCTGCAACATCTTAAACCGGTTTTCGACCTTCATATATTCCGAAACCGGAATCTTCGGGTCGCGCGAATCCAATTTGAACGGATTTTCACCCAACGCTATCTTGCGCGGATCGTAGCGGTACAACGGCCAGTATCCCGAGTCAACCGCCGCCTTTTGCTGCGCCGGCCCAAGTGTGAGGTTGTATCCGTGCGATATGCAGTGGCAGTACGCTATGATTATCGACGTTCCCTGATAGCTGTTTGCTTCGGTCATCGCCTTAATCGCCTGCATTTCGTTTGCGCCGAGCGCAATCTGGGCGACATATACATTGCCGTAGTCTATCGCAAGCATTCCGAGGTCCTTTTTCGGTGTGGACTTACCTTCGGAAGCGAACTTCGCGACAGCCCCGAGAGGCGTCGATTTGCTCATTTGCCCGCCGGTATTGGAGTACACTTCCGTATCCATTACCATTATATTGACGTTCTTGCCGCTCGCCAAAATATGGTCGAGGCCGCCGTATCCGATGTCGTACGCCCAGCCGTCGCCGCCGAGAATCCATACTGTCTTGTTTATGAGATCCCCTGAGAGCGCCGAAAGCGCCTTCGCCATCAGCGAACCGTCTGCCGCCAATTTCTCTTTGAGGGCTGCGACGCGCTCGCGCTGTGCGGCGATTCCCGCCTCGGTCGATTGGTCGGCTTCGAGAATTGATTTTACGAAGTCGTCGCCGAGTTTGGGCGCCATTTTTACGAGCATTTCGGAAGCCATTTCCTTTTTCTTGTCGAGGGAAATCCTGTATCCGAAGCCGAATTCCGCGTTGTCTTCAAAGAGCGAGTTTGCCCATGCGGGGCCTCTGCCGAATTCGTTTACGCAATACGGGGTTGTCGGCAAGTTGCCGCTGTATATCGAGGAGCAACCGGTCGCATTTGCAACGTACAGCCTGTCTCCGAAGAGCTGAGTCAGCATCTTTACATAGGGCGTTTCACCGCAGCCCGCGCAGGAGCCGGAGAACTCGAAGAGCGGCTGGCGGAACTGGACGTCCTTAACGGAGTCGGTGAGCTTGAGCCTATCGGGATTCGGCAGTTTGAGGAAGAACTCGAAGTTCTTTTCTTCCACTTCGCGCACGGGTTCTTGGGCGACCATCATAAGGGCTTTCACGCCCTCTTGTGTTCTGCTCTTTCCGGGGCAGACTGTCGCGCACAAGCCGCAACCGGTGCAGTCTTCGGGCGCAACCTGAATTGTGAACGAGCAGTCCGGATTGTCCTTGGAGCGGAATGCCGTATGTTTGAATCCCTCCGGAGCGTCTTTTAGTTCGTCGTTCTTGTAGAACTTCGCGCGAATTGCCGCGTGTGGGCATATCGTGGCGCACTTGGTGCACTGTATGCAAAGTTCGGGATTCCAACTGGGTATTTCTATCGCAATATTGCGTTTTTCCCACTGGGTTGTAGCGGACGGCCAAGTGCCGTCTACGGGGAATGCGGATACCGGCAGCTTGTCGCCCTGTTCGCGCATCATTACAGCCGTCACGCGCTTTACAAAGTCGGGAGCCTTGTCGGAAACCGTCGCCGGGAATCCGCTTTCGGCTGTCACTTCGGAGGGAACTTCCACTTTATGGCAGTTTTCGACCGATGCGTCAACCGCCGCAAAGTTCTTTTCGACAACTTGTCTGCCCTTCTTGCTGTACGTCTTCTCAATCGCGGCCTTAATTTTTTCGATAGCCTCGTCTTTCGGGAGCACGCCGGAAACTGCGAAATAGCAGGTCTGCATGACGGTGTTGATTCTTCCGCCCATGCCGGTTTTCTTCGCGACTTCGTAGGCGTCGATTACATAGAATTTGAGTTTCTTTTCTATAATCGTGCGCTGGACGTCGCTATTGAGGTGGTTCCATACGTTATTGGCGTCGTATATGGAGTTGAGGAGGAATACCGCCCCTTCCGCCGCGCATGAAAGCACATCGTACTTCTGCATGAACGAGAACTGGTGGCATGCAACAAACTGCGCGTTATTGATGAGGTACGGCGCGCGTATCGGGTTCGGCCCGAAGCGCAAGTGCGAAACAGTCAAGCCGCCGCTCTTCTTTGAGTCGTACACGAAGTACGCCTGCGCGTAGTTCGGGGTTCCGTTGCCGATGATTTTAATTGTGTTTTTATTCGCGCCCACAGTGCCGTCCGCACCGAGTCCGAAGAACACTGCGCTCATCACGCCGTTTTCGTCGAGCTTGAAGGATTCGTCGTAGGATATTGAATTGTGGGTGACGTCGTCGTTAATGCCGACGCTGAAATGGTTCTTGGGCGACTGCGCCGAAGCGTTGTCGAATACGCCCTTGACCATCGCGGGAGTAAATTCCTTGGAGCCGAGTCCGTACCTGCCGCCGAGGATAACGGGGTCGAAGCTGCGGGGGAGGAATCCGCTCGCGCGGGCTTCCGAAATGGATGCGCTGACTTCCTGATAGAGGGGTTCGCCCATGGCGCCGAGTTCCTTTGTTCTGTCGAGAACGGTGATGACTTTCGCAGTCTGCGGAATGGCTGCGGCGAATTTCTTTACGCTGAACGGGCGGAACATTCTCACTTTGAGAACGCCGAGTTTTTCGCCTTTGGCATTGAGAGCCTTTACGGTTTCCTCAACTGTCTCGGCGCCGCTGCCCATTATGACGATGATTTTTTCGGCATCGGGCGCGCCTTCGTATTGGTAGGGCTTGTAAGTTCTGCCAGTGAGCTTGCCGAGCTTTTCCATCTTTTCCTCGATTATGTCGGCGCACTTGTCGTAGAACGAATTGCGAGCCTCCCAGGACTGGAAGAAGACGTCGGGATTCTGGGCCGTGCCGCGGATAAACGGCCTGTCGGGATCGAGCGAGCGGGCGCGGATATCGAGCACTTTGTCGTAATCAATCATTTCGCGCACGACTTCGTCGGGAATCATATCGTAGGTATTTACCTCGTGCGAAGTTCTAAATCCGTCGAAGAAGTGCAGGAAAGGCACGCGGCTGTCGAGCGTAGCGGAGTGGGCAACGAGCGCGAGGTCGTGCGCTTCCTGGACGCTATTGGAGCAGAGCATTGCGAACCCTGTCTGGCGGCATGCCATAACGTCGGTCTGGTCGCCGAATATCGAGAGGCCGTGGCTTGCTACGGCGCGCGCGGACACGTGCATTACAAAGCTTGTCAGTTCGCCCGCTATCTTATACATATTGGGAATCATCAGCAGCAGGCCCTGCGACGCCGTAAAAGTAGTCATCAGAGTGCCCGTCTGCAATGCGCCGTGGACCGCCCCCGCGACGCCGCCTTCGCTTTGAAGCTGGCTTATCGACGGAGTTGTCCCCCAAATATTCTTTTTGCCTTTTACCGCCCACTCCTCGCAGTTTTCCGCCATTGGCGAAGAGGGAGTGATGGGGTATATTGCGATTGTTTCGCTAACTCGGAAAGCTATTGAAGCTACCGCTTCGTTTCCGTCCGTAATCACGCTATTTTTGCTTTTCATATAGTCCTGTTATAAATTTTGTTTTAAGCCTTGAAAAACCCGGCAAAAGCCGAAAATTTCCAGAGATTAAATATTAACTGCTTAGTTTATTCCCGTTCATTGCGTTTCGTCAACTATTTTTAAGCGTATGAAATTTCTACGTAAGAAATTTTTTTTGCGCCGTTTTTAGGCGGAAAAATTGCGCGAAAAGTCTTTTGGGAAGGCATCAGGCTCAATCGAATGAGCCGAAAAAAAATAATTCTCCTTATTTCCAGCCGATTTTGAATTTCTAAAAAAATCTAAAAAAGGGTTCAGATTATTTGAAAGTTTTCATTTGCCGCTAAAAGAATTTGGACGTTATCCGTTGTCCGTCAGAGCTAAAAAGTCTCTCAATTCCTCTCCCCAAAAAACGACCTATTAACCGACAAAGGTTTTATCTATTATACTGATATATCATAACTTCATCTTAAAACTATTTTCGTAAATATTAAAAAAGCTTGAAAAACCTCAAACGTTTGCGTAGAAAAAATTAAATTCTCTTTATTATGAAAAATTACAAAATGAAAAAAGCATTTTTGGCCTCAACAGCCCTCGCTATCACTGCGATATCCGCCAATGCTGAAACATACACTTGGCAAAATACGGTTGTTACTTCGGGAACTTCACTTAAATGGAACGACCCATCAAATTGGAGCCCCACTCCCGGAAGTTCCGGCCCTGGAGCTGCCGACGACGTAATATTCAAAGACACTCCGTCTTTCGGAACTGCCTCTAGAATGGAAGGATTGACTGCCGTAAACAACATGACTTTTGAGAACGCCACAATAATCAACGGCGAGCGCTTTCAGTTCAACACCCAGCAATCTGCAAATATCAACGGAGATATTTTTCTCGGGAACCTCTATACACCCAATTCTTGGTCTATAATGAATTTTAGGTCTTTCTCCGAAAATTCGACTATCGACATTGCCGGCTCTATAACGCTTGCGCCCACAAAAAATGACGGCACAACCGCGGTAGATTCCGGACTGTCATTCGGCGGAACGCAGATTAACCAGCACTACACCTCCATGAACGTTGGGGAAAACGCGGGCATATACTCGACAACCGGCTATAAAACTGCAATACTTCTCGACGCCTCAAAAGGCAACATAAGATTTGAATTTTGCGGCACGAGCGCCGGCGACGAAGACTGGGCGACAGTCCACGGCGTCATACAAATGAACAGAGGCAGCAACACCTACGCCACTCTATATTTGGGAAGGAATGAAACCCCAACCACGACAGCAGGCGCAATGAGAGATTCGCACATATCCATAGGCGGCCTAAGCGGCGGCGGGAAACTCATAACAAAGTTAAGCAGCACGGCCGACAATAGGTGCACTTCATATTTGACGTTCACAAACGCCGCTGGCGTAAATACGCAGTTTACGGGCGACCTCGCTGTGGAGACATTCAGCGGCTCAAACAACAACTCCTTTGTTTTCATAATGGACGGCGCGGGCTCGCAAAGCATGAATATCGGAAGCGGCGGCGATCTACTGTCGGCAATAGAGGTAAAGAACGGCACAATGCTCGTAAATAAGGCAAACACTTCCGCTTCGCTCACAATATCCGGAGGGGCTTTCGGCGCGCTCGACCCGTCGAGCGGCATATCGCTCGGCTCCGCAAAATATTCCGGAGGCGAAATCATCATAGACGCAAGCGCAATAGGAGGCGCACTTGGCCAAATCGTATTGGGCGACAAATTCGTAAGCGACGCCGAATCAGTACTTATCGACTTCACAAATTTCGACCAATATCTCTTGGACGACAGAACCTTTTACGATATTATGACCGCGAACGGAGGTTTTGAAAACTCCGACGGAAGCGCTATGGACGAATCCGACTTCATCGCGAAAATAGACGGCGCCTACGCGATTTTCCACTTGGAGGGCAATACGTTGCAGGCGACCTTCTCGTCTGTTCCCGAGCCTGCCGAATTGGCCGCGCTTATCGGGCTTGGTGCGCTCGCTCTGGCTGTTTCCCGCAGGCATAAGCGCTCTTAAAAAAACGAGTTTTGGGCGCGCGCAAATTTTGTTTTGCGCGCGTTTTTATTTAATCTATTGTGTATAAAATTGACTTTGGAGCAAAATTTACAAATTATTGTACTGCTATTTAACTTCTATTAACAAATAAAATAATATACATATGAGAAAAACAATTCCCGCAATAATTGCGATATGCGCGTTCGCGTGCGCAGGGTTCTCGCAGTGGAAGCCCGCCGGAGATAAAATAAAAACTGAATGGGCGGACAAAGTGGATCCCCAAAATGTGCTGCCCGAATATCCGCGGCCGATAATGGAACGCCCACAATGGCTAAATCTAAATGGCCTTTGGGACTACGCAATAACAAAGAAGGACGCCCCCCTGCCGAAAACTTTCGACGGCAAGATACTCGTGCCATTTGCGATAGAATCATCGCTGTCGGGCGTCGGCAAAACTATTAAAGCCGACCAAAGCCTTTGGTACGAACGCAAATTTCAAATTCCGGAAGACTGGAAAGGCAAAAATGTCCTCCTAAACTTTGGAGCGGTGGATTGGAAAGCCGAAGTCTTCGTAAACGGCAATAAAATCGGCGAACACACAGGCGGATACACACCGTTCTCCTTCAACATCACAAAAAATCTCAAAGACGGTGAAAACTCCCTCGCAGTGCGCGTCTGGGATTCGACCGGCAACGGGCTTCCGCGCGGCAAACAGATAGAAAATCCCCGCGGCATATTTTACACGTCAGTTTCAGGAATATGGCAGACTGTGTGGCTCGAACCGGTTTCCGCCTCGCACATATCGGGCCTAAAAATAACGCCCGACCTCGACTCATCGAGTTTCGACATCAAAGTTGACTCCGACGACAAATCCGCGACGGCGACCATAAAGGTTCTCGACAACGGCAAAGTCGTCGCCCAGACGACTGCCGCCGCCAATAAAACGGCAAACATTCCCGTAAAAAATCCGAAGCTTTGGTGGCCAAAGTCCCCATTCCTCTACGACCTTGAAATAACCCTGTCAAACAAGGGCGGCGAACAGGTTGACAGCGTAAAGAGCTACGCTGCTATGCGCAAATTTTCCATTGCAAAACACGGCAGATTCGGCGGCGTAGATTTCACACTCAACAACAAGAAATTTTTCACATTCGGCCCCCTCGACCAGGGCTGGTGGCCGGACGGTCTCTACACCGCCCCGACCGACGAAGCTTTGAAATTCGACATTCAAAGGACAAAGGACTTGGGATTCAATTCCATCAGAAAGCACGTAAAAGTCGAGCCCGCCCGCTGGTACACGCACTGCGACAGGCTCGGAATGGTCGTCTGGCAGGATATGCCCTCAATGTTCGGCGAAGGCAACGGCTGGCAGCCCAGGGGATTTTTCCAGGGCGAAGAAAGAACGGTAAGCAAAAAATTTGAAGAGACCTACCGCAAGGAATGGAAGGAAATTATGGAGAGCCTGCACTCCTATCCCTGCATAGCGATATGGGTTCCCTTCAACGAAGCCTGGGGGCAGTTTAAGACAAAGGAAATCACGGAATGGACAAAGTCAATGGACCCCTCCCGCCTTGTCAATTCCGCAAGCGGCGGCAACTACTTTGACTGCGGCGACATAGTCGATAGCCACGACTACGGCAACCCCATAATGTACATGTTCAACAATCAAAAAGTAAATGTTGTCGGCGAGTACGGCGGCATAGGCTGCGCCGTCGACGGGCACCTGTGGGTGAAAGACAAGAACTGGGGATACGGCAAAATGCGCTCGCAGGAAGAAGTGACAAAGAGGTTTGTCGAGCTAACCAACAGATTTATAGACATGACAAAATACGGCTGCTTCGGCGCGATATACACGCAAACAACAGACGTTGAAATAGAAGTAAACGGGCTTTTCACTTACGACAGAAAAGTTTTGAAAGTTGACGAAGAAAAAGTCCGCGAAGTCAACCAAAAGCTCTCCAACATATTCAATTAATAGGCGGGCGCAGTTAAAACAAACTTTACCGGCAAGGCTTCATGGAGCTTTGCCGTTTTTTTTTTGAGAATAAAACGACCCATTTAATTAGGGATTTGCACTGCCAAACAAACTTTGCCGCCCCGCCTATGCGCCAAAATCTCCGCGGGGGACTAGGGGAAAAGTTCCGCCACGCAAGAAAATTCATTTTATCTACGCTGTTGCATTTATGAGAGAATCGATAAGGTAAAGCTGCGATTCAGCCTTAATAAACAGCTATATCGACTTTCGCCAAGCCGTTATGTCACTACACAAAACTCCCGCAGGCGCCCAATACAAAAATATTTATACCAGTTTTCGCCTCTATGCACCAAATTCCACGCGCAGAAATTCCGCCGCACGAAAAGACAAGCTAATGCGAGCGCCAAAGCGAAACGCCACGCAAATTCTGTGTGCGGTTTCAAATGCGTTTTGAGACAAAAAACGCGGAAGATTTTTATTCTTCGAAGTCGGACTCTCCGCGGTAATCGCGCGGGCGGCGGTTTTGTCTTTCAAAATCACCGTCGTAAGGGCGTTTTTTAAAGCCGCCTTTTTTTCTATTAAAAGGCTTTTCTCCGCCGCCGAATCCGCGTTTTTCATGCGGGCGCCAGCCGAATTTTTTGCGGGGCTTAAATCCGCCCTCTCCCTCCGGCTCTTGGGTATTACCGGCATCTCCGCCGTCTGCGGCGCCCCTATCAAAGTTTCGCCTTTTAAAACCGAAGCTTCTTTTCTCGCGGCTAAATCCGCCGCCAAAACCGGTTATGCGCTGCTCGCGCGGGCGGCTTACTTCCACGCGCATTGGCCTGCCCCCTAAATCAGCTCCGTTTAGAGAGTCTATCGCGGCCTGCGCCTCGGAAAAGTTTTGCATTGTCACAAACGCCATTCCACGGAAGCGCCCTGACTCTTTGTCAAACAGCATTTTCACGCCGGAAACTTCGCCGTATCGGGCGAAAGCTTCGTTAATTTCCTGCTCTGTAATTTCAAAAGGCAGGTTTTTTACGAATATATCCATTTTTTTTAATATTTTCAGCGCGCGATATTTTGCGGAACGGCGCATAATATTTGCGACCGCCCCAATCAATACAAAGTTCTATAAATATTTTATTTTAGCGAGAAAATGGAGAACTCCGCGCAAACTAATCGGCGATTTATGCGATATTACCCTATAATATCGCGGCATAGTCAAGTTTATTTCAGCCCGCAATCCCGATTCCACGATTACGCGGAAATTCGCCGGCGCCGGCTTTGCCGCGAACTTTAAACAGGCGGCAAAAAAACTCTTGCGCGAATATTCCCTTCGCCCAAACGGCGGCAAAAAGCTTCGGTAATTCGCAAAAATATTTGAAGTCTGCCAAAGGTTAACCAAAAAAATTTTGCCGCAAGTTGGGGCGGAAAATTTTTTCACTTTTCAAAATATTGCGTCGGCAATTTTTTAGATTTTTTACGGCTTTTATTTTGGCGCGCCGTGAGCCGAAATAAATTTTAACTATTTTCCGCGAATATAAAAAGCCACAAAAAATAATTTACTGCAATGCAACTCAAAGCAATTTCAGTGTATTTGCAGAATAAATTGCGTATGCCAGCGAGACGCAAAATGTCCGCAAACCAAGGTCTATACAAACAAAAAGGCCCGCTTATAAAAGCGGGCTCTTTTCAGCCGCAAAGAATTGCGAAAAACTTTTTTGAAAGGCAATTAAAGTTGTTTTATCTTTATATTGCGGAACGCCGTAGACGCCGTGCCGTGCAACCCCTGCAACCCAATCTTTCCCTTAGTGGGTATTTCTGCTTTCTTGTGCTTGGTGAGCCACGATGGTATTTCAACTCCGTTCGGTCCCTTTTTGTTGTCGGTCCACTGCGACAAGTCGATTTTCGACGCATGCTTTCCGTCCACGTACACGTCGATATTTTTGCCCTTGCAAACGACCCTCATCTTTTTCCAAACGCCAAGCGGGACAGTAGTGTCAAATTCCGGAGGAACATGCCCGAATATCGCGCCGTTATGGGTTATCGGCCTCTTTGCGTAGCGAGGGTCTGAATTGTCGGCAATTTGAACCTCCATGGAATTCGGTATCCAGTCCTTTATATCGGTGCAATATACCACTATCCCGCTGTTCGAGCCTTCTTCCAGCTTGTATTCGAGCTCTATTTCAAAATTTTCGTAATCGCCCTTTGTGAATATAATCTGGTCTTTATTTGACTGCAATACGCCGTCTTTAAAGCTCCATACGCCTTTTTCGTATATTGCGTCTGAGAGGTCTGGCTTGAACAAATCGACAAACCCGTCGTCGTTTTTAGGAGCGGTTGAAGCGCACCCGCATAGGGCGAGCGCGGCTGCTGCAATGAGTGTCAATGATAAAGTTTTCATAAGCGTATTTTCCGAAGTTTTACATATCTTGTAAATTAAAAAATCGAACTTTGCAACCTCCGCTTAAACAAAAAGCTCAATAGAAATTTAAAGATTTATTTTAGTGCTAACTATCAAGCAGATTGCGCCGCATATCCCTGCACTATCCTGTGCCAGAATTTTTTAGGCGCACTTTGTTTTAGCGTCTGAGAATGCCAAATCCGCAAAGAGTGCGAATCACAGGGCTGCTATGCTCTCGGAGATGGCTTCCGCCGCCCGCGATAAATCGTCGTCGGTGTGGGCGGCACTCATAAAGCATATTTCGTATGCGCTCGGCGCAAAATATACTCCCCTGTCGAGGCAGCCCCAGAAGAACTTCTTGTAAAGATCGGCGGAAGACGCCATCGCGTCGGAGCAATTTTCCACCGGATTTTCATTGAAGAAGAACGAGAATAGAGACGCCACTTTCGGAGTCTGCAAAGCTATTCCCTTTTTTGCGGCTGCGCTGCGCGCGGCTTCCACAATAAACGAAGATTTTTTCTCAAGCAATTCGTACGGAGGGTTGTCGCGTATCATTTTTAGAGCGGCAATTCCCGCCGCCATCGCGAGCGGATTTCCGCTGAGAGTCCCCGCCTGGTAAACGGGCCCGATAGGCGCGAGCATCTCCATAATTTCCCTCTTCCCGCAGAACGCCCCGACAGGAAGGCCGCCCCCTATGATTTTGCCGAGCGCGCAGAGGTCGGGCATTATGCTCTCCCTCGCTTGTGCTCCGCCGGCGGACGCGCGGAATCCGGTGATTACCTCGTCGAATATCAGCAGGCTTCCGTATTTTGTGCATATCTCGCGGAGGGATTTTAGGAATCCTTCTTTTGGCGCAATCAGCCCGACGTTGGCCGGGTACGGCTCGAGTATGACGCATGCGATTTTATCCGAATACTTTGAAAAGCACTCCTCGACTGCCGAGATGTCGTTAAACGGCAGGACAAGCGTGAGCTTTGCAAGATCCGCGGGAACCCCCGCCGAGTTGGGATTGCCGAAAGTCAGCGCCCCGCTGCCGGCTTTTACGAGCAGGCTGTCAACATGCCCATGGTAGCAGCCGTCGAACTTCACAATCATATCCCTGCCAGTGTATCCTCTGGCGAGGCGGATTGCGGACATCGTCGCCTCCGTGCCTGAGTTTGTCATGCGCACCATTTCCGCGCAGGGTATCATCGAGCATATTAATTGCGCCATTTCAAGTTCGGCTTCGCACGGGATTCCGTATGAAGTTCCGTTTTTGAGGGCGGATTCAATCGCGGAACGTATAACCGGGTGGTTGTGTCCAAAAAGCGCGGGCCCCCATGAGCAAACAAAATCGACGAGTTCCCTTCCGTCGCAAGTCTCTATTCTTCCGCCGTTCGAGCTTTTGACAAAAAACGGCTCTCCGCCGACTCCGCCGAACGCCCTTACGGGAGAGTTCACCCCTCCGGGTATCAATTTTTTAGATTTTGCAAAAAGTTCTTTTGAGGTCATATTAAAACATTCCTTTTTTTGCGGAGACAGGTATTATTCTATCCGTCGAGAAGGCGGAAGTTGAAAGTTTTGGGCCGATTGGGTATTGGGAACGCTTGTACTCCGCGCGCGAAACCTTGCCAATAACATCTGCGACAGTCGCCGCGTCAAAGCCCTTTGCGGCTATCTCCTCCGCCGATTTTCCCTCCTCGACATACATGCGCAAAATTGCGTCGAGAATATCGTAGGGCGGCAAAGAGTCTTCGTCTTTTTGGTCGGGGCGCAATTCGGCAGACGGGGGTTTATCTATCGTATTTTGAGGGATAATTTCGCGGCCGGCTTCGCGGTTTACAAGGTTTGATATGCGGTAAACTTCCGTCTTGTATAGGTCGCAAATGGGGGCGAACCCGCCGTTCGTATCGCCGTAGAGCGTGCAATAGCCGACCGCGCATTCGCTCTTATTCCCCGTGGTGAGCACGAGCGCCCCGAATTTGTTGGAGACCGCCATTAGTATTAGCCCCCTCATTCGCGACTGTATGTTTTCCTCCGCCACGTCGCGCTGTTGCCCGGCAAAAATTTGGGATTGTCGTCAATCAGGATGACCTGCTGTCGATCTACGAAAAAGGTGTCGGAAAGATTAAAATCCGCGGAAAAGTGGAAGTGGAGAAAGGCAGAAACGGAAAGCAGTATCTTGTGATCACCGAAATTCCGTACCCGATGATCGGTGCGAACATCGGAAAGTTCCTGAACGATGTGGCGGGGCTTGTGGAGAGCAAGAAAGCGCCGGAAATTGTCGACATTTCCAACCAGTCCTCGAAAGAAGGAACACGCATCGTGCTCGAACTGAAAAAAGGCGCGGATGTGGAGCGGATCACGAATCTGCTGTACAAGAAAACACGTCTGGAAGATACGTTCGGTGTCAACATGCTCGCCGTGGCAGATGGAAGACCGGAGACGTTAAGCCTTAAACAGGTGATCGAGTATCACGTTGATTTCCAGTTTGAAGTGGCAACCCGCAAATACCAGAACCTTCTCCGCAAAGAGATGGAGCGCCGCGAGGTGCAGGAAGGTCTGATCAAGGCATGCGATGTGATCGATCTGATCATTGAGATCCTGCGCGGAAGCAAGACACAGAAGCAGGTCAAAGAGTGTCTGATTATGGGTGTGACCGATGGTATCCGCTTCAAATCAAAGTCAAGTGAGCGTATGGCAGCACAGCTCTGCTTTACGGAACGCCAGGCAACGGCGATTCTGGAGATGCGTCTGCAGAAACTGATCGGACTGGAAGTGGAAGCACTCTTAAAAGATCATGAGGCGACTGTGGCGAAGATTACGAAGTACGAAGATATCTTAAATCATTACGACTCGATGTCGGAAGTTATTATGGAAGATCTGACGCAGATTAAAAAAGAGTACGGCCACAAGCGGAAAACGGCGATTGAGAATGCTGAGGCGATTGTTCTTGAGGAGCCGAAGGTCGAGGAGATGGATGTTGTCTTCCTGATGGACCGCTTCGGTTACGCGAAGACGATCGATACGTCTGCTTACGAGCGGAACAAAGAGGCTGTGCACAACGAGAACAAATATGTGTTCCAGTGCAAAAACACCGATAAGATCTGCGTTTTTACGGATCTTGGCATGATGCACAGAATCAAAGTAATGGACATCCCGTATGGAAGATTCCGTGACAAGGGAACGCCGATCGACAACCTTGGAAATTACAGCAGCCAGAAGGAGCAGATGATTTACGTCGATGCACTGGAAAATATCAAGAACAATAAGCTGCTGTTCGTCAGCGCGGCCGGTATGGTAAAACTTGTCGATGGATCCGAGTTTGATGTCGTAAAACGAACGATCGCGGCGACGAAGCTTTCATCCGAGGAGGACCGTCTGATTCTTGCCGAGGTCTGCCAGGAGCAGGAGTATGTGGTTCTGCAGACGAAAAACGGTGTCTTCCTGCGCTTCCTTACGAGTGAAGTGCCGGAGAAGAAAAAAGCAGCCGTTGGTGTGCGTGGTATCCGTATGGCAGAGGACGACGCGGTAGAGCATGCGTATCTACTGGCAAGCCGGATGGATTACACGATCACGTATCACGACAAAGAGATTTCTCTGACAGCGAAGATTAAGCTGGCAAAACGAGACACCAAGGGAACAAAGATCCGGGTATAACGCAGAGTTTTGTTTATAACCATGAGAAGCACGCTCCGCGGGTTTTTCGAGAGATCACTTGGCAATAAAAGGACACCTGCCCGATACCAGAACGGTACGGGCAGGTGTCCTTTTTGCATAATTTTTTAGTTATTTGAAAAACTGTGGGAAGTCTTTCTTGGGGTTCTTCTTTCAATGGCAACGTACGGACGATGATGACCGACATATTTATAAGCCGGACGGATGATCTTTCCTTCGTTGACAAGCTCTTCGATCCGGTGTGCGGACCAGCCGGAGATACGGGAGATAGCAAAGATCGGGGTGTAGAGCTCTTTTGGAAGGCCAAGCATTGTGTAGACGAAACCGCTGTAGAAATCAACATTTGCACAGACTGGTTTGAGCAGACGGCGCTTTTTGGCGATACACTCGCCGGCAATGCGTTCTACAGACTCATAGCGAGCAAATTCTTTCTCGCGGTGCTTCTCAGCGGAAAGCTTCTTTGCATATTCTTTCAGAATCACACAACGTGGATCGGACAGGGTATAAACAGCATGGCCCATACCATAGATAAGACCAGTTCCATCGAATGCTTCACGATCAAGTATTTTGGTCAGGTAGGTACGCAGTTCGTTTTCGTCTTCCCAGTTTGTAACATTCTCTTCAATATTTTCAAACATCTCCATAACCTTCAAGTTGGCACCGCCGTGGCGCGGTCCTTTTAAGGAACTTAAAGAAGCCGCAACAGCAGAGTAGGTATCGGTTCCGGAGGAGGAGACAACGTGTGTCGTAAATGTTGAGTTATTTCCGCCGCCGTGGTCTGCGTGAAGAATTAACGCAACATCGAGAACCTTTGCC
>ERZ1106939.1855-NODE-1855-length-14716-cov-9.967192_pt1 | contig 14716 bp, 19 predicted proteins | sample MGYA00403669_ERZ1106939 | MGnify/ENA primary metagenome ERZ1106939 (study PRJEB35170, sample SAMEA104062447) | human gut metagenome | biome: human gut; feature: human-associated habitat; material: faeces | place: Denmark | collected 2012-09-28 ...
CTTGTTCAGCATCAAAAAAGGCTTCCTTTCAGAGTTTTCTCTGCCGGAAGCCCTTGGTCGGTTGTTCTTGCCGAAAAAAAGAAGCCACCGGCAAGACAGGGTAAGCCTATGGCTTACTGTCTTGTCGGTGGCCTCTCATATCTGCATAGCAAGTTTGGTTTAACCAACCGAGGTGTTCAAAGCAAGTGACCTGGAGATGGAATTACGCAGTCTGTTTCACCTCAACCATTCCGTCGTTTTGCCGTATTCAGTTTTTAGCCGATCAATAGTATCGGATTTGCCCTTCCGGGGCATAAAGGTCAATCTTGTCGTGTCGGCGTCCTTTTTGGACTCGAACCGCTACGGTTCCGCACCTTTTGCATTCATACTTGATTTTCCCCTCATCATTTCTATATCCGTAAAGCAATGCTCCGCAGTTGGAGCAATACATCGGTATAGGTGTCCAATTATCTTTTGTCACGCACATCACCTCATTAAGTTCCTTGACGCTTTCAGGGCTGATGAATGGTGGCATCCTTAGAGAACTGCTCTTTTCTTGCCTTCTACAAACCACTTTCCGTTTTCTTCATCGAAAAGGAAGGTTTCCGTGCCGCATATCATTACCGTATAACGAAGCCCTGTTCCACCGACCTTGGTCGATGCCGCACGACAGCAGTGCCTTACACGGTCGATCTCGTAGACCTCACCATCTTCAAATTTGATTTTTCGGGGTCGAGCCGTTCCATCCGTCTTATGGGTAACATCGACTTCCACATATACCTTGCGCCGTTCTTCTTCCATCCTTACACCTCATAATTCTTCATACTGGCAACCAGCCTACCAAAATGGCGATAGCCATCCAATGGCTTGTCAGAAACTTTGAACTTAGGACGATCATCGCCGGAATTGTTCAGATAGCAGGAAAGGCGTCCGTCCTTGAAGTCCTTGCTGACATCGAAGATAAGAAACATTCCCTCATAAATACCGTAGTGGGTGAAATGGTTCCCTCCATCTGCACGGAAAATAATCAGATCATTGCTGCACCCCTGCAACAAACAGGACGGCATCGAAACATAGGTTTCAATCTCATCAGGCACAACAATTTCATCAATCTTGTTACTGCTTGTACTAATCATACTGACCTCCTTAACAAAGCACCCCGGTCGGCATAGTAATCTCAGGCTTTTCACTCGGCATCCGGAGATTTTGAAAAAGAATGCCGTTGCGGATGCTGTTCTTGCCGAACCGCTGGCGAATGGTTTCAATGCACTGGTCGAGCCTTTCTGCTTTCTCAATCTTTTCGATGTTCATAAACAAATCGACTTGTCGGGGCGTGTCCTGTGGCACCAAGTTGATTGCCTGAATCGTGACTGAGCGAATCGGGTTCCTCCAGTCGTATCTTTTTTCAAAGAGGGCAAAAGCCGCTTTTGCGATCAGCATTGGGGATTGTGTAGGCATATCCAAAGCCGTTTGCCATTGCTTTGAAAAAAGTGTGTTGTCCCGTATGTGAATGGCGACTCCATCCGCACACTTTTTGTGGACACGGAGTTTATGTCCGATGTCCTGCGTCAATTCGAGAAAGACGGGCCACACCTGCTCGTCGTTCTCCAAATCTTCGATGGTAGTAATTCCGTGTCCCACGCTCTTAACCGGAGAAACAAAGTCGGCGTTCATAACACGGGATCGGTCATTACCGTTTGCATACTGCCAAAGGGCAATTCCGTTTTTACCGAGCCGTCGGTTCAGAAAGTCAGGATCGGTCTTAGCCAAATCGCCAATGGTTCTAATGCAATAGCTATCTAATACACGCTGCGTTGCCCGTCCCACACCGAGCAAATCCGCTGCGGGGAGTCCCCATATTTTTTCTCGGAAAGTGTCTTTCGGTATGACCGTCACAGCATCCGGCTTTTTCATATCCGAACCGAGCTTGGCAAATATCTTATTGAAAGACACACCGACTGAGATGGTCAACCCCAGCTCAAACTTGATAGTTTCTCTTATGGCATTTGCCACCTTTTCAGGGAAACCAAAGGTGTAGTCTGTTCCGCTGATGTCAAGCCAGCACTCATCCATTCCATACGGCTCAACTTGATCTGTATAGCGCTGGTAGACATTTCTTGCAAGTTTAGAGTATTTGATGTACTCCTCAAAGTGCGGAGGCACCACAACAAGGTTTCTGCACTTCTGCTTCGCTTGCCATACAGCATCGCCGGTTTTTATCCCAAAGGCTTTTGCGGCGTAGTTTTTGGCGAGAACAATACCGTGTCGTTCTTCCACCGAACCACAGACTGCGACAGGATACTTCTTCAAAGCCGGGTCGAGCATACATTCAACCGACGCATAAAAGTTGTTCATATCGCAATGCAGTATTGATCTGCTCAACTAAATCACCTTATTTCTTGGAAATTCTGCGAAACCTCTTGACAAACCAAAGTGTCGTGTTGTATCATATGAACACGACAGAAGTGTCGTTGTTGTGATTCAGATTATAGCACGACACCAATGTCGTGTCAATAAGAAGTGACGAAAAAAGTGTCGTGTTGCTAAAAATAGAAATCTTATGGAGGGAATTGATAATGAAGTTCAGCGACAGATTAAAAGGGCTGAGAGAAAAAAATGATATGACGCAGGAGCAGCTTGCAAAGGTTTCCGGTGTTTCCCCCCGTACCATACAGAGATACGAATGCGGAACCTCTCGTCCTCGCTTGGATGCAGCGGAGAAGCTGGCAAAGGCACTTAATATTTCTGTACATGAGTGGAACGGCAAGGATCGAAAACTGCACGGCAGGGGAAACGTGGGGTGCAAACGCGATATTTAATTCTGGTACGATGTATGCCGATGGCGGCACAGTGGATGGCACGGTGAACAATCAGGGCACGATCAGGCTGAGCGAAGGCGCCGCAGCCGAGACGGTTTTTAACGGAACTGTGTATAATAGGTCGGCAGGTACGATTAAAGCCGGAAGATATAATGAGACAGTGGAGAACAGGGGAACGATCACCGGCGGCACCTTCTGCGGCGGCGTGACTGACGACGGCGGCACGATCGAGGACGGCGCCTATGAGACAGTCAAATTCAACTCAGACAACGGTGCGCAGGCCAAAGAGGAAAAGGTGCTCCGCGGCCAGAAGGTGTCCAACCCCGCCGCCCCCACCAAGTCGGGCCACACCTTTACCGGCTGGTATCTGGGCGATGAGAAGTATAATTTCGATACCCCTATCACCGCCCCATTGACACTTACGGCCAAGTGGGAGAAGGTTCCCTCCTCCGGCGGCTATTACTACTACCACCCCACCACCGACACCAAGACCACCGACACCAAGGGCAGCCCCAAGACCTTCGACCCCGGCGTAGCCCTCTACGCCGCCCTGTCGCTCCTGTCCCTGACGGGCATGGTGGCGCTCAACGGGAAAAAGAGATAAAGAACGACGGAAAGGGAGCACCCCGCAGGGGTGCTCCCTTTTTGATTCTTGGGGAAAAGTATTGCGCCTGCGGGCGGGACGGGTGACCCCTCATCCGGCGCTGCGCGCCACCTTCCCCCCAGGGGGAAGGCTTGAGGGGTGCGGCGGTAGGAGCGAAAAACCCCTACCGTGGCTGGGGCAAGCGGCCGCGGAAGCCTCCGCGCCGGTGAGCGCAGGCGCAGTCCTTTTGACTGACAACGATGACGAAAAGCTATGTCCGCGAGAAGATGCGGGAAATCGCTGTTAGGTACAGCGCGCAAGGGGTTCTTAGACCGTAGGTCTAAGCGGCGTTTTTGGCTACTTTTGCCGTCGAGGGCAAAAGTAGCTCGCGCCGGGGCGCGAAATAGCCCCTGCCGCTGCGGCGGGGACGGAGGGACTACTCCGCGTCCACGTAGACGACCTCGAGACCGGAACGGAGGGCGTATTCCACCGTGCGGCGGGTGCCGCCGTCCTGACCGTCGAACACGGCGATGAGGCGGGCGGCGTGGTCCACCATGTAGCGGTTGCGGCGCTGCATACAGCCGGGGCCGTAGCGGTCCTGGACCACCGTTTCAAAGTCGCAGCGGTCCACGATGGCGTGCCAGCGGGCCTGCTGGTCCGGCGTCCAGCCGCCGCACTGGCTGGGGCAGGGGATGGCGGCCTCCAGCGTCAGGTCCGGGTACTGGGGACGCAGGGCCAGGACGATCTCGGCGCAGTAGGTGTCCACGCCGCGGGCCATGCCGCAGATGAAGTGGCGGAAGCCGTCGTCACAGGCGGCGCAGACCGCCCGGCGCAGGCGCTGCTTCAGCTGGGCGCAGCGGGGATCGCATTCGTCATAGCCCCAGGGGAGCTTCTCCGGACGGTAGCCGGAAAAGCATACGGTCATCTGCCGTGCGGGCATGGGTCTCACCGCCTTTCTTACGGTATATTGTAAACGAAAACCGTATCGCTGTAAAGCTGAAAATCGGTATTGACTTCCGCGGGGCGGCGTGGTACTATACTTGTCGAAAACAACCGCATATTTGTCTTCGGGGCGGGGTGAAAGTCCCCACCGGCGGTATAGTCCGCGAGCTGCTGCGGCAGCAGGAACCGGCGCAATTCCGGTACCGACAGTATAGTCTGGATGAGAGAAGGCGTGTATGGCATTTCGCGATGCTCTTTTTTGATGCGTACACCTTGGAAGGCAATTTTCCGGGTGTTTATCATCAAGAAGGAGTGTTTTTTTATGACTCAGAAGCAAAAGACCCATCGTATCGCCGTGGCCGCACTGCTGGCCGCCGTGGCCGCCGTCCTCCAGTTCGTGGAGTTCTCCATCCCCGTCATGCCCGCCTTTATCAAGCTGGACATCTCCGACCTGCCCGCCCTGCTGGGCACGTTCTCCCTCGGCCCCGTCTACGGCGTCGCCATCCAGTTGGTGAAGAACCTGCTGCACCTGCCCTTCGGCTCCAGCGCCGGCGTGGGCGAGCTGTCCAATTTCCTGCTGGGCGCGGTGTTCGCGTTTATTGCGGGTATCGTCTACAAGAAGCACAAGAACCGGGGCGGGGCGCTGTGGGGCTCCGTGGCCGGGGCCGCCGCCATGGCGGTCATCAGCATACCCATCAACTATTTCATCGTCTATCCCGCCTATGTGGTGCTGTACGGCCTGCCGCTGGAGGCCATTGTGGGGATGTATCAGGAGATCCTGGGGACGGTGGCGCAGGTACCGACCTCCAATGCGCTGCTGAACTGCCTGATGGTGTTCAACGTGCCGTTCACACTGTGCAAGGGATTGCTGGACGTGGCGCTGTGCTTCCTGATCTACAAACCGCTGAGCCCGCTGCTGCATAAGTAAGAAAAAGAAATCCCCCCGGCTTCGCCGGGGGGATTTTATATGGGGGTGTGAAGCGTCGCCGGGGGGAATGGTTTTATGTGGGCGGCGTGAGGTTTTGCAGCTCACACGCCCAGCTTTTCCAGGGCGGCCAGCTTCAGGCAGGTGCAGAACACGGCGATGGCCTGCTCCAGCTCCGCCACCGGCGGCAGGGAGGGAGCGATGCGGATGTTGCTGTCCTGGGGGTCCTTGCCGTAGGGGAAGGTGGCACCGGCACCGGTCATGGTGACGCCGGCCTCCTTGCACAGGGCCAGGGTGCGCTTGGCGCAGCCGGGCATGACGTCCACGCTGATAAAGTAGCCGCCAACGGGGCGCTTGTAGCCGGCGATGCCCAGCGGGGCGATCTCCTTGTCCAGAGCGTCCAGCACCGCGTGGAATTTGGGGGCCAGGATGGCGGCGTGCTGCTTCATCAGGGCCAGGGTGTGGGCCTTGTCCTTCAGGAACAGAACGTGGCGCAGCTGGTTGATCTTGTCGAAGCCGATGGTCTGGATGTTGATGAGCTTGGAGAAGTAGGCGATGTTGTCGGCGCTGGATGCCATGACGCCCACGCCGGCACCGGGGAAGGTGACCTTGCTGGTGGAGGCGAACTCGTAGACCATGTCGGCATTGCCGTACTTCGCGCACAGGCTGATGATGTCGGGGAATTCCACATAGTCGCAGTCGAACTCGTGGATGCAGTAGGCGTTGTCCCACATGAGCATAAAGTCGGGGGCGGCGGGCTTCATCTTCGCCAGACGGTCGATGGTCGCGGCGGAGTAGATCACGCCCTCGGGGTTGGAGTACTTGGGGACATTCCACATACCCTTGACGGCGGGGTCCTTGATGAGGGCCTCTACCTGGTCCATGTCGGGGCCGTCGGCGGTCATGGGGACGGAGATCATCTCTACGCCGAAGCTCTCGGTGACCTTGAAGTGGCGGTCATAGCCGGGTACGGGGCAGATCCACTTGACCTTGTCCAGCTTGCACCAGGGCTTTTCGCTGTGGAGCAGACCGTTGGTGAAGGCCTTGGATACGGCGTCGTACATCAGCTGGAGGCTGGCGTTGCCGCCCACGAACACCTGCTCGGGCTTGCAGCCCAGAATGTCGGCAAACAGCCTTCTGGCCGCGGGGATACCCGCCACCTCGCCGTAGTTGCGGACGTCGATGCCGTCGGAGACGAAATCCTCCGGCTTCGTCAACAGACCGAAAATGGGTGTGACCAGATCCAGCTGTACCTTGCTCGGCTTGCCCCGGGCCATATTCAAGCTGAGGCCCATGGCCTTGAGCTTTTCGTATTCCGCCTGCACGGCGGCGTATTCGGCCTGACGCTCCTGAAGACTCATATCTGTATACTTCTTCATTGCAATTTCCTCCGTTTCCTTGTGTTCCATGCGGATTTCTTGCGAATTATACTACACTATTTGCACAAAAAATGCAACCACATTTTGTGAATATCGCAGAAGTTCAGAAGAGAATTTCTCAGCATGGGTGGGAGGTACCGTATATTTTGACAAAAAAGTGCCGCCGCGGCCAGGGGGGTGTGCCGCGGCGGCAAAGACAGGGAGCGTTATTGGGCGGAGATGTCCTCCGCTTCCTTTTCCAGCAGGGCCTTTTTGGCGGCCACGGCGGACTGGGCGCAGCCGTACTCCCAGTTCCACGGGTCTTTCCGGCAGACACCGTCGGCAAAAGGAACGAAGATGGACAGCAGGCCCACGGCGGCCAGGATCCAGCAGTACCACATACCGCCCACGATGGCGGCGGGGCTGGTGTGCAGGGCGTCGGAGGTCACGGTGGCGTTGGCCAGGGCGGCGGCGCTCAGCAGCTGCGCGCCGTAGGGGATGATGCCCTGGAACACGCAGGAGAAGATGTCCAGCAGGGAGGCGGTGCGGCGGGGATCCACCTTGTATTCATGGGACACGTCACGGGCCATGTCGCCGGCCACGATGATGGCCACGGTGTTGTTGGCGGTGGCGCAGTCGCACAGGGAGACCATGGCGGCGATGCCGACCTGAGCGGACTTGTTGCCTTTCATGACTTTCCGCAGCTTCTGGATGATCCAGGCGATGCCGCCGTTTTTGGCGATGAGTTCCGACATACCGCCGCACAGCAGCGTCAGGAAGAATACCTCGTTCATGCCGGTGAAGCCGTCCCACACGCTCTGGGCGAAGGCGGCAATGGTCAGATCACCGCAGCAGATGCCCACCAGACCGGCGGAGAAGATACCCACGGTCAGGGCCAGGAACACGTTGAGCCCGCACAGGGCCAGGACCAGCACCAGCACGTAGGGCAGGACCTTGATGAGATCGAAGGGCAGGGCCTCCAGGGGCATGACCGTCTCCGGACGGCCGAAGATCAGCAGGAGGACCAGGGTGATCAGCGCCGCCGGCAGGGCGATGAGGAAGTTGACGCGGAACTTGTCGCGCATTTCGCAGCGCTGGCTGCGGGTGGCAGCGATGGTGGTGTCGGAGATCATGGAGAGGTTGTCGCCGAACATGGCGCCGCCCACCACGGCACCGATGACCACGGTGAGGGACAGGCCGCCTTTTTCCGCAATACCCACGGCGATGGGGATCACGGCGGTGACGGTACCCATGGAGGAGCCGGTGGCGGTGCCCATAAAGGCGGAGATGACGAACAGACCGGCGGCCAGGAATTCCACCGGTACAAGGGACAGACCCAGATTTACCGTGGATTCGCGGCCGCCCATGACCGCCGCCACGTTGGCGAAGGCACCGGCCAGAATGTAGATCATCAGCATGGTGAGGATGTCCACGTTGGCGGCACCCTTGGCAAAGGTGTCGAACTTCTCGTTAATGGTGCCCTTGAACATGATAAAGGCCGCCAGCACCGCCAGGAACATGGCGGTGACGGAGGGGAACTGGTAAAAGGCCATCTCCATACCCTTTACCTGGTAGTAAATACCGGCGCCCATGTAGATGACGATGAACATCGCGAAGGGGAGCAGCGCCAGCCCACTGGGCCGCTTTTCATTGAGGTTTTTCATAGCTGGTATCCTTTCTTTCTATCCAAACAGCGCCTGCGGCGCAGAAAATGTCCGCGCTGCGAGGACAGCGCGGGCATCCACAAATCGTATGGTATCGTAAAAGGAAACTTTTGTCAACGAGTATTTTAAAAAATTACGCCATCTGGCTATCTGAGAAATCGATAGCAGACCTACCTTCGGCGGATATCGTATATATCCGTCCGGCGGGCGGAGAGGATGGGCAGCTGCTGCCGGACAGCATCCACCCGGGAGAGATCCAGGTCGACGACGGCGGTTTCCTCGCCGCTGCCGCATTCATGCAGCACCGTGCCCCAGGGGTCGCAGACCAGGGAGTGTCCCCAGGCCACATAAGAGGCGGCCTCGTCCCGGGCAGGGGCGGCACCCACGGTGAAGCACTGGTTATCTACCGCACGCTGACGCAGGAGCAGTTCCCAGTGGGCGGGGCCGGTGGTCATGTTGAAGGCCGCCGGGGCCAGCAGGACCCGGGCACCCTCCAGAGCCATGAGGCGGCACAGCTCCTCGAACCGGAGGTCGAAGCAGATGCACAGGCCTATTCTGCCATAGGGTGTGTCGAAGAGGGTGATGTCGTTCCCCGGCGACAGGGTGGCGGACTCGCGGAAGGACTGGCCGCCCTGCACGTCGATGTCGAACAGGTGCATTTTCCGGTGGCGGGCCACGCAGGTGCCTGTGGGGTCGAAAACGTAGGCGGTGTTATAGATCTTGTCACCGTCCAGCTCGGGGAGGGAGCCGCCTACCAGCCAGAGGTTTAGCTCCCGTGCGGTGCGGGAGAGCATCTGATATGCCGGACCGCCCTCAGGCTCGCCGTAGGCGCGGAAGCAGGCGTTGTCGTAGGGGCAGCAGAACATCTCCGGCAGGATGGCCATGTCGGCGCCGCGGACGGAGCGCAGCAGGTCTTCCGCGTGGCGGAGGTTGGCGGCTTTGTCGGCGGTGACGTGCATTTGAATTTGTGCCAGCTTCATGGGGGTCCCTCCTTAATACTCGCGCAGGACCAGCTCGGTGACGCCCTCACTGATACTGACAAGGCGTTTCACTTGACTGCGCTTGTTGTACACCGTCCACAGCATATCCCGGATGGCGGTGCCGCCCCGGTAGCCGTGGATGAGGCGCAGGCGGTAGACACCGCCGCCGCAGCGGCGCAGCGCCGCGTCGATGGCGATCTGCGCCTGGTACGTATTCATGCCGTGGAGATCCAGCTCCATCACGCCGCCCACCATATTGAGCACCTCCGAACTTTTGTTGCTTTTATGATACCGCAAAGGCGTTGAGTTTGCAAGGTGGACGTGGTATAATACGTCACAAATAGGATACATTTGTGAGGCATTATGAGAATTCTGGTACTTTCCGATTCCCACGGGAATGTGGACAATATGGCCCGCGCGGTGGAGCTGACAGCGCCGGACCGGGTGCTGCACCTGGGGGACTGCCAGCGGGACCTGACGGCCCTGCGGGGGCGGTTCCCGGCGCTGCCCATGGAGGGCGTGCCGGGCAACTGTGATTGGGGCAGCTGCGACCAGCCGGAACGGCTGCTGGAGATCGGCGGCGTGCGGATCTTTGCGCTGCACGGGCACACGCGGAACGTGAAGCGTTCGCCTATGGCCGCCATGTACGCGGCGAAGGAGTACGGTGCACAGGTGCTGCTGTTCGGACATACCCATGTGCCGCTGGTGGACAACGACGGCTCACTGCTGACGCTGAACCCCGGCGCGGCAGGGGATCCACTGCATTCTACCTGCGGCGTGCTGACCATCGAAAACGGCAGGGCTGATGTGTCCACCCTGCGGCTGTGAAGGGAGTGAAGGCCATGTTCTATATCGGGTGTCATCTGTCCGCCTCAGACGGCTTTTTGGCCATGGGCAGGACGGCCCTGTCCATCGGGGCCAACACGTTTCAATTTTTCACCCGCAATCCCCGGGGCAGCAAGGCCAAGGCCATCGATCCGGCGGATGTGGCGGCGTTTCTGGCGCTGGCGGCGGAAAACGAATTCGGCACGCTGGTGGCCCACGCGCCGTATACCATCAATCCCTGTTCCAAGGATGAGCACACCCGGGAGTTTGCCCGCATGACGCTTGCGGACGACCTGAAGCGGATGGAGCACCTGCCGGGGAACGTGTACAACTTCCATCCCGGCAGCCACACCGGGCAGGGTATGGAGACGGGTATCGGCCAGATCGCGGAGACGCTGAACGCCATCCTTACGCCGGGCCTCCGCACCACCGTCCTGCTGGAGACCATGTCCGGCAAGGGCAGTGAGGTGGGCAGCCGGTTCGAGGAGCTGCGGGAGATCATCGACCGGGTGGAGCTGTCGGACAAGCTGGGGGTGTGTCTGGACACCTGCCATGTGTCCGACGCGGGGTACGACATCGCGGACGACTTGGACGGGGTGCTGACGGAGTTCGACCGGATCATCGGTCTGGAGAGACTGAAGGCAGTGCACATCAACGACAGTCTGAACCCGCGGGGCGCCCACAAGGATCGCCATGCCCGCATCGGCGAGGGCTGCCTGGGTGCGGAGGCGCTGGGGCGCGTGGTGCGCCATCCGGCGCTGCAGGGGCTGCCCTTTGTGCTGGAGACGCCCAATGAGCTGCCGGGCTACGCCCGGGAGATCGCCCTGCTGAAGGCGCTGCGGGAGGGATGACTGTGCTGCGGCTGTCGGCGCTGGTGATCGTGCTGGTCACCGCCATCGGACTGTACAAAAAGGCGTGGCTGCCGGAGAAGCACTGTATCCGCGCCGGTTTTTTCGTGTACTACACACACCTGAGCAATCTGCTGATACTACTCTATGAGCTGGCGCTGGGCGCCAGCGGGCATGACCCCCACTGCGGCACGTTCCGGTGGCTTAGTTCCCCGGGCGTGGCGCTGAGTATGACGCTGTGCATCTATGTGACGCACCTGATCTACGCCTTTGTGCTGCTGCCGACCGCCCACCGGCGGGACGATGAGAGCTGGCTGAAGGGGCGCTTTTCCTTCGGGAATGTCTGCGTACACTTTATTACGCCGGGGCTGACGGTGCTGCAATGGCTGCTGTGGCAGGATAAGGCAGGGCTGACGGTGGGGCACGCCGTCTGGTGGCTGGTGCTGCCGCTGGCGTATTTTGCCTTTGCCATGCTGCGGGCCGGGACCGGCAAGCCTATCGGACGCACCGGCCAACTGTACCCCTATCCGTTTTTGGACTATCCCAGGCTGGGGGCGGGGCGGTTCTGGCTGTACGCCACAGCCATCCTGACGTTTTTCTTTGGGCTGGGGTGTCTGTTTGTGGGAATCGGGCATTTACTGGCATAGAGCTTCATGTATGAGCAACGGACCGCTTTTATTTTCCCGTGCGTTTGCATGAAAAAGACCGCCGGAGGCGGTCTTTTTTCATGCAAACAAATTCCAGGGCCAGGCATCCGGCGGGGGACAGGCAACGTCGATGGGCTTGCCGGTGACGGGGTGTGTCAGCGCCAGCCGCGTGGACCACAGGGCGGGGGAGCAGTCGGCCTTGCTGCCATAGCGGATATCCCCCATCAGGGGGAGGCCGCGGGAGGAGAACTGCACCCGGATCTGGTGGGTGCGGCCGGTGTGCAGCTGCACGCGCACCAGCGTCAGGCCGTCCGCTTCGCCCTGGACGGTGTAGCTGAGGGACGCCTGGCGGACGCCCTTCCGCATACGTTTGACCACGTAGCTTTTGTTGTGGGCGGCGTCGCGGAACAGCAGGTCGGTGAGCGTGGCTTCGTCCTGTGCCGGCGTGCCCCGGAGAACGGCCAGGTATTCCTTGGTGACGCGGTGCTCTGCCACGGCGGCGGTGAGCTTTCCGGTGACGTCCCGGCGGCGGGAGAACAGCATAACGCCGCCCACCAGCCGGTCCAGCCGGTGGACGGTGGCGATATAGTCGTTCTGCCCCAGGGCGCGGTAGTGCTCGCGCAGCAGGCCGGGCATACAGGCACCGGAGGGGCTGTCCTCCGACAGGACGCCCACGGGCTTGACGCAGAGGACCAGATACGGGTCCTCGTAGAGTATACGGATAGGCGCCATATCAGTGACGGCGGCCGCGGTAGGAGTGGTGGCGGTACTGCTTGCTGCCGGGCTTGCCGTAGCGGCGGTTGCGGCCGTAGAACCGGAACCACAGAACCAGGGCGGCGACCAGCACCACCAGCGCCAGAACGGCGATGCGGGCGGAGCGCTGGGAGAAGAATTCGCCGATGGCGTGGCGCAGGGACAGGAAGCGGCTGGCGGACACGTCGGCCACGGCCAGCAGGGGTACGGTGACGTAGGTCGTGTCGCCGTAGCTGACGGTGATCTCGCCCAGGCGGTCGCCGGCGGCGATGGGGGCCAGCGCCGTCTCGTTATCCAGCGTGACGGTGCGGGTCAGGGCACTGACGTCCAGATCCTTGGGCAGCATGGCGTCGGCGCTCTCCGCCGGGTGGACGGCCACGGTGGAGACCTGCTTGCTCAGGGCCACGGGGACCTCCTGGATCAGCTCATTCTCATCCAGCACCTGCTGGGGGGCAAAGTTGTCAAAGCCCCAGTCGAACAGACGGGCCGTCTCGGTAAAGCTTTCCACGATGTAGCCGGAGCCGTTCTCCTTTTCGACCTTCTCCGCGCCCAGCACCACGCTGATGAGCGTGCGGCTGCCGCGGACAGCGGAGGAGACAAGGCACTGGCCGGCGGCATCGGTGCTGCCGGTCTTAATGCCCTGGGCGCCGGAGTACAGGTACCCGGCCAGCCGCCAGTTGGAGATCAGGGCGTTGGTGCTGTGGAGCACGCGCTCCTCCTCGGTCTTGTTGGTGGGAGGTATCTCGTAGGACTTGGTGTTCACCATGGTCATAAAGTCCTCGTGCTTTATGGCCTCGCGGGTGATGAGATACAGATCGTAGGCGGAGGAGTAGTGGCCGGACTGGGTCAGGCCGGTGGTGTTGGCAAAGTGGGTGTTTTTGCACCCCAGCTCCTGGGCGCGCTGGTTCATGCGCGCCACAAAGGCGTCCACGCTGCCGCACAGCGTCTCGCCCAGGATGTTGCACGTCTCGTTGGCGGAGATGACCAGCATACAGTACAGCAGCTGCTCCACCGTCAGCGTTTCACCTTCCACGATGTCGGCGGTGCTGCCGTCCTCCGGCAGGCCGCGCAGGGCGGTGGCAGTGGCGGTGACCTGCTGGTCCAGCCGCAGCTCACCCCGGTCGATGGCCTCGAAGATCAGCAGGGCGGACATGATCTTGGTGGTGCTGGCAATGGACAGCTCATCGTGGATATTTTTGTCATAGAGTATCGTGCCGGTCTCGGCCTCCACCAGCAGCGCGGCCTTGGCACGGATGGCCGGATCCTCCAGCGCGGCGGCGGGAACGGTCAGAACTCCGCATAAAATCAGGGCGGATAAAAAAACAGCAATAAAACGACGGATTTTCATGTGACTTTTTCTCCATGTATGCTATAATATAGGGGGACGGCCCCGTCCGGAGCATGGGGCCGGTATGTCCATGACCTATTATAAGCAAAAGAGGCGGGGTAGTCAACTGTGGGAAAGCGGATAAAATTGACAAAGACGGACGTGTTCCTGCTGGGACTGACGGTGCTGTTCGTCCTGGCGATGGCACTGACGTGGCTGCTGACGCCGCGGCAGGTGCGGGGCGGCTATGACATCAGCGCCGTGCCGCCGGAGGAGGCTTCGCCCGCACTGCTGAAGGTGAACATCAACACCGCCAGCGCGGAGGAGCTGGACGGCCTGCCGGGGATCGGCCCGGTGCTGGCCCAGCGGATCGTGGACGAACGGGAGGCCAACGGACCCTATACCGGCGCGGAGGACCTGACGCGGGTGGAGGGAATCGGACAGGCCATCGTGGAGAGCATACAAGATCACATCATAACGGAGGATACGCAGGAATGAAGATATTGATGGTAGACGACGAGAAGCTGCTGGTGAAGGGCATGAAGTTCAATCTGGAGAACGAGGGGTATGAGGTGATGACCGCCTATGACGGCGCGGCCGCCGTGGAGCTGGAGAAGAAGGAGAACTTCGACCTGATCGTCATGGACGTGATGATGCCCGGCCTGTCCGGCAGCGACGCCTGCATGAAGATACGGGAGTTTTCCGATGTGCCCGTCATCATGCTGACCGCCCGCAGCGAGGACAGCGACAAGCTGATGGGCTTTGCCTGCGGCGCGGACGACTATGTGACGAAGCCCTTTAACATTCTGGAGCTGAAGGCACGCATCCGGGCACTGCTGCGGCGGTCCATGAACGGGAACCAGGCGGCCCAGAGCCGCCAGCGCACGCCGCTGCTGACCGTGGGCGACCTGAGCCTGGACACGGAGCAGCGGGTGGCCCTGCGGGACGGAAAGACCATCGACCTGACCGCAAAGGAGTATGACCTGATCGAGCTGCTGATGAAAAACCCCCGGCGGGTGTACAGCCGGGAGAGCCTGATGGACCTGGTGTGGGGGTATTCCTACGC
>ERZ1106939.1857-NODE-1857-length-14692-cov-16.055612_pt1 | contig 14692 bp, 13 predicted proteins | sample MGYA00403669_ERZ1106939 | MGnify/ENA primary metagenome ERZ1106939 (study PRJEB35170, sample SAMEA104062447) | human gut metagenome | biome: human gut; feature: human-associated habitat; material: faeces | place: Denmark | collected 2012-09-28 ...
TGCCGACGGTCGAACGCGGATTTTTGCTGGTGGTCTTCTGGTCGATGGAGATGGCCGGACTCATGCCGTCGATGGAGTCGACGTCGGGCTTATCCATCTGCCCGAGAAACTGCCGTGCATAGGAGGACAAACTCTCCATATAGCGCCGCTGTCCCTCGGCAAAGATGGTGTCGAACGCAAGGCTCGACTTGCCGGAGCCGGACAGGCCGGTCATGACGACCAGTGCATCGCGCGGAATTTCTACATCAATGTTCTTGAGATTGTTCTCCCGCGCGCCTTTGATTACAATATGATCCCGCATGGGTGCCTCCGAAATTGCTTAGGATTCAATAGTCAGCTCCGCCGTGCCCGCACGCACGAGCGCGATGAGTGCCTGCGGCGCGACCTCAACCTGATAGCCGATCTTGCCGGCGCTGACAAGGATGGTCTCCTGCGCGAGCGCCTGAGAAGCAAAAACCGTGCGCAGCTGCTTTTTCATGCCGACCGGCGAGCAGCCGCCACGCACATAGCCCGTCAGGGGCGTGAGCTCGGACACGTGCAGCATGGCGATGGACTTCTCCCCCACGGCCCTGGCCGCCTTCTTGAGGTCGAGCTCGCACGCGACCGGGATGACGAACACATACGGCGTCTTGCTCGCGCCGCGGGCGACCAGCGTCTTGAACACCTTCGCCGGGTCCATGCCCGTCATCTGCGCCACGGTCACACCGTCCACCGCATCGTCGCCGTGCGGATAGGTGTGCGGCGTGTAGGGCACCTTCTTCTGGTCAAGCAGGCGCATGACATTTGTTTTTTCAATGGATGATTTCGCCATGAGACATTCCTCCACAGATAATAACACTTTATTATATCCGATTTCTCGCGTGGTTTCAAGGGATTTGGGCGCAAAAGCGTTGCCAACCGGCGTGGTTATGCTATAATGCACTCAGAATGAAACCGGAGGGATGACCGATGCCGGATAACACGATCCGCGGCCGCTTTGCGCCCAGCCCGAGCGGGCGGCTGCATCTGGGCAATATGCTGACATTTCTGCTTGCATGGCTGGACGTGCGCGCACGCGGCGGGACGATGGTGTTCCGCCTTGAGGATCTCGACCCGGAGCGCAGCTGGGAGCACTATGCTGACCTGATGGCCGACGACCTGCTCTGGCTTGGGCTCGACTGGGACGAGGGCTGGCGCCCCGGCTCGCAGGACAGCCGTCAGGGCACGCGCACGGAGCGCTACACCGCCGCGCTGGATGCGCTCACCGCGCGCGGCATGGTGTATGACTGCTATTGCAGCCGCGCAGAGCGTCTGGCCGCGAGCGCGCCGCACCCCGGTGAGCCGCGTGAGGCCGGCTGCCCCTGTCGGACGCTGTCAGAGCAGGAGGTGCAAAAGCGCCTGCGCATGGGTCGCCGCGCCGCGAAAAAGCTTGCGGTAACGGACGCGGACATTGCCTTCGTTGACGCGCACTACGGTCCGCAGACAGCCGAACTGCGGCACGGGCGCGACGATTTTCTCATCCGGCGCTCAGACGGGGTGTTTGCCTACCAGCTTGCCGTGAGCGTGGACGATCTGGAGATGGGCATCACGCGCGTCGTGCGCGCGCGCGATCTGCTTGACTCCACGCCGCGGCAGATCTGGCTGATAGAAACGCTCGGCGGCAAGGCCCCGGAATACGCGCACGCGCCGCTGCTCGTCGCGCCGGACGGACGCAAGCTCTCCAAGCGCGAGGGTGACCTGAACATGGAAGCCCTGCGGCAGAAATACACACCCGAACAGTTGACCGGCAAGCTCGCCAAGCTCGCGGGTCTGCGGCCAACGGACGCGCCGGTGATGGCAATCGAGCTGGCGGCGGACTTTTCCTGGGACAAGGTCCCGCGCGCGGACATTCCGATCCCGGAGGATTTTTGACAGAGACGCACGGTGGGCGCATCCAGACGGATGCGCCCATTTTACATGCCATTATTTTTCCGTCAGCCGCTGCACCATGGTGTCGTGCGCGGCGCACTCGGCCGCGTCGTCGAGCGGCTGCAGCTCCAGCTCCGGATAGCGGCCACGCAGCGCCGTTGTGAGCAGATGGTCGCAAAATGCCGGATTTTTCGGCAGCACCGGGCCGTGGCTGTATGTGCCGAAGACGTTTTGATAGCGCACGCCCTCAAAGCCGTCCTCCCCGTTGTTGCCGCCGCCAACGAGCATCTTACCAAGCGGCGACACGCCGCTGCCGAGGTAGGTCTTGCCGCTGTGGTTTTCAAAGCCGACGACCGTACTGCCGCCGGACTCCGGCAGGCACTCGAAGAGCGTGTTGCCGATCATGCGTTCCTTCGCTCCGACGGTATAATAGTCGATCGCGCCGATGAAGTCGCACTGCTTGCCGTCCCACGTGCGGTAGTAGCTGCCGAGCATCTGGTAGCCGCCGCAGATGGTCAGAAACGTTTTGCCGTCGGCAATGGCAGCCTTGATCTCGCCGCCCTTTCCGGCTTTCAGGTCGGACAGGAGCACCTCCTGCTCAAAGTCCTGACCGCCGCCGATGAAAAACAGGTCAAACTGTGTAAAATCCGCCTGCTGACCGACCGTGACCTCCGTCACCTCGGCGTCGATGCCGCGCCACTCCAAACGGCGGCGCATGCAGAGAATATTGCCCCGGTCACCGTAGAGGTTCAGAAGATCCGGGTAAAGATGGCAGATACGCAGGGTCTTTTCGCTCATTCCCAGAACTCCTTTCCGCCGAGCTGCTTTTGCAGCCGGCCGCGCAGGTCCAGCATGGCCGTATAGGTCGGCATGATGAACACCGGGTATTCCGATGCGCACATCGCGTCGATCAACGGGTCATAATCGTAAAACACCTCGATGCGCGCCTCGTCCACGCCCGCATATTTCAGGCGCAGGCGCATATCGTCCGCGCGCACACCGGACACATACACATGCCGCAGGTGCTCGCCCATGGCGGCAAGCCGCTCAAAGTCGGCATCCCAGATCCACGAGATGTCCGTGCCGTCGGCGTCGCGGTCGTTGAGGCAGACGACAAACGTCGCATCCTCGTTCAGCCCGGCGAGATAGCGCATGGTCTGGTTGCAGCCGGCCGGATTTTTCACGAGCATCATGCGGCCGGGCGTGCCGCGCAGGTCGAATTTCTCCATGCGGCCAAAGCCGCAGCCGAACGCACCGAGCGCGTGCACGATCGCCTCCGGTGTGAAGCCGAACGCAGACAGCGCAGCCGCCGAGCCAACGGCGTTATAGATGTTGTACGCCGCCGGAAGGTTGATGTGTACGGCATACTCCCGCCCGCCGATGGACATGGTGACATCGCTCGTGTCCACGCCGAGGTTCTGCACCGCCGTGACGGCGACCTGCGGGGCTTCGCGGTGATAGCCGCACTTCGGGCAGCGAAATGCGCCCAGATGCCCGTAAGTACGGTAGTCGTAGACATACTCGGTCTTGCAGTGGATGCAGTGCGGCGCGTCGGAGATCTCCGTCAGGTCGTCGCCGCCGAGCGGAACGTTCACGCCGAAGCGCACGACCGGGTTCGGCACATGCTCCGGGATGGACGCGATGAGTGAGCAGTCGGCATTGATGCACAAAACGCTCTCCGGCGTGTGGCGGATGCCCTCGATGATGTTATTGAGCGTGTGCGTGATCTCGCCGTAGCGGTCGAGCTGGTCGCGAAAAACATTCGTCGCCACGATGACCTCCGGCTTGAGGTACTTGAGCACGGTCTTGGATGCAGCCTCGTCGCACTCAATGACGGCAAACTGGCACTTTGGCCTGCCTGTCAGGGTGCTGTGCATGGCAAACTCCGCCGTGATGCCGGAGATGAGGTTCGCGCCCGAGCGGTTGGCAAAGTAGTTGAGGCCCGCATCGGCAAATGCCTGCTCGATCATGCGGGAGCTGGTCGTCTTGCCGTTCGTGCCGGTGACGAGGATGACGCGCACCCCCCGCGAGAGCACGCCGAGCACCTGCGGGTACACCTTGAGCGCCACGCGGCCGGGAAACGCCGTGCCGCCGCGGCGCAGCAGCCGCAGCAGGCCGCGCGCAAGCTTACACAGCAATACTGCAAAAAAAGTTCGGATTTTCATTCGTTAGGGTCACTCCGTGAATATCGGCATCTGTCAGCAGATGCTCATTTTTACTGTTTTTCCGGCCAGAGTCAGCATATCGCGCAGCTCCTGCACCAATTGCAGCTTGCGCTCAAAGCTGAACTCCGTATCCTGCTGGGCGAGGTTGCTCGCGTTGCCGAAGAGGACATTGACCTCCGTCGCCTCCTCGAGCAGCACGAGCGCGAGCCTGGACGCGCCGTCCTTCATGCGGGCGAGCTCGAGCGTGTACATGCCATCTGCAAGGTAGTCCTTGATGCGTTCCATCGTCACATTGACTGTAACGACGCCCTCGGTCGTCAGATCCACACCGTGGATCTCGCTCATCGGCGGCACCTCCTCCGTGCCGCTGCCGGGCAGCGTGTGCACCTTTACGCCCAGATATGACGCGACAGCGTTGGCCGTGGTGCCGCCGCAGACGACATGCTTGCCATCCTTGCCGAAAAACAGGCGCATGGTGCTCAGATCATCATCCTTGCGCTCTGGCGGGCCGATCATGACGTTGACCGGGCAACGCTCACGCAGGCGCGCGACGACGACGGTCGTGTCATCGTGCATGGCGTCCATGTCCAGCGTCTTGACGGTCGAGAGGATACTGGCCGCCATGCGCTGTGAGGAGACGGTGGGTGAATAATTGCGCAGGATAAAATCCTCAATGTCCTGCCGCGCCCAACCGGCGTCCATCGTCACGCCGCGTCCGGCCTCCGACACGCCGTCGCTGAAGAGCACAAGCATATCGCCAACGTCAAAATGCAGGTAGCTCTCGTGCAGTTCCTTTTCCTGAATGAAGTTGACGGAGTAGTTGTATTTCCCGATCGCGCCGCCGTGCACGAACACGGCGTTCGGGTTGTCATACTGGATCAGGCGCGCGCGGGTGCCGGCCGTCTGCAGGATCGTAAAGGTCGCATAGGCAAGCTTGCGCTCTCTGCACATGGGCAGCGTTTCCGCCACGGTCGTAACGCACTCGTCGATCGGCACGTTGCCCTTGAGCATGGTCGTGAGCATGGTCGTTGTCAGCGTAGAGAGGATGTTGGCCTTGACGCCGCTGCCGAGGCCGTCGGAGAGGATGACCGTCGCGTCGGTGTCGTCCCATTCGAGCGCACACTGATCGCCGCAGAGCGTCTCCCCGTTTTTGTTGCGGCTGATGACGCTGATGTCCCAGACCGTGTTCCTGCAGCGGTTCGTTCGTTTACGCATCATCATCGCCGTCCTCATCAAGCATGATGGCTTCCTTCAGATCGTGCACAGCCACCTTGGTCTCCGCCGCCGTTTCACCGAGCAGACTTGCGATCTCGTGCACGATGCGCAGCTGGTTTGCAATGATATCGTCCGCCAGATCGGCCGCATGGATCTTCGTCTTCTGGATCTTGTTGCGGCGCTGCCGCGCCTTGGTCACATCGCGCATGATGCAGGTAAAGAGCGTCCGCTCCGGGTCGCAGATGAAGATGCGCTCGAGATAGACGTTGTAGTCAGCGAGAAAGACCTCGTCCGTGACCTGCGTCTCGTCCTGACTGATCATCTTCACGAAGTCGTACTCATCCATGATGCGCGAGACCGGATAACCGATGATGTCCGCCGGATCCTTGATGCCGAAAATCTTGCAAGCCGCTTTGTTGATCTGCTTGACCTTCAGCTTTTTGCCGACAGTGACAATGCCCTCCGGGGAGACGTTGATGATCTTCTCGGAGTAGGTCTCGGCGCGCTCCTTCATATAGGGCATGCACATGCTGATCTCAGCGCGGCCCTCATAGACGGCGATGGCCTTGTCGCGGCAGGTGCGGTAGCCGCACAGACCGCAGTTGAGCTCATCCGCCGGGCTGAATTTGCCCATTTTGCGCAGGATCCCATTAATAACAGAGTCTGGCGGTAAGTCGACCGGGTGCTTCTTGTCTATGAGCGCGCGGTGCATATCCACCGGCTCCTGAATGTCGAAGTTTCTTTCGCCACCGGCGCTCTTGATCACGCGGCGGCGCGATTCGAGCAGGTTTGTGTGCTTCTGCCGAAAAGCGAGACCGCCGACGCAGTTTCCGTGGCAGGCGGCGATTTCAATGAAACAGTTGCGCAGTTCACCGTTGACGACGCTCTTGAGCGTCTGGATGCTGTCGTCCAGACCGTCGAGGAACAGATAATCGCGCCCGGAATCGAGCGCCATGGAGTGCAGGACGCCGTTTGTGATCGTATAACCGCGCGAAAGCATCGGCTCATCCGCCGGGACGTTCGGGTCGACGGCAACGCCGGCCTCGTGCATCCAGTCCTCGAGTTCCGTGAACGTGATGTCGTAGTCGGCGCCGACGCTCTCAAAGCGCGTCGTCTCCTCCTTCTTGGAGATGCAGGGACTGATGTAGACAATGGTCGCACCCGGATAGCGCTCACGCAGCAGCACGGCATGCGCCTGCATCGGCGAGAGCACCGGAGCGAGATACGGCAGCGCCTCCGGCAGATGCTTTTCCACATAGAGCACGATCGTCGAACAGCCCGAGGTGATGATCGGCGCATCACCCGGCTGGGCGGCGAGCTTTTCCAGTTCCTTCTTGACCAGATAGGCGCCCTCTGCAGTTTCGTGTGCCGCCGTGAAGCCGAGCGCCTTGAGCGGTTTTTCGATGCCCTGAAAACCGGGGGTATCAAAATAGGCGATGTACGACGAGTCGACGCTTACGACGACCTGTTTTCCGGAGGCGATCAGCTCCCGGATCTGGCCGACGTCGCTGATGTCCTCCTTCGCGTGCTGCGGGCAGACAGACACGCAGTTGCCGCAGAGAATGCAGTCGCTGGAAATGATCTGTGCGTGACCCTGATAGACGCGGATGGACTTGACCGGGCAGAACCGGACGCATTTGTAGCAGTTTTTGCAGTTGGCCTGTTTGAAACGCAGAACATCCATGGGGCTCCCGCCTTTCTGTGAAATTTCACGAGTAGTGTTTTGCGATCTCTCTCGATTTCTATTTTTTTAATGTACCACAAAACTCCTCCCCGCACAACCCCCGCGCGAAAACGCGGCGATTCCAGCGCGCAAAAAGCCGCTGGCAGACGCTGCATCAGCATCCGTCGGCGGCGGGTACGGCTTATTCTTCGACCTTTCCGGTCAGCGCCTCGGTGAGCGTGCGCCAGCCGAGCATGGCGCATTTGACGCGCGCGGGCATGTGCGCGATGTCCTTGAGGGCTGAGGCCTCTTCGAGGCTCTCGATCTCCTCCTCGGTCGCCTCACCGTGGATCATGTGCAGGAAGGTGCGGGCCATTTCCAGCGCCTTTTCCTTCTTCTGTCCCACGATCATGCCGAGCATGATGTCCGCAGACGCCTGCGAGATGGCACATCCGTCGCCGACAAAACCGCCGTCGGTAATGACATCGCCGTCGGTCTTGAGCTTGAGGACGATGTTGTCGCCGCAGCTCGGGTTCACGCCCGCAAGCTCGATATCCGCGTCCGGAATGTTGTGCTTGAACTCCGGATGGATGTTGTGCTCGGTCAGGATCTCATTATAGAAGCTTCTATTTTCCATATCCCATACGCTCCCTCAGGGTCGAGAGGCTCCCAAGGAACCGGTCGACATCCTCATCGGTGTTATAAAAGGCAAAGCTGGCGCGCGCCGTCGCATTCAGGCCGAGGTGCGCGAGCAGCGGCTGCGCGCAGTGGTGTCCGGCACGGATGTTCACGCCGTCGGACGCCATGATCTCGCTGATGTCGTGTGGGTGCACGCCATCGACCGTGAAGGTGATGATACCGTTGTGATCCTCCGGCTTATCGGTGCCGAGCACGTGCACATGCGGTACAGCCAGGACACGCGCGAGGGCATTGGCCGTCAGGTCATGCTCACGCTGCCGGACGGTATCAAAGCCGACGCTCTGCACATACCGGATGGCAGCGGCCAGACCGGCCGCACCGGCGGCATTGACTGTGCCGGCTTCAAACTTGTGCGGCAGCTCGGCATAGACGGCGCCCGTGCGCGTGACGGATTCGATCATCTCGCCGCCGGAGAGAAACGGCGGCATCTCCTCGAGCAGCTCCTCCCTGCCGTACAGCCCGCCGATCCCCATGGGACCAAAGATCTTGTGGCCGGAGAAGGCAAAGAAATCCGCACCAAGCTCCTGCACGTTCACCGGCATGTGCGGTGTGCTCTGCGCGCCGTCCACGACCATGACCGCGCCCTTTTTGTGCGCCATGGCAGCGACTTCCTGCACGGGGTACTTCCGGCCGAGAACGTTCGACACCTGCGTCATCGCGACGATCTTCGTGCGCTCGGTGATGAGCGACTCGATCTGCTGCAGGTCAACACTGCCGTCGGGCGCGCACTCGATGAACTTCAGCTCCGCACCGGTCTGACGGCAGACCATCTGCCACGGCAGCAGGTCGCTGTGGTGCTCCATGATGGACACAAGCACCTCGTCACCCGCCTTGACGTGCGTCAGGCCGTAGCTGTAGGCGACGAGGTTCAGGCTCTCGGTCGTGTTGCGGGTAAAGACGATCTCACGCGCCGAGCGTGCCCCGATGAAATCGCGCACGGTCTCGCGCGCCTGCTCATAGATATCGGTCGCCTCCACACTCAGCGGATACAGCCCGCGCAGAGGGTTCGCATTGTGGCAGCGGTAGAAATCCGCCACCGCGTCCAGCACGCACTGCGGGCGCTGCGCCGTAGCCGCGTTATCAATATAGGCGACGTCCGTATGCTGAAAGATCGGAAAATCCTGCTTATAATCATGCGTCATCGTTGAGTTCCTCCTCCAGCGTCTGAAGAATCTGTGCGCGCAGCGCTTCATCATCCACCGTGCGCGCAAAGCGCTCGATCGATGCGCGGGCCAGGATGTTTTCGGCCTGAGCGCGGGAGATGCCGCGGCTTTCAAAGTAAAACAGCGTCTCGTCATCGAGCTCACCGATGGTCGCGCCGTGGTTGCCGACGACGTTTTCCTCGGCGCAGAGAATGAGCGGCACCGTCTTGTTGACAACATCGTCGCCGAGCATGAGCACGGTCTCCTTCTCGTTGCCGACGGAGTTCGACGAGCCGGTCTTGAAATCGATCGTGCCGCGGAAAACCTTCTTCGCCGCATCCTTGAGCGCGCCGGACGTGTCGATCTCGCAGGCCGTGTTCTTGCCATAGTGGTTGACGACGACATTGACGTCAACCGTCTGGCTGCCGCAGCCGAGGTAGCCGATCTGCGCCGAATAGCGGCTGCCGTCGCCGACAAGCTCCGTGCCGTTATCGGAGTAGAGGTTGCCCTGCCCCATCAGGATCTGTGTCATATCCACGCCGGCGCCGGGCGCACAGTCGGCGTCCGTTTTGGCGTAGAGCAGCGCACCGCCGTGCGCACCGAGCACCTGCACAAGGCGAAGAGACGCGGCATCGTGGAGCTTGAACGCCGTTTCTACGGCGAAGCTGCCCTGCGTATCGAGCACCATATACACCGTTGCCTGCACACCGGCGGCCACATCGACCGCGATGTACTTGCGGCTGCAGCCCTCAGCACCGGTCAGGTCAATATGCAGCGGCTGCGTCCGGTTTTCTGCTGTAATTTGATAGGTGTCCGTCCCGAGATCAGCCGTTTCGGCCGCATTCCACGGGATGGTCGCCTCGTTGACATTGAGATGGTTCCACGTTCTGGTCGGCAGTTTGTTGACGACCAGCTGTTGGCTCGTATTCACGATATTCCCTCCTTTCGGAATGCGCGGTCAGCCGATGCTGCCCTTCATCTCCAGACGAATGAGATTGTTCATTTCCACAGCGTACTCCAGCGGCAGCTCCTTGGAGACGTTGTCCGCAAAGCCGCTGACGATCAGCGCGCGGGCGTCCTCCTCGCTCATGCCGCGGCTCATGAGATAAAACACCGCTTCATTGCTGATGCTGCCGATCTTGGCCTCATGACCTACTGCAGCGTCCTTCGTGCGGATGTCCATAGCCGGGACGGTATCGGAGCGGGACTCGGAATCGAGCATCAGCGACTGGCAGGACACGGAGGATTTTGCGTGCTTGGCACCCTTTTGCACCACGACGCTGCTGCGGAATGTGCTGATGCCGCCGCTCTTGCTGATCGAGCGCGTGTTCATATACGAGCTCGTGTTCCTGCCGATGTGCACGACCTTCGCGCCGGTGTCGAGGTTCTGCCCCGCACCGGCAAACGTGACGCCGGTGAACTCCATCTTGGAGTTATCACCTTTGAGCACGCTCATCGGATACAGGCAGCCGACATGAGACCCGAACGAGCCGGAAACCCACTCGATCACGCCGCCCTCTTCCACGAGCGCGCGTTTTGTATTGAGGTTATACATGTTCTTCGACCAGTTCTCGATGGTCGAGTAGCGCAGCCTGGCGTTTTTCTTCACGTACAGCTCCACGCAGCCGGCGTGGAGGTTCGCGACGTTATATTTCGGCGCCGAGCAGCCCTCGATAAAGTGCAGGCTTGCACCCTCGTCGACGATGATGAGCGTGTGCTCAAACTGGCCCGCGCCCTTGGCGTTCAGGCGGAAATACGACTGCAGCGGGATGGACACCTGCACGCCCTTCGGAACGTACACGAACGAGCCGCCGGACCAGACCGCACCGTGCAGGGCAGCAAACTTATGATCGCGCGGTGTGACGAGCTTCATAAAGTACTTGTGCACCATGTCGGCGTATTCGCCCTTGAGTGCGCTCTCCATATCGGTATAGACAACACCCTGCGCAGCCACCTCGTCCTTGACATTGTGGTACACGAGCTCGGAATCGTACTGTGCACCGACGCCGGCAAGCGATTTGCGCTCCGCCTGCGGGATACCGAGACGCTCAAAGGTGTCTTTAATATCCTGCGGGACGTCCTTCCAGTCGTTTTTCATGTCGGACTTGGGGCGAACATAGGTCGCAATGTGGTCCATATCCAGTCCCTCGATGGACGGCCCCCAGTCCGGAACCGGCATCTCGTTATAGATCTGCAGCGACTGCAGCCGGAACTGCTGCATCCAGACCGGATCGTCCTTTTCCTTGGAGAGCTTGTCGATGATCTCCGGCGTCAGGCCCTCCTGCATACGATAGGCATCGTCCTCTTTGTCGCGGATGTCATAGACGCTGCGGTCAATGTCCGCGACCTGACTTTTTTCCTTCATTCGGATCGCCTCGCTTTCAGTCTGCCCGGATGCCGCCAAAGCCGTTTTCATTGATGGTATCTACAAGCGATGCATCGCCGTTTTTCACAATGACGCCCTGCTCCATGATGTGCGCGGCGTCCACCGTCAGTGCCTCGAGAATGCGGGTGCTGTGCGTGATGATGAGCAGCGAGCCGTGCACGCGCTCACGATAGAGCTGCACGCCCTTGGAGACCGTGCGCACCGCGTCGACGTCCAGACCGGAGTCCGTCTCGTCGAGGATGGCAAGCTTCGGCTCGAGCATGAGCATCTGCAGGATCTCCGCTTTCTTTTTCTCACCGCCGGAAAAGCCCACATTCAGGTCGCGCTCGGCATAGGAAGCGTCCATCGCCAGCAGCTGCATCGTCTCAGCAAGCTTCTTCTTGAAGTCCCAGAGGCGGATGCGCTTGCCGGTCTTCTGCTCGAGCGCACTGCGGATAAACGCGCTGAGCGTCACACCGGGCACCTCGAGCGGATTCTGAAACGACAGAAAAATGCCCTTCTTCGCGCGCTCGTTGACCGGCAGCCGTGTGATGTCCTCGCCGTCAAAGACGATCTTTCCGGCCGTGACCGTGTACTCCGGATTGCCGGTGATCGCATAGCCGAGCGTGGACTTGCCGGTGCCGTTCGGCCCCATGAGCACATGCGTCTCATCCTTGCCGACGGTCAGGTCCACGCCGTGCAGGATCTCTTTCTCGCCCGCACTCACGTGCAGGCCGCTGACTTCAAGCAGGTTGCTGTTCATATATGTATCCTCCGTTCCCAATGGCAAACCGTGCCTGACGGCACGGCTGCATACGATATACATGAATTCAGAGAGGCTCAGGACGGTCTGACGCAAATCCTACCTCATTGAGGTGAATTATATGCCTATATTCCTATGTTGTCAATAGGAATATAGGATCAAGGCAGCAAAAAAGCACGCACGACGCAATAGCCGTGCGTGCTTTTGACACAGATGCTCAGAATTGGAACAGGTTCAGGCCGATCTCCTCACTGTGAAAACGATCCACTCTTCCGTCGATAACCGTGATGACCATCTCACAGGTGGCGCTGATAACGGCGCGGTTGAGATGTCCGCCGAACACTTCGCCCTTCTCGTTGCCGGCACTCATATGCAGGTGCGTGTAAAACGCGCCGTCCATCGTGTTGATCGTGCCGGTCAGCGAGACGATCTCAAAATCGCCCGCGAAGGAGTTCGCGTGGTACTGCTTTCCGGCCGTGTGGAACACACCGACCGTAAACTCCCCGACTGCGCCGAGCGCCTGCACGCTCGCAAGCTTGATCTGCTCGGCCTGTGCAATGGCCGCGACCTGCTCGAGCACTTCTTCCCCGCGGTCGATGCGGGCGACGATGGTGTTGTCAAATCTTCTGTACTCCATGGCTCTGCCTCCTGACAAATGAAATGCACTGCGGTCATTATACCGCACGCGTTCTTTGCTTGCAAGACCCGCGTTATTCCAGCTCGAACGCACCGGTATAGAGCTGATAGTAGACGCCCTTTTCCGCGATGAGCTTGGCGTGATTGCCGCGCTCGATGATGCGGCCATGGTCGAGCACCATGATCACGTCGGCGTTTTTGACCGTTGAGAGCCGGTGCGCGATGACGAACACCGTGCGCCCCTCCATAAGCTTATCCATGCCGCTCTGCACGAGTGCCTCCGTGCGGGTATCAATGGAGCTTGTCGCCTCATCGAGGATCATGACCGGCGGATCGGACACGGCCGCGCGCGCGATGCTCAGCAGCTGCCGCTGCCCCTGACTCAGGCCGCTGCCGTCGCCCTTGAGCACGGTGTTGTAGCCGTCGGGCAGCATACGGATGAAGTGGTCGGCATTGGCGAGCTTCGCCGCGGCGATACATTCATCATCCGTCGCAGCCGGATTTCCGTAGCGGATATTTTCCATGACCGTACCGGTAAAGAGATTCACATCCTGCAGCACGATGCCGAGGCTGCGGCGAAGATCTGCCTTGCGGATCTTATTGATGTTGATGCCGTCGTAGCGGATCTTGCCGTCGGCAATGTCGTAAAAGCGGTTGATGAGGTTTGTGATCGTCGTCTTTCCGGCGCCGGTCGCACCGACGAAGGCCACCTTCTGGCCGGGCTCGGCATAGAGCGTGATGTCGTGCAGGACTTCCTTGTCCGGCGTATAGCCGAAGTCCACATGGTCGAACACGACGCGGCCGGCAAGCTTCGTGTATGTGACCGTGCCGTCGCCGTGCGGGTGCTTCCACGCCCAGAGGCCGGTGTGGTGGTCGGCCTCAACGAGCGCGCCGTTTTCCTCTCTGGCGTTGACAAGCGTCACATAGCCGTCGTCCGTCTCTGGCTCGGCATCCATGAACGCGAAGATACGCGATGCACCGGCCAGCGCCGTGACGATGGAGTTGAACTGGTTAGAGATCTGCGAGATCGGGTTTGTAAACCCGCGCGAGAGCGTGAGGAAGGATGCGATCATACCGAGCGTGAGCGTGTTCATGCCCGTCAGGCCGAGGTTCGGCGTGCCGGCAATCGCCATCGTGCCGCCGATGACGGCGATGATGACATACTGCAGGTAGCCGACGGCATTCATCATCGGCATCATGCTGTTGGCCATGCCGCTGGCGCGCGCGGCGTTTTCCGCCCAGACGCGGTTGCGGCGGCGCAGCTCCGCCTTGCTCTGCTCCTCGTGACAGAAGACCTTGACGACCTTCTGACCGTTGACCATCTCCTCAACATAGCCGTTGAGAGCGGCCAATGCCGTCTGCTGCGCCATGAAGTAGCCGCCGATGCGGCCGGTGAGCTTGCGCACAAACACGAGAATGAGCGCCATGACGGCGCACACGATCAGCGTCAGCCAGATGCTGATGTACAGCATGCAGAAAAACACTGCCGCCAGCGTGAACACGGACGATACGAGCTGCGCCATGGACTGCGCGATCATCTGGCGCAGCGTATCGGTATCGTTGGTGTACAGACTCATGATGGAACCGTTGGTATTCTGATCGAAATAACGGATCGGAAGTGTCTGCATGTGCTCAAACATATCATCACGCACGCGTTTTAATACGCCCTGGCCGATATAAACCATCATACGGGTATAGATAAATGTTGCGATGACGCCGACGAGAAAAATACAGCCGAGGACGGCAAGTGCACGGTAAAATTCGGTATAGTTTGGTGATTTTTGTCCGATCAGTGGAAGGATGAAATCATCAAGCATATATTTTAAGGACAATGATACCGCAATAGATGCGACGGCACTTAAGAAGATACATATAAACACGAGAATGAACCGTGCTTTATAAGTTTCTGTTACATATTTCAGCAGACGTTTTGCGGTAGCAATATTGTTTTTGGAAAGCTTTGGCTTTTTGTTATTCATGATCTTCACCTCCCTTGACCTGAGATTCATATACTTCACGGTAAATATCATTGGTCTTTAACAATTCTTCAGATGTACCAATACCAGAAATAGCACCGTTTTCCAGAACAATGATCTGGTCGGTGCGCGTAATTGTCGAGCGCCTGCGCCTGTGAGATCATCCGGCTGACGGCGACGG
>ERZ1106939.1862-NODE-1862-length-14645-cov-20.460110_pt1 | contig 14645 bp, 9 predicted proteins | sample MGYA00403669_ERZ1106939 | MGnify/ENA primary metagenome ERZ1106939 (study PRJEB35170, sample SAMEA104062447) | human gut metagenome | biome: human gut; feature: human-associated habitat; material: faeces | place: Denmark | collected 2012-09-28 ...
TGGCCCGGTAGCTCAGTTGGTTAGAGCGCTAGCCTGTCACGCTAGAGGTCGACGGTTCGAGACCGTTCCGGGTCGCCATTCGCTGCTATGGCTCAGGTGGCAGAGCACATCCTTGGTAAGGATGAGGTCACCAGTTCGAATCTGGTTAGCAGCTCCATAAAAAGCCTTGAAACTTGATTGTTTCAAGGCTTTTTACTTTTGCTATAAAAACGCATATATAAAAAATAAGCTCCGCGCCAAACGGCTTCGGAGCTTATTTGCTTTTGTCGGGCTCGTCCGGAATATGGTGCATTATTCCATCGACATCGCAGTTCAAAATATTGCACAGGTCATCAAGCGTCACGGTGCTTATCGGCTTGTTATGCTTGAGACGGTCTATGAGACTGCGGCTGATGTTGAAATCCCTTATCAGCTTGTATGTCGTCATCCCTCTGTCTTTCATGGTTTTGTAAAACGGCTCATAAGTAATCACAAAATCACCTCAACGCCATTTTAATTTATGCTCAATATGTTGACAATTGTCGATATATAGAGTATAAATATATACGACATCGAAAGCACATGAAACGCCGATCGACAGCGAATAATATTGAAATAAAGAATTTAAGACGGTTATTTATCCTCAAAACCCGTCAATTATACTAAGTATATTGTATTTTTCTGACAGAGTGCTAATATATAATTGAGAGAATTCTGCCGAAGAGACATAAAACGCAACCGAGGCATAAAACGGCACTGCCGAAAAAATAACGCATAAAAACAAAGCGGAGGTAAAAAACAATGAAAACAAAGCGGAAAAATATTTTCAAATCGCTTTTGGCTCTGACCCTTGCACTCATCATGGTGCTCGGAGTCGCGCCATTGAACGAGCTCGCCGGCGTTGATTTCGCAAGCCTTTTCGCGCCCAAAGCCGAGGCGGAGGGGAAAACTTACGGCATTTATACTTATGAGGTCAGCTCGGACAACAAGGTCACAATAACCGACTGCAAAGGATCGGCAAAGGGCGCAATAACAATACCGTCTGAAATCGACGGAAAGCCGGTAACAAGCATCGGACCCAGTGCTTTCTACAAATGCACCGGCCTCACAAGCATAACGATCCCCAACAGCGTAATAAGCATTGGAGACGGGGCTTTCTGGGATTGCAGCGGCCTCACAAGCATAACGATCCCCAACAGCGTAACACGCATCGGAAACAGGGCTTTCGAATATTGCACCGGCCTCACAAGCATAACAATCCCCAACAGCGTAACAAGCATCGGAGATGATGCTTTCGCCGGTTGCACCGGCCTCACAAGCATAACGATCCCCAACAGCGTAACAAGCATCGGAATCTTTGCTTTCTCCGATTGCACCGGCCTCACAAGCATAACGATTCCCAACAGCGTAACAAGCATCGGAAACTATGCTTTCGACGGTTGCACCGGCCTCACAAGCATTAATGTTGCAAGTGGAAATAATTATTATTCCGACAATAACGGTGTTCTGTTTAACAAGAAAAAGACCGAATTAATAAGATATCCCGAAGGAAAATCTCAGACTTCATATACAATCCCCAACAGCGTAACAAGCATCGGATACAGGGCTTTCTCCGAATGCACCGGCCTCACAAGCATAACAATCCCCAACAGCGTAACAAGCGTCGGAGACGGGGCTTTCGGCGAATGCACCGGCCTCACAAGCATAACAATCCCCAACAGCGTAACAAGCATCGGAAGAGGGGCTTTCGGACGTTGCACCGGCCTCACAAGCATAACGATCCCCGACAGCGTAACAAGCATCGGAGACGAGGCTTTCTGGGATTGCACCAGCCTCACAAGCATAACGATCCCCAACAGCGTAACAAGCATCGGCAATGATGCGTTTTTCAGTTGCAGCAGGCTCACAAGAATAACCATCCCCAACAGCGTAACAAGCATTGGAAACGGGGCTTTCTGGGGTTGCACCGGCCTCACAAGCATAACGATCCCCAACAGCGTAACAAGCATCGGAAACGGGGCTTTCGCGAATTGCACCAGCCTCAGAAGCATAACGATCTCCAACAGCGTAACAAGCATTGGAGGCTCTGCTTTCAACGGTTGCACCGGCCTCAAAGACGTTTACTACACCGGTACTCCCGAACAGTGGTCAAAAGTATCAATCGGTCCGAACAATGACTGTTTGGTAAACTGCATTGTATTCGGATCCGGCGGATCCATGTCCGACGAAGAAATGAATAAATATATCACCGAACATATTAATTTCCATGAATCAAAGTTTGATAGCTTTGAAAGCAATAACGGATTTTATGATTTAATATGGTCCGATGAAAAGGGAAGACGTTTGCTACCGTTTAAGATATGGGATATAGTCGGTGATGTAGGTGAAGTTGCGACTTTTAAATTTGACGACCTCACCATATCGGCAGATTACTATGAACTGTTTCTTGCCGACTTTATGATGCTCATAAACAATAAAGAAGTTTCAAAAGAAATCGATTACGGAGTTTTAAAGGTCGGCGATGACATTTATTCCGGAATTAAAAAGGCTCTGAAATCTACGGATGAATGGGAAAAAGAAATTAGCGGAATCGGATCTGTTGAAGTTGAAGTAAAAGGCTTTTTCACGGATCCTGATTATGAGATTTCGGACAAGACGAGAAATATTCTTGAGAAGGTTTTAAAAGAGGGCTTTGATAAACACGAAAAGGAAATAGATAAAGTATTCAGCGGACTCAATTTGTCCTCGGATATCTTTGGCGCTATTCAAGACACGACCGATATTGTAAGCGCCTTTAAAGACGCCCAAAATGCATATCAGGTTGCATTGAGTTACAAAAATGCTAATGAAGAAGTTTTCAATATTTTGTATGCAGCTGCCGAGAAAATGAAAGAGACTAACCCTAAGCATGCAAAATGGTTTAAAGAGTCGCTGGACAGCTACAGAGAAAAAGCATTGAATGATGATGCTATTTATTCTTATACTAAGTCTCTCGCGGCGGATCTTGGGTGGAAGGCGTACGACCTTATTATAAAAGACTTTGCAAAAAAAGCCGCTCTTAACGGTGTCAGTAAAGTGCTTGGCTGCAATCCGGGAAAACTGGGCTTGACATATGCTGCTGTAACGGCTTCGTATAATCTTACATATGAAGTACTGAATGCAGTTCTCCCTGCCGGAAAGGCAAAGACGCCATATTACCTTATGCACTATATCTCTACATTTGAAAAAGGCTTGAGCCAGACAGTGAGGTCATATGGAAATACGCTCGAAATCCTGAAAAATTCGGATGTTGCAAATGCTTACAAGAGCGCGGAAAATTACGATTTGGCTTTTAATATGCTCAGAGCCACGAATAAATATCTCTACGAGTGTTCTTATAATTTCTGCGCCAATAATCATGCTAAAGACGAACTGGTTTATGCGACTACATACAAAAATGAATGGGTAAATGTTAAATGCCATAATGCGAATGCAAAATCAGGAAAATCAAAATTTGTTAGCATACAGTGCCCCACTAATGTTTCTGTATACGATTCGGCAGGCAAGCGAATTCTGTCGATAGTTGATGGAAAAATAGTTGAATGTGATCCTTCAATCACGGTAATGAATTATGCCGGAAAGAAATCTTTTTGTTATCCGGCGGATAGAGATTACACAATTAAGATTGATGCAACCGCCGACGGTTCAATGAATTACTATGTTTGCGATATTGATAGCGATCAGATTGAGAGAGCATTCGAATTCTATGATATTCCATTGAAAAGTGACGAGTCGTTCAATGGAAATATACCGGCGAAATCCGATGCATCCGGTTCTGCGTACGGCTTAAAATCGAGCTTTGGGGATGATGTTTCCTGCAGCTATGACAGCTCCGATGATTGTGGCGACGGTAAACATAATTTCTGCGAATGGAAAACTGTACAAGAGCCTTCCTGCACTGAATTCGGGTCTGAAATCCGTGTCTGCACAGTGTGCAAAAAACAAGAATATAGAATAACAAATATTCAGCACGGACAGTACGAACTTAAAAATTATAAAAGCAACTGCGAATCCGACGGCTATAGCGGTGACAAGTATTGTTCGATTTGCGGAGAACTGATTGAAAAGGGCTCTGTGATTACTAAAGCCGGTCATACTTTCGGTTCGTGGCAAACCGTTACTGCGCCCACTGTTGATTCCGAGGGACTTGAAAAGCGTGTCTGTTCAAAGTGCGGAGCGGAGGAAACGCGCGCCATAAGCAAGCTTGAGCCTGTTCAGGTTACAGATGTAGAACTTGATATTACTCAAAAAGCCCTCAATGTCGGCGATACATTCATTCTTACCGCTACTGTTAAGCCCGACAATGCGACGGATAAGTCCGTCACTTGGAGTTCGTCAAATACTTCCGTTGCGACAGTTGATGAGAACGGTGTTGTGACCGCCGTTACCGAGGGTACTGCAACTATAACCGCAACTGCCCCGAACGGAGTCGAAGCAAGCTGTACCGTGACCGTAAAGCAGAAGGGCGACAGTATATTGAAGAAAATATTCAAATTCATCTTCAATATCATCCTCGCTCCCTTCCGCGCGATAATCAACCTCTTCAAAAAGCTTTTCGGTAAATAAGCTTACTCCCCATCCCCGCCAAGCAGACCATCCCTTTCAAAAAATAAATTAACTTCCCGGCGGGGAATTCGCGGGGCGGCGTCCGGTCTGCGCGCCGCTCCTTTTGATACCGAAAACTGCACATTTCTTATAGTTGCCGTCGGACTCCCGTCCGGCGGTTCGCTTTTTGTCTGCATTTATGACCTAACTCGCCGCCGCATTTCTGCAATTTTTGAGCACCTTGCCCTTTTTTTAAAATCTATGGATTTAACTTCCGCTTTGTGCTAAAATGCCTTTTGTGTGCAATTCTCTGTTGGGGGAACGAAAATGAAAAAGATAGGATATAAACATACGGTTGCGGCGAGCTTTACGGCGTTCGTCGTTCAGGCGGTCGTCAACAATTTCGCGCCGCTGCTGTTTTTGACCTTTCAGGCGCAGTACGGCATAGAGCTCTCGAAAATAACCGTTTTGATCACCGCGAACTTTTTTATTCAGATATTCGTCGATCTGACCGCCGTGCTGTTCGTTGACCGCATCGGCTACCGCGCTTCGACAGTGCTCGCCCATTCGATGTGCGCGACGGGTCTTATTTTCATGACGATCCTGCCGGAGATACTGCCCTCGGCTTTCGCGGGACTGCTTATCTCTGTGTTCTGCTACGCGGTCGGAGCGGGTCTTTTGGATATCACGATAAATCCGATAGTCAACTCCTGCCCGTCAACAAATTCCAATCAGCTGCTCTGCCTGCTCCATTCGTTCTATTGCTGGGGCAGCGTCGCGGCGGTCGGCATATCCACCCTGTTCTTTGCCCTGTTCTCGACGGATAATTGGAAGATAATGTCGCTGATATGGGCAATTCTCCCGATAGTCAACGCCGTTATGTTCACCCGCGTGCCTATAGCGCCCGTCGTCGGCGAGGACGAGGAGAAGCTCTCAATAAAGGATATGCTCAAAACAAAGGCTTTTTGGATATTCATGGTGCTTATTCTCTGCGCCGGTTCGAGCGAACAGGCGGTCAGCCAGTGGGCTTCGACTTTCGCCGAAAAGGCGCTCGGGCTCACAAAGACCGTCGGCGATCTGGCGGGTCCCATGCTCTTCTCGATTCTTATGGGCGTGTCGCGCTTTATGTACGGCAAGTTCGGCAACAGAATAAATCTCGATTCAATGATGCTCCTTAGCGGGTGCGTCTGCACGGCTTCTTATTTTCTCATTTCGCTGACCTCTTCGCCCATTCTCGGGCTCGTCGGCGTTGCCGTGTGCGGACTTTCCGCCGGTATCCTCTGGCCGGGCACGATAGGCAAGATGTCCTCGGCGCTCCACGGCGGCGGAACGGCGATGTATGCTATTCTCTGCCTCGGCGGCGATATCGGCTGCTCGGCGGGTCCGACCTTTGCCGGAATGATGGCGAGCTTCTTCGGCGATGATCTCAAAAAAGGCATACTCTGCGCCGTCATATTCCCGCTGACTCTGTCGGTGATAATGCTCGTGCGCGAGTTCATTATTCCGCGCCGCAGAAAGAAGGCGGCTTCATGAAGAAAAACTATAAATCGACCGTCAACGCCTGCTTCGCGGGCTATGTCGTCCAGGCGATAGTCAACAACTTTGTTCCGCTGCTGTTTCTGACTTTTAACAAGAGCTACGGCATCGAGCTTTCAAAGATAACCGCGCTGATAACCGTCAATTTTATTCTCCAGCTTTGCATCGATTTGCTCTCCGCGTTCTTTATCGATAAGATAGGCTACCGCGCGGCGGCTGTTGCAGCTCATGTGTTCGCGGCGGCGGGACTTGTTTCTCTGACCGTCCTGCCGGAGATTCTGCCCTCACCGTTTGTCGGTCTGCTCATTTCCGTTGTGCTATACGCTGTCGGCGGCGGATTGCTCGAAGTTATAGTCAGCCCGATAGTCGAGGCGTGCCCGACGGATAATAAAGAAAAGATGATGAGCCTGCTCCACTCGTTCTATTGCTGGGGCAGCGTCGCTGTCGTCGGCATTTCAACGCTCTATTTCTCGATATTCACAACGGCTAACTGGAAGTATCTCGCCCTTATCTGGGCGGTCGTGCCGATAGTCAACGCCCTGAACTTTATCCGCGTCCCGATAGCCCCGCTTATCGAAGAAGGGGAGACGGGGCTCTCTTTTAAACAGCTGCTCGGCAACAGGATGTTCTGGGTGTTCATGCTGCTCATTCTCTGTTCCGGCGCGAGCGAGCAGGCGGTCAGCCAGTGGGCTTCGACCTTTGCGGAAAAGGGTCTCGGCGTCTCAAAGACCGTCGGCGACCTCGCAGGTCCCATGCTCTTCTCCGTGCTCATGGGTGTGTCGCGCGTGATATACGGCAAATTCGGCGACAAAATCGACCTCGACGGCATGATGATTTTCAGTGGCGCGCTGTGCATGGCGTCTTATCTGCTCATTGCGCTCAGCTCCTCCGCCGTGCTCGGGCTTGTCGGAGTCGCGATGTGCGGCTTCTCGGTCGGCATCATGTGGCCGGGAACGTTCAGCAAGGCGTCCGCGGGGATAAAGGGCGGCGGAACGGCGATGTTCGCTCTTCTGGCGCTCGGCGGCGATCTCGGCTGCTCTTCCGGCCCCACTTTTGCCGGAATGATGGCGAGCGCATTCGGCGACGATCTCAAAAAAGGCATACTCTGCGCCATATTTTTCCCGGCGCTTTTAACCGTGCTGACAATTTTTACAAAACGCAGAAAGGCGAAAATTTGATATCAAAAAGCGGCAGAATACGGATGATAAACCCGTGTTCCGCCGCTTTAATTTATTTTTGCGGTTTACATTTGCAGGAATAGCTGATAAGATATATATGTGAGATTTTGGCTTTCTTTGAGTCTCATTAACAGGAAATCACAGGAAAATGAAAATGGACAGGAAAACGAAAATAAGGGGACTGAAATATGAGCGTAGCTAATATTCTGTCGATGGCGGGCGGACTCGGTCTGTTCCTATTCGGCATCAGGACGATGGGCGACGGACTCGAAAACGCGGCCGGCGCCAAGCTCAAACGAATGCTCGAGGTGCTTACCGGAAACCGCTTCCTCGCAGTGCTCGTCGGCTTTGTCGTCACGGCGATAATCCAGTCGTCAACCGCAACGACCGTCATGGTCGTCGGCTTCGTCAATGCTGGCATGATGTCGCTCGCGCAGGCGGTCGGCGTCATAATGGGCGCGAATATCGGTACTACCGTCACATCACTGCTCATCGCGCTGAACTTTTCGAGCGTCGCGGCGGCGTCGGTGCTTGTCGGCGTTATTCTGATGCTCGCGTCGAAAAAGACCGTTGTCAAGAACCTCGGCGCAATATTCACAGGCTTCGGTCTGCTCTTCCTCGGCATCGATATGATGTCCGATTCCATGGCTCCGCTCAGAGATAGCGCAGGCTTCATGAACTTTATCGTCACCGTCTCGGAGTCGCCTCTGCGCCCGCTGTTCGGTATTATCCTCGGCATAGTCATGACCGCCGTGCTCCAGAGCTCCTCGGCTTCCGTCGGCGTGCTCCAGACTCTCGCCATGCAGGGACTCGTGCCGCTCAAGTTCTCCGTTTTTGTCCTCTTCGGTCAGAATATCGGAACCTGCCTCACGGCACTCTTCTCGACCGTCGGTGCGAAGAAAAATTCAAAGCGCGCCGCAGTTATCCACCTGCTCTTCAATCTTATCGGCACGGGCATATTCATTCTTATCGCTTTGCTCACTCCCTATGTCGAGTGGATAGAGAAACTGTCGCCCGACCCGATGGCGCAGATAGCCATATCGCATATCGTGTTCAATATCGTCTCGACCGTTGTTATGTTCCCGTTCGCGAAAGTTCTCGTCAAGCTCTCCTGCCTGCTCGTTCCCGGCAAGGACGACAGCGAGAGCGAGATGCACTGCAAGTTCATCGACGACCGTCTGCTCAATACGCCTCCCTTCGCTGTCATGCAGGTCAGCAAGGAGGTCGCCCGCATGGCGAAGCTCGCGCGCGATAACTTTGAGACAAGCGCCCACGCGCTCATAAACCGCAGCAACAAAGATCTCGACAAGGTCATGGAAAACGAAGAGATCATAAACTACCTCAACCATCATATAACCTCGTATCTCGTCAAGCTCAACGCTCTTGATATAACCGACAGCGATTCGGATTATATCGCCCGCGTCTTCCACGCGATAAACGATATCGAGCGCGTCGGCGACCATGCGATAAACCTCGCCGAAGCGGCTCAGCACAATATCGGCGAGGGGCTCAAGTTCTCCGACCCCGCGAGGGAGGAGCTCAACCAGCTCTGCGGCAGTGTCGTTACATTGCTTGAGCATTCGATGGCGGCGTTTGATAACCAGTCGCTCAGCGACAACGAGGCAAAGGAGCTCTCCGACCTTGAGGAGCATATCGACGACCTGACCCTCGAATGTCAGGATTCGCATATCTTCCGCCTCAACCGCAAGGAGTGCAACACCGAAGCTGGTATGCTCTATCTCAACACCATAACCGACTTCGAGCGTGTAGGCGACCACGCCATAAACATCGCTTTTCTTGCAAGATCAAAATAATTTTCAAAATACCCTTGCATTTTGCAGGGGTATGATGTAGAATAAGAACAGAACATTTGTACGAACAAAATTTCAGCTCCCCGAAAGGACGGAACGAATATGGCAGATAAACAGAAAGCGCTTGAAACTGCGATATCGCAGATAGAGAAAAATTTCGGCAAAGGCTCGATAATGAGACTCGGCCAGAATACGGCAATGAATGTCGAGGCTATCTCGACCGGCTCTGTTACACTCGACGCCGCCACCGGCATCGGCGGACTTCCGCGCGGCAGAATAATCGAGATATACGGCCCCGAGTCGTCCGGTAAAACCACTCTCGCGCTCCATGTTGTCGCCGAGGCTCAGAGAATGGGCGGCGAGGCTGCGTTCATTGATGCCGAGCACGCGCTCGATCCCGTATATGCCGCGAATCTCGGCGTTGATGTCGACTCTCTTCTCGTCTCTCAGCCGGACAACGGCGAGCAGGCGCTCGAGATAACCGAAGCTCTGACCCGTTCGGGCGCTATCGATGTTATAGTCGTCGACTCCGTTGCGGCTCTTGTTCCGCGTTCGGAGATCGAGGGCGATATGGGCGACTCCCACGTCGGTCTCCACGCGCGCCTTATGTCGCAGGCTCTCAGAAAGCTCGCGGGCGCGATTTCAAAGTCGAATACTATTATAATTTTCATAAACCAGCTGCGTGAAAAGGTCGGCGTTGTCTATGGCAACCCCGAGGTCACAACAGGCGGTCGCGCGCTGAAGTTCTATGCTTCTATCCGTATCGATGTCCGCAAGATAGAGCAGCTCAAAGGTCCCGGCAATGAGTTCATCGGCTCGCGCACAAGGGCTAAGATAGTCAAGAATAAAGTCGCTCCGCCCTTTAAAGAGGCTGAGTTCGATATCATGTACGGCAAGGGCATATCCAAGGTCGGCGAAATACTCGACCTCGCCGTCAAATATGATATTATCCATAAGAGCGGCGCGTGGTTCTCTTATAACGAGAACCGCCTCGGCCAGGGCAGAGACAATGTCAAGAATTATATCAGCGAGCATCCCGACTTCATGGCGGAGCTCGAAGCCCAGGTTCGCGAGCGTCTTATGGCGGAGAACAACGCCGCAAGAGCCGCCGCAAAGCCTGCGGAAAAGCCCGCGCCTGCCGCTGAGCCTGCACCCGCTGCGATGCCCAAGAAGCCCACGAGCCGTTCCGGCGCAAAGGCGAAGCTTGACATCGTTGTTGATGACGACGATTGATGAAGATAACGGCACAGCAGGGCAGGGGACAAAAAATACATATACTTGTCGACGGGGAGTACCGCCTGACCGTTACCCGGGATTTCTGGGCGAGTCAGAATATACGCTCCGGCGATGAAATTGACGATGCGGAGTTTGCCGCCTTTTGCGAGGCGGCAGGCTCCTGCCGTGCATTTAACGCGGCTGTCGATATTCTCTCGCGGCGCGACCATTCGTCAAAGGAGCTTCAGCGAAAAGTTGCCCGCCGCTCCGGCGCGGAGTTTGCGCGCGAAGCGGTCGAACGCCTTGAAGAGATGGGCTATGTCAACGACGAGCGCTATGCCCACACCCTCGCGCAGGAGCTGTATGAGCGGCGCGGCATGGGTAAAAAACGCATTGAACAGGAGCTCAGACAGCGCGGAATATCTCGCGAGACGGCGAGCGAATGTGCCGAAGAGCTCGACGGCGACGACGTTGAGCGGATAAAAAATCTGCTGGAGACCAAATTTGCCGGCAAATTTTCCGATGAAAAGGGCAGGCGGCGCACTTTCAACGCCCTGACCCGCCTCGGCTATGGCTACTCCGATATCCGTTCGGCAATGCGCTCTGTGGACGAGGAATATGAAGATACGGACGATCAATTTTCCTGTTAGAAGATAAGAAAAGGAAAAAATAGTGTATAATTTCTGTTATCAAGCGAAAGGAAGAACTGTTTGATGAAGAAAAGAAGAGTTTTATTCGTGTCGCTCGGCTGCCCGAAGAATCAGGTCGACGGTGAGCTGATGCTTGCAAAGCTTCAGAACGCCGGATTTGAAAATGCGGACAATTTCGAGCGCCTCGACGCAGTTATAGTCAACACCTGCGCGTTTATCGACTCCGCCAAGCAGGAGGCTATCGACACAATTCTGGAGATGGTCGGCCTCAAAAAAGACGGACTCGTCCGCGCGGTCATTGTCACCGGATGCCTCGCCGAGCGCTACCGCGACGAGATACTTCAGGAGATTCCAGAGGTTGATGCGGTCGTCGGCATCGGCGCAAACGGCGATATCGACAAGATAGTTGACGAAGTTCTCGACGGCAAGCAGACCAATGTTTTCCCCGACAAAAAAGAGCTTCCCATGTGCGGCGAGCGCGTGCTCACCACTCCCGATTACTGGGCGTATCTCAAGATAGCCGAGGGCTGCTCGAACTGCTGCACCTATTGCGCCATCCCGTCCATACGCGGACCCTTCCGCAGCCGCGACGAGGAGAGCATAGTCGAAGAGGCGAAGACCCTTGCGAATGGGGGTGTCAAAGAGCTCGTGCTTATCGCGCAGGATGTCTCATCCTACGGCATTGATATCTACGGCGAATACAGGCTCGCTCATCTGCTTGATTTGCTCTGTGAGATCGACGGCATCGAGTGGATACGCCTGCTCTATTGCTATCCCGATAAGATAACCGACGAGCTTATCGATACCATGGCTTCCCAGCCCAAGGTGCTCCATTATATAGACCTGCCGCTCCAGCACGCGGATGATAAAATCCTCAAGGCTATGAACCGCCACAGCACCGCGGAAGAGACCCGCGAGGTTATAAGAAAACTGCGCGAGCGCATGCCGGATATCGCTATCCGCACGACGTTTATTGTCGGCTTCCCCGGCGAGGGCGACGACGAGTTTGAGACTCTTGCCGAGTTCGTCAACGAGGAGGAGTTCGAGCGCCTCGGATGCTTTGAATATTCCCCGCAGGAGGGCACTCCCGCCGCGAAGATGGAGAATCAGGTCGACGACGATGTCAAATCCCGCCGCGCCGAGGTCATCATGCAGGATCAGTATGAGATAATGACCGAAAAGAACAACAATATGATCGGCAAGACCCTGCGCGTGCTCACCGAGAGCTACGATGATTATACCGACAGTTACTCCGGCCGCTCGTATATGGACGCGCCCGATATCGACGGCAAGGTAATCTTCACCTCGCCCGATTTCATAAAAGAAGGCGAGTTCGTCGATGTCGAGATACTCGGTGTCAACGAATATGACCTGCTCGGAAGAACAGTAAAATAAAACCCGGAAAGGGGAATTGAAATGCAGAAGCTGAATCTGCCCAATAAACTGACGCTCATAAGAATGTTCCTCGCGCCCATTTATCTCGCGCTTATGCTTATTGAGTTCCCTTATCATTACATAGTCGCGCTCGCTGTTTTCTCGGTCGCGTCGCTGACCGATATGCTCGACGGCAAAATTGCACGAAAGAATAATCTTATCACCGTTTTCGGCAAGCTTCTCGATCCGCTCGCCGATAAAATGCTCACCACCGCCGCTCTGCTCGCATTCATGCGCGAGGGCTGGTGCAGCATCTGGATCGTCATGATAGTCCTCACCCGCGAGTTCGCCGTCGCAGGCGTCCGCCTTATCGCCACGGCACAGGGCATTGTTATCCCCGCAAACTATTGGGGCAAGGCGAAAACCGTCAGCCAGATGGTGTTCACTATTGTTATCATGCTCCTTGCCGAACTTGACGCGACATTTGATATTTTCGCAAACGCCGGCTGGTTCACTCTCGCGAGAGTGTCGAATATCATGCTCTGGATAACTGCCGTTCTGACGGTCGTTTCGGGCATCACATATTTTGTGGACAGCAAAAAACTTATTGACTTTTCCAAGTGATTTCAATATAATGATTAGTAGATATGTGAGTCATATCGGCTGACAAAAACCAAAAAATAACATGCGTTTATCGGGAGAAGTAGCCGGATATCCGCGGCATCAGAGAGGGAGCCCGAAGCTGAGAAAGCTCCTTGCCGTATGAAGGCGAAATGCACCCGTCAGCACGCAGGGGGAACAACAGTATCCCTGCGCGGAAGGCACCGTTATCGGCCGGGCGCGTATTTGCGCGCAGAGATATAAACAGGAGTGGAACCGCGCTCAGGCGCCTCCGTTGTCCGTAAGGATAACGGAGGCTTTTTGTATGTTATCGCGCGAACGGACTTTTTATTGGCGCCCCTGCAAGGGGAGCCGGCTCGGCGCAAGCCGAGACTGAGGGGGTTGTTTCGCCGATGATAAAAGCTATGAGTAAAAGTGAATAGTGAAGAGGTGAAATTTTGAACTCGTAGGGTGCGGCGACCCGACGCACCGTTGCCGCCTTCGGCGGCACGAAACGCATATCCGTCCCCACCGAAGACCTCTTCATACCTCATATTTCCTACATCCCGATTTCTCGGCATGAGCCGGGACAAAGGAACTTGTTTCACCTCACACGCCGCATCGCGGCAGCAATTTTATCCGAGCTCAAGGAGTTGATATTTATGTTTGACAGGCTCAGGGAGGATATAAGCACCTTCAAACGGCGCGACCCCGCCGCGAGAAGCGCGCTCGAAATCTTCTTCCTCTATCCGGGTCTTAAAGCTATAAGAATGCACCGCAGAGCCAATTGGTGCTATCGCCGCAGGATGTTCTTCCTCGCACGTTGGATATCGCAGCGGGCGGCGCGTAAAACCGGGATAGAGATACACCCGGCGGCGACCATCGGCAGGCGCTTTTTCATCGACCACGGCACCGGCGTCGTTATCGGCGAGACCGCCGTTATAGGCGACGATGTTATGATATATCAGGGCGTGACGCTCGGCGGTACCGGCAAGGATACCGGCAAACGCCATCCGACTATCGGCAACAATGTCATGATCGGTGCGGGCGCAAAGGTGCTCGGCCCGTTCAAAGTCGGCGATAACTCGAATATCGCCGCGGGCGCAGTGGTTCTCGATGAGATTCCGCCAGACTGTACCGCCGTCGGCGTTCCGGCTCATATCGTTCGCCGCAACGGAGTCAGGGTCGACGACCTCGACCAGGTGCATATACCCGACCCGGTCGCGCAGGAGCTTTGCAGGCTCGAGCATCAGGTCTCCCAGCTGAGAAAACAGCTTGAGGAGCAGGAAAACACACAGTAAATTGACTGAAAGGAAGATATAAATGAAAGTCTATAACACTCTCACAAGAAAAAAAGAAGAGCTCGTTCCGATAACTCCGGGCGAGATCAAGATGTACGCCTGCGGCCCGACCGTGTATAACTATATCCACATCGGCAACGCCCGCCCGCTGTGCATCTTCGATATCCTGCGCCGCTATCTCGAATATCGCGGCTACAATGTGAAGTTCGTCCAGAATTTCACGGATATCGACGATAAAATAATCAGACGCGCAAACGAGGAGCATGTTGATTTCTCCGAGATTTCCGAGCGCTATATAAAAGAGTTCTGGACCGACGCCGACGGACTCAATGTCCGCCACGCGACGATAAATCCGAAGGCTACCGAGAATATCGACGCCATCATTCAGATAATCTCGACCCTTATCGAAAAGGGCTA
>ERZ1106939.1873-NODE-1873-length-14574-cov-3.375301_pt1 | contig 14574 bp, 15 predicted proteins | sample MGYA00403669_ERZ1106939 | MGnify/ENA primary metagenome ERZ1106939 (study PRJEB35170, sample SAMEA104062447) | human gut metagenome | biome: human gut; feature: human-associated habitat; material: faeces | place: Denmark | collected 2012-09-28 ...
GCGTGCTCACCGAGCTCGTCGAGTTCATGTTCGGCAACCAGTTCAACATTGCCCGTACGGTGACTGGGCACGAGCTGCCGCCGGTCTACGTCTACGCGCTGGAAACCAGCCTCCAGCTCACGCTCACCGAGCTGAACGAAAGTCTGCGCGAGGTCTATCTGGAGGCATACCGCCAGCCGCAGAGTGCAGATTACATCTACCGCCACACGGCAAGTGAACTGTATCAGATTTTCGGGAGTTATCTTCCCTCGTATTCCGAGTGCGACTTTTACGAGCAGGACATCGGTTCGGGCGGCATCATGCGCGCGTATATGGAGCGTCCGTGCGACCTGTATTTTACGCTGGAAAAGAAGCTCTCGCGCTTCCTGACCATGAGCATGCGCGCCTATTGCGTGCCTCCGGACGAGCAGCAGCAGGTTCTTGCCTTCATCGAAACGCTCGACATCCGCGGCATTTCCGAACGGGTCATGCAGGAGCTGTTCAGGAAGCTTGAAATGCAATTTTCCTTCTCTCTCGGAACTTCATAACCTTCGCTTTCTTCTCAGCAGTCAATCGGCGCTGATCAGAAAAGCGGGCAGACGCCCTCCGTGTCTGCCCGCTTTCCTTATTTGGCGGCAGCGTCAAGCCATTTGTCTGCAGCCTTCACCGGATTTTTCGCCGGAGGTTCTTGTCGAATGGCTCGACGCAGCCCGAACTGCGCCTGTCTGGGTGCTCCCCCGAGGCGCAGTTTTAAGAGCCTGCTTTGAAAGCTCAGCTCTCGTAGGCGCGGACGCGAAGCGTCGCGCCCAGCTTCTCGCAGATTTTCCGCGCTGATTCCTGTTCTTCCGGCGTTGTAACCTGATCGACGACGGTCATCATCACATGCGGCACGTACTTCGTGCAGTTCTGCGTGAATTTGAGCATTGCGTCATAGGAACCGATGCCAAACTTCGAGCGCGTCAGGCGCAGAAATTCCTCTGCGTCGATGGCGTTGAGACTCACGGAGACCGCGTCAATCTTCCCTTCCAGCCAGGGCGCGGTATCCGTTCCCCAGATCAGGTCGGCAAGCCCGTTCGTATTGATGCGGGTCTTCACGGTGTAGTTCTTCTTGAGCCAGGCGGCGACCTCCAGCAGGTCCTTCAGCCGCTCTGCAGGCTCTCCGTAGCCGCAGAAGACGACCTCATCCATGCTGTTTAAGTCCCACTTGGAAAGAGACGCCTCGACCTCCTCCACCGTCGGCTCCCGGTCCAGCCACAGCGGGTCCGAGCCGTAGACGCCCGGCGCATTCTGCCGCAGGCAGAATGTACACGCGCACGGACAGCGGTTGGTCATGTTCACATAGATGCCGTTTTTGACCTTATAGGTGATTGTCATTGCCATATCAGATTTCCCCCAGTTTCTTTTTGATGCCCGCGCGGTCGAGCGCGGACCCGAGTGCCAGATACACGACGCCGCTCAGCGCCACCTGCGTCAGATACCCCGGAATGCCGAGCGCCGGCGCGGTGAAGTTTCCGGTGATGAGTGCCTCATAGAGATAATACCCGCCGACGCAAAGCACCAGCGCCGGAAGAATGCCGAGGACGTTTCGCTTGTTCACAAGCTTCTCCCGCCTGTTTGTAAAGCAGAATGCGGTCAGCACTTTGATGATTACGGTACCGGGCGCCCAGATTCCATAGCCGGAGAGCAGATCCGCCAGTCCCGCACCGATCGCGCCAGCCGCCGCGGCAAAGGGCAACGGAAGAAGGCTCGCCGCCAGATACAGAAATCCGTCTCCCACATGCGTATAGCCCGTATGGCTCGGCACATGGATATAGGCGGTAAAGACATAGATGATTGCCGCCATCAGCGCCGTCAGGCAAATGCGTCTTGTTGTTCTGTTTTTCATGTTGCCACTTCCTTTGTCGTTTGTCCCAGTTCCCACAGATATTCCTCGAAGCAGATGCCGTCTGTGTCCGGAACGCCGATCTTCTGGGTGTACAAAATGGTTTTCGTGATAAAATCCGCTGCCTTGCGGACAGACGCCTCCAGCGGCTCGCCGTTTACGAGATCCGCCGCCAGAATCGCGCCGAACACATCGCCGGTTCCCGAGCGGTAGCCGCCCACGCGGTGCGCGCAGACCATGGTCGTTTTTCCGCCGGAAAAGACGAAGTTCCCCAAGTCGTCTCCCAGATGAATGCCGGAAATGACGATCTTCCGCGGTCCATCCTCTGCCAGACGCGCGCAGAGCACCGTCAGCTCGCGCTCGGAAAAATCTTCGCGGTAGGGCTCTTTTGCCAGAATGCATGCCTCGGTCAGATTCGGGGTCAGCAGATCTGCAAAGCGCAGCAGCTCGTGCATGCGCCCGGCAAGCTCCTGCGTATAGGTCGGATAGAGCTTTCCGTAGTCGCCCATCACAGGGTCGACCAGCACTTTAGTTCGCTTCGTTTTGAAGCGCGTAAGAAATTCTTTGACGATATCGATCTGCCGCGCCGAACCGAGAAAACCGGTTGCAGCGCCGTCGAAGGTCAAGCCGAGCTTTTCCCACTCGCGGCTGTATGACGGCATATGCTCCGTAAAGTCCTCACAGAAGAAGCTCTCGAAGCCGGTGTGATCGGAAAAAATCGCAGTCGGCAGCGGGCAGCACTGAATATGCATCGTCGAAATGATCGGAAGCGCCACCGCAATGGAGCATCTTCCAAAGCCGCAGAAATCATTGATCACGGCAAGCTTTTTCTGCCGGTTGTGTGAAGTTTGTTGCTGCATAATCTGCCCTCTCCTTTCCGTCGGTATCATAGCAGATATCTGGCATTTTTAATATTGCCATTTTTCTTCTCTTTTCCAGGGTCAGTTTTACGCAGACCGCACAGCGGCAGACGCTGCTGCAATGCCGGTTTTGAAATGTTTGACGAAAATTTACAATTGCATGCCGTATCTTCGCTTGCTTTTTTGGTTCAGGTGTGTTAACTTATAACTATCCTCAGAAAGAAAGTTGGTACCCTGCTATGAAAATTCTGCGCGCAGCAGAAGATTACCTCGAAGCGATGCTGATGATGCAGAAACGGCACGGCTACATCCGCTCGATCGACATTGCCGAATTTCTCGGCGTCACAAAGCCCAGTGTCACCTACACCACAAAGCGGCTCAAGGAAAACGGCTATATCACGATGGACAAGGACTCATAGAGGTCGTTCACTTCCGACTTCTTCGGTGCGGCATCGAACAAGCTCCGTTCCTTGGGCTTGCTCTTGGCAGCTTTCTCTTTTGCCTTTGGCTTTGTCTTCGTTTTCTCCGCTTTCTCCCTTTTCTGTTTCTTGCCCGTTGTAGCTTGCTTCTGCTCCGCTACGGTAAACTCCCAAAGGTCGAACAAGGTCAGCACAGGATTAGGAGAACTTGCCTGCTTCGGCTGGCTTTCTCTGACAGTTTCAGAAGAAGCATCTTTCCTTTCTACAACTTGTGCCTGAACAGGAGAAGCCAAAACATTCTGTACAGAAGTTCTTTGCAAAGATGCACGCTGTGTTATCCCTTCCGGCTTCACTCCCTGTCCATACCGCTGTAAGTCCAGCCGCATTTGGATGTCTTGCGACAATATTCTGTGTAGCTCACGGGCGATACCCTCTACGCCGCCCTCGTGCAGGTAGACCATCGCAGGTTTTCCGTAAAGGTCGGTGGAGCGCTTTTCTTCGGTACGGACGATGCAGTCGGGATAGCGGAGGAAATACGCATTCGCAGGGATGGTATCCCGATTGTCTTTTGCAGGCTCAGCCAGCAGCTTTTCGTCTTCCGAAAGTTCCTTCTTGCCGACACGTTTTTGTAAGACGAGCAAGTCGCAGCCTGCCTCCGTACCTGCATTTTCAGTAAAAAGGTTGTTGGGCATGCGCACGGCGGAGAGCAGGTCGGCTTGATTCAGCATCAACCGGCGCACGGCACTGTTACTGTCCGCATTCAGTACGCCCTGCGGAACGAGGAGCGCGACGATGCCGCCGTCTCTCACCGTATCGAGTGTTTTCAGACAGAAATAATTGTGTATCTTCTTGGCAGCCGCCCTGCGCACCGCCGGGCCTTTCTCGAACTGCGCATCGAACACGGCAACATCGCCGAAGGGAACGTTTGAGACAGCCATATCGAAGTATTCCTCGAAAGTTTTCTCTATCCGCTCAAAACCTTCGATGCGCACCCGCTGTTCGGGATAAAGATGCGAAAGTATCTTGCCCGTCAGCAGGTCTTTCTCGAATGCCATGACCTCCGCCTGCGGGTTGTCCCTTAAAAAGGCGTCCACGAAAGCACCGCGACCGGCAGAGGGTTCTAAGATACGAAGAGGGGCGATGCCGTTTTCTTTAAGCACGCCACTGATGGTCTCCGTTATCTCGGCAGGCGTATAGAACGCTGTAAGCACGGAGGATTTCAGGCTATCCATGTATCGCTTGTATGTCCGTTCATCGGCACTGTTCTCGCGGATCAGCCGGTGCAGTTCAGCCGTAGGCGCGAAGAGATTGAGGTCGGATTCCGTCCACTGCACGGCGTCCGCCAGACTGCCGGCGGGATTGAGAATGCACTTCAATCCGCCGAAACCGCAATAACGCTCCAACGCCTGCCGCTCTTCGGCAGTGGGCATGCGCTGTTCCCTGTCCAAGGCAAAGGCGGTGCGTATCGCCTCGATGTTGCCCGAGAGTCTTGCTTTCCTGTTAAATGCCATGACGTTCGAGATAAAGTACGACCATTCCCGTGATTTCGGTATAAAGACTCTCCTCCGTGCGTTCGCTCTGCGCGCACAGCTGCCTTACCTGCGGCAGCAACTCCTCGGTGGTTGCCTCGCGGGCTTCCAAAGGCACTTCGCCCTCGAACTCGTTTTCGAGCACGTCCGTAAGCAAAGTGTAAGCCGAGCGGTGCAATCCGCCAAGCAGTGCTTCCATTGCCTGTTCCTGTGCGCCGCCAACGGAATAGCCCTCGCACCGTGCCCGTCCGAACGTTTCGGCGGCAAGGGCGGCACGACTGCCAATAAAGTCGGCATCTGAGGCCTGTTCAAACCGGTTCTCTTGAAGATAGTGTCGCAGGTAGAGTCCGTAATAGGACAACTCCTGCCCGTTGTTTGATTGTTTCATGATGCTGTTTGTTTAGTTGGTTCCCGTTTACTTCCATATTGGTAAAGCTGTCGCTTTCCTATCACACTTTCTCGAGTCTCTAACCGGCATTTCCCCTCGTTTTTCTACTAATATAGATTAATTCTCAACTTAGTAGGAAATTCTTACCAACTTAGAGAAAAGTATTTATCAACTTAGAGAGAAATATTTCTCACCAAGTTGGAAATATAAGAAGAGCAGTATCTATTGTATTGCACTCACTATTGGAAAGGTTTTGAAGAGATACGGGAAAGAGGAGCATTCCCATAATGGAAAGTAAAAGAGAAGAAAACGGGGATATGTACAAAAGGCACCCGGTGTCCCCACCGAGTGCCAACCACTAAATCCACAGTAAAGTAATAAAACAGTCATCTAAAGAAAGAAAACGCTTTATGAACTGTGAACAGTGGCAAAAGTACTGATTATTTTTCGTTTTTCCTACCCTTTGACTTGTTTTTTGTATCATTGAAGATGAACTTTACTCTAAACTCCTCGTCAAAGGCAAGGGCTGCATCGAAGGATTTTCCCTGCTTGCTCTTGAAACCGTGCAGCACGGCGGTACGCCCCTCGGTGAGCAGGTCGGTGATTTCCTTGTCGGAGAGCAGCTTACCCGCCACCTGCCGGAAGACAGGCAGGGCGCACGCTTCGTTGTTGCACTTGACCACCTTGGCGTAGAAACGCATGCTGCCCTTGCCACATTTGGGACAGGCAAAAGTGGTCTCACGGGCGCGGAAAAGCTTTTCTGAGGCGAGCAGGTCGGCGGTTATCCGGCGCGTATAGGCTTCTATCTCGGTATTGAAGTCGGCGGCGGCTTTCTCGCCCCGTTCTATCCGTGCGAGCTCGGCCTCCCACCTGCCCGTCATCTCCACATTGGCGATATCCATGCCCTTGACGATGGAATAGAGTGCAAGTCCCTTTTCGGTGGGCACGAGCGTCTTTTTCACACGCACCATATATTCGCGTTTGAGCAGCGTCTCAATGATGGCGGCACGGGTGGCAGGCGTACCGATGCCACAGTCCTTAATGGCCTGTCGCAGGGTATCGTCCTCTATTTCTTTTCCGGCCGTCTCCATTGCGGCAAGTAATGTCGCTTCGGTGTGGAGCGGTTTGGGCTTGGTCTTTCCTTCGGTAATGGAGCAGGCGGAAAGGGACAACACATCGCCCTCTTTCCAATCGGGTAGGATTGTGTCGCCGTCCGTATCGCCACAGACACCGCGCCAACCCGTCTGATGGATGATGCTACCCTTGACTGTAAACGCTGTGTCGCAGCATTTCTCGCCATCGCTCGCCAATACGTCCGCCCTGACGGTGGTGATTTCCTTGATGCAGGATGCAGAGAAGGCTTCGACCATTCGCATGGCAATCATGCGGTAGACGGTCAGCTCGTCCTTGTAGATGCCGATGGGGTGCAGTCCCGTAGTGAGCAGGGCGTGGTGGTCGGTCACCTTGCCAGCATCCACGCTGCGACGGGCGAGCGTATCCAGACGGCTGACATGGCTTCCCAACTGTTCGTCGCGTTGCAGCTTTTCGAGCAGCTTGGGGATGGTCTCGAAAACGTCGTCGGGGATGTAGCGGCTGCTCGTGCGGGGATAGGTGATGAGCTTGGCTTCGTAGAGTTTCTGAGCGATGGCGAGCGTCTGTTCCGCCGTGAACCCGTAGCGGCTGTTGGCTTCCTTTTGCAGCGTGGTGAGGTCGTAGAGCAAGGGCGGCTCTTCGGTCTTCTGCTTACGCTCTACCTGTACGATACGGATTTCTTTGCATGTTTCCTTGATACGCTTGTAAAGGCTGTTTGCCGTGTCGCCGTCCTTCCATTTCTCCTCGGAGGTGAACTTCACCACGTCTTCCCCTTCGCCTTTCACGGCAAGGTGGAGCTGCCAGAATGCTTCAGGCTTAAAACGTCTGTTCTCCCAATAGCGGGCGCAGACCATCGCCAGCGTGGGCGTCTGCACACGACCGACGGAGTAGGTGCCCCGACCGGCGGCAAGGCTGAGCGCCTGCGTGCCGTTGATGCCCACAAGCCAGTCGGCTTCACTGCGGGCGCGAGCAGCAAGGTAGAGGTTGTCGTAGTCTGCTCCATTGCGCAGGTTATTGAGTCCCTCGCGGATGGCCTTGTCGGTCAGCGAGCTGATCCACAGGCGGTCGAAAGGCGTGTGGCAGTCGATGTATTGGTAGAGATAGCGGAAGATGAGTTCGCCTTCGCGTCCGGCATCGGTCGCCACGATGATGCGCTCGCTCTCTTCAAAGAGCCGCCGGATGATGTCGATTTGTTTGAGCACGCCGCTGTCAGGTCTGTTACCTTTCTCCGTCTTTTCTGCTCTGGCGACAAGTTTGAACGTCTCGGGGATAACGGGCAGGGCGTCGCGGTTAAAGCCTTTTATGCCGTAGGCTTCGGGCAGGGCGAGCTGCACAAGGTGTCCGAATGCCCACGTCACGGCATAGCCGTTGCCCGTGAAATAACCTTCCTCCCGTTTGCGGGCGTCCACCACGCGGGCTATCTCGCGGGCGACGCTCGGCTTTTCTGCAATGATTGTCTTCATTTTGTTTTCTTTTTATTGTTGATGTTGTTTTTTGATGATGGATACTGTATTGGATGTTAGTGGTCGGCACCGGGGTTACATGCGGATGCCCTTGGCTTTCTTGGGTTCATTCTTCTGCTGCTGTGCCTGCTGTTCGTTCTTCGGGGCAACCTGTCCTTTCTCGATGGGCTGCTGTATGTGCTTGGTCGCCTCGTTGGTCTTGCCCTCGTTGTTGACGGCTACCTGCACGCGGCTTTCATTCGATGGGGCGACGGTCTGTGCGAGGTCTGGATTTTGGTTGTGGGTAAAGGGACGGCCTTTATCGTAATTGAACTTGAGGTACATCGTGCAGGGTTGCCCTTTCTTGTCGAGTACGTTCTCCAACTTGACGGCTTTGCCTTGGCAGTAATCCTTCTTCTGTTCGTCGCTGAACTGAATGTTCTTCCACTTGCCGATGGGACGTATCTTGCCGTCGTCGGTTGTCCAGCGGTTCTCGCGCTGCTTGGGACTTTCGCCCTTCTGTCCCGGTGTGGTGTTGCCGTCCTGTTGTTGCTGTTTTCTCGGGCTGCGTCCGCTGCCGGGAACGAACTCGACGCCGCGTTGCTCGACATTCACTTGCAGGGTGACGGTGAATTTGCGACCGTTCTCCAGCTCGATTTCTTTGCCTTTGAGCGGCGCACCTGTCAGCAGCAGGGCTTTTTCTGTCTCGGAGAGCACCGTCTTGCCGATGGTGTCGCGCATGCGCACCCGGTTGGCGGCGATGTCGGTCAGCTCATGGGTCTGGCGGTCGATACTCACGAACGATGGTTTGAGTTCACCTGTTTCAGTGTTTGCAAGGTCTACGATACGGCCGAGGTTGCCAGTTTCTTTCAGGTTGCGCTTATCCTCCTCGGTGAAACGGTGCCCCTTGTATTCGAGGTCGAGGTTGGGAGCGGTCTGCACCAAGTGCGGCACAAGGCGCACCGTGCCGTCTTCCTGTACCTTGAAGGCAAGGCGGGCGGCGGTCTCGAAGGTCTGCCCGTCGAACTTCGGGGCGACACTCACCAAGTCGGACTTGCCATAGTTGAGCATCCGTTTCAGATCGCCCGACTTCTCCAGCTCGTCACGTTTGATGCCCCATTTCTCTTCCAGCTCCTGCCAGTTGATTTTACTCTCGTCGATGGGCTTGTAGGTACTTTCCTTTTTCTGACCGTTGTCGTCATTCGTTTTCTCTTGACCGGCGGCACCTTGTGCTGCCTGCAGCTGTTCCTGTTTCTCTTTCATTTCTTCTGTGGGATTTGTGGGTTGTTGATTTTGCTGTTGACTTTGTTGTTGTTCTTCCTGTACTGCCTTATGATAAGGCGTCATGTCGATTTTGTGCGGGGCGAGCAGTTCGCGGTTGCCCTCGGGATTTTTGAGCAGGTCTTTCATCACTTCGATGAGTTTGTCCGCCTGCTCGGCCGCCACACGGTAGAAGCCGAAGCGGGAGGGCTCCTTGCACTGCCGCATGAAGTTGAGGAAGAAGTTGTCCAAGATGTCGCCCCCGCGATCGAACTTCAGGAAGTCCTGAGCGTGCTCTGCTTTCGGAGGCACACGCTTGGGGGTTCCGTCACTGCCGAGCCCAGCGATGACACCGATCTCTCCCGTCTTCTCGTCGCGGACGAGCAAGACGTCCTGTCCTTTTGTTTTCTTTACCATTTTTACTTACTTCTGTTTTATTGTTTTATAATGAATGATAAGTTATCCCTGTTCGGTTTTTGGAAAGTCCAGAAAGTCCGAAAGGTCGGTATTCACTTTCTGCATATATTTTTGAAGGAAAACCCGAACGTCTTCTTTTCTATAGTAGGTCTTGTGCTGCAAGACACGGTAGGGAAGAAGCCCCTCGCTGCGATAGCGTTGCAGCGTCCGCTTGCTGATGCGCAGCAGCTGACACAAGTCCTGATTGTCAAGCAGCTGTTCTTCCAAAGAGGAATAGGATGAGTCCTCTCGTTTCTCCGATCTGACATTACCGAGATGACACAGTTGCTTTTCCAGATGGTCAAGTCTGTCAAGCAGTAGCTGTATCCATTTCTCAAAAAATGCTTTATCTGACGTTTCCATGTCTTCGGCTGTATTTGCGGTTCGTCCGTAAATCGGAATCAGAGAGTTCTAGATCCTGCATGACAGGAGGGATGCCAGCAATGCCTTCGTTGCCGATGCGTTCTATCTCGCGGGCAGGATAGCGGCAGCTGCCCCGAATGATGACATACCGGATGCGGCCTTCATTGCGGATACGCTGAAGCGTCCGGCTGCTTACGCCCAAGCGCGCGATGACTTCACGCGTGGTAAGCAACCGTTCGGTGTGGTCTTCATTCTTTTCCATAGCGGTCTGTGTTTGCCTTTGAATATAGGCGGTAATGCTTTCAATCCGGCTTACCAAGTCCTGATAGGCACGGCTTTCTATAATGACTATTTCCATTTTTTGTGCAAAACTAAAACTGATTTTATTTCTCAAAGGGAGACTCACGAGTGACTCACCTGTCTTTTTTCTTTCATTTATCCGAAATGCAGTTAAAAGAAGGCTTGCAGCTGTCCGACAACAGCTTTTGCAAATCGCTTTCCCGATATAGTATCTTACCACCCAAGCGGAAGAACGGCAGAATGCCGTTACGGCGATAGTCTTGCAGGGTTCTGCGGCTTATTCGCAGCAGTGCCGACACGTCTTTGTCTGTGAGATACCGCTCGCCGTTGAGCAGCGGGCGGCAATCTTTCATGAAGACTCTCAAGTTCCTGCCGGTCTTGTCCAAAGCGCGAAGCAGGGAGAATACCGGCTCATCCTGTCCGGTCAATACGTTTTCTTTCATTTCATTTATGGATTTAGTGGGAAAATGCTTGTCTGTCAAGTTTTGGGTGTTTCCTGCTTGTGGGCTTGCAGAAAGGCTTCGACTTCTTCCGCCCTGTAATAGAATTTCCGCCCGATCTGTGCGCAGATAATCTTTCGGTTTGTCCTGAGCGTCTGCAAGCGGCGGGGACTGATCTGCAGGCGACGGCATACGTCTTCACTATCCAGCCATGCACCGTCGTACTTTCTCTCATCCATACCGGAGAGCGTGTCGATTTTCTTTGCCAATGCAAGGACGTCCGATACTATCTTCTCGAATGCCCTTTTTTCAATGATTACTACTTCCATATAATTCTGTTTTTTATTTGTTCGATGCAAAGCTATCGTTTTATGGCGGGTGGTGTATCGTTTTGCGTCTTGGTGGCAGCTTGTGGCGTCGTTACGGAGACAAAAGAGACGTGAAACTGATAGAAAACAAGTCGGGCAGACTGTTTTTCTGATGAAAACCGTCCGCCCGTTGTCGCTCCTTTTCGTTTCTCGGATTGTGTTTCTTGAATAACGTATTGTTATCTCTGTTGGTTCAGCATTTCAACCCGCTACCGACATAGAGCAGTAAGGAGGCTACCTGTTTGCCACCCCTTGTTATCCTTTGCGTTATCCATCTGCGAAACTTCGTCGCAAATCCCGTATGTAGATAAAAGGAAATAGCGATGACGGTTTCCAAGGAATAGACCTCGGCAGCATTGCCGTTTTCAAGGGGCATGTACCTCGTGCTGTGGCAGGATGGTATTGCGCTATCTTTCAGCACGCGGTTGATGGCAGCATGTATCTCTCCTTGTGTTGCGTAGAAGAGCTCCGCCAGTTCCCACTCGCTCATCCAGATGTCGGCACCCGTGATACAAAATTCATTCTCTTTCAAATAAATGATGTCTCGTCGTTTCATCGTTCGTTCCTCCTTATTATATGATCCCACTTTCTGTTGTAGTTGATGCAAAAGTCTCCGAGGTGACAAATTCACCGATGTCGGCCAACTTCTCTGACAATACATTCATTTCCTTATTCAGCTTCTCATTGGTGATCTTGGCGTATATCTGTGTGCTGGAGATACATTTGTGCCCCAATACGCTGCTGACGGACTCGATGGGCATGCCGTTGGAAAGGCATACCACCGTTGCCATCGTGTGCCGTGCCATGTGCCAAGTAACATGTTTGCTGATACCGCATATCTTAATGACAGTATGCAGTATTTCTTTGCAGGAATTATAGGCAAGGACGGGAAAGACACGCCCGTCGTCACACAGCCCTTTGTACTTCTTCATGATTTGAAGGGGAATGCCGAGTAGACGAACATTTGTTTCCACACCAGTCTTCTGCCGATGGGTGTGTATCCATACACTGCCATCGAGCGGATTCGACACGATGTTTTCCTTCCGAAGGTTCTTCAGGTCAATGTAAGCCAATCCCGTGAAAGCACAGAAGAGGAACAGATCGCGGATGAATGTCCGCTTGAAGTTCATCTTCGGGGCGTTGATAAGCAGTCCGAGTTCCTCCTTGGTAAGGAATCCCTTTTCTGTTTCCTCCTTGTGTATCTCATAACCTGCAAAAGGATAGCGCATCAGCCAGCCGTTCTCCACAGCTTTATGCAGCAGCATGCGGACAGGAAAAGTATAGAGCCATACGGTATTGGGGCTCAAACGGCAGTCTGCACGCAGGTAAGCCTCGAAATCCGTAATGAGGGTAGGTAGGATTTCTTTCAGAGCTATGTCGTGAACATTGTAGCGTGATTGCAGAAAATCTTTCAGGTGCTCATACACGGCACGGTATTTATACAATGTGTTCTTTGCTTTCATGCCGCATTCGACTTTCTTAACATAGTCTTCCAAGAAGAGATCGTAGGCTTTAATGAGTGTCTGCCGACGATATTCCAAACCAAGAAACGCATTCCTGACTTTCTCGGCTGTGACAAAGCTGTCGCGCTCCATAATCTCCTGATAATGCCTCGTGATGGCTGCACGGAATTTGTCGAGCATCCGGTTGGTTTCCCGTGCTGTTACACTCTTACCTATGGCACGACCGCTCTTGACACCCCAGAGGTTCGGCTCGATGGAGAGCTTGCAGCTGAACTGTGCCTGCGTACCGTCCACGGTGATGCGTCCCATGATGGGTGACGTGCCGTCTTTCTTTACCTTGTCTTTCTTCAAATAGAAGATGACAGAAAATGTACTTCTCATTGCTTTTGTTCCTTTCGTTTGCAAAATTATTTACTGTGGAGCGGTTGTCCACTAAGCAAATCGAGGGGAACGCGGAATAAGAAACCGACGGGTGGGAAATTTCAGCCCAATGGCCTATTTCAGAGCGAATTTCCTTGATTTTCCATCCATGCACCCTTACCTAATCAGGGGTTACGAATAGGAGACGGAACTCTGTCACTGTTTGGCATAAAGACCGTACACGGTTGGCATTACGCTACTTCCAGAAGTCCCTTTAAGTCTTTGATTGATAACGCTATCGCTGCATTTTTCCGTTTTTCATATTTTATATGTACTTTTACCTTTCAAAAAGAAGGCAGATGCAATATATACCATGATTTGATTGCATACCTTGGGGTTGTTTTTACCTTTCAAAAAGAAGGCAGATGCAACTTGGCGACCATTAGCAAAGAGCTTGGTGAGTTGTTTTTACCTTTCAAAAAGAAGGCAGATGCAACGATACTCCCGAAAAAGCACAAGCAATAGTAGTTGTTTTTACCTTTCAAAAAGAAGGCAGATGCAACTTCTACAATATGGACTTCAACGACGGATTCGTTGTTTTTACCTTTCAAAAAGAAGGCAGATGCAACGGATATTTAGTAAACGACTCATTTCCAATCTATTTTCTTTATTTTTTAGGTTATACTTCCTCACTTTTTATTTATTAAAATCTTAAATCTCGTTTTTTCAGATTGATTGCTTGTCTGATTTCTATCGAGAGGTTTTGGTGAATCTTTTTCATTCGTTCTACAGACTCTCTATTAGTTATTCTTATTGTTTCTTGGGGATTGTTTTGGGCGGAAAGCATGAAACCATAAACAATATTTCTATATTCGGAAATTAGGGATAGAACCTCTTTTGACATAAAAATGCCGCATCCCTCATTATATATTTCTTCAGAGAGTTCTTTCATAAATTTGCGTATGTTTTCTTTTCTGAAATAATAGGTTGCTTCTAGTCCACCATCTTTTGTTTTTTCCCAAATCAATATGCTGTCTTCATTTTCAGTATTTGTAGTAAATCTGAGTAGTTTATACAGGCTTTTATGTGCTTGTAACACAGCTTGGTATTTGGCATATTCAATATTCTCAACACTTTTTTGGTGTAGTTGCTTGATAGCATAGTAATAGGCCACGTATGCTGCTATGAAGGTACATATTATAGAGAATGCCTCTTTCGCTAATTCCATATAATCCATAATTTAGTTTTTATTTTCTGATTTTTCAATTTCTTTTATGGCTTTTCCTACTATTTCCTGTAACTGTGGCGCTATATTTAGCTCAATCTTTTTTGTATCGACAGAAGGGAAAAGAGTAAATTTTTTAACTTCAGCAAAGAGTGTGGCATCATACATGGGATACTGGTTGTGGGAAAAAGCATTTCTCACTGCAATCAAACTATTAACGTAATTCTTTAATTCCGGTCTATTAGCTTTGCACTGCAACCACCTTTCAAGCATATTTCTGAAGCTATCTGTAGGTAGTGTGGAATATTTGTTTATGAGTTTCTTTTCCAGTCCTAATGTCATCTCAAAGATACTAATCCTTGTAGTCTGATATTTTATAAGCTCATGGTCTACACTCAATTTGGTGATAGGATTTTTTTCTAAATCAATGTCTGTAGTTTCTGCAAAAGAAAGTAGTCCGTTGAGCCTGCGGTCTTTTGCCAATACTTTGAAATTGCCCTGTTTCAGGACTTTGGTTTCCGTTTCTTCGATATAAAAGGTTGCTAAAGGTCTTTCCTTTAATATATTTCCTTTATTGTCTGTTTCGTATGTTTTAACAGGCAACTTCATGGGCATGATTCTATTTAGAATATTGTTGCTTTCCTCATTTGCCGTGTTTGTATTGATGTCCCTTAGATGTATTTCCCCAATCTTCAATCCTTCCACAGTTGTCGTTTTGAATAGTTCCTTGAACATCAGCCATGTGACG
>ERZ1106939.1878-NODE-1878-length-14544-cov-29.185244_pt1 | contig 14544 bp, 18 predicted proteins | sample MGYA00403669_ERZ1106939 | MGnify/ENA primary metagenome ERZ1106939 (study PRJEB35170, sample SAMEA104062447) | human gut metagenome | biome: human gut; feature: human-associated habitat; material: faeces | place: Denmark | collected 2012-09-28 ...
AAATCGACTGACCTTTCTTTTTTACCCAACAATATCTTTAATTAAGGGAGACGGGAACGTGTATGCCTGATTACAGCATCATCCAGAAACTCTGCGACGCGATCCATGTGACGCTTCCGGAGCTGATGGACGGCGAGGATGCGGCGGAGGACAGCGTGCGCGTCTACGACGATGAACAAATTCTCAACCTGCTGCGCCCTGTCCAAAACCACCGGCGGAACAGATGTACAGGACTTCTTCTCAGGTATCCTCATGGGTCTGTCCGTCGTGGAAGTTCTCGCAGGCCTCTGGGCCGCAGGAAAAACGCTTCTGAAACAATAAAAAAACGCCGTCTTCTTCGAGCCAATCGTTCAGTTCAAAGAAGGCGGTGCGTTTGGAGTTTTCAGATACACCCTAGTTTGTTTATTGCTTCGGCACATCCTCCAGCCCAAGCAGCCACGCCGGGAGCGTGCGCGTCATGGCTCGTATCTCGCCGCTGCTCACGCCGTGATCGAGCATGAATTGCAGATACTGCCGCATGGCTTCCTCCCACGGAGGGTTCGCCGGATCGCCGCAGTCGGTGGACAAAATGGCATGCGACGTACCGAGCTGCCGGATCGCATCCAGATTGCGTTCAGCATTGCTGATCCACTGCCCGTTTTGCAGCGGCTGGCGGTAGCAGCGCTCAAAGATGACGCCATAATCCTCCAGAAGCGCTTTCTGCTGAGCCAGACTCAGATCCACGACCCAGTATTCCGGGTGCGTGATCACGATTTTCCGCACGCCAGCGTTGCGCGCGCCGTCCACCACGCAGCGAATCTCCTCCGGCGAAATATGCCCCGTCGCAAGTACGGCATCATACGCCTTGACCAGAGAGAAAATGTCGAGCAGCTCCGGCAGAAGATTACCTCGGCTGTCCGTCATGCGGATGCCACCCGTTTTTCCGCGCTTGCGATATTCGTTCTCTGCGTCCACGGTCGGCAGCCAGATGATCTTCGCGCCCATGCGCAGCGCAGTCTGCACCGCCTGCTCGTTGAGTCCGCCGGCCTCCTGGTTCAAGACCAGTCCGCCGTACATATAAAACGAATTGTCGCCGTGGACAGCCCGATTATATGCGTTGCACAGCGCCGCGCGTGAGACGGTGCCGCAGTGATGCCCCTTGATGACGATCGCTCTTGCACCCGCACGGACGGCTGCGTCCGTCAGCTCCAGATCGTTATAGGTCCGGTGAATGACGTCCGGTGCGGTATGGACGTGCAGATCTATGACGCCATCCAGAATGTTTTTCTGCTTTGTGTCCATGAACGCTCCCTCCTTCGGAAGAAAAAAGCCTGCCGTCTGCGAAAACCGCAGGCGGCAGGCTGACGCAGGATATTACTCGATGGCGATTGCGGTAGAAGAGGCGAACTTCTTCACGTCCTCCTTCGGGACGATGACGCTCAGAACGCCGTCTTCATACTTCGCCTTGACATCCTCCGGCTTGACATTGCCGACGTAGAAGCTGCGAGAGCAAGCGCCTGCATAGCGCTCCTGACGCAGAACACGACCCTTCTTGTCCTGCTCATCCTTGTCCAGACCCTTCTGGGCAGCGATGGTCAGATAGCCGTCTTTGATGTCGAGACTGATCTCGTCCTTCTTGAAGCCGGGCAGCTCAACTGCAAAGCGGTAAGCCTTGGCGTCGTCCGTCTCGCGGATATCGGTCTTCATCAGGTTCTTGGAGTTCTTGCCAAACAGCGGGCTGTGCGAACCAAAGAAACCATTGTTGTCAAAAAATTCATCAAACATATTTTCACCATAGATGCTGGGTACCATAATAATTCCTCCAATATATTTTGATTTCAGAGATTTGCATATTTATATGTGAAGCTCTGCGGCGCAGCAGCTGCCGCGCTGGGCATTGCTTGCAGATCAAAGATCTTTCGTTCTGGAAATGCAGGCGCAGACGATGGCGCTAATGCCTTCGAGCAGGAACACCAATCCAACCGTTACACCAACTGCCGCCGCGCTGACCCACGGATCCATCATGCAGATAAAGCCGGCGGCCATCAGCAGAATACCAACAGCCAGAACCCAGCCCCAGCCGCGAACGCCGAGGGCGTGCAGATCAAATGCGCTGACGAACCGGGAGATGCCGGAGAACATCAGCCAGACCGTAAAGATAAACGGCAGCGACAGCAGCGTGAACCACTGGTTAAAGAGCAGGAACAGCGACATGATCACGGTCAGAACGCCGTCGAGCAGCAGCCAGCCGGAGCCGATCAGCACACCGCTCGTTCCGGCGAAAACCACGATCTCCGCGATGCCTGCCGCCAGCATGAAAATGCCGAGCATCAAACCCGCGGACAGAACCGCAACATCTTCATTGCACAAACAATAAATGCCTGCCGCGATCAGCAAGATACCAGCTACGATATTCAAGATCCGAACTGTTTTTGTACGCATGATTTCTTCCTCTTCTCTTTTGAAGCTCTTTTTGAACTCCTCTTTGTTTTTATGCCCTTAGTTTATTCCTTTTCTGCAAAAAAACAAGAAACCGGAAGCACAAGAAATGTGTATTTGATTGTGCGGAAAGCACAAATAATATCACAGAAGAAAACAGCTTGACCGTCCTGCATTGACGGGCTATAATAAAGACAAATCCCCAAAAGGAAGGGCAAACTTCATGAAAGAAAACCGAAAACTCCTGAAGGAAGTTCTCAAGGACATCCAGCACGATATGTCGGACGAGGAGGTTCTGAACCTGCTGGCGGACAGCAAAATTTCCGAAAGTCCTGCAACGGAAAAATATACGCTCGGGCAGCGCGCGGCGGACACGATCGCAAAATTTGCGGGCAGCTGGGCGTTCATCTTTTCGTTTACGGGCGTGCTGCTTTTGTGGATGGTCGTCAATACGATTCTGGCGGCAGATGCGTTCGATCCGTTCCCATTTATCCTGCTGAATCTGGTTTTGTCCTGCGTCGCGGCGATCCAGGCGCCGCTCATCATGATGAGCCAGAACCGGCAGGAGGAAAAGGACCGCCGCCGCGCGGAAAATGATTACAAGGTCAATCTCAAAACCGAGATCATGATCGAGGATCTTTATGATAAGGTCAATGCCATTCTTGCAAAGCAGTCTGCGCTGGAGAAAAAACTGCAGGAGCAGGAAGAAACAAAATCGTAATCAGCCGAAACACGAAGTCCCGGTAAACCATCGTCTGATGGCTTGCCGGGACTTTTTCTGCGCAGAATTTACTTGTATTTTATGCGGTGTTGGAAGAAATACTCAAGTAGGAGATAAGCAAAAGCGATGCGTCACAGCCTGTTGAGTTTTTCCTCCAGTTCAGCCGCGATGCGCTGCCGTTCTTCCTCGCTTTCTGCGCGTGCATACGGTTCCAGCGCGGCGTCCCGCTTTTGCTCCGCGTCGCGCGTCCATGCCTCAAACTCGGCCTTGGTCATATCCTTCCGCATCGTGCGCGCGTAGTATTTCTTGTATGCCCGCTGCTGCACCTGCCAGACTTCATTGTTCGCAACTTTGTCCTTAAAGCTGCTGGCCGCGCCGATCTCCCGGCAGGTTTTACCTGGGTCTGCCGGCGCAGATCCGGTGCAATAGGCAAAGGTCGCGCCCGGCGTCTGCAAAAACCAGCGACCACAGTTGGCGCAGCGCTTCGGCACAAATCCCTTTTGCAGTCCTTTCATAAACTCCACATAGACAAAATACCGACAATGCAGGCGAATGCGCAGAGGTCAAGGAGCTGCTGTATCTGACCGCGGAGGTGCAGAATGCCGCGCTGCCCGATGCGATCATCGAAAAGCATAAGGTGCAGGCGGAATATGATTGGATGGTTCGCAATTTCACCGTGCAGGAGGAAGTGCCGGAGCTGCATCATGAGAACTCCTATGCCAGATGGCTTCATTCAGCCGGAGTCTGCAAATAAATTTGCGCAAATTCTTGACGCCTTGGATCCGCCAACCTGCAGTCTCAACTCAATTTTAAAAGATATATCTTATAAGCGCATGGAAGGTGTTGAAAAGTATTTTTCCAAAAAACTCCGCAAAAGGAAGACGCTTTCAGAGGTGGATTTACCTCTGAAAGCGTCTGTTTTGACCGTCTAGACGATTCGTTTGTGCAAATTTCTAGTGCATTTCAATTTGCGACAAACCCTTTTGTGATAAGTCTGCGGCAGAAATCAGCTCTGCAGGCACTTCACAGTCCACAGCCTGTTGTAGCCGTCCTTGTTGCTGACGAAGCCCTCGACATACTTGGTGCAGGCCTCGACCGTAAGCGGATGGCAAATGTACAGCTGCGTGCAGTTTTCATAGATGATCTGGTTGAGCTCGGAGTAGACCTCCTTGCGCGCCTCGGGATCGCTCAGACTGCGGCCCTTCTCGATCAGTTCGTCCGCCTTGGGATTGTCGAAGAAGGAGCGGTTGCCGGGCTTGCCCTTCTGCGTGGAGTGGTAGCACGGATAATAGGTGTAGTCGGCGTCACCGGTGGAAGTGATCCATGCGGAGAAGCCCATGTCATGCTCGTGTTCGTTCAGAGCCTGAATGTAAGTTGCCTGCTCATAGGTGCGGATCTCGACGTTGATGTTGAGTTCCTTGAGCATCTGCTGGACGACCTGACAGATCTCGAGACGCTGCTGGGACTGGTTGGTAACCATGATGAGGTCGCAGCCGTTGGGATAGGAGGACTCTGCCATGAGCTGCTTTGCCTTCTCCAGATCGTAGTCATAAGTCGGGGTCGGTGTGTAGCAGGCAACGATCGGCGCGATCATGCTGTCAGCAAGAGTAGCGCTGCCTTGAAGGATGGTATCGATGATCTTCTGGCGGTCAATCGCGTAGCAGATGGCTTGACGAACCTTCAGATCATAGGTGGGGCGATCCTCATCGATCAGATTGAAGAAGTAGTTGTAGCAGGTCATGGACGGCCGTGCATACTTGACCAGGTCGGGGTTGGCGTCAATCTTGCTAACGTCGTTGGCCTCAATGGAGTAGGCAATGTCGACCTCACCCATTTCCAGAGCAATGACGCGCTGTGCGGCCTCGGGGATGACCTTCATGACGAGGTTCTTGGTCGCGGGTTTGCCCATGAAGTACTCATCAAACGCCTCAAGCTTGACAGAGTCGGACGGGTTCCATTCGACCATCTTGTACGGACCGGAGCCGATAGGATGCTGAGAGAAGTATTCATCGCCGTTGGCCTCGATGTAGGCCTTTGGCACGATGGCGGAGAATGGCATCGAAAGGTTATACAGGATCGGCGCGTAGGGCTCTGCGCAGTGGACGACAATGGTGTTCTCACCGGTGATCTCCACACTCTCGATAAAGCTGACGATGTAGTTGACATAGTTGGAGGCGATCGCACGATCAAGCGACCACTTGACATCCTCAACAGTCAAGTCGCTTCCATCGTGGAACTTGACACCCTGACGGATGGTAAACTCCCAATCCTTGTCGTTGAGCTGCTGATAGCTCTCAGCAAGCAGCGGCTGGGGGTCGCCGTCACCGATGACTTCCATCAGCGTGCTGAAAATGTTGCACGTGACCGTAACGGCGGCAGTTTCCTTGCCGACGTGCGGGTCCATTGAGGTCACGTCTGCGCTCTGCGCCCAAACAACGGTGTCCTTGTAGTTGCTGTTATTCTGGTTGCTGTCGGTTGACTTGCTGCAGCTGGTCAGCACCAGACAAAGCAGCGTACAGGCGGCGAGAAGAAGTGCGAGAAGTCGATGTTTCATGATGTTCCTCCTTATATTTGCGCTTTTTCCTTGGCGTTTACGCCATTGCGTCCTTGAATTGCGCGGCCTTGATGCAGGCTACGCTGTGACCTGGCTCAACCTCGCACAGCGGGATGTCGCCCGCAGTGCACTCCGGTGTGGCATATGGGCAACGCTTTGCAAATCGACAGCCAGGCTTGGGGTTGATTGGGGATGAAAGCTCGCCCTTGAGCGGGATCTTGTTCATTTTGACCCTCGGATCCGGGATCGGAATGGCGGACAGCAGCGCCTTTGTGTAGGGATGTACCGGCGCACGGAAGAGCTGCTTTGCATCGCAGATCTCTACGACCTGCCCCAGATACATGACCATGATCTGGTTGGAAAGATGCTTGACAACGCTCAAATCGTGGGTAATAAACAGATAGGTAAGTCCCATTTCCTCCTGGATATCCTGCATCAGGTTTAAAATCTGCGCCTGAATAGAGACATCCAGCGCGGAGACCGGCTCATCACAGACAATGAACTTCGGCTCGAGTGCAAGCGCACGACCGATGCCGATTCTCTGCCGGCGGCCGCCGTCAAGCTCATGCGGATAGGCATTCACAAGACGCTGGGCAAGACCGACGCGGTCCATGACCTGACGTACATGGCGGTTAAGTGCCTCTTTGTCGCTGGGCTTATACTTGCCCTGAATCAGAAGCGGCTCCGCGATGGTCTGGCTGACAGTCATTCGGGGGTTGATGGATGCAAACGGGTCCTGGAAGATGATCTGCATGTCCTCACGCAGCTTCTTCATCTCTTGCTTGCTGCATGCGGTGACGTCCTTGCCATCAAAAATAACCTTGCCGTCGGTCGGCTCATGCAGGCGAAGGATGGTACGTCCCAGCGTGGACTTGCCGCAGCCAGATTCGCCAACAACGCCAAGCGTTTCACCCTTTGCGAGGGTAAAGTTAATGTCATCTACGGCATGGAGCTGACCGGAAGCAGTCTGAAAATACTTTTTCAGGTGTTCAACACTCAGAATGGTTTGCTTCGATGCGCTCATTTCTGCTCACCTCCTGCGTTGGTATTTTCGGCACGGAAGCAGCGGACCAGATGCCCGTTTCCAACGTCTATCATTTCCGGGTGCTCCTCGCGGCAGCGGTCGGTCGCGTGCTGACAGCGCGTGCAGAATTTGCAACCCGTCGGCAGATTGGTGGGATCCGGCATCAGACCTTCGATCGGCACAAGGCGGTTCACGTCCTCATTCAGCTTGGGAATGGAGTTGAACAAGCCCTGTGTATAGGGGTGCGTGCGGTTTTCAAAGATTGTAAATACGTCTGCGTATTCCACGACCTCGCCGCCGTAGATGATTGCAACCTGTTCACAGGTCTGCGCTACGATGCCAAGATCGTGCGTGATGAGGATCATCGACATGTCAAGCTTTTTACGAAGCGCCTGGATTGTGTCAAGCACCTGCGCCTGAATGGTGACGTCCAGCGCCGTGGTCGGCTCGTCTGCCAGCAGAATTTTCGGGTTGAGAACCAGCGCAATGGCGATGATGACGCGCTGCTTCATGCCGCCGGAGAACTGGTGCGGATAATCGCTCGCACGCTCGCGGTTGATGCCGACGGTCTCCAGCATTTCCAGCGCCTTTTCCCATGCCTGCTTCTTGCCGATTTTCTCATGCGCCATGACAGCCTCGGCAATCTGGTCGCCAACTGTCGTGACGGGGTTGAGGCTGGTCATGGGATCCTGAAAGATCATGGAGATCTCTTTGCCGCGGATGGATTGACGATGCTTTTCCTTCATCGTCAGAAGGTCTTCCCCGCGATAGAGAATCTTACCACTGACAATCTTTCCCGGTGGACACTGGATCAATCCCATGATGCTGCGCGCCAGCGTTGTTTTGCCCGCGCCGGTCTCGCCGACGAGACCCAGTGTTTCGCCCTCGCGAAGCGTCAAGGACAGACCATTGAGCGCGTGGACGCAGCCGCTGTCGGTGTCATACTGAATGACAAGGTCTTCTATTTTCAGAATGTCGCTCATAGCAGGCCTCCTAGTTCTTCATACGCGGATCAAGCGCATCACGCAGACCGTCGCCGATGATGTTCAGGATCAGAATGGTAATCATGATTGCGGCACCGGGCATAACGGTGATGTGCCATGCGTCACGGATGTAAGTACGGGCGTTGGAAAGCATTGCACCCCATTCTGGCATCGGAGCCTGGATGCCCATGCCGATGAAGGAGAGACCGGCAATGGAAAGAATCGCGCTTGCCATGCCCATCGTGACCTGAACGATCATGGGGGACAGGGCGTTGGGAACGATGTAGCGGAAAATAATGCGTGCATCGCTCGCGCCAGCCGAACGTGCGGCCTCAATGAACTCCTGATCCTTGATCGTCAATACCTGTGCGCGAATGACGCGCGCGAAGGTCGGCGTCTGGGAGATGGCAATGGCAAGAACAACATTGACGAGACTGGGACCCATTGCCGCAACGATCGCAACAGCCAGCAGCGTTGTCGGAATTGCGAGGAATACGTCCATGATGCGCATGAGGATCGTGTCCATCATGTTGTAGTAGCCTGCGACTGCGCCGATGATGCCGCCGAGCACCGACGCGCCGAGCACGGCAAATGCACCCATAAACAACGAGTACCGCGTGCCCCAGATGATGCGAAGCAGGATGTCGCGGCCAAACTCATCCATACCGAGGACGTGCTCCTTCGAGGGCGGCTGCAAGCGCTGCAGTAGATCCTGAGAAATGACGTACTTGTCGTAAAATGAGTTATTCGTGACAAGGTCGATGATGATCGTGGTGATCGCCATCAGCGCCAGAAAAATGAAAATAGCGAGTGCGCCAAGCGCGAGCTTGTTCTTCTTGAAGCGATACCATGCTTCTGCACCGAGCGTACGGCTCTGATAAGGCATGTTCTGTGTTTTTTTCATAGTCATGCCTCCTGTTTCTTTGCACGCAGGGCGGACTTTTTACCGCGCTTTTTGTACTGCGACTTGATGCGCGGGTCAACAAATGCGTAGAGAATGTCAACGAGCAGATTGACAACCGAGAAACTGACCGACATCAAAATGACGGAGCCGAGTACGGCTGGCGTGTCCTTCGTCTTGATTGCATCAAGCATATAACGTCCGACGCCGGGCCAGGAAAATACGGTTTCCGTCAGCATGGAGCCGCCGAGCAAATGACCGAACTGCAGCCCCGCGCTGGTGATGATGGGAATGAGCGCATTTTTCAGCATATGCCTCGTCGTGACCTGCGATTCGGAGATGCCTTTTGCACGGGCAGTAGAGACATAGTCCTGACGCATGGTCTCCAACACGCTCGAGCGCGTCATACGCATGATGGTCGCCATGATACCGGTGCCCAGCGTCACCGCAGGGAGGATCAGGCTTTTAAGCATCGGACCGGTGCCCTCGCCCATACCCTGTGACGGCAGCCAGCGCAGCTTCAGCGCGAACAGGATGACCAGCAGCAGACCAAGCCAGAAGTTCGGCATCGACACCGAAATCAGTCCGCCGACTGACGCGACGTTATCCAACAGGGAATATTGCTTTTTTGCTGACAATATACCCAGTGGTATGCCGAGAAGCAACGCGATGAGCATACTGCTCAAAGCCAGAAGGATCGTGTTGGGGAAGCGCGAGAGGATCTGGTCAGAGACGCTTAGCTTTGTCTTGTAGGACTTGCCGAAGTCTCCATGCAGCAGATCCCAGATATAATTGACATACCGCTCAAGGAACGGCTTATCCAGACCAAGCTCTGAGCGCATGGCCTCGGCTGCCTCTTCCGTTGCATTGTCGCCAAGTACGACCAAAACCGAGTCGCCGGGGGCGAATGACAAGATGGAGAAGACCAGGAAGGTCACGCCGATCAGCACTGGGATCAGCAGCAGCAATCGCTTGAGAATCAATCGAAACATAGTTTACCCCCTACTCTTTGCCTGCCAGGCAGCAGACTTATTCAAATGTACCCTTGACAAGCACCTGCTTGTCCTGCATCATGATGCGGCCCTTTGCCAGCATGGTGTCGATCTCATAGCCCTCGTCCAGAAGGACCAGATCAGCATCACTGCCCTCGGCGATGCAGCCCTTGCGCGGATAAAGCTCCAGTGCGCGGGCGACGTTTGAGGTAATGAAGGGCAGTGCCTTTTCCAGAGCAACGCCCTGCTGGGTCACCATTTCGTAGACCACGCGGTAGAGGTTGCCCATGTCGCCGACGCCCATACCGACAATGTGTTCATGCTTTTCATCCCATTTCGGCATACTTCCGTTGGAGTCGGAGCTGATGGTCAATAATTCGGGAACAGCTGTTTCCATCAGACCGGGGAAAAACTCCGAAACGCCAGCCTTCGCGGTGATGTCTGCGTAACCGCCCATGTGCGTAAACTGCGAAGCCTCCTTCAGCCGGCGGCCGAGATGTGTCGGGCGGAAATGGGAGATGGGAATATCTGTCGTGCGGACGATGTCCATGATCGGCTCAATGCCTTCAGGCGAGGCGCCGACATGCAAGTGCAGTTCACCGACCTTGCCGGAGACGAGCGACGCCATACGAATGTCGGAAACCAGACGGATCAGCTCATCGCGGGTGGGATGGCTGCATCTGTGATCAGCAATGGCGAGCTTACAGCCAATGATCTCGGAGATGTAGAGAATATCGTTTGCCACAGAGCCTGTGATGGTTCTGGGCGGATATGCGTAGGAGTTCGTCAGACAGTAGGCCGTGATACCCTCGTTGTTGAGCGCCTTGGTTTTTGCCAGCAGCAACTCAGGGCTCTTGGTGTAGCCGTCGGTGCCGAGCAGACCGACGAGCGTCGTCACGCCGGAGGTAACGGCCTTGGAAAGCTGGAATTCCGGCGTCCGGGTGTTGAAGCCGCCCTCGCCGCCGCCGCCGACGATGTGAACGTGCTGGTCGATGAAGCCGGGAACGAGCATCTTGCCCGCCGCGTCGATCACGGTCAGATCGTCGCGCCACGGCTCGATGCAGTCCGCGATCTCAAGGATCTTGTCATAGGCCAGCAGAACATCCTTTTTGCCAAGCGCCTTCGGCGCAAATACCTGTGCATTTTTGATCAGAATCATTGAAAACTTCCTCCTGTGTTCATTTTAACGTTTGACGCTGGATGTCAGTGCGAACAAACTGTTGATCCTTCTGCGGAATGCCGAGCTTTTCCTCGAGTCGCTCAAGCCGTTCCTGTGCGGTCAAAAAGCGCTCGCGGTCGCTGAGCAGAAGCCCGGAAGTGAGCACCTCAATCATCGCAATCATCGAGGAGACAGAGTTAAAAAGCACATCGTGTTCTGTGTTGCAGGTCAGAGACATTTCACACGCCTGCGCCACCGGGGAGGTCAAGCTGTCTGTGATGGAGATGCTTGTGATCTCGGTCTCCCGAAGATGCTGTGCCAGTTGAATGGTCAGCTCCGCGTATACGGGGATACTGATGAGGACAAAGACATCCTCCTTTGTGGCGTGCAGGAGCCGATCACAGGTCTTCTTTTTATCCGAGGTATCGACCAGATGCGCCTCACGACCGATACGCTTAAGTTGATAGAGAAAAAAATCTGCTACGATCCGCGTGAGATGATGTCCCACAACAAAAATGCGCCGCGCATGGTTCAGCCGGTAAACGATCTGCATGAAGCTTTCCATGTCCAGATACTGGAATGTCATATCGAGCCCGCGCTTTTCGCTGTCGATGATCTTACGGCAAGTGTCGTTTGCATCGGTCGAGCGCGCGAGCGACATTCGAACCTTTTCGTTCGGACTCAGACGCATGCGCACATACTCCTGAAGCTGGCGGCGGAAAGCCAGAAAACCCTGACAGCCCATATTGCTGCAAAATTTCAGAACGGTCGCATCTGTTGTGTGCGTTGTCTGTGCAAACTCGCGCAGCGTCTGGAAGCTTGCCGCATCAGGATGCTCCAGGCAGTAGTCTGCGATCCGTTTTTGAACGGAGCTGACTTCCGAATATCTGGCGCGGATCGTTTCCATAACATCCATGCAGTCACCCCTTTACAGTTCCGTCATTCGTGGCGTCTCAGGCAAAAATTCCGATGGCAGACCGAACGCTTCAAAGTAGCGGCACATTTGCATTGGTGCAAATTTTTCTGTGGAATAATGCGTACCGCCGAGAAGATTAACGGCGTTTGCTTTGGCGGCCTCGTGAATGGCGCCCACCCAGGGCACCTCCGGATTCGTCACGCCGGTTATAAAGGTGTTGACACCCCAGTCGCGGAGCTGCTCGTAAATCTGCGTGTTTTTTGCACCGCCTGCCATAATGGCAAAGCGCCCGCGCGAAAGCACGTCCTCTGCGTAGTTGTAGAGCTTGACAGCGTGCCCGACGACGCGTTCCATCGCCTGCGCAAGCTCTGTCGCCGTTGAAAACGGCGAGGTACAGACAACGCCCATGCGCACCAGATTTTGCTCAAAGAAGGAATCATACGGCTCAGCGCCAAGCGCCCTTGCAAGGTTCACGCCGGGAGAAAACGGACTGTTACGGTCAAGCGGAATGTGATAGGTAAACAGTGAGATGTGCCGCTCCTTCAGAAAATCAAGCCATTTTTGCGGGATCTGCGGTGGTGGATCCGCCGTGTTCATCCGCTGCGGCTTCGGATGATGCGTAAAGAGCATACATGTGTTGGCATCCAGACGTTCCAACTGCTCAAAAACCTCCGGACTTGCAAAGGTCGCGGTATATACGCGTGTAATTTCCTCGGTGTTATCCTCCTGAAGTCCGATCACCGGAAAGACCTCTGTGCAGGTCTGCGGCTGGAAGGTCCACTCCAGCCAACGGTAGAGTGTAGATGATTTCATCGCACGTCCCTCACTCCGCATCCAGCGGAATCTTTTCAAAGGCGCGCATATAATCAACGAGGAAGTCCGCCGTTGTATTCAGCATCTCTGTGCCCCATTCCACCGTAGCTGTGGATGGATGGTCGGAACCATACCAGCCGTTATCGGTGATCTTGCGGTTGGTGCGCGGCAGCGGCAGGGAAATGCCGCGGAATTCGACTCTGCGCAAACCGCAGGCGTGCAGCTCGTCGGTCGGGTCCTTCGGCGCGTTGTCGCAGATCAGATCCTTGCGCACAAGCTTCGGGTCGATCGCCAACATTGCAGCTGTTTCCTCGCCGGCACCGTGCCCGCCCTTCCACGCAGGGTTGAGATCGCCAGCGACGGTCCACCAGTTGAACACCGTGCCGACAGCGTTTTTGCGGTCAAGATATCCGCATACCTTTTCCAAAGCATGCGTGTTGCCACCGTGACCGTTCAGAATGACAAAATAGCGGCAGCCCCACCGATACAGGCAGTCACAAATGCGCCGCATAACAGCCTCCAGCAGATCGGAGCCAACGCTGACTGCACCGGGCCAGTCCAGATGCCAGTCACAATCGCCATAAGGGAGGGTCGGCAGGATCAGAACGTCGGACTTCTGCTCTACCAACTCAAGGAGCTTCATCGGGATCAGAGTGTCGGTTCCGAGCGCATTGTGCAAACCGTGACACTCAATGCTGCCCACGCTGAGCAGCGCGATTTTATGATCTTTGAAATAGGCCTCTACTTCCGGGGAATTCATTCGTTCCAGACGCATAATCTTTCCTCCAGTTGTTTATTTGTAACTTAAAGCGTTTGCTATAGTTCTATATATAAGATATAGCAACTATTGTATGTCATGTCAATGTTTTTTTTCGTTTTTCAGATTCATGCTGCTTCCACCCGGCACCAACTACCTGAAAAAGCTCAGCTTCTGAAAGTTTCCGGTCAGCTACCATACCCTCACCTCCGAATCCTTCATTCTTGGATCGATCTCTTCATTGACAGTCTGTGCAACAAAGCTGCTTAAAAATACGATAAATCCCGTGATCAGCACATCGATCATCAGCAGGTTATAATCATGATATTTCGCAGATTCCACTGCAAGATTTCCAATTCCCGCATAATTGAAAACAGCTTCCACAGTTACAGTCCCACCGGTTACATGGGGTACCGAAACTGCCATGATACTCACGATCGTCGGCATTACATTTCGAAGACAATGCTTCCACAGGATCTTTCTTTTGGAAAGTCCCTTGGATCTGGCAAGAAGTACATAATCCTTCCGCACCTCATCCAGGAATTTGTTGCGTATCATATATGCGTAATACCAGAGATGGCTGAAGATCATTACTACCAGCGGAAGGATCATATGCTTCATACGATTGCCGATACTATCTGCCATTCCCACATCATAGGCACCGCTGCTTGGGAACCATCCAAGATTTACACTGAAGATCAGGATCAGTACCACACCAAGCCAGAAAGCCGGCACATAATAGGCTGCTGTTCCGATCTTGCAGATCAGCCGGTCGATCCACTGATCCTCATGGAGCGTACAGAATATGGCGATCAGAACTGCCAGTATAAAGATCACAATATAAGCAATTCCTCCCAGCACCAGAGTATTTCCGATCAGCGGTTTAATCACATTCATAACCGGCTGCCTGTATTTCAGCGACAATCCGAAGTCACCATGAACTGCATTGGTAAACCATCTTACATACTGTACCCCGATCCCCTGATCCAGTCCCAGTCTCGTTCTGGCTGCAGCCACTTCCTCGCTGGTCATCATTTCCAGGGAATCTCCGTAAAAGGACTGCAGGGGATCTCCCGGCGCCAGTCTCGCCAGCCAGAACACCACCACAGACAGCAGAAACATAACCACTGCAAGCAGAAGGATCCGTTTCAGGATCCGGATGACCAGTTTATTTTCTTTGTTCATAATTTTCCTTTCCCACTGCCCTTTACAGTTCAGACAGACATTCGCATTCCGCTCTGCTGCATGCTCATGAACACAATCGCTTCGCGATTTGTGTTCATATTTCAAAAGCAGTTATGGCATC
>ERZ1106939.1880-NODE-1880-length-14541-cov-17.723526_pt1 | contig 14541 bp, 13 predicted proteins | sample MGYA00403669_ERZ1106939 | MGnify/ENA primary metagenome ERZ1106939 (study PRJEB35170, sample SAMEA104062447) | human gut metagenome | biome: human gut; feature: human-associated habitat; material: faeces | place: Denmark | collected 2012-09-28 ...
TCTAGTGTGTTATACCCATCACGACGGGGGACGGGAAAACTGCGCGGGGACGCCGCTCCCCGCGCAGCTTTGACCGGGCCGAAAAAGAAGGACGACAGATGACGGTATCGTCATCTGTCGGGCGCACTTTTTCAGAAAGTCGTGATGGGGATTCTCCGCTCCCTCGTCCCCAAAACGATAACAGGAGGAACAACGATGGCTTACGCCATTTTACGATTTGCAAAGCGAAAGGGCGGTGCTGCTAAGGCCATTGCTGCCCACAATGAGCGGACAAAGGAAGCATACGCCAGTAATCCGGACATTGACAAAAGCCGCACCGTGCAGAACTATCATTTGATCGCGCCGCGTTGGAGCTACGGGCAGGAGATTCGACACCGCATCAGCATGGCGGGCTGCCGGGTACGCAGGGACAGCGTGAAATTTGTGGAGACCCTGATCACGACTAGCCCGGAGTTTGCAAAAGCACATGAATCAGAAATGCCGGAGTATTTTGAGCGGGCGCTCGGCTTTCTCAAAGAGCGCGTGGGCGAGGAGAATATCTTTTCCGCCGTGGTGCACATGGATGAGAAAACGCCGCACCTGCATCTGTGCTTTGTGCCACTGACGAAGGACAACCGGCTGTCTGCCAAAGAAATTCTCGGTAACAAGAAAGCGATGATCCAATGGCAGGACGATTTCTATGCCTGTATGTCGGAACGGTGGCCAGAGCTGGAGCGCGGCGCGCCCGCGGTGAAGACCAAGCGCAGGCACCTGACGCCGCAGTGGTACAAGAAAGTCACGGCGATGGATGCCAAACTGGAGAGGCTGGAAACTGCGTTGAACGGCATCAATGTGCTGAACGCGGGCAAAAAGCGCGAGGAGGCCGTTGCACTACTGGCGCAGCTCTTGCCGGAGGTGGAGTCCTTTCAAGCAGAGATCCAGCGGATGCAGCAGGCCGCAGAAGCCGCCCAGCGTCAACAACAGCACAGCGAGGAAGAGGTTGCCGATCTGCAAACCGAACTGCGAGAGGAGCGCAATTTCAGCTTTCAACAGCGCGTCCACATCTCCACACTGGAATCCCGCTGCCGCAAGGCTGAGAAGCTGCTGGAGATGCTCCCTGCGGAAGAATTAAAGAAATTTTGTCAAGCCAGAGAGTGTGTCTTCGTTAGAATATGTTGACAATATTCCTTTTTGGGAATATACTATAACAAGAGGCAGGTGAAACTATGTTCGATATCGAATTCTATCGATTAGAGAATGGCAAGGGCCCTGTGGAAGATTTTTTGGACAGCCTAAATCCCAAAATGCGAAACAAAGCTGTTCGTAGCTTGGAATTGCTTGAAGAATTCGGGAATACTTTAAGAGAGCCGAACTCAAAAGCAATGGGCGATGGTCTGTATGAACTCCGCATTAAATTTTCCAGTGACATTACCCGCATTTTTTACTTCTTCTATGTTAAAAACAAAATCGTGCTGACCAACGGGTTCGTGAAAAAAACGCAACGAACTCCGTCAGCCGAAATTGAACTTGCTCGAAAGTACAAAGCTGATTATGAGAGGAGGCATTCTCATGAGTGATTTGAAGCACTATATTGAAAGACAAATGAATGATCCAGAATTCAAAGCAGAGTATGACGCCTCTGAGACGGAGTACCAGTTAACCCGTTCTTTGATTGCCGCAAGAATAGCGTCCAACATGACACAAAAAGAACTCGCCGACAAAAGTGGTGTTCGTCAGTCCAATATAAGCCGCATTGAAAGCGGCTCTTGCAGTCCTACGGTCGCAACCTTACAGGCATTAGCTGAGGGGTTGGGTAAGAAGCTTGTTATCAGTTTCCGATAATAAGTAGATGCCGGGTACGTTGCCCTGTTAAATCTTTTATAACTGAAAAACAAGAACCTCTGCTGGTTAAGACCCCAGCAGAGGTTCTTGTTTTATTTTAGTTTTCTCAGCGGTGCACACAACACTTCATAGGCATATTTATACACTTCATTTGCTGACTCGTCAGGCGATATGTCACCATGGGCCAGACAGCAGCGAAGCATATATAATATGATTACGATAGCTTCACTAATCTTTCCTGCATCATTTATGAAATTATATGCTCCCATTTGCTTTGTAGCTTCTCCCGATGCAAGAACGCTGGTAATGTGATACGGAGTCAGTTCCCTGTAGCACTCCTCACACTGCTCCTTTTGCCTTTGGGTCAAACCAATAAAGCCAGATTGCTGCCTCAACACATCAATATCATATCCATCTTGCTCAAAACAAAATACAGAATCGCCTGTAGCTTTTATCGTAACTACTGTTTTCATTTTTCCATGTGCTCTGGAACACTCATAGTGGTGCTGGTAATAATCTTTCTGCTTAAGTGTGTTTGCGTTTTTCACTGCCACTTCAGCAAATGAAACAGACTGCCGAACCCCTATGTATTCCTGAGTGACAATTGCTGCATTCAAAAGAGAACCATGTAGTTTTGCAATATTCTCTCTGTATGCGCTACCATCTGCATCCTCTGCATTGATCAGATTCATGGTATAGGTCTTAAATCTGTTTGGTTGACTTGCAATGTACTCGATACATTCTTTGTCGTTTTTTCCTGTAACCTCACCGCTAAAGTTATACCACGCATTAAAGGCAATCCAAGCTTTCATAAATGCAGAAAAATAGTCAACCTTTATATCAATAGCATCTATCCAATCTTTGTATCCTGGCACCCTGGCTCACCTCACTTAGCGTAAATAACTTCTCTATCCATAATTTCCAACGCCTTTTGCTCTAACTTATAGGCCTCATAACGTTTTTGGTTAGCTTCAAGCGCAAGATCGTTGATTCTTTTTTGAATATCATGGTTTTTGAGTAGCGGAATAGGGATATTGCTTACATGCGTAGCATCAATCTCATCAATAACCGCACCATACGTATATCTTGTAATCAAATGATAACCATATTCTGAGGCCAAGAAAATGTTGAGGTAGCCAGCAATATTTTCGCTTGCGGGAACGATGCGGATAATATGCTGATTTGCTGCCCATTTTTCCCAGTGTCTCCCCACAAGAGCCACTTTTCCGATAGTCCCACTACAAGTAATAAGAGTCATATTTTCATGTAACTCTAACTGCTTCTCTATTCGTTCACCATGCTGCGATAATGACAAATATTTTTTATTTGAAGGATCGAGTTCATGCAATTGTTTTCCTCCAATGAATACCCGGCCTTCACCCTCTCCAACATATACTCGTTTGAATCTACCCGGAAGGATGATATTTTTACTTATTCGGTTATCATCAACGGTTATAACTTCCTCTGCATGCTTGTTAAGATGATCGATGATTGCATCTACAATCGGGACATGATAGGAAGCATCCAGCCGGTAGTCCATATCGCTTAATTTTACGCTGAATGTTTTTACTGGAGCGTCCTTTTTGAAATAGTCGACATCAAATTCATTAATTGCCGGAAGCTGAAGCTCGTCAATCAATAAATTAGTTGCCTCGTTGATTAAATGATTCGACTCATCTCGTAGCGCGTACGACTCCACAATCATGCTGTCAATCTTTGCTTTTATTTCGTTTGGAGCATTCGGAATCGGTATCGATGCAAGATGTTCGGGCTCAATCTGCTGTATTACTGAGCCGTAAATATTTGACCGAATCAAAGCCTGTCCGGTTTTTGTCTTAAGATATGCGTAAACATACCCCGGGAAATTGTTGCATTCAAGCCTCATTGCATGCTCACTAATTAAAAACTTTTCTAAAGTTTCATTAACAAATGACATGTTACCGATAGTGCCAGAACGTGAAATTAGTACCGTGCCCCTTTTTACATGCAATTCCGAAACACGATCATCATCAATCATGAACTTAACGGGCTGCGGACTTACATCAAGCATCTCAGAACTACCAATAAATCCAACGGTAGTTTCTTCGTTCTTTTCGACATAGTTTCTTTTTAAGCGCCCTCCATAGTGCGCTTTTTTAACAGGGGAGTTCGGCCCTATTAAATCAACTGCAGGATAGAGGCCATTTTTTATCCTCATATAAGCCTGTTTTGCTTCGACATCATAGACACTTGCCTCTAAGCGCATTCCCCTTTCAATGATTTCTGAAAGCGATACAGCACACCATTTAACTGGTATCTCGTCAATTACAATTTCGTCCTTGGGAGTTGCAGCAATTTGATATGCTAAGTTATCTTTTACCACGCCAGCCCCTCCTTTATTTTCCATTCCGCAAAGATGGCCGGAACATCTGGGGTTTGATCATCCTCAACCTTTCTCTTTTGCTCGTGAGAAACAGTGCGATCACCTTCCCCAGTTGTACCGAGTACAAGGACGCTATTGGTATCAGGAACAAGGATTTCGTTTCCTTCTTTATCACGCTTGAATGTAGGATTACCACGTTTATCGTGACCGACCTTTTCTACCATGGCCATGAAAATATTATAGTCGGCCATTGTACCGCTCTTTTCCTCGATATCTTTCTGCTCCTTTGTTTTCTTCTGCAGGAACAGCACCGAGGTCTGAGTACCATTTCTCGGCTGGAAGGTATCCACATGAAGGTCTACACTGGCAACGATTCTGTGGTTTTTAATAAGCCACTCTCGAATATATCCAAGGCCCGGTGCACCCAGAATATTATCAGGGAGAACGATGCCCATACGTCCGCCAGGAACAAGTAGCTGTGTGCAGCGTTCTACAAACAGAATTTCCGGTGGGACTGATGCCTGCAGGCGATCCGTCATTGTCCATGTATTGGTTTCTTTATCATTTTCCCAGACATGTGCCAATTCAAATTGTTCCAAAATAGCTTTGTCTTTGATGGGTATTTTACTGCCAAAAGGCGGATTAGTCACAATCACATTGAAAAACTCAATCGTCTTATAATTGCGAATCGAGGCTTTATCGATACCCAACGCTTCTGCCAAGTTAGAACGAAAGTCATCTGTCCATTCGTGCGGCGGCAATAACGAATTGGACTGCAAAATATTGCCACTGCCGTCGTTATTCATGACCATGTTCATTTTTGTTGCTTTAACGAGATCTGGATTGATATCAAAACCGAAATAATTCGATTTTGCCATTTCGGATATACGATCTCTAAAAGTGTTAATCGCTTCAGGACTCCACTCGTTTTTCAGCATTCCAAGTTCGGCTTCAAACTGCTTTTCAAGTTTTTCGATGACATGAGTCATAGCGATCACAAGAAAACCGCCGGTGCCACAAGAACTATCCAAGACTTTCTCATCAGCACCAGGGTTGATCATTTCAACAACCATTTTCATGACATTTCTGGGTGTGAAAAACTCACCTCTATCGCCGCGCAGATTAGCTCCAACGATTTCTTCATACGCTTTACCCTTGATGTCGATGTTTGTGTTAAGCAAGCTGTATTTCTGTAGTTCACTGACGATATAAGCTAAGCTGCGAGGGGACAACTTAATCTCATCATTGGCATCAAAAATTAGCCTATACTTCTTCTTATTTTTGACTTGTTCAAAGATTTTGGAGATACGTTTTTTGACAGTCAACTGGCCATCAGGATTGGAACGCTCTTCCGAAGTTGCATAGAATTCCAGCGGTTTAGTAATGTTTCTCTCGTCCTCGATTTTGCAGAAGATAACCTTCAGCAGTTCAAAAAAGGCAGGTTGTTTCTGCAGGCCATCATTCACGTAGATATGATTATGACAGGTTTTGAATGTAAACAACAGGTTATCGTCATAAGCATTTTTTAGCGTAGTGCGCTTAGGCCGATTAATATCGTCAAGATTACCATCAGCCGAAGGAATATCGTTATAGTCCATGAAGTCTATTTGGCCTTTATCGTTAACATATTTATGATAGACTTCCTTTTGGCGGCCATTTGTCCACATACCCCACTCACAATTTGGGCAAGCGGACATATAAGACTTTAGTTGCTCAACACCGTCTTTAGCATTACGTGCTTCAACAGCCTCTTTTTTACACTCAATGATGATTTTAATGTTCTCCTGAGTCTGCTCGCCACAATCTTTATCAAAAATGACAATATCCGCACGGGGTTTTCTTGAACCCAGTTGTAGAGTGTATTCAATTCTGATTTGCTTGGGCAGATACTTATGCTCATTAACAAGTCGTTTTTCAATAGTCTGACGTACATACTCCTCTGGAGTATCATTGCGAAACTTCCCGTCAACATAGTCACAAATTTTTCCTTCGGGAATTACAATCACCGATGTATTAGCCATTTTGCGTTCCTCCGTTTTCGCTCTTGGATTTTTTCCGTTTATCAGTTTTGCGATTTGATAGGTAATCTTCAGCAGCTTTATTGAAAAAATCCGCAAAGCTACTTTTGTCATATGCAAGTGCTGCTTTTAGTTCTGTATGCAGTTTATCTGGCATTCTGAACTGTACTTGCTTAGTTCTATCGCTCAATAAACTGCACCTCTTTTCTGATCCCAAATGATATCATTATATCTTAATATAATGATATCATTTGGGCATACACTCGTCAAGAATATTTCTTCATTTATCAAGCAATTTTGCCGCAATATCGATTTTCCCCGCACTTCTGCCGACTATTTGATTTAAGTAGGGCAGCCGACACCCCAGATGCATAAGCGTCCTGGGTGCCGGCTGCCTTTTGTTATTCAAACATTATCTCTTGCATCACCACTTCTTCCGCTGCGCTGCGGATGTTGTTCATGGCACCGACCCATGCCATCTGATCTTCAGCTTTCATCTGCTCAGTGATGCCCTGCTCCTGCGCCATTTGCTTCACCAGCAGCTCCAGCATCTCTCGCGCCTGTCGGTCTACCTCGTTAAGGTGTTGCGTCAACTCACCAGAAGTCAACAGGTTAATGTACAAAACTCTCCGATGTTCCTTAAGGTACTTGAGCCGTATACGGCCAAAGCGTCCATAAGTTGCCGGTTCTTCCTCGGATAGCACCAGATCCGGCAGGTAGTAGTCTCCATACTTGCTATATGTAATTTCCATTGTGTGACAGTCCTTTCTTAAGCTATGATTTTACCCTTATTTGTACCCTTTATAGCGTTAGCTCTTATAAAACAACTGGACTGACTGGTACCATGTTTTATAGTTTCAGAACTGTTTATCAAAAATTTGACGGAATTAGTTGCAGAAAACGGTTTTTCTTGAATTCGAGTCCTGTACCGCGCACCATATCGAGTGTTCATAACGGATTTGATGTTATGAACACTCGATTTTTTATGCTTCTTTTGGAGAGCAGGCATTTCGCCTGCTCTCCTTCGTTATGCGGGGATATATTCCACGGCCACGCCCTGCCTTGTTTCGGAGATATAATGGCTTGTCAGAGGCACTGCCGGGATGTCGATGTACCCCACAAAGCGGTAGTGAATTGTGATGCGCTGTGTTCTACTTTTTCCGACGCCCTGCGTTTCGTACACCTCGATATGGTCAATAAGCTCCCGCAGCAGCGGTGCGGTCAGCTCGTCCATCTGCATAAACTTTCGGATGGCAGCGATAAACTTGTCCTTATTGGCCGCTTGCCGTTCCGCCTCCGCAATTTGCTCCCGGAGCTGTGGGATCTTCGCTTTCAAGGCAAGCTGCTCTACATCGTATTCGTGGGTAATTTGCAGGAAGCCCTCGTCGGAAAGAAGCCCTTCCGCATTCTTTTCAAAGGCCTTTTTGTAGAGTCGGGACACGGTTTCTGTTCGCATCCGTGCCTTTTGCAGCTCTCCCTCAAGGCGCTTCTTTTCCTCTGCGATTTCCTGGTTGGACTTTCGTTCCAGAAGGTCGGCGAACATTGGCTCGTCGTCCCACAGAAATTGCGCCATTCGTTGTAGCTCCAGTTTTACCACCTGCTCGATAGCGTCCGCCCGCACATAGTGCCGGGTCGGGCAACTGCCACGGTAGTCTTTTACATAATTGGAACAGGAGAAAAAGCATATATTTTTATTGATGGTGTTGACATGATACCACAGCTTGTGACCGCAGTCGGCGCAGTACAGCAGATCAGAAAAGATGCTCTTTTCGCCATTCTCCGATTTCGGCGCACGGCGCTTTGTCCGCTTGATGATCTTCTTTTGTACCTGCTCAAAGGTGTCCCGGTCGACAATCGGCTCGTGAACATCCTTGAAGATTGCGGCTCTGCAATAATCGTTCCAACCTTGAAGTTGGCGATGTGCTTTTTTCAGGAACTGGGACAATCGGTGAAACCGCCGTGATAAGTGAACCACCCACAAACTGGAACATCAAAGAAGGTATCTATGTTATCAAGCCGCGCAAAGAAGTACTCCACTCTCGCTATTTGATGTATATTCTGCGCACCGATGCCTTGCGGTCAGCGATTTTCAAAAAAGTTGCAGGCGGAACGGTCAAAAGTATACCGATGGCAGAAATGCGCAATTTGCGGGTGCCTGTTCCCTCCCTGAAAATAAAGAGAACGCGGTTTTCGACGGTCAGCGTGTCCAAAAATCTTTCGATGATATGAGCTAACTCTACGGCCTCGATCTCGGCTTCCACTGCGTTGGTGGCTGCTATGCAGGCTTCGATCTCCTCCATAGCAATTGTATAGTGACTGCTTCGTTTGGCTGCTTCTTTTCTGTGATAGAGGTTCAAGGAAATGTTCCGGACGATTTTACAGATGTAGGTCAGCAGCGGGTCGGGCTTCACCGGCGGGATCGCGTTCCATGCGCCTAAGTAAGCGTCATTGACGCATTCCTCCGCGTCCTGCTGGTCGTTCACAATGTTGTATGATAATTTGCGGCAGGCTTTACCGTATTTTATATCCAACTCTCGTATGCCCTGCTCTGAACGCTCAAAGAATAATTCGATGATTCCTGCATCTTCCATCACTTGTACCGCCTCCTTTCCGGCTTCACCTGTATATTACGGCTTTGACCGCAAATACTACATGATTTTCAAGGCTTTTCCAAAAATTATAGCAGAATTTTGAGAGCGCTTCTACCCATGCCGCTTATGTTGCTTTTCCGCCGCTTCGCTTGCCGAATTGCGGCGTCTGCCGTTTGGCGGTGCGGCTGCTCCGACGAGCGGAGCTTCGTACAAAAAAGAGACGAGGCGGCCGGATGGCTGCTTCGTCTCCTGACGTTTTGTCGGGGCGCGATGGCGCCTGTATTGCCGCCGCGCCTCCCAAACATACTCCGTCCCTGAATACAAGCTCTGCGCCGCAGGCTACGGCTCTGAGAACCGCTCGTTCTCCGGCTCCGCCGCGTCGGCGGCGCGGCGCTCCGTCTCCGCAAGGGCGGTGCGGTGACCGGTGAGCGCCGCAAAGGGCGCGAACTGTGCCGCGCGGTCGCGCATAGGCATCCGCGGATGCGTCTGCGGCTCGGGATGCGGCAGGTCGATGATATCGTCGTATTTTCCGCTCATGCCTTGTGTCCTCCGATCTGGCGGTTCCGCTCGCGCGCGGTCGCCCCGTCAAGGTAGCTGCCGCCGCTGAGGATGGCGTTTTTGCCGTACTTCTTCTTGATGCCCAGCAGGGCCTCCTGGATCCGGCGTTCCCGCTCCTGCTTGACTTCCTCCTCCCGAAGCTGCCGCTCCCGCGCCGCAGGATCGTCAAAGAGGCTGAACTGTACCGGCTGCTCCGGCTCGCGCAGGATATCCTCCTCGCGCATGAGCCGGTTGGCGGTGACGGTCAGACGGCGGACCGTCAGCTTCGGGTCGGCCTTTTCGTCATAGATGCCGAGCACGGCGTCCACGATGCGGCGCACCGAGGATGTTTTCTGCCCCAGCGTCGCTGTGCCGTGCGCGTGCTTCGGAATTTTTCGGCCGTAAGGGTCGAGCACCGTCTCGCCGCGGTAGCTGCCGCTTGCCGTGATTTCAATGTCATATCCGACCGTCAGTGTGAGCTGGTCGGTCACGAGCTGTTTTTCCAGCAGCTCCAGCGCGACCGCCTCGGCCATCTCCCGCACGACGAGCCGCGCCTTGTCATAGGGATAGGGGCATTGCAGCACCTGACCGGAGCTGATGCTGTTCGTTTCCGGCCGGTAGGCCTTGATGTCCGCCATGCGGCACGGCTCCCAGCCCCAGGCGTGGTCGATGAGCAGCTCGGCATTGACGCCGAAGAGCTTGTAGAGAAGTCCCTCGTTATAATACTCGTTCGGCTTCCCGATGGAGCAGCGCGCGACGTCGCCCATCGTATACAGCCCGTGCTCCTCCAGCTTTTTCGCATAGCCGCGGCCCACGCGCCAGAAGTCCGTCAGCGGACGGTGCTCCCAAAGCAGCGCGCGGTAGCTCCGCTCGTCAAGCTGCGCGATGCGCACGCCGTTCTCGTCCGGCGGAACGCGCTTGGCCATCATGTCCATGGCCACCTTACAGAGATAGAGATTGCTGCCGATACCCGCCGTCGCCGTGATGCCCGTCATGTGCAGCACGTCGAGGATCATGGCCTTCGCCAGCTCACGGGCGGTCGTGCGGTAGGTCTCCAGATAGCCGGTAACGTCCATCAGCACCTCGTCGATGGAGTAGGTGTGGATATCCTCGGGCGAAATATACTTTAGGTAGATGCCGTAGATCTGCATACTGACCTTGATGTATTTCGCCATGCGCGGCGGCGCCACCAGATAGTCGACCGCGAGGGACGCGTCGGCCTTCAGCGTGAGGTCGTCCGCGCTCTTTCCGGTCAGCCGCCCGCCCGGCGCGCGGCGCTGCCGTTCGGCGTTGACCTGCCGCACGCGCTCGACTACCTCGAAGAGCCGCGCACGGCCCGGGATGCCGTAGGCCTTCAGCGCCGGCGACACCGCGAGGCAGATGGTCTTTTCCGTGCGGCTCGGGTCTGCCACCACAAGGTTCGTCTGCATCGGGTCCAGGCCGCGCTCCATGCACTCTACGGACGCGTAATACGACTTGAGATCAATGGCGATATAGGTCCGCTTGTTTTGCGGCATGGCGCAGCCCTCCCCTCTGTCGGACAGTATACCACAACGCTCGAATTAGAACAAGAGTTTTATTTTATAATATTTTAGCGCCGAAAGTATCGTTCAGCGGGTGAGGGCGTCGAGCTCATCGACTAGCTCGCCGAACATGGCGAGCGCGGCGTCGACCGGCGCGGGGGTGCTCATATCCACGCCCGCGAGCTTCAGAAGCGAGATAGGGTCGGTGCTGCTGCCGCCGGAAAGGAAGCGCTTGTAGTCCGCGACGGCAGGCTCGCCCTCGCGCAGGATGCGATCAGCCAAAGCGACCGCGGCGGAGAAGCCGGTGGCGTACTGGAACACATAGTAATTGTAATAGAAGTGCGGGATGCGCGCCCACTCGAGCGCGATCTGCGCGTCGCTCACCATGTCGGGGCCGAAGTAGAGGCGGTTGAGCGCGAGGTATTTTTCGTCCAGCGCGTCGGCGGTCAGCGTCTCGCCGCGCTCCGCCATGCGCCCCAGCTCGCGCTCGAACTCGGCAAACATCGTCTGACGATAGACCGTGCCCTTGAACTGGTCAAGGAAATGATTGATGAGATAGGCCCGCTCGCGCCTGTCGGTGCTCTTGCGCAGCAGATGACGCATGAGCAGCACCTCGTTGCAGGTCGAGGCGACCTCGGCGATGAAGATGACGTAGTCGCTCGTGCAGACGGGCTGATGCTTGCAGCTCAGATAGCTGTGCATGGCGTGGCCCATCTCGTGCGCGATGGTGAACTGGCTGTCGAGGTCGTCGGTCTGATTGAGCAGAACATAGGGGTGCGGGCGCGCGATGCCGGAGGAGTACGCGCCGCCGCGCTTGCCGACGTTGGGATACACGTCGAGCCAGCGATGGTCAAAGCCCTCGCGCAGCATGGCGGTATAATCCTCGCCGAGCACGGCGAGCGCGTCGAGCACGGTGGCCTTCGCTTGCTCAAAGGGGATCTCCTCTGCCACGTCGGGGACGATGGGCGTATAGACGTCGTACATATGCAGCTCGTCCACGCCGAGCAGACGGCGGCGCAGGGCGACATAGCGGTACATCTTGTCGAGGTTCGCGTGGACGCTCTCGATGAGACTGTCGTAAACGCTCACCGGCACCTCGGTCGCGTCGAGCGCGGCGTCGAGCGTGGAGGGATACCTGCGCGCGTTCGCAAAAAAGCGAAGCTGCTTGAACTGCGCGTCAAGCGTCGCGGCGAGCGTATTGCGATAGCCGCCGAGCGTGGCGTAGTAGGTCTCAAACGCATTGCGGCGCAGCGTGCGGTCGCCACTCTGGAGCAGGGGAACAAAGGTCGCATCGGTCAGCGGCTGCTCCGCGCCCGCGCCGTCGGTCACGGCGGGAAAGCGGAGGTCGGCGTTGTGGAACACACCGAAGATGGCGTCGGGGCTGTCGGCCATCTCGCCGGCATTCGCCAGCAGCGCCTCGCACTCCGGGGAGAGGATGTGCGCCCTGCGGCGGCGGACCCGCTCGATGGGGCGGCGATAGGTCGCCAGCTCCGGCTGCTCGGCGTAGAAGCGCGTGAGCGTTTCATCGCTGAGTGCAAGCAGCTCGCTCGCGGCAAACGCGCCTGCGCCGGAGAGCGTGACGGAAAGGCTCAGCGCCTTGCCGCGCAGGTCCTGATAAAAGCCGTTCGAGGTATCCTCGTCCGCCTTGCAGTTGGCGTAGCCGTAGAGCCGGCCGACGCGGACGTTCAGCTCATCGTCGAGCCGGAAATAGGCCAGCAGCATCTTCGCGCTCTCACCGAGGCGGCCCTGATAGGCGGCGACTGTTTCGGCATAGGGCTTGAGCGCCTCGTACTCGGCCCTCCACGCCTCGTCTGAGGGGAAGATGTCGGTGAGATCCCAGGTAAACTCGGCAGCGACCTCGCTGCGCTTGCGAATCGGCTTAGACATAAAATAACCTCCGTCGGGAAAAATTCTTGTCCCTATTATGTGCAAAAAAGCCGCGGCGCGCAAGCCTTTTTTGGCGCACGCCGCGGCAAATTTCGTTTTTGCTTACCGCAGCCCGGCGGTGAATTGGATCTCGTCGCCGCGATCCGGATGCGTTTTCCGGAAAACGCTTGACTTTTACGCATCAAAGCTTTAGAATAAAAAAGTCCTGACCGCTGCGGGTCGGGGCTTTGCTATGATTACGGAAGGAAGCGGGCCGCCTTGCCGGGATGCGGACGGCCCAAGGGGAGAACACCATGAAGTACACGAAAAACACAAAGAGCTTTGCCAGCCGCTGGGGCTTTATTCTGGCCTCGGTCGGCTCGGCGGTCGGCATGGCAAACGTATGGGGCTTTCCCAACAAGCTGGGCAGCAACGGCGGCGGGGCCTTTTTGCTGATCTACCTGCTATTCGTGTTCATTTTCAGCTACGTCGGCCTGCCGGCGGAGTTTGCGATGGGCCGCCGCGCGGCGACCGGCACGCTGGGCGCCTATGAAAATGCCTGGGCCACGCGCGGCAGGAGCGCGGGCAAGGCCGGCGGACTGCTCGGCTGGCTGCCGCTGGCGGGCTCCATGTGCATCGCCATCGGCTACGCTGTCATCGTGACCTACATTCTCAAGGCGCTGGCGGACTCCCTCCTCGGTACGCTCATGACGGCGGACGCCGCCGCGTGGTTCGGAGCCTTCTCCAGCACGCCCTACTCGGTCATTCCCTATCACATCGTCGTGGTCGTCGGCACGCTGCTGACGCTCTTCCTCGGTGCGCACAGCATTGAAAAGACCAACAAGGTCATGATGCCGCTCTTTTTCCTCATCTTCCTCGTTCTGGCGGTGCGCGTGGCGCTGCTGCCGAACGCGGCGGAGGGATATCTTTTCATGTTCACCCCGCGCTGGGAGGCTCTGACCGACCCGATGATCTGGATCTGGGCGATGGGGCAGGCGTTCTTCTCGCTGTCCGTCACCGGCAGCGGTATGATCGTCTACGGCGCGTACCTCTCCAAGGACGAGGACGTGGTGGACGTCGCGCAGCACACGGCGCTCTTTGACACCATTGCCGCCGTGGTCGCGGCGCTGGTCATTATTCCCGCCTGCTTCTCCTACGGACTGGACGTCGGCGCGGGCCCGAGCCTGCTGTTCGTCACGCTGCCGACCATCCTGCAGGATATCCCGCTCGGTCGCCTGTTTGCCATCATTCTCTACGTTGCGATGATCTTCGCAGGCGTCAGCTCGCTGCAGAATATGTTCGAGGCCGTCGCGGAATCCCTGATGCACAAGTTCCCCAGGCTCAGCCGCACGGCGGTGCTGGTGATTCTGTGCGTGGTGTGCCTCGGCTTCGGCATCGGCATGGAGACCATCGACAAGTGGGGCCCGTGGATGGACCTCGTCTCCATTTACATCATTCCCATCGGCGCGACGCTCGGCGCGATCTCCTGGTTCTATGTGATGAAGAAGGACGAGCTGCTCGACGCCGTCAACACCGGCAGCGGCAAGCTGCGCGGAAACCTCTGGTACAGCGTGGGACGCTACGTCTATGTCCCGCTGGCTGTGATCCTCTGCTGCGTGGCGCTGTTCATGCACGTCGCGTTCTGAAAAGTGAAAAGGAAGGGGAGCTCCCATACGAAACGTATGGGCGCTCCCCTCAGTCTGTCGAAAAAGTCCGGCTGGAGCTGGGCTTTTTCTGATAGATATGGTAGAATGGGCAAGGGTGATGCAAGATGCTGGAACGCGGGAAAATGGATCGAGATCTGGTAGAGTTCGTAGTCATAG
>ERZ1106939.1882-NODE-1882-length-14528-cov-17.758654_pt1 | contig 14528 bp, 6 predicted proteins | sample MGYA00403669_ERZ1106939 | MGnify/ENA primary metagenome ERZ1106939 (study PRJEB35170, sample SAMEA104062447) | human gut metagenome | biome: human gut; feature: human-associated habitat; material: faeces | place: Denmark | collected 2012-09-28 ...
ACACCGTTTGTGGCGATAACCGGGGTCAGCTTCGTCACATCTGTGCCGCGGGGCAGTGTGATGGTAATGGTATTGGTGGTGTTGTTCACCGCACCGACCACACCGCTGATGGAGAAGCTGGTGATGCCCTTGGAGGTCGTCGCGGCAGTCTCCCACTGACAACTGATGCTCACATTACCCTCAGGCATGGTAAAGCGGTTGTTAGTGATTTTCACTGTTTCGCCGCCAGCAACAGCCAGCGTGTAGGTCAGCGAATCCGCCACCATCTGATAACCGCTGTCGGGGGTTACGGTAACGATGATCTCATCGCCCGCGTTGGCCTTGGTGCGGTTGGGGGTGATGGTGCCGCCCTTGGGTGCCTTCACTGTAATAGTGTACGCTCCGGTATCCGGTACATCAATGCTGCCATAAGCGGGGATCTCGATCTTGAGAACCACGCTCCTGTTATTGGAGGCATCCACAACAACAATATAGATGTCGCGTGCGCCATCGCCCAAATTGCTAAGAGTGATGTTATTCACGCCTGTACTGGCTGTCCCCTTGTTGGAAGAAGCCAAAATCTCTTCCACCGTAGGCGCCGCCGCGCTGTGGTTGACAACCTTATAGAAGTAATTGCCTGCCACATTCGAGCTGAACTGTACGGCTGCGCCGGTCTTGCTGGTGCGGGTGGCGGAGCCGTTGGACAGGATAGGTTCCGTAGGTTCACCAGAGCCAGAATAGATCAGCTTAATGGTATAATCCTTGGTAGCTGTTCCTGCTGTTGCCTTGAACGTAACTTCTTCGCCTACCGGCATATAGCAGGAGATGTTACCCATAGACCAATCGCCTTCATAGCTGCCGCCTCCGCCTTCCTGCTTTACCTTTACGCCAGCAGGTGTAACGATTTTTAGGTTCAAACCGGACAGTCCTTCAGGGATCTTGGCAACCGTCTCTGCCGACACGGTGTTGGGAATGGTGATCGTCCAATTGTCGCCAGACGGAGCGCCTTTTGCGACCAGACTGCCATCTGCACTCTTTACCAGTGCGACAGATGCGATCGTCGGTGTGATCTCCGATGTGGACTCAAACTCTGCCGTTACCGTGACATTGCTCTTAGGCATCGTGAAAGTACCAACATTGCGGTCAGTCTTATCAGTGGTGACAGAAATGGCCTTCTGCTGTTCGTCCTTCACGATCCAACTCTTCAGTGTGTAGCCGCTATCGGGAACAGCGGTCAGCGTGACGGTCGTGTTCGGCTGCGCGGTCGAGTTGGAAGATGTGATCGTACCGCCTGTCGCCTGTGTCAGCACGATGTCATGCCGGGCATTATCTTCGGTCTTTTCTTCAAGCGTCACACGAATCGAGAAGCCATAATACCAATCATCAACTGTAAATGTTCCAGAGGTATTTGTTGTTGAGAATAAATACCTTGTGATGCCATCTTCGTAACGATAAAGCTCTGACGATTTCAGCACATAATGTTCGGGATCCGCAAGCGTTATAGTAAAACCACACACATCACCTTTCTTCAGAATTTCCTTGCCGGATGGCACACTCTTACCATTCACGGTATAAGAAAGTGAAGCCAGATCACTACGAGCGTAACCATCCAACGTTATCTGGCTGCCTACGCTTAGTAGCCGCTCTTTCATCACGGCATGAATCGTTATACCTTCTGCATTAGAAGGCATCGTAAAGGTTACCGATGTGTTCTTCTTTTCCGCATCAGGGAACAACGAATCCGCGTTTTCAACTCCGTTCTGCGTGATCTCCCAATGGTCAAAGAGATAATACTTGTCAACATCGCTGATTGCTACGGTAAGTTGCGTTCCGGGCTTGGCGGATGTGATATCACGGCTTCCATTAACGGTAACAACAGCTTTATCGCTATAATCCACATTGACCGTTACCGGAAGCGGTGTGATCTCACCGGCTTCTTCAAAGTTAGCGGTAAACTGCGTGTTCTCCGTTCCTACTACAAACTGTACAGTTAGCTGGGATTTCTGTGTGTCGGTCAGATATTTCCCGCCCGATTCTGTCCAGCCTTTGAATACATACCCATCTTCTGGGATGGCGGACATAAGCAACGTTGTTCTCTCTTTATAGAGATTAGTGCTGCTTGTGGGGGTCAATTCAACTTTGCCCATTTGAGGATCGTTGCTGGACGCCTTTATCTTCACGTTATATAATTCATGAATGGTGCCCGTCACAACAATATTGTCCTGCTTAGCATAAAACGCCAGATATGTAACCTCGTATGTCCCCGCGTTGATTCTCTCACTGACAGTCTTTTTACCTATAATGTCGTTTTCGGGAATGTTCGTTTCCAGGCTCTCTAAGACATACCCTTTCTTTTCACCGGTAAGCTTCTGACGGAAATCCAGTATTTTAATGCAGACTTTTTCCCCGTTCTCAACAGAGAAGACATTGTGATTCTCATCAACTGCGGTGGCTCCTTTATCAATGCCAAAGAACCCGCCAGCTACCAGTTCATCAAAGCTCTTATCATCCATGAGAACAACGTCAAACATTCTCTGAACCAAAGATCCTTCAGTCCAGAATTTATCTGAGCTCCTATCGTTGGTGCCTTCCATAAGCTTCACTTGGACAGTAACATTGTCACTATCACCTGTCTGGAACTTTGCCTTAATAGTAAAGCTGCCTTCGGGTGCGGTAATGGTCAGCGGATTTGCCTTGGCCTGTTCCTCAGTCAGCGTCATGCCGGTGACTTCCCAGCCCGCGAATGTGCTGGCCTCTGTCGCCTGAAGAGTCAGTTCCGCGCCGGTCACGGCCTTGACCACATCGCCACTGACATATTCGCTGCCGTTGACCGTTACTTTGCCAGTTCCTTCAATGCTGATAGTGCCCTTGCTGGGGTAATCCAGCACGATCTTCGCCTGCTTTACATTGCCGTTGACATCCGTGATGGTGAAGGGAATCTCCTCCCACGGGTGGGCGCAATCCGCTTTAAATGTGATCAGCTTATAATTGCTGCTGGCACTGGAATCTGTCAGCACTACATCATCAGGAAATTTCAGCTCCGTTCCTTTGGCATAGCCGCTGACATCAAGTCTCCATATTCCCATATACAGATTCGCATTTGCAGTCGTCCGCGGATCCTGTGTGGGAATGATCGTCATGACCAACTCTTCATTTTTATTGTTGTTCCAGCCTGAAACAGTCGTCGCTCCGTTCTGGATAGAGGTTGAAACATCGCGAAGCATTGCCGTAGGAGGATTCTTTTCTGTAGGATCGACTACAAATTTTCCGGCATCAGCGCTGAATTGGGCAGAAACCTTCAGCGAGGTATTTCGCAGCGTGATCGTCGCTGTGTCGTTCGCCATCTTCAGCGTATAGTCGCTTGTGGCGTTACCGTCTACGTCTGTTACGTTCCAGCCCAGCACACCGTAGCCCTCATTGGGAGTTGCGGTAAGAGTCACCTGCGCTCCGGATGCAAGGCTTGTCAGCGCATCAGAAGAGGTCACGGTGCCGCCCTCGGATTGCTCGATGGTCACATCCAACTGCTTAGTGAATTTCGGGGTAACAATAATGGAGACATGATTGAACTTTAGGCCCATGGGAGTTTTATCGTCACAAAAGCCTACTTCGATAGAGTCTTTCGACAAGTCATCATCTATATCTATCACATAATGGTACAGCTTTACGCCTTTTGCATTGGCATTACGCTCCTCCCCGTTTTTGAGATAGGTGACTTTCCATTCAGAAAAGGCATAACCATCGTTGGCTGTTGCGGTCAGCGTAGCGACCATCTTACCGCTGGAGTCATCCACGCCGGTCACAGTCGTTTTCGTGTGATCCACAGCATTCTCTGTCGGTGTGATCGTTGCCGTGCCGCCCTCTGCCTGCTTCAGCGTGACGGTCAGCGTCTTTTGAAACTTTGCGGTAAGTGTAACAGCTTCGGTCGTTACACTCAATGTTGCCGGATTCTTTTTGAGCATATCTTCGGCTATTGTTCCTCCGGTCACAGACCAGCTGTCAAACACATAACCGTCCTGCGGAACTGCCTCTATAGGGACAGTTGCATTTTCCTCAACATTATAGCTGCTGCCACCGGCTACGGCATGGCTGTCAATTACTACACTGCCGCCTTTGGCGGTAACATTGATCTGAACTGCACCTGCTGCCATTATTTGCGCGATAGATACAGGCACAATAATGCATAGCGACAGCAAAAGTGCCAATAGGGGAATGAATCTTTTTTTCATTAAATTCCCACCTTCATTTAATAGTGATTATATTCTCCATCATCAGTCTGACCTTCCTTACGAGAACCGGTGTGTGCTGCGGCTCTCCTGATGATCGGTTACCGTATTATCTTCAGAGACCTTGTCCCAAAGCTGCTGCGAGGTACTGCGCTGATACACCACGCGAACAACATAGTATCGCGTCTCGCTGCCAAGCCTCACGGTATAGGTAAGAGGTGTGGACAGATTCACCACTTCACCGGACACAGGGCTTACCACCGCGCCAGCAGGTACAGTGACCACAGGTGCTACCGTGGTTACGTCCGTCCCGTTCGGCAGTACGACCTCAATCGTACCAGCGGTGTGATCGATCTCACCGTCTACACCCAGCACCGTGAACTTCTCAATCCTGGCAGAACTGGACGGTGTTGGCGTCTCTCCGGAGGCAGAGATCAAGCTGCCTGCCGTGTTCGTTACCCGAACCGTATAAGTACGGCTCTCCACATCGCGGCCTGCGACCGTATAGGTGACCGGTGCGGAGAAGTCCTGCTCAGTTCCGGATAGCGGGCTGCACACCGTTGTGCCAGCGCCCAGTGTGATGTCCGGCGCAAATTTTGTAGTGGTCAGATTGCTGTCATCCACCCCAGTCACGGAGATCGTGCCGCTTACGTTGTCAATGACTCCGTCGTAAACCTTGCCATTGATCGTCAGCGAAAATGCTGTGATGGAGGCTACCGTTTTCGCTTGCACTTTGATTCGATAAGCAGAGTGGTTTTTGCCATCCGCAGAGGTAATGGTAAACTCCGTCCAGTCCGAAAGGTCAAGGTTCACAGAGCCATCCAAGACAGGCGAGGCACTCGCGCCATACGAGATGTTGGCAATAACGCGCAGCTTTGTTACGTCAATGCCACTGCTGACCGTCAGCAAAACGTCCGCGCCGTCCTCTTTCACGGTGACGGCCTTGTCCAGAATATCAAGATTACGCTGATTGGCATCTTGTAGGACTATGGACGAAGTATCAAGCTTCGCACCTGCCGGATCCACGTCGCCAAGTGTAACCGTGACCTCATAGGTTTTTGTGGTCAGGCCATCCTCAGCCAGCACTGTGAACGGCTGGGCTACGTTCTCGACAAATGTAACAGGGAGCGTCGGAGCTGCCAAGGCTGCACCTGCCGATAACGTGAAGTCGGGCGTTATATTCTGGAGGGACATTCCCTTCGGTAAGGTAACGGTGATTGTATTTTTACCATCCTTTGTCTCGATTTTTCCGTCTTGGCCCTCAATGGAAAACGACAAGATATCTGCGTCGGTCGAGAGAACCGTAGAAAAATCGTAACGATGATAGTAGAGGTGGTACGGATACCCTGCTCCACCCTTATTCAAGAATCCAAGATACCATTGCAGCGCATAGCAAGATTGGTACGTCGCCATTGTATTAGTAGTACCATCCTGTGTGTGCTTGAATCCGTCTAATGTCGCAAACAAGTCCATCCATTGCGTCAACACGGTAGTTGTTCCATTACCGAATCTCGGATCGCTGTACGGATCAATGCCGCAGGATGCCAAGGCGCAAATGACCTGCGCCGTTGTCTCGCTGTTGACCTGTGCGCCATACACGAATGTGTAGTCCTCTCGCATATACTTGACAATCGCTGCGACACCATCATCTAATTTCGCACGAACACGCTCACCATACACTGGATCGTCCTGATAAGGCGCAATTGCATACATGACCATGCCAACCTCATCCATTCCGTACATTCCCGGTGGATCAAACGTGCATTGGAGAAGTGTATCCAGCAAAGACTCTCTTGTGCGTGCAGCATTCGCAGGAACGGAATAAGTTCCCATATCTAATGCGCACAAGCCGAATGAGACACCAAAAATCGTTCCGCTTTTCGTTTCAAGCAGATTCGCAACCAGGTTGTCGATCTGATTCCCAACCTTATCTGTAAAAGGTGTGCCATCATTATACTGTGCAAGGTTTGAACAATCGTAGCCTCTTGAGGTCAAGAGCATGATCAACCGTGCGACGTCTGTCATAGTGCCATTGGGGCCTACATTCAGATCATTGATCTCCTTGGCAATACTGAAGCCGTTGTTTGTATTTGGCCCACTGCTCTGCTGCTGGTTTTCATATATACCAAGCTGCATCCATTCCCAATCATCACTGGCGCTGTCCCGATATTTATCGATAATGGTATTCAGTAGGCTTTCATATTTGCTTTTATCCGGATTTTCCTGCCGCTGTGTGGATACTGTAACAGTGACGGTATATCTCTTGATTTCCCCGTTTTGCGCGGTAACAGTGTAGACAACCGGCTCAGTAAAATCCTGCAAAACACCACTGGCAGGCTCTACCGTGGCAAATTCAGGAAGTGTAATGGACGGTGCAAATCGCTTGGATGAGCCGACTGGCAACTCCAGTGTGACCGTCCCGGCTTCGTGGTCGATTTTACCCGACAGCGTGCCGAAATTGAAAGTCTTTAACTTGTTTTCAGAAGAGGCAGGGAGCATCTTCACGACAATCGAGTAGTCCTGATAAGACGTTCCATTCTCCGCCGTTACCCGGTACTTAATAGGGGTGGTCTCAGAATGCTCAAAATCTTCCGTTCCCAACACAGCGACTGTCGCATCATAAGACGCGGTATAACTGCTTTTGAGATTGCTCCAGTTGTCCGCATAGGGGATGGTCACAGTGATTGTATTATTTTCACCCCATTGGATCGTTTCGCCTGTTACGCCCACAGAATAGCTGAGTAATTTACATTCCGATGAATTGTCCTGTGTTATATTCAGCGTATAATCCTTGGTGTAATAGAGTCCATCCGTATCGGCGCCTGCCTGCGCATACGATGTCAGATCCTCAATCAACCGCAGCTTCTTTGCCGCCGCAAAGTCGATCTTGCCATCTGCATCAGGGGCCACGAGTTGTCCATTCTCATCCAAAAATTTATAGGATGTACCGGAATTCGTGATCTGCGGAACTTGACTCCATGACCAGTTCTTGGCTAAATGCAGGGAAATGACTTTGTTCTCTTCATCAATATCGGCTATGCGATCATTGATTTGAAATGCTGTGACCGCATAATTCGGAGCCCCGGAGTAGAGCTTCAGAACATAGCTGCTGACGATGCGCCCACCTTTTTCGGTATCATAAACGGTATTCGTGGCAGGGTCTCTTGCGTAAATGTCCAACAAGACCGTGGAATTCGCTGCCCATGTGCCGCTCGTGACCGCAGAATATGGCGCCGTTACCACCATGTTAAGTGATCCGTTAGCCTTCTTCCAATTGGTTCCCTCTGGCAAATATAGCGCATATTCTGTATCTGATACAGCAACGGCTTCACTGCCCATGACTTGCAGGCTGGATAGCTCCGGCTTTTCAATGGGCTGCCGGCAGTAATCCATATAATAGGGAAGTATATCAGTAAAAAACGCTGCCGCCTGGTCCGGTGCCAGCGCACTGCGTTCGGAAAAATTTTGCCTAATTGCACTAAGCTCAGGCGGGTTTGATATATAACCATCGCTCCACCCAAAACTTAATACTGTACCGCCATAGTTTCTGCATATTTTCTGTAAGCACCGGAAATTCTGGGGATGATAACCACCGAGAACTGCTTTTGTACTTGTGGAAAGTGTGTCATACAGCGACTGCGCTTTATTTAATGATTCCAGATAATAAATGGATGCTTCTGTATAATCGGCATCCGTATAGTCACGTATTTCAGGTGTTGCGATAATGAATAGATCGCATTGTCTCCCGTTATTCGCTACCCATTTCACCTGAACAGGCTGATAGTAATTAGCTTTCTCAAGCTTAACGGTAGGCGCATTGCCATTGCGCTCCGTTAAGGTCAACGTCAACGCATAGTCGTCGCGCGTTGCGCTTTTCGTATCTAAATCGGGGATTACGACAATGTAAAAAATGTTGTCGTGATCCATATCATCTTTACGATCATTCAGGATCTGCAACTCCTGCATTTCGGGGTATTCTTCCGCCGAGATTGAAATATGAGTATATGAATTACGCGGGACTCCTGTCGCATTAGACGCATCATAATCCATCGGCCAGAATGTGTTCATTCCCGGCATCGCGACGGCTGTTGTGACTAATGATCCCAGAACCAGCGTTATCGTCAGTAATAGAATCGCTATTTTTTTAATCTTCTGTTGTGTCTGCATGTTCTTTGCCCCGCTTACGCACGTTATTAAAAGGGCGGTGGGCCCGGCCCGATATGAGCCGGACCCACCGCAGGTATTCAGATAGAGATCACAGGCTTGGAGCATATCGCTCCTGCTGGCCGAGGGGCAATTACATCATACCTTGGCCGTAATCATAACCCAGGTCAACACTGTAGAACCAGGTCACGACATCACCGGGCATCAGCGGGAATGCGGTAGCGCCGATCATAGGCAGCATTTCGACACCACCGCGAGCGACCTTGTACATCCAGCCGCCGGAATTATAGGTTGTGCCGTAATAAGTCCAAGTGGTGGCGCTGTCCGTGCCAAGGAAGCCGACATGAGTAACATAGGTTCCTGCGTCATCATAGGTAACCGTCAGTTGATTTCTATCGTAGCAGAACTTGTCCAGAATGCCGGATGCCTTGCAATCGTCAGCCAGGCTGGTATAAACAGCGGTCTTTGAGGCCTCGGTAGCGAAGTACATATCCATAACTTCGAGGCACTCTTTCATGTTATTAATCTGAGCCTGAGTCACGGTGTCAAGATACGGACAATGCTGCATACCGGGATAGGTATAGGTGGTGGGGCCGGTCAGGGTGCCAAAGTAGGTGGCACGAGAATAGTCAATGTTCACAGTTGCGTTCAGCGCGCCGGGAACATAGGCGGCGATATAGTGCTTTGCGCTTCCGCCGTCATAAACTACCTCGACCTCTGCAACATGGTTTATCAGATTAAAGCCAGCGGTGTAGGAAGAATCTCTAACCTGAGGTGTCACATTAACGCCGTCAACATAAAGAGCGGTTCCATTAAACTCCAGAGTGAGCGTCATGGTGGCATCCGCAACATCGTTATCGATCAGCAGATGAGAATAGGCCGTAATCGTTCCAGTAACATTCCCATTTTGATCCTTAGTTTGATAGTTGATGGACTTTTTTTCGAAAGTAGTCGAACCCCAAGTGACATTCATGTCACCAGCCGTGGTGGGGGTCGTCGCGAAGGCGGTCACGCTGAGGCTGAGAGCCATCACCAGCGCGAGAAACAGTGCGGAAATACGCTTCAAATTATTGCGCATGTTTTCTCCTCCATTTTGTTCTGTTATTCGGAGTGTTCTCATTTTTCCGGTTGCCCACACTCCACAAAAGGTAACCGCCCGCAGGTCGGCAATTCGTATGCCGATTTTTAATGGGTCATTGGCAACGCCCTCCTCTCTATCCGAATCCCTTTTAGCTGTAAGCTGTCTGGAATATCAATCCAAACAACTTACAGAAGAAACAACTGTCTTTTCGTATCCATCAAAGGTCACGGTAATGTCATGTGTTACTCCATTCGCGTAGTCCAAGTAAACCATTGCGGGAGATTCATCCGAGAAGAAATAACCGTCAATTTTGAGAGAATCACCATTAAATTCAATCACGACTGGAAGCGCACTAATTTCTCGTGCTTCTGGTAAAACCAGCGTCGCAGAGTAGCTATTTGTCACAACACCGCTTTCTTTATCCGTGATTTGTAGCTGCTCGATTTCAAATGACAAGTCCCTGTACTGCATGCAAATCGCCCCAGGCTGTGATAAATCGGCATCCAGAATCACGCGCTGTTCTTCATATTTATCATTCTTTCCGCAGCCTGCCAAGCACGGCAGGAGGCAGAGTACGGTCAGCACTATACAGCATATCTTTTTCATATCGTTACCTCACTCAGAGCGGATGGCCTCGTTGGGGCTGATGAGCGTTGCCTTTCGTGCGGGGATCCAAGCGGCGGCAATGGCCACGCAGCCGGAAAACACCACGCCGCAGACCGCCAGCCACCAGGGCAGTACGCACCGCAGCTCACGGGACGCGAAGATCACCGGTATCAGCCACTTGGCGATAAAGCTCAGCACCAAGCCAGCCGCGCCGCCTATCACGCCTACGATCAGTGCTTCCGTCAGGAACATCTTGAAGATGTCGCTGCGAACGGTGCCCAGCACCTTCAGCACGCCGATCTCCCGCGTCCGTTCCGTAATAGACATCATCATGGTGTTTGCCACGCAGATGGCGGAGATCAGCACAGCGATACCGCCCAGCGCGCCCAACATCCCCTGGATCTGCCGGGACTGTGTCCGCACCGTCTCCAGCATATCGTTGAGCGAGTAGGTGTTCAGCCCCGTGTCCCGGATCAGCTTGACAATACGCTGCACGTCGTTGACGTTTTTGACCATGACCCAAACCAAGTCGTAGGTAGAACCGTTGGCCTTCTCCTCCGCTGTTTTAGTCTGGGTAGTCGCGCCCATGTAATTGGCGTTGGCCTGCGTCATCTCCTGCAAGCGGTCAAAGGACATGAACGCGGCGGTGGCGAAGTTGTTATTCAGGGTGGAGCAGATGCCTGTCACCCGCAGGGTATACAGGTTGCTGGAGGGCAGTGCCCGTCCGTCGGTGTCGGCCTTCGGCTCACCGGTCAGGCTGGAGGAATCGAAGGTCATGCGGACAGGCACTTCCAGCAGGTCGATCAGGGCGTTGCCGTTCTCATCTACCGCCAGCTCCCAGTCCTTCGCCTTGTTGGCAAGTCCGGCGGCCACATCGTCGGTGAACAGTACCTCCGGATGCAGGCGCGTGCCGTCCTCGGCCATAACGCCCCGCTCCGGCGTCAGCATGAAGTTTTCCGCCGTGGTCATGTCGATGCCGTAGACGCGCACCATGTTGACATAGTTGCCGGACACGATGTAGGCGGACTGCTGATAGACCGGCGTTACCGCCTCCACACCGTCAATGCCCCGGAACGCCTCCAGTGCCTTGTCGTTCAGCAGCGCCTTGCGCCCATAGTCGCCGGTGGCAGGCGTCACATCGATCTTTGTCAGGCTGCCCAATGCCTCGATGCTCTCACGGTACGCCTGCTCATAGCCCAGGCCCACGGAGATCAGCACCACGATACACATGACGCCCACCGCCATAGAGAGCGCCGTCAGGGCCGTGCGGGTCTTGCGCCGGAACAGGTTCGTACAGCCGTAGTGAAAAAGATCTCTCGGCTTCATACATTCCCGTCCTTGTTGTTTCCATCGTGGGTCAGCGGGTTCTCTCCAATATCCGGGGCGCCGCCGTCTGCGTCAAAGTCGTCGTCAAAATCGTCCAAGGCAGCGGTGTTTTCGGCACCGGGCCCGATCTCGCCGCGCTTATAGCGGATGATGACATAGACCACAATGCCGATCAGGATGAGCGCAAGGATCGCTATCAGCAGCCACAGCCACCAGCGGCTGCCTGTGCCGTCTTTATTTGCGTTGACGCTGTTGGCATCTGTATCCGCAGAGCTTTCCGCCACGCTCAGCGGCACGGAGATGTCCTGAGAATACGTCTCGCCGTTGGCGTCCTCATACTGGAGGATCATCTTACCCACAAACGCGCCGATTTTGGAGAAGCCCACCGTTACATCGGCGCTGGTGGAGCCGCCTGCCAGCAGGTCACCCACATAACAGGGGGTGGAGGCGGTCATGCCGTCCGTGGCCAGCACCCGGATATTCATAGCCTTAGCGCGGCCCATGTTGGTCAGCGGCACGGAGATGGTAGCTTCCTTATCCTTGCTGAGTGTGCCGTACACCTCCGGCGTACCGGCCAGAACATCCATCTTCTGACTGACCGGCAGCATGATGTTCTGCGCCGCCTTACCGGCCACTGCCTCGGTGGTCTCATAGGTCAGGTTGATGCCCAGCATGGCGGGGCCAACCTCCGCGTCCTGCTTGGCCATGATCTTGTATTTCAGGATCGTCGTACCGCCCGGCTTGATGGAATCGGCATAGGCGGTATCCGTGCCGCCTACGCACAGCGTCAGGCCGGGGGAATTGGTGAATACCAGGCTGGAGATGATTTTCTTGGCCGTGTCATACTTGGAATTGTTGATCAGGGTCAGGCGCAGCTCCGTCTCCTCGCCTGCCATCAGGCCGGACACCTCGGTATCGTCCACATACAGCTTATAGCTCTGCACCATCACCGACATGGCGGAGGCGTCATAGCCGTCGATCACGGTAAACTGCGTGGAGAAGGAGCCCTCCGCAGGGGCGCTGTTCTCGAAGTAATTGGCCTTGAATTTAATGGACTTGTTGCCGGAGGTGGCAAAGGGCGACACCGTGAAGGTGTAGTCCAGATACTTCACCTCGCCGCTGGCCCAGTAGTCGAAATACTTGCCCAAATTGGTGGAATCAATCACGAAGGGGAACTCGTCCAGCGCGGCAGACACCACGGGATAGACCGTCACGCTGGTCAGGGTACCGCCCACATTGATCACGGGGATCCGCATGGAGATAGTCTGATTGGGTGTGCCGGTAGGTACGGTATAGGAGCCGCCCGCGTTGGTACCCGCCACCTGAAGGCTGCCGAAGGAGGTGGTGACGCCGGACATATTGCCGTTGTCGGTAACGGTCACATAGGCACTGACCTTGAAGGTCACGTCCTCGGTGATAGTGGTGCCGTTCACGGCATCCTCCCGCCACACGGTGGCGTTGATCTTAAAGGGCACGGCATAGCGTCCCTTGCTGGCGAACTCGCTGATCTTGAACTCGAACCACGCCTCCGCCGTGGAGTTGTAGGACATATCCTTTAAGTGCTGCACATCGCTGGCGTAGATCAGCTCAAAGGGCCAGTTGGACACGCTGGCGTCGGTAGGCACATCGGGATAGATGTTGATGTTGCGCAGCATGTATTTCTCGCTGGGCAGGTACTCCTTGTTGACCGCCAGCGGCAGCACGATCTTCACCACCTGACCGGGAACGCCTTTGGGGGACTGTGCGCCGGTATCCATCAGGATCAGGGCGTTGGCGTCGCTGGGTATGACCTTGATATCCGTGTTGGGCTTTTCGTCTGTAACCGAGACCCCGCTGACGCCGGCGTCCTCTCCGTTTTCGTAAGACGTGTAAGCCTCAATGGTGCTGTCATCTATCACATCCTCCGTGACTTCTTCCGCCATAGCGACGGTGGGCAGCAGGGATGCTGTCATTAATACGCAGATCAACAATGCCAATACCCGTTTTGCCGTTTCTCTCTTCACTGTGTGCGCTCCTCTCCGGTGTGGTGATTCTCTGTCTCTATTTTCCCGTCACTGAAATAGACGGTACGATCTGTATAACACTGCATCTGCGGGTCATGTGAGCTGAGAACAAAAGTGGTGTTCCTCTCGCGGAAGATCTCACACAGCAGCTCCATGACCTCCTGACCGGTGCGGCTGTCCAGATTGCCGGTGGGTTCGTCCGCCAGCACGATAGATGGCTCGGTGATGATGGCCCGCGCGATACTGACGCGCTGCTGCTGGCCGCCTGACAGCTCCGCAGGCCGATGATCTACGTGTCCGCGTAGTCCCACACGGCTCAGGGCCTGCCACGCCAGCCAGTTCCGTTCATCCTCCGGTACGCCCCGGATGGCCAGTGGCAGCGCCACATTCTCCAACGCCGTGTATTGGGGCAAATTATTGTAGTTCTGAAAGACGAAGCCGATATAGCGGCGGCGGAACTTTGTCCGTAACTCCTCGTCCATGGCCTCCAGATGATGCTTGCCTCGGACGATGATCTCCCCTTTGGTGGGCGGCTCCAGTCCTGCCAACATATTCAGAAGAGTCGATTTTCCGGAACCGCTGCGGCCCGCAATGCAGACAAATTCACCCTGCAGCACAGATACGTCCACGCCATCCAATGCACGGACAGTGTTTCCGCCCACGGTATAGTATTTTTTTAGACCCACCGTTTTTATAATGGCCTTTCGCTCACTCATAGTTCTCTCTATTCTCTCCCGCTTATCTCAAGGGGTCAATTGCTGCTCTTTGCTTCCTCGGCACCGTCCATCTTTGCGCCCAAGTCGTCACCAAGATTGCAGGTGTAGTTCCATTCGATTACATCTCCGGCCTTGACACGAAACGTGCCACAGCCGTAGTTTGGATACCATCCATTAACGCAATACATCCAGCCGCTCCAGAGACCACCGTCACGTTCGTAAAGGTTATTGATACCCTCTACGTAATACTTGCTTGCTCCGCCGGTAAATTCCATATGAATCTTGTATTTTTGGCAGACGCGATTAAGGATATCGAAAACGGAGTCACCCGTCTCAATTTCCACTGTGGTTACATCGAGAATGCAGCCAGAAGCGGGGACGATGCCCGCCCACTTGCTCTCCAGATGCATACCGTTATTCACCGCTGTAT
>ERZ1106939.1887-NODE-1887-length-14486-cov-21.070750_pt1 | contig 14486 bp, 14 predicted proteins | sample MGYA00403669_ERZ1106939 | MGnify/ENA primary metagenome ERZ1106939 (study PRJEB35170, sample SAMEA104062447) | human gut metagenome | biome: human gut; feature: human-associated habitat; material: faeces | place: Denmark | collected 2012-09-28 ...
TCTCTGCCCCCTTTCTTTTGGTTTTAATAGGTTGTAAAGCGTGATAATTTTACATCGATATAGGATGCAAATGGCAAAGTCATCCCTCCAAAGCCTAATTTTTTGAGCTTCAGATTCTGTGTTATTTTGTATGATGAAATACACTGATCCAGCTTAAAATCAGGTACTTTTCTTTTTGTGTTTTGTTCCATCAGATCCATCATACGGAAATATTTTTGTCGTTTATCTTTCTGCATGATCAGCAGCAATAGCAGATAATCTTCATATTTCATTCCCTGTTTTACCGGTTTCTGCCTGCAATTTAATGTTGCAAGCCCTGAAAATGATAACTGCCAGTCTGCGGAAGTCTTTATGATCGGCACTTTCTTACCTTCTGCAAGATTCCTTACATCGATCACTGATTCTCCATAAGCTAACGCAAGAAGCAGAAGATTCTTAGCAGCCGCAACAACCGGCGGCAGACCAGTAATCCCAAGGACAGACGCTGCAAGCAGCATCGCTTCTTTTTCCTTTGTAGGGTCTTGATATACACAGGCTGCATTGGTCAAAAACCTAAGTGCGATCATCTTCCAGAACACAGCTCCAAGATTTTCTTTCTCTGAATCTTTTCCAGCGATCAGATATTCTATCTCGTATTTTGTTCCTACTTTTTTATGTTTGCAATCGTTCTTGCGGCGCTCGACCGAAGCGGCTCGGTGCTGCCGATCCTCTGCGCGATGGCAGTACATGAACTGGCGCACATTGTCATGATGCTGGCCTGCGGCGGACAGGTGCGGCGACTGACGCTGCGGTTTGCAGATCTTCAGATCGCGGCGTCCGGCCTTGGCTACCGGCAGGAACTGCTTTCGGCACTGGCGGGGCCGCTGGTCAATTTGATCTGCGGCGCGGCCTTCTGCATGCAGCGGCCTTCCTTCGCTGCATACAGTCTGATGCTGGGGATCTATAATCTGCTGCCGGTCTGGCCGCTGGACGGCGGGCGGGTGCTCCGTTGCGCGCTGCTGGCGCGATTGCCAGTCGTGCAGGCGGAACACGTTTCAGAAATCGTAAGCTTTGCGTCGTGCGGCGTTTTGCTTCTGGCCGGTTTGGTTCTGACGTTTATCAAAAAAGCAGGCCTCTGGCCGCTTGGAACTGCGGTGTATCTGACCGTGCGCTTGCTGATGCTTGCAAGACGCGCGGATGCGGAACGGTGAACCGGCAAGCTTTTTGTTGCATTTTCCGCCGCGAACAGGTACAATAGAATGAATCACAAAAGAGAAGGAAAGCTATCCATGACAGATCAGTTCCACAGAATCCTCATGCGCGTCCAGAAGCCTGCGCGCTATGTGGGCGGAGAATATAATCAGATCATCAAAGACAAAAAGGACGTCGATGTGCGTGTTGCGTTCTGTTTTCCGGATACCTATGAGATCGGTATGTCCAACATTGGCATGCGGATTCTCTACGGCGTAATGAACGAGATGCCCGGCGTCTGGTGTGAACGTGTCTTTGCGCCGTGGGGCGATATGGAAGACGAAATGCGTGCGCATGGGATTCCACTCTGGACGCTGGAAAGCCATGACGCGGTCAGTGACTTTGATATGATCGCGTTTACGCTGGGCTATGAGATGTGCTATTCCAATGTTCTGAACATGCTGGAACTGGCGCAGATTCCGCTGCTGTCCAAAGACCGCGATGGATTGGAAAACATTGTATTTGCGGGCGGCGTATGCGCGGTCAATCCGGAGCCGTTGGCGGATTTTATTGATTTTTTTTCCGTCGGAGAAGGAGAAGACAGCACGACGGAGATCATCGAATGTTATCGCTCTGCAAAAAAACAGGGCCTGACAAAGCAAGAATTTCTGCATAAGGTTGCAAAGATCGAGGGCATCTATGTGCCGTCCTTTTATACTCATACCTACCGCGCGGATGGGACGCTTGCCGCCATCGCGCCGGAGTCCGGCGTGCCGGAGCGCGTCAAAAAGCGCATCGTACAGGATATGAATACGGCATATTTTCCGACGAAGACCATTGTGCCCTCAACTCAGATCGTTCATGACCGGTCGAATCTGGAGATTTTCCGCGGCTGCATCCGCGGTTGCCGGTTCTGTCAGGCAGGGTTCTGCTACCGGCCGATCCGGGCAAAGTCTGCGGATGTATTATGTAAACAGGCAATTGAATCGCTTGAGGATTCCGGCAACAGTGAGATCACGCTGGCCAGCCTCTCAACCTCCGATTACCGTGAACTTGAAACACTGGCTGACGGTCTGCTCGATTATTGCGAACCGCGAAAAATCAATCTTTCACTGCCAAGCCTGCGTGCGGATAACTTTTCAAGGGAGCTCATGATGCGCGTTCAAAAGGTGCGCAAAAGCGGCCTGACCTTCGCGCCGGAGGCCGGAACGCAGCGTCTGCGCGACGCGATCAATAAAAATGTTACGGAAGAAGAGATTCTATCCACCTGTGCCACAGCCTTTTCCGGCGGCTGGAACAGCGTGAAGCTGTATTTCATGTTGGGCTTGCCGACTGAGACGGATGAAGATGTGGTCGGCATTGCAGAGTTGGTCTACAAAATTCTTCAGGTCTGGCGAGAGAATGGCAGCGGGAAAAAGCGTGGCCTGTCCATCAATCTGGCAACGGCGTATTTTGTCCCGAAGCCCTTTACACCGTTCCAGTGGGCGGCGCAGATCACGCCGGAGGAGTATCTGCGGCGTGTCCATCTGCTGCAGGCAAATCTGCACGCAAAGTGCGTCGATTACCGCTATCACGAATCCGACCTCAGCCGTCTGGAAGCTGTCATGGCGCGCGGCGACCGCCGTGTCGGACAGGTGCTGCTCGAGGCGCACCGGCTCGGGTGCAGACTCGACGGCTGGGATGAGTATTTTAACTATGAGAAGTGGTTGGAAGCCTTCCGGTGTGCTGGGCTTGACCCCAATTTTTATACGACGCGCGGCTTTGGCACAGATGAACTTCTGCCGTGGCAGACCATCGACGTTGGCGTTACGACAAAGTTTCTTCTGCATGAACGTGAAAAAGCACTGCGCTCGGAAGCAACGCCGGACTGCCGTACGCACTGCAACGGTTGTGGCGCGCGGATGCTAAGCGAAAGGAGGCTGTGCGATGAATCGCCTATTGTTTGAAAAAACCGGAGATGCGGTCTATCTGTCGCATCTGGACTTAATGCGCGTTTTTCAGCGTGCGTTTAAGCGTGCGGACATCATGATCTGGCACTCACAGGGATTCAGTCCGCGCGCGTATGTCTCCATCGCGCTGCCTTTGCCCGTCGGTTCTGAAAGCGTCTGTGAGATTCTTGATTTTGAAATTCAGGACGGCTCTGTTGACCTTACCAAGCTTCCAACACTTTTGAACCGTACTATGCCGGCTGGTATCCGAGTGTTGGAGGCATATGAAAGCGCAGTTAAGATCAAGCATCTGACGCGCCTGCGTGCGCAGATCACGCTGGAATATGACCGGGGTATCCCGGGGCAGGCCCAACAGGCGATTGCAAAGTTGTTCGCAGATGGCCCTGTACTCGTGAAAAAACGTACCAAGAGCGGTGACGAGACAGAACTTGATTTGAAGCCCATGATTTTTTCGCTTTCCATGCGGGAAGCGTCCGCGCAGGAACTGGAATTGACAGTTCTTGTTTCTGCGCAGAATCCAAGCTGCAATCCACAGCTTCTTGTCAATGCGATTGAACATTATCTCCCGGAGCAAAAGCCGGACTTTGCAAGAACCAGACGACTGGAAATTTACGACGAACAGGGAAACCTGTTCCGCTGATGAGGAGCAGCTATGCAGGGACATGTATCGATATTAAGCGTCAGCCCGGAAGCAGCTGCAATGATTGCTTCCGGCGGACGGATCTCCACGATGGATGGCACGGCAGATGAAATCTATGCGAATTCGCTGTCTGCTGGGCAGGAAAAGAATGAAAAGCTGATCGGCAAGGTACTCTCCTCCGGACATACGTCAGTACTGGAACATTGTTATGTAAACTTATCGTTTGAAAACGTCTCCGTTTTGGCCGAGCAATTTCTGATCGAGTTCCGGCTGGCCTCGTTTACGGTCAAATCGCGGCGGTATGTTGATTTTTCCAAGGCCGGATATGTATCGCCCGTTTTCACTGACAATGTGCAGATGGCTATATTTGAAAGAACGGTCGAATCACTTTTTGGCACTTATGATGTGTTGGAAGCTGCAGGCGTCCCCAAGGAGGATGCGCGCTTCGTGCTGCCGTACTGCTTTTGCAGTAATTTCTTCTGTTCCATGAATGCGCGGGAACTGGTGCATGTGATGAACGAACTTGCTTACGGACGCGGCAGCCGCATTCCGGAACTGCGTGCGCTGGGTGAGAGCCTGTTTGCACAGTGTGAGCAGCAGATACCATTTTTGGCCGTGCGAAAGCCGGAGGCCTATCGTCAGTCGGACGCGTTTTGTCTGCGGCAGGTACAGCCGCTCACGTCGAAAGCGCCTGTTACAGTCCTTGCCGCGCCGCAGGATGCAGAAGGGCTGATCTGTGGCGCGTATCAGCTTGCACGCGGCAATGTGCCGCAGCCGCTGACAAAACCAGAACAGACGGCACTGCTGAAAGCGCTTCTGGCCCAGCCGAGAAAACGGGAACTGGAGCAGGCCAGCTATACGCTGCTGTTTGGCGGATTGTCACTTGCAGCGCTCACGCATCTGACACGCCACCGGATGCAGGCGCTCTGTGCACCGAATCTGTTGAAATCGGCGCGTTATGACCGCTACGTTCTGCCGGAAAGCGTCCAGCAGACTGGACTGGAGGCGCAGTACCGCGAAGCATTCCGGCAGGCTGGCGAAGCTGCTGTACAGCTTCGCGCTGCAGGAGCGGGGGAGGATGTGCTGTCCTACCTGCTGCTCAGCGGCCAGACAGTTCCCGTGCTGACGACTATGAACGCCGGAGAACTATATGTCTTTTTCCGCCTGCGCTGCTGCAATCGCGCCCAGTGGGAGATCCGCGACGCAGCCTGCGCCGCACTTGCGGCGCTGCGGAAAACATCGCCTCTGCTCTTCAGCCTCTATGGCCCGAGTTGCTTCGTTTCTGGGAAGTGCCCAGAGGGAAGAATGACCTGCGGAAGACAAGCTGAAATCCAGAGAAAATTCAGCGAATAAGCAGCACCCCCTGAACGCCTGTTGTAGAAGCGTTCAGGGGGTGTTTCAATTTTTGTGCATTGCTTCATGCTCTTTTTGCAGTTCCTCGTGCAGTTCGAGCATGTTCCAGCCCTTGTTTTCGTCCGTCAAGACAGCTTTCAGGGCAACTGGGGGAAGTTTTGCGACCCGCATGGCCTGCAAAAATAGATTCAGCCGCGCATCCGTAAAATGCGCGAAAACGAGCAGTTCGCCAGGAAAATCCTCGCCATCATAAAAGCTATCAAAGCTGTCAAGATCGCCCGTCAGAGAACCGACGGCATTCAGATATTCCCACTTTTCCACGATGCGCACTTTCGCGCCCAGTTGCATTGCAGACATGCGCAGCTTGGCAAGCTTTTTGGCAGGGAAGTGGACAGCCAGAATGACCGGCATCATGCGCGCACCTCCTGTGTGCTTTCCCGCAGGAAGCCTGCCCACATCAAAAGCCCAGCCAGCGACCAGAAATAGGCCATCATATACGGTTCTTCAAAAATGTTTTCAAATCCGCAGTGAACCAACACGCCGCACAGTCCAGCGAAAATCCCCGCACACAGTGGAAACAGACGGGACAGCCCCTGTCTTTTTTGCTGCGCTGTGCGGTAGAGCGCGCGGCAGCCGTTTGCGAGGAAGCTGAGGACGGTAATCAGGAACGCGGAAAGGCCCGTATAACCCATTTCGATCATAAGCTTGAGATAGTAGTTATCGACATAGAAATATTCCTGATGGTCAATGACCTGATTCTGCATGGCGACGGCTCCGCCAAACATCCCGAGGCCTACGCCGGTTGCTTTCCCACGCTGTTCCAGAAGCGTCATGGCCACAAGCTTGCGGCCTGCGCGGCCACCGGAGGTGTTTGCCTCCGCAAAATCAGCTGTGAACAGGAAGCCGATGCGGCTGCGTACAAACGGAAGCGTACACGCGACGCATCCCGCTGCAATCAGCAGCACCAGCAGCCGCCGGTCAACCAGCAGCACAAAGATCACAATGGCAATCGCCAGCGCCATCCAAGCGCCGCGCGACATCGTAAACAGGCAGCCAAAGCACATGCAGAATGCACAGAGCCACGCAAGCACCTGTAATCTGCGGTTTTTTGTGTAATAGGCAAGTCCTGCCGCCATCGGTGCAAACATCGTCATGAAATCGCCCATGATATTGGGGCTTCCGAAGATCGAGTAAACACGCGTGCGCACAGAGGATTCCGAGTGCGTCATCCAGCTGGACGGGATGGGAACAGCGGCGATATACTGATAAATTCCGTGCAGCGCAATGACCGCCGCCAGAATGACCAGCGCCAGATATATCCGCATGAAATCCCGGTCGTTGTGCACCAGCCGCGTAATGAGGAAGAACCAGAGCATATACTGCACAGTCGCGCGGAAGCCGGAAATCTGGACAGAGTAATACGGCGTGACGACATTCATGAGAGCGAAACAGGCCGTGATAAACAGGCAGACCGGCAGGTCGAGCGGATTGCAGCCTGTTTTCAGCGGTGTTTTGCGCCCGAGACGCTCATAAATGACATAACCCAGCGCGAGCAGCATCAGGCATTCGTCCCAGCACGACGACAGAACCGGTACAGCCAGAAGATCGCGCAGCACATAGTCGATCACGACATACATGGAGAGCGCGAATAAGATCACGCCATGCAGCCCGTCGGAGAACAGCCAGGAAAACAGGCGGCTATTCTGTCCGCAGTGCACGAAAAAGCGCCAGATGCGGCACAGAATCGAATCATCCAGACAGTCCTTCAGCCCGTGCCGCGCGGCAAGCCGCGCGTTCAGCCGCGCAAAGCGCTTCGCACTCCGACTATCACGCGTCGGTGCGTCAGACGCGGACAGCCGCCGGAGAAGCCATGCGCGCGTTCTGCTCATATGCCAAGTACGGCCCAGCCACGCGAAGACCTTGCTTGAATGCACCATCGCCGAAAACCAGCCACCGATGGCGAGCAGTGCCCGCCACAGAAGGCTTGAAGACAGCATATCAGCCATCGGTGACCTCCAGTGCGGAGATCAGACCGGTCAGTTCAAACTCACTTGTTTTAAGAATGTATTCATACCCGACCCGAACCTCCTGCGGCCCGACCTTGTAGACGTTGCCGGTAAACGATGCGCTTGCCTCGACGGTAATATACAGGCGAACGTGGTCAAAGTCGTTTGCATATACCTCTGTCTGCACGTCCGTAATGACGGCATCAATCAATTTGGAGTCATTCACAAGCGACTTCTGCGTCTGTGTTTTTGCATATTCCGCGATATCGGCGGGAACATCCTCAAATTCTACGGTATAAACGGCCTTCTTGTCCGCTCCAGTCACAGCAGCCGCGGCCTTTTTGCCGCCGAGTTTCCAGACGACTGCCGCCAGAACCGCGACGATCAGCAGCACGACCAGCAGGTCGATCAGATTGATCTTGCCGAACAGACGGCCTTTTTCATCGATCAGTTTCATGTAGTACCTCCCAAAGAGTTTGCAGTTGATTTGCCTCGTTGAATCAAGTATAATAAACAATGATTCAAGAAACATTCCAGCCTATTCTACAGTATCTTACCGCAAGAAACAAGTGGTAATTCAAAAATGAGGATTCCGGTATGAAGGTATTGCATTTGATCTCCGGCGGTGACGTCGGCGGTGCCAAAACGCATGTGCTGTCTTTGCTGCACGGTCTTGGAAAAACGGAACAGGTGCGTCTTGTCTGCTTCCGCGAGGGAGAGTTTGCTGAGGATGCGCGAAAACTCGGCATTGATACAGTCGTCATGGAGACGTCTGTGCGAACGGCTATCGGTCGTCTGGTGCAGATGATTCGCGCCGAGGGCTTTCAGATCGTTCACTGCCACGGCGCGCGTGCCAACCTGACTGGTGCCGTTCTGCGCCGGAAAATTCAAGTCCCCATTGTTACGACTGTCCACTCCGACTACCGGCTCGATTATCTGGGCAGGCCCCTGCACCGGCTGACCTACGGCACGATCAACACCGTCGCGCTGCGTATGTTCGACTACCACATCGGCGTGTCCGACGCCATGGCGCAGCTGCTCATTTCACGCGGCTTCGACCCGCAGACGATGTTTGCGATCTACAACGGCATCGATTTTTCTCCTGTTGTGCCGAAGCTGGACAGGCAGGCGTATCTGCGCTCTGTCGGCATGGAGACGGCGGAGAATACCGTCGTGTTTGGCATCGCCGCCCGGCTCGACCCGGTCAAGGACGTGGGGACGCTTATCCGCGGCTTTTCCATCGCCGTAAAGACCCATCCCAATATCCGCCTGCTCATCGCGGGCGACGGTGAGCAGCGGCAGACGCTGGAAAAGCTGGCCGCCGACACCTGCCCGCCCGGCAGCGTCGTGTTTGCGGGTTGGGTCACGGATATGGACAGCTTCTATCACGCGCTGGACGTCAACACGCTGACATCTCTCTCCGAGACCTTCCCGTATGCCATTACGGAGGGCGCGCGCATGCGCTGCGCGACGATCGCGTCTAATGTCGGCGGCATCCCGTATATCATCGAGCATGGCGTGACAGGTCTGCTGTTTGAGCCACAGAACGCGGAAGCGCTCGGCGGCTGCATAGCGCGGCTGGCTGAATCTGCGGCCATGCGCGCGCAGCTCGGCGAGAACCTGTATGAAAAGGCCTCGCGCGAGTTTTCCATCAGTGCGACCGTCGGCAAGCAGGTCGAGATCTACCAGACCATCCTGCGCCGCACGGCTATGCCGAAGAAAAAGAAATACGGTGTTCTGATCTGCGGCGCCTACGGCAAGGGGAACGCGGGTGATGACGCAATCTTAAAGGCAATTCTCAGTCAGATGAAAGCAATCGACCGCGATATGCCTGTCTATGTTATGTCACACGATCCCGCCGAGACGCGCCTGCGGTATCATGTCGGCTCTGTGCATGTGTTTGACCCCTTCCGATTTTGGCCGCTCATGCGAAGATGCAGACTGTTTATTTCCGGCGGCGGAAGCCTCATTCAGAACGAGACGAGTACACGTTCCTTAAATTATTACCTCACGACCATCCGTATGGCGCATGCCGCAGGCTGCCGCGTCATGATGTACGGCTGCGGCATTGGTCCCGTCAGCGGGGAGGGCAGCCGCCGGTATACTTCGCGCATCCTCAACCGCTGTGTGGACAAAATCACACTCCGAGAGGATCTTTCACGAAAGGAACTTTCCGATATGGGCGTGATGCAGCCGGATATTTCCGTCACGGCAGACCCGGCGCTGCTGCTGCAGCCTGCCTCCACCGGCGCGGTGGACAGCTATTTCCTGAGCAATGACCTCGACCCGAACGGGAACTATGCCATGTTTGTCCTGCGCCCGTGGAAGAACCTTTCTGAGCACTTGCAGGCGATTGTGGATGCTGCAATTTATGTCAATCAAACGCACGGACTGACGCCGGTTTTCGTCGCGCTGGAGCCGACGCGCGATCTGGAGATCAACCGGCAGGCCGCAGGTATGCTGCCGTTCCGGTCGTTTGTCCTGCCAGCCCCGCGCGACGAGCAGCTGACTATTGGCATGATGCAGAAAATGCGTGTGATTGTCTCCATGCGGCTGCACGCGCTGATCTTCGCCTCGTCTGTCGGCGCGCCGCTGGCCGCAATTTCCTACGATCCGAAGGTCACCGGCTTCATGGCCTATCTCGGCCAGAAGCACTGCATGGAGTTGGCCGACGTGACAAAAGACAGCCTGTGTGCCCTAATCGATGACGCCATGCAGACGGCGCAGCCGTATTCGACCGACCGCCTGCGCCGCCTTGCGGCGGAAAATGAAGAAGCGGCGCGCGTGCTGTTGGAGGAATCCTTATGAGAAAAATCGTTTGTCTGGCCACATCCCCGTGGTATCCCATCCCGACACGCAAGCAGCAGGTGATGAGCCGCATCCCGGACGCGGAGATCCTCTATTTTGACCCGTCTATCACCTATATTGCCCCCATGAAGGACAAAGCCGCGCAGTCTGGGCTGACAAATTATAAAAAAGCGGGTATCCACCCACGGGAGAACATCACGGTGTATGCTCTGCCGCCGGTTCTGCCGTTCTTTTATAAATTCCGCTGGATAAACAAACTGAACCAGCAGAAAATCGCCCGTTTCGTCTGCGAGAAAATGCGGGAGCACGGATTTGAGGACGCTGTATTGTGGGTCTATTCGCCCGTCACAGCCGACCTTGTCGATCTGGTTCCGCATAAGGCGCTGGTCTACGACTGTGTAGACCGACATTCAGCCTACGGCGGACTGATGAATCCGGCACTCGTTGATGCGATGGAACTGGAACTTGCGAAGAAAGCCGATCATGTGTTTGCAACAGCCGACGCACTGGCTGAGCGGCTGCACACGGTGCAGCCCAATACGGATATGATCCCGAACGGCGCGAATTTTGAGCGCTTTGTGCAGGCATCGCAGCAGCAGCCGGTGCCGGAAGATATGCAGCGTATTCCACACCCGATTTTCGGTTTTGTCGGCGCGCTGCAAAGCTGCATTGAGTATGATTATCTCGAAGCGGCGGCAAAGACCCGACCAGATTGGAGTTTTGTCCTGATCGGCAAAGAAAAGCCCGGCGTTGATTTGTCCGTACTTCATTCCATGCCGAACGTGCATTTTCTTGGCCTTAAGCCGAACGAACAGCTGCCGCAGTATCTGGCACATTTTGACGCCTGCCTGAATTTGTTCGCAAAAAGCGATCTCAGCAAGGATGTCAGCCCGTTGAAATTCTATGAGTATCTGGCCACGGGCCGCCCAATCGTCTCAACGAAGCAGCCAGATCAGATTCTCCAATACGCACCGCTTATTGAGATCGCCGACAGTCCGGAGGAATTTATCACTGCCTGCGAACAATCGCGTTCCGACACAACGCCGGAACGGACATCTGCCCGCATCGATGCAGGCCGCGCCTGTTCGTGGGACAGTCGTGTATCACAGATGTGCGGCATTCTGGAAGGGCAGGGGGTTCTATGAAGAAAAAACTGCTGATCACCGGTTTTGATCCGTTCGGCGGAGAGTCGGTCAATCCTGCATTTGAGGCTGTGCGTCTGCTGCCGGACGAAATTGCTGGATTTAAGTTATGTAAACTTGAAATTCCAACCGAGTTTATCAGAAGCGGCGTGATCCTGAAAGGCGCGCTTCGCACGGAGCAGCCCGACACGGTTCTCTGCGTGGGACAGGCCGGGGGACGCACGGCTGTCACGCCGGAGCGCGTGGCAATCAACCTGATGGACGCCCGTATCCCGGACAACACAGGCTATCAGCCGATCGATGAACCTATCGCACCAGATGGCCCAGCCGCGTACTTTTCTACACTGCCTGTCAAAGCAATCGCAGAACGGATACAAAGCGCCGGTCTGCCGGCGGTAGTTTCCAATACCGCCGGTACATATGTGTGCAACAACCTCCTGTACACGCTGCTGCATACGGCGGCGCTCGAATATCCCGGTTTGCGCGGCGGCTTTCTCCATGTGCCCTATGCCATAGAACAGCTTCCCGGTAAGCCGGGAGACACCTTTGGCATGAAACTGTGCGACATTGCCCGCGCTTTAACCTGTGCAGTTGAAGCGATTGCGGAGCATCTATTGGAACGCTGAAGTAATTGCTTGTGTTCCCGTTAAAACAGCGCGCATTCCCAAACAATATGGGATGCGCGCTGTTTTTTGCATTTCGCATAAACTAGGTCTTGGACGATGCAGGAAGTTGACCGCAGCAGGCATTACTCGAATATGTGAATATTACAAAAAAATGAAAAAACTGCTTGCATATATATTATATATACTGTATAATATCCAAATTCCAGTAGTTAACAAAATTGAAACAGAAAGGATACGAGAGAATGAAAAAGATGAAAAGAGTACTCGCACTGGCCCTGGCATTGACGCTTTGCCTCGGTCTGGCGGCAACCGTGTTTGCGGCGCTGCCCAGCTATGATGTAATCGCAAGTCGTATCGGAGTAAGTTCCAGTCTGAATGAGAATGACGACATAATTGTTGATGGCGACTTGAAGCTGGTTCGGTATCTGAATACCGAAAAAAGCATCAAGACGACATTTGAACTGCCTGGCCGCTGGGTCATCAATGACGATACAAAGCTGACCGTCTCCAATCTCAGTCCGGCAGATTGTAGCGATGTGCTCTTTGTGGATGTTGTTGCGTTCACTAAAAGCAACGACAACAGTTACGTCTCAGTGGAAAACGATGTAAACGGAAATCCAGTTCGTCAGTTTGCATATACAGTCAGTGGGTGGAAGACCATCGCGCCCAATAATAATCACACTCCTATAAACATTACATCAGACTACTATGGGATTCCAGCAGGGAAAGCGGTGTCATTTACCGGTGCGGAATTGCGGGCATTGATCGATTCTGACATTGAGAATCCTATATTTGTCTTGATGGTATATTATGCTTCCCCAAGTGGAGATGACGGATATGATATTTCTCAAATTCCGATGTACTATTTGCTGGAAGCAAATAACAAACTTGCAGCCGAGATCAAGGGCGAAAAGTATGAGGAACCTGCCGATTCCAGCAACCCCTTCACCGACGTTCCGGCAGATGCCTATTATCACGATGCCGTTCTCTGGGCGCTTGACAAAAACGTCACTACCGGCACGAGCAAGACTACGTTCTCGCCCAGTGCAACCTGCACGCGCGGACAGGTCGTGACCTTCCTCTGGCGTGCCATGGGCTGCCCGGAACCTGCTTCGACGGAGAATCCGTTTACCGATGTAACAGAGTCGGACTATTTCTATAAGGCCGTTCTCTGGGCCGTGGAAAAGGGTGTGACCAACGGTACGACCGACACGACCTTCGGTCCCAACGGAACCTGCACCAGCGCCCACGTCGTCACGTTCCTCTGGCGCGCCAACGGCAAGTCTGCGGCGAATACGGATGGCACGAATTACTATGACGAGGCTGTCGCATGGGCCAACTCTCAGAAACTGCTCGACGGCACGGCAGTTCCCTTCGCGCCGGACAACCTCTCGCCCAGGGCCGATATTGTGACGTATCTCTATCGCGTTCTAAGAAAATAAAGCTTGATCCCCCTTTACAAAGCAGTACGCATCCCTCTCAAGCGGGATGCGCGCTGCATTTATTTGCCTGAAAACAGTCTGACGTGGCGTGGTACTCAATGAGTTACCATATGGCTAAGAAGATGGGATTGCGCGATTCGGAAAGACTGCTCGAGTTTTTTGAAAGCAGGATATTCTTTGGGAGAATATCCTGTTTTCTCACGAAAACGTTTTCCAAAGTTGCTCATTTGATGGAATCCAACCATCGAGGATATTTCGCTGATAGGTGCATCTGTTTTCTTCAGAAACTCGGCTGCTTTGGACAGGCAAACCTCCATGCACAGGAATTATCAGACAGCGCTGACGAAGTTAAAGCGACGATTTCAACCGGACTTTCCGTGAATCATCTCATTACGATTCTGATTGCCCTGTTTGACGGCTGGATTTGGAAGACGTTGGGGATTGAAACGCTGTTTGTGCTGTCAGCGGTTCTGGGACTTTGCAATAGCGCCTATGCAGCATCGATTAAAATCAAACGGGAATAAGTGCGGTTCTGTATGCGAGACAGCTGTCATACCTTCAAAATAAAATGACTTTTGTGAAAGTCGAGAAGCCCCTCGTTTCGCATTTTTCCAAGTTCTAACGACAGTCCGCTGCGCTCAACACCAAGATAATCTGCAAGCTGCTGTCTGGAAAAGGGGATATCAAATTCATATGCTCCGAGTTTCTGGGCCTCAGCGGAAAAATAGGACATCAGCTTTGCTCGCGTCGTGCGCTGTCCCATGTGCGTGAGTTTTTCACTGAAATGCAGATTTTTCTCAGCCAGTTCACCAAGCAGGTTTCGGATGATTCGGCTGTGGTGTGAACAGGCAGACGAACAGACATTCAGAATCCGCTTTACAGGCAGGAACATAGCGGTAACAGGCGTCTTTGCGATAACACTCGCATTCAGCAAAGAGCCAGGCGCACAGGCAAACGCAGTGGCGAAGGTTTGTCCCAGTCCTGCTTTGGAAAGAATATTGCGGTTTCCCCAAATATCCTCCTGTACAATTAAAACATTTCCCGATAGCACAAGCCCGATCGATTCTGCCGTATCACCGGCGCGCAGCACGAAGGCTCCTTTCGGAAAGTTTTTATTTTCAGCCTTAAGACAGGTTTGCATAGAAGAAAATTCCTGCTCTGAAATTCCAGAAAAAAGCAGAGAAGAGCGGATAACGGAAAAGAATTCTTTCATAAAAGCCTCTTTCGTTGAAAATTCAACAGACACGTTTGCTTTATTCTACAATCGCTCCCCGGCTCGGTAGGCGGCAGAAGCGATAGCGGACTGTCCTGCGCTTCGCTTAGTCTGCGTGACGCTCAGATGAAATAGTG
>ERZ1106939.1895-NODE-1895-length-14437-cov-11.966138_pt1 | contig 14437 bp, 10 predicted proteins | sample MGYA00403669_ERZ1106939 | MGnify/ENA primary metagenome ERZ1106939 (study PRJEB35170, sample SAMEA104062447) | human gut metagenome | biome: human gut; feature: human-associated habitat; material: faeces | place: Denmark | collected 2012-09-28 ...
CGCAGCTGATAGGCGTCGTTGAAGCGCGGTGCAAGCGCGGTATCGATGCCCTCCCCTGCAAAGAACTCTTCAAAGCGGCCCACGAGCACCTGCTGCTTTGTGATCTCGCCGCGCTCTATCTTCTCCCAATACTTCCGGTTGATCGCAGAATAGCGCGCAAGCACCTCCTCCGAGCATTCGCCGAGGCCAAATTCAATGTAAAGGCTCTGTACAACAGCGCGCTCGGCGGCGTCAAAGTCCAGAAGCGTGCGGTCCACGTCCCACAAAATCGTTGTGATCATTTCTCTTTTCTCCAATAGCTCTCAAAAAATACAAAGTCGCTGCCAAAGCGCAGCAGGAATATCATACCACAAGGCAGCAGCGCTGCGCAATCCCGATCTATCGGCTCTACGCCGCCGTTCACAAAACCGCGGTGCCTGCCGGCAGGGTCATGCCTTCATGCAGAAAGGGAAGCGAATGCTGCGCATTCGCTTCCCTTTTTTCGCTTTTTGCGCTTTTCCGCTCTCCTGCAAGTGCTCGCTTAGAACAGATGGAAGCTTGCGATCAGGCCGGAGAACACGATGGAGACCATCGAGAGGAGCTTGATGAGGATGTTGATGGACGGGCCGGAGGTATCCTTGAACGGATCGCCCACAGTATCACCGACAACGGCAGCCTTATGCTGCTCGCTGCCCTTGCCGCCGTGATGGCCGGACTCGATGTACTTCTTGGCGTTATCCCACGCACCGCCGGAGTTCGCCATGAAGATGGCGAGAATGAAGCCGGTGACGAGCGCGCCGCAGAGCATGCCGACCACACCGCTGCCGCCGAGCACAAGGCCGACGACGATGGGGGAGATGATGGCAAGCAGCGTGGGCGCGACCATTTCCTTCAGGCTCGCGCGGGAGCAGAGGTCCACGCAGCGGGCATAGTCGGGATCGGTGTGGCCTTCCATGATGCCGGAGATCTCACGGAACTGACGGCGCACCTCAACGACAACGCTCTGCGCAGCGCGGCCGACGGCGTTCATCGTCATGGCGGAGAACACGAACGGGAGGCAAGCGCCGACGAAGATGCCGACGAGCACGGTCGGCTCCATCAGAGAGAGGCTGTAATCGCCGCCCGCAGCGTCGAGCTTTTCGATAAAGTTTGCAATGAAGGCAAGCGCCGTCAGCGCGGCCGAGCCGATGGCAAAGCCCTTGCCGGTCGCAGCAGTGGTGTTGCCGAGAGAATCGAGTGCGTCGGTGCGATCGCGCACCTCTTCGGGAAGGCCTGCCATCTGCGCAATGCCGCCCGCATTGTCGGCCACGGGGCCGTAGGCGTCGGTGGCCAGGGTGATGCCCAGCGTGGACAGCATACCCACTGCCGCCAAAGCAATGCCGTACAGGCCCATGCCTGTGCTGGCTGCGCCGCCGGAGAGGAAGAACGCCAACAGGATGCACACCGCCACGATCACGATGGGCACCGCCGTGGAGAGCATACCCAGGCCAAGACCGCCGATGATGATGGTAGCGGAGCCGGTCTGGCTCTTGCTGCTCAGCTCCTGGGTCGGCTTGTAGGTATCAGAAGTGTAATACTCCGTGGCCTTGCCGATCAGCACGCCGGCCACCAGACCGGAGAGAATGGCCACATACAGTCCCCAGTGCTCGATGCCCAGCAGGGCCCACACCAGAAAGAAGGAGATAATAGCAATCAGAATAGCCGCCAGGTTGGTGCCGCGGGACAGTGCTTTCAGCAACGTGCGCTGGTCGGCGTTCTCCTCGGTCTTGACGAAGAAAGAGCCAATGATGGAGCAGATGATGCCCACCGCCGCCATGACCATGGGAATAGCCATGGCCTTGAAGGCCTGATCGCTGAATGCCGCCACGCCCAAGGCGGAGGCAGAGATGATGGAGCCAACATAGCTCTCATACAGGTCCGCACCCATACCGGCCACGTCGCCCACGTTGTCACCTACGTTATCGGCGATAACAGCGGGGTTGCGGGGATCGTCCTCGGGAATACCGGCCTCAACCTTGCCCACCAGGTCGGCGCCCACATCGGCCGCCTTGGTGAAGATGCCGCCGCCCACGCGGGCAAACAGCGCCATGGAGCTGGCGCCCATGCCGAAGGTCAGCATGGCACTGGTGATGTCAGCGGCCTCCAGCTTAAACACGAAGCGCAACAGCATGAACCACACACTGATATCCAGCAGGCCGAGGCCGACAACGGTGAATCCCATAACGGAGCCGGCGGAGAAGGCCACGCGGAGGCCGCGGTTCAGGCCGTCGCGGCAGGCGTTGGCGGTGCGGCAGTTGGCCTTGGTGGCGATGCGCATACCCACGAAGCCAGACAGGCCGGAGAAGAAACCGCCGGTCAGGAACGCGAAGGGCACGAACCAAGTCAGCAACTTTAAGGCTGCCATAATGCACAAAACAACGATCATACAGGCAAAAAACACACCTACAACGGTGTATTGCCGCTTCAGGTAGGCGTTGGCGCCCGCACGGATAGATTGCGAAATTTTGCTCATAAGCGGGGTGCCTTCGTCAAAACTCAGCACTTTTTTGCCGGTGACGAAGGCGAAGATAAGTGCGATGACAGACCCCATAAAGGTTGCCAAAACAAGGTATTTTTCCATGTTTTTCTCTCTTTCCGTTCCGAATTGTTGTGAAATTCGAAATCTTCTTTTTTGTTCCTGAAATATTATAAAGAAAAACAGCGCGCACGTCAAATTTTCACACTTTTTTTGGGTACGCCTGAAAAAGTGTCCGGTTCTTTTCGTTATTTTGCCCGCAACTTTTTTGTGAAAAAACTTCCCATTTTGTGGCATTTACATCCGGTTTTTCCCCAGCCGCGGAAGATGTACCATACGTTTAGAATGTATTTTTCGCCACGATATCCCACGGTATTTCAGGTACAAAAATTTTTTTATGCAACTTTTTCACTTGTATTGGTACCATTTCCTTAAAAAATACAGCAGAAATCCTTTTTCGCACTTTTTGCTGCGTTTTTTTGCTTTTCCGAATTCGCACGCCGGGGGCGTTTGCTAAATTGCACAACGGCAATTTGCAACATTTTCCCCGCAAATGTCCACGGCGGGAGAACGCGAAAGCTATGAAGCTTTGCGTTCAAGCTATATACATTTGCTTTCCTTTTTTGATACCTCAGCGGTACATCTGGGTAAAAAAGAAAGCCCTTTCGGGCTTTCTTTTTTTGCTCTCAGTGACGCTTTTTAGCGGTCCATGCCATGCCGGTGACGGAGAGGACGGCGGTGACGGCGTAGATGCCGATGCCCGCGTCAAAAGTTTTAGGGGAACCCTTTGTCTCGTCCGTCTTGGTGTCGGTGGTGGGGTGGTAGTAGTAGTGGGGTGCAGGGGTGTAGGGGGTGACCACCATCTCATCAGGGCCATACGCAGAAGCTTCTTTCCACTTAACACTGGTCTCCACACCAGCAGGCAGCTGATTGTTTGTCACAGTAAAACTCGCGTCTTCTTTCATAACAAAGCTATCTTTATCGTAGAAACTGATAAAGCCGGCCGCATCCCCAGTCACGGTGTTATCGCTGATTGCAATATCACCAAGCGCATGGTTGATAGTCGAGAACATCACCGCAACATTCTTATGGGTATTTTCATCATCGCCGGTGCACTTGCTCATAATGAACTTAGTATCCTTGATTGTCACATCACCGCTCACATCGTTCTCCCACAGCTTAAGCGGACGGCATGCATTGACCCTACAGTCATCAAATGTTACGTTGCAGTACCCCATGTTCTGGATCCAAATAGGATTAGAGTTTCCAGGTTTTGCAGTATTCTCATATTTTTCAAAGGTGCAGCCCGTAAAAGTCATAGCGTCTACGCCAACTGCTCCATTCTGGAGCCAATTGCCCTTAAATGTGCAGCCATCAAAAGTAATGCTCCTCATACGGTGAGGAACGGTCATAGATTGGACACCTGCCTCATTCCACACGACCACTCGCATCTGTCCCACGCCAAAAGTAACGCCGCTGAACGTTACTTCCGCTGCATCCGGGAGCTTCAGAGTAATACCTTTGTTGATGTCAGTAAACTCTCCCGTAGCTGCAGCCCCAGCTACAGTACCAACGACAATGACATTAACCGTTTCCTTGCCGGTAGAATAGATGTGTCTCTTTGCATCATCGCTTGTCCTCGTATCAATACGCCCAGTATCAAAAGGATAACCCTCCGGTGCAGTTTCGCTGTTCCATTCCCCATATTGATAGTGGTCAGCAATTGCATCATTACCAATAGTTAAACTGTTATCCATGGATTTCCCATCCAACGAAACATACACTGTACCGCTTTTACTCTCCGTCAGAGCGTTAAATTCGTCCAGCGAGTACGGATTTTCCTTACTGCCATCGCCGGAGCCTTCTGCCCACGAAATGGTGGTGACGCCCAGCGCCATGACCAGCGCCAGAATGGTTGCTAACAATTTCTTCATGTCTCATACCCCGTTTGTTTTAGATTTCCGCAGGCGCACTCGTTTTAATAACCATTAAAACGTAAATGCAGAGGTACCTCTGCATTTACGTTTTAATAACCATTAAAACGTAAATGCAGAGGTACCTCTGCGGATAGTCAGATTATAGCACAGTCTCACCGTTTGTCCAGCCTTTTTATGGAAATTTTACATATTTTTTCTGTTACCGGGAATGGAAAACGGGAGAATTTGACAGAAAATGGAAATTGGTGGCCGCTGCGGCGCATGAACTGCCGGGCGCTGTGGTAGATCGCCAGGGCGCGGGGAATGTCGAAGCTTGTCGCAGGTCGGATCATATCAGTTTTTCAGGCTTTGCAGCGGGGCGGGGATACGGCCGCCGCGGGCGATGAAGTCGGCGCTGGAGGCCTCGTGGACGGGCATCAGGGGCGCGCTGCCCAGCAGGCCGCCCATCTCCACGGTGTCGCCCACGTCCGCGCCCTCCACGGGGATGATACGGACGGCGGTGGTCTTGCTGTTGACCATGCCCACGGCGGCCTCGTCGGCGATGATGGCAGAGATCGTCTCCGCCGTGGTACTGCCGGGCACGGCGATCATGTCCAGACCCACAGAGCACACGCAGGTCATGGCCTCCAGCTTGTCGATGGTCAGGGTGCCGTCCAGGGCCGCGGCGATCATGCCCTCGTCCTCGGAGACGGGGATAAAGGCGCCGGACAGGCCGCCCACATGGCCGCTGGCCATGACGCCGCCCTTCTTCACGGCGTCGTTCAGCAGGGCCAGCGCCGCCGTGGTGCCGTGGGTGCCGCAGACGGACAGGCCCATCTCCTCCAGGATGCGGGCCACACTGTCGCCCACCGCCGGGGTGGGGGCCAGGGACAGGTCTACGATGCCGAAGGGCACGCCCAGACGGGCGCTGGCCTCGGCGGCCACCATCTGGCCCATGCGGGTGATCTGGAAGGCGGTCTTTTTGATGGTCTCGGCCACCACGTCGAAGGGCTGGCCCTTGCAGCCCTGCAGGGCGTGGTACACCACGCCGGGGCCGGACACGCCCACGTTGATGACGGTGTCGGCCTCACCCACGCCGTGGAAGGCACCGGCCATGAAGGGGTTGTCCTCCACGGCGTTGCAGAACACCACCAGCTTGGCGCAGCCCAGGCCGTCGCGGTCGCGGGTCAGGTGGGCCGTCTCCTTGATGACGCGGCCCATCTGGGCCACGGCGTCCATGTTGATGCCGGCCCTGGTGCTGCCCACGTTGACGCTGGAGCAGACCAGCTCTGTGCGGGCCAGCGCCTCGGGAATGGAGGCGATGAGCCGCCGGTCGCCGGAGGTAAAGCCCTTCTGCACCAGGGCGGAGTAGCCGCCGATGAAGTTGACGCCGCAGGTCTTGGCGGCGCGGTCCAGCGTCAGGGCCAGGGGGACGAAGTCCTCGCTTTTGCAGGCCGCGCCGGCGATGGCGATGGGCGTGACGGAGATGCGCTTGTTGACGATGGGGATGCCGAACTCGCTCTCGATATCGCAGCCGGTTTGGACCAGCTTTTCGGCGCGGGAGCAGATCTTGTCGTAGATCTTGTCGCAGCAGCGGTCCATGTCCTCGTCGGCGCAGTCCAGCAGGGAGATGCCCATGGTGATGGTGCGGATGTCCAGGTGCTGCTTGTCCACCATGGCGATGGTGTCAAAGATGTTTTGCAGACTCAGCATATTCCCCACCTCTTACAGCTTGTGCATGGCGTCGAAGATGTCCTCCCGCTGGATGCGGATGGACAGGCCGCGGCTCTCGCCGTAGGCCTTCAGATCGGCGCGCAGGGCGTCAAAGGGCGCCTGACACTCGATCAGGTCCACCACCATCATCATGGTGAAGTAGCCCTCCATGATGGTCTGGCTGATGTCCAGAACGTTGATGCGGCTGGCCGCCAGGGTGTTGCACACACCGGCGATGATGCCCACCTGGTCCTTACCCACAACGGTAACGATCGCTTTCATAACTATATACTCCTTTCGGATGGTTTTTTGTTTTGGCGCGGGAAACGCGGTTTGCCGAAAACCGATGGATCCCGTGTCCTGCCGATGGCAGGCCGACGACGGCGTATCGGGTATACGTCGAGGAGACCTGACGATGGCAGGGCGCTGGAAACGCGGTTTGCTATTCCAGTTCGTCCAGTGTCAGCGAATAGCTGGGCAGGAAATGCTCGCGGAAATAGTCCAGCTCCGGCAGGGCCATGGCGTCCATGGCGGCGGCGGTCTGGGCGGCGGCCTGACGGAACTCGGTGTTGCCGGCCTTCAGCTCCTCGATGCACTTGATGTGGGCGGAGAGCTTATCCGCCGCCCTGACCAGCTGCTCGATCTCCGGGTCGGCGGGACGGAGGGCGTCCTCGTAGGCGGGACGCAGGTCCTCCGGCAGCATGGAGAGGAGCTTGTCCTCCGCCACCTGCTCCACGGCCTTGTAGGCCTCGCGGATGCCGGGGTTGTAATACTTGATAGGGGTGGGCATATCGCCGGTGAGGATCTCGCCGGCGTCGTGGTACAGCGCCGCCACGGCCACGGCGCCGACGTCCACCTGGCCGCCGAAGCGCTTATTCCGCAGCACCGCCAGCGCGTGGGCCAGCACCGCTGTCTGGTGGCTGTGCTCCTGGATGTTCTCCGTGTAGCTGTTCCGCATGAGCGACCAGCGCTGGATGAAGCGCATACGGTTGATATAGGCGAAAAAGTGGTTCATGTTATGTCAACTCTCCTATCAGTACATCACCATCTATACCGACTATTTTTGTATCGATAATTTTATTATGTAAATCTTCGGCGCGGACGCACACCTCACAGTAGTTGGGGGCGTGGCCGGTGTAGAGGCCGTCCTTCTCCTGCTCATAGAGCACCGGGTAGGTCTGCCCCACGCAGCCCTCCAGATAGGCGCGGTGCATAGTCCGGGCCACGGCCACGGCGCGGCGGGTCCGTTCCTCCTTTACCGCGGCGCTGAACTGCACCAGCTCCGCCGCCTTGGTGCCGGGACGGACGGAGTAGGGGAAAATGTGCATATCCGCGAAGGCGCACTTTTCGATAAAGGCCATGGTCTGCTCGAATTCCCGGTTCGTCTCGTCGGGGAAGCCGCAGATCAGATCGGTGGTGACGGCGGGCCGGTGGAAATACTGCCGCAGCAGTGTGACGGACTCGTAAAACCGTGCCGTGTCGTACTTCCGGTTCATGCGGCGCAGCGTCTCGTCACAGCCAGACTGCAGGGACAGGTGGAAGTGAGGGCACAGATTGGGCAGCTTCGACGCCCGGCGGCAGAAGTCCTCGGTGATGGTACGGGGCTCCAGGCTCCCCAGCCGCAGACGCATATCCCCCGCGGCGGCGGATACCGCCTCCAGCAGGTCGATGAGGCTTTGGCCGTTTTTCAGATCGTGGCCCCAGGAGGATATCTCGATACCGGTGAGCACCAGTTCACGGTAACCCTCGCGCCGCAGCTGCTCCGTCTGGGCTACGGCCGTCGCCAGCGGCAGGGAGCGCACCGGGCCGCGGGCGTAGGGGATGATGCAGTAGGTGCAGAAATTCACACAGCCGTCCTCTACCTTCAGCATGGCCCGGGTGCGCTCGGCCATGCCGCCGGCGGGCAGCACCTCGAATTCCCGGCGGCGCAGGGCGTCGTCCAACAGTCTCACCGGCTCCTTTTCGTGGGCTGCCTGCTCGAACAGGTCCAGAAACGCCATGCGGTCACCGGTACCGGCCAGCAGGTCCACGTCCAGTGCCGCCACCACCTCCGGGTGGGTCTGCACATAACAGCCGCAGGCGGCCACCACCGCGTTGGGGTTCAGCTTATGACACCGGCGGATCATCTGCCGGGATTTCTTGTCACTGATGGCGGTGACGGAGCAGGTGTTGACGATATAGCCGTCGGCCTCCGTCTCGGCGGGCACCAGCGTATGACCGCGGCGCAGCAGCTCCTGCTCCATGGCCTGTGTCTCGTATTGGTTCACCTTGCAGCCCAAGGTATAGATGGCAACACGCATCTTGCACTTTCCCCTATTCTATCGTATAATAAGGTTTCACGGGTGAAGGTGTTTTCACTCCCGCTTTTTGATCGGTTTATTATACTGTATTTTACCGTGTCTTTCAAGACCCGTTCGTGAAACAGGAGGCTCTCTATGGTCTATTTTGATAACGCCGCCACCACGCCGGTGCCCAAAGCCGTGGCCGACGCCATGTACGAGGTGCTGACGGCGCACTTTGGCAATCCCTCCTCCCAATACCCCATAGGGGTGGAGATGAAAAAAGCCGTGGAGGGCTGGCGGGCCGTCATCGCCGGGGCACTGGGCTGCCCCGCGGAGCGCCTGTACTTCACCTCCTGCGGCACGGAGAGCGACAACTGGGCCATACAGGCCGCCCTGTGGCAGAACCGGCACAGGGGCAGACACATCATCACCACCGCCGTGGAGCACAGCGCCGTTCTGGAGCCCTGCAAGCTGCTGGCCCAGCAGGGGTATGAGGTCACCTATCTGAAGCCCGGACGGGACGGCAATGTCACCGCCGAACAGGTGGCGGATGCCCTGCGGGAAGACACCGCCCTGGTGTCTGTGATGCTGGTGAACAACGAGACGGGCTGCGTATTTCCCGCGGCGGACATCGCTGCCCTGCTGCGGGAGAAGGGCTCCCCTGCCCTGCTGCACTGCGACGCGGTGCAGGGCTTTTTGAAGGTCCCCTGCGACCCGGAGGGCTGGGGCGTAGACCTGATGAGCCTGTCCGGTCACAAGGTCGGCGGGCCCAAGGGCGTGGGCGCGCTGTACATCGGTCCCCGGGTGCGGAACCCCCTCCCCCTGCTGCCCGGCGGCGGACAGGAGCGCGGCGCGCGCTCCGGCACCGAGGCCACGGCCCAGATCGCCGGCTTTGCCAAGGCGGTGGAGCTGCGGCTGGCCGATTATGACGCCAAGCTGGCCCACATGGCCGGGCTGAAGGCCTATTGCCGGGAGAAGCTGCTGGCCATGGGCGGCGTGGTCCCCGTGGGCGAGGGTACGGCCCCCCACATTCTGGCGGTGTCGCTGGTAGGGTATCCCAGCGCCAACATCGTAACGGACCTGGGTGCGCAGGGCATCTGCATCTCCGCAGGCTCTGCCTGCCATCAGGGCAAGGCGAGCCATGTGGTCTCCGCTCTGGGGCTGGACAAAAAGACTGCCGCCGGCGTGATCCGCATCTCCTTCTCCCCCGACAATACACGGGAGGACGTGGATGTCCTGTGCCAGGCGCTGCTCGCCCACCGGGACAGCCGCTTCCCCATGCTGTGATATACGCCCGCGGCGCGGGCACAACGATATTTTGAGGTGGACTATGCTCAAAGCTCTTAAGCGCGACAGGGCCTTTTACGGGTATCTGCTCCGGTTGACCGGCCCTATCGCCCTGCAAAACCTGATCACGTTCTCTCTGGGCCTGATCGACACGCTGATGGTCAGCCAGTTGGGCAACAATGAGATGGCGGCGGTGACGGCGGCCAACGTGCCGGTGTTCCTGCTGATTTCCATCGTGTTCGGCGTCCAGTCCGGCGTAGGCATCCTGATCAGCCAGTACTGGGGCAAAAAGGACCTGCCCAGCATCAGCCGTGCCATCGGCGTGGCGGCGGGGCTGGGCGTGGCTCTGGCGCTGGTCATCGCGCTGGCGCTGTTCCTGTGGCCGGTGCAGATCATGGACCTGATGAGCAACAAGCATCATCTGTCCCTGCTGGGCGCGCCGTATCTGCGGGTCATCGGCTTCTCCTATGTGTTCAATATGCTCTCGTCTATCTACGTCAGCGCGCAGCGCAGCGTGGAGAACGCCAGCTTCGGCATGAAGCTGTTTGGTATGTCCACGGTGCTGAATACCGGCATGAACTACCTGCTGATCTTCGGCAAGTGCGGCTTTCCCATGCTGGGCGTGGAGGGCGCGGCCATCGCCACACTGCTCTCCCGCGTGGCGGAGTTCGCCGTGTGCCTGTTCTGCGCCCTGCGGAGCCGGGTCATCCCCCTGGACCTGAAGGCGCTCTTCCGTCCGGGCTGGGAGATGCTGCGCCGGTTCGTGAAATACGCCTCGCCGGTGATGGCCAACGAGCTGTTCTGGGGGCTGGGCAACAGCCTGCTCACCGTCATTCTGGGACACATGACCATCTCGGTAGAGTTTCTGGCGGCCAACGCCGTCATGGGCAACCTGAACCGCCTGTTCCTGGTGGTGTGCTTTGGTCTGGGCGCCGCTACCGCCGTGATGATCGGCAAGGCCATCGGTGAGGGACAGAGCCACGATGAGCTGATGGACCTGTCCAGGACGCTGTCCTGGGTGACGATACTGGTGGGCGCCGCACTGGCCGTTATCGCCCTGGCGCTGGTGCCGCTGCTGTTCCAGCCGGTGGTCTTCCCACTGTTCAAGCTGTACGACCTCAGTGCCCATCTTGCCACCACCCTTGCGGTGACGGGCTTCGCCTGCATCCCCTTCCACGCCTACTCCATCTCCGCCGTCACCGGTATCCTGCGGGCAGGCGGCGATGTGTTCTGGTCCACGGCGCTGGATCTGGCACCCCAGTGGCTGGTGGCGCTGCCGCTGACGGCCCTGCTGGCGCTGGTGCTGGACGCGGATCCCTGGTTCGTGTCGCTGGCCATACAGGCGGAGAGCTTTATCAAGTGTCCCATCTGCCTGTGGCGCATCCGGTCCCGCAAATGGATACACGACGTGACACTGCCGGAGGGTGAGCGATGAGCAGTCTGTTCGTCTGCCCCCTGTGCGGCGGCGCGCTGACGCGGCGGGAGGGCAGCTATCTCTGCCCCGCCGGCCACTGCTTCGACATCGCCAGGGAGGGCTATACCTATCTGCTGCCGGTGAACCGGAAGCACTCCAAAACCCCCGGCGACGACAAGGCTATGGCCGCAGCGCGGCACGCCTTTCTGGAAAAGGGCTACTACGCCCCGCTATGCGAAGAATTATGTCAACTCGCTGTGGAGGTGACCGGCGATGCCCCGGCGGTGCTGGACAACGGCTGCGGCGAGGGCTACTACACCGCGGGCATCTATCGTGCCCTGTGTGAGGCCGGGAAGACGCCGGTGATGGCCGGGATCGATATCTCCAAGCCCATACTGCGTCTGGCGGCTAAGCGGGAGAAAAATGTGCAGTTCGCTGTGGCCTCCTCCTACCGCCTGCCGGCGGCAGACGGGTCCGTAGACCTGCTCATCAACTGCTTCTCGCCGCTGGCCATCGAGGAATTCCGCCGTGTGCTGCGGCCCGGCGGGCACTTTATCTATGTGGTACCCGGTGAAATGCACCTGTGGGAGATGAAGCAGGTGCTCTATGACCACCCCTATGTCAATGAGGTGAAGGAGACGCCCTATGAGGGCTTCCGGTATGTGAGTATTCGGCACATAACGGACGTTATCCATCTGAAGGACCCGGCGGACATACAGGCGCTGTTCGGCATGACGCCCTACTGCTGGAAAACGCCGAAGGCCGGCGTTGAAAAATTATGTAAACTCACGCAGCTGGACTGCCGCATCGCCTTTGACATACACGTTTTCGAAAAGGAGGGGTAACTATGGATCGAATTTCCCCGCCCCGCCGCCGGCCGCGGCGGCGTCTGCTGCCGGTGCTGCTGCTGATCGCGGCGGTGCTGGTGGTTGGCGGACTGCTGACGGCGGTCGTTCTGTCCCTGCGGGGCGGCAGCGCCCGGCAGGAGCCGGAGGCCGATCCCCACGCGGGGCAGGTATATATCAACGACGGATTTAACATGGTATGGATGACGCCCCATGAGGGTATCCCCGCCAGCGGCCTGGCGCAGGAGGACTTCCGCCGGGACACCAACGACGACGGCAGCGACGGCGTTCGCGTCCGCTATCTGGGCGCGGAATACGCCACCCGCTGGGGCGTGGACGTGTCTAACCACCAGGGCACCATCGACTGGGCGGCGCTGAAGCGGCAGGGCATCGACTTTGCCTATCTGCGCCTGGGTCTGCGGGGCTACGGCGAGAAGGGCTCCCTGTACCCGGACCGGTCCTTCGACAGCTATTACAGCGGGGCCAGGGCCGCCGGCATCGAAGTGGGCGTGTATTTCTTCTCCCAGGCCGCCACCGTGCAGGAGGCCGCCCAGGAGGCCCTGTACGCCCTGCAGCTGCTGGATGGCCGCGACCTGGACCTGCCGGTGTACTACGACTGGGAGCCGGTACAGCAGGAGGACTCCCGCACACTGCACAACAACGAATTCCTGCTGACCTCCCAGGCCCGGACTTTCTGCGCCTTGATCGAACAGGGCGGCTATGAGGCCGGGGTGTACATGAACCGCCAGCAGGGCTACTACCGCTATGATCTGCCCTCTATGAGGAACATCGCCCTGTGGATCGCTGATCCCGGCGACTATCCGGACTTCTACTACCGCTTCGATGTGTGGCAGTATGACCACGGCGCACGGCTGGACGGCGTCAACGAGATCGTGGACCTGAACGTGGAGTTCGTGCCGGTAATGTAAGCAAGAGCGCTCCCCCGCCGGGGGAGCGCTCTTTTATTCGAACAGCTTTCCGCAGGCCCAGTTGGTAAAGGGTGCGGCGGCAAACATATTCCAGAAAAACGCCATGGGGAAGTTCTTGATAAGCGTCCCCGCCCAGATGGCGGGCAGCTGCCACACCGGCGCACCGCCTAAGATCATGCTGAAAATAATGGTGGCCGCCAGACTCATGGTGGGGCACATAACGGACACGGTGCCCGCCTGCCGCATCAACCGACAGAAATAGGGGTTATCCCGCTGCGGGTCGCTGACTTTGGCGGCAAAGCGGGCGCCCAGCCGGTTGCCCCACAGCTCCGACACGATGATGACGATGAGCCCCATGAACAGCGCCTCCACCAGCGCCTTGCCCACGATACCGTAGGTCAGGTTGGTAAACCCTCCCGGCTGCAAATGTACCCCCTGCTGGATAGCGTTGTTGTATATCTCCATGCCGACAGCCATGCTGTACGACATGATGATACCGAAAATGATCCCCTGTGTTTTGTTCTTTGGCATTGCAGTTTCCTCCATAAAAATAAAAAGCGCACCGCCCGAGGGCGATACGCTTCGCAGGCACTTCTGTGCGCTACGCGTCTCTATTCTTTTACCACACCCGCCGGGAAATGTCAATGGGTAGGGCACATAACGTTTTTATTATGTTAACCTATCCTCTGTGTCCACGACCTTACCGTACCAGAATTTCTGCACCGGGTCATACAGCACTGCTTACAATCGCCGCAGCCAGACGTTACATCCTCCCCACATAAACCAAAAGACCGGCTTTCGCCGGTCTTTTGGTTTACATAATTTAGTTTTTCTTCCCGTGCTGCGCCTTCATGCGCCGCTCGTGGTTCAGGATGGTCTTGCGGATGCGGAGGTTCTTGGGGGTGACCTCCAGCAGCTCGTCATCCGCCAGGAATTCCAGGCACTGCTCCAGGCTCATCTTCCGGGGCGGCACAAGACGCAGGGCGTCGTCCGAGCCGGCGGCACGGGTGTTGGTCAGCTGTTTCTTCTTGCAGACGTTGACCACGATGTCCTCCTGCTTGGGACTGATGCCCACCACCATGCCCTCGTACACGCCCACGTTGGGGCCGATGAACAGCACGCCGCGCTCCTGCGCGTTGAACAGACCGTAGGTGATGGACTCACCGGTCTCGCTGGCCACCAGAGAGCCGGTATTGCGGCGGATCAGCTCACCTTTATAGGGGGCGTAGCTGTCAAACACGCTGGCCATAATGCCCTCGCCCCGGGTATCCGTCAGGAACTCGTTGCGGTAGCCGAACAGACCGCGGCTGGGCACCAGAAACTCCACCTTCATGCGGCTGCCGATGGGGGTCATTTCCTGCATATCCGCCTTGCGGGCGCCCAGCTTCTCGATGACCGCGCCCACACTCTCGGCGGGCACGTCCACCACCAGGCGCTCGATAGGCTCGCACTTCTTGCCGTCGATTGTCTGGTACAGTACACGGGGGGGCGACACCTGGAACTCGTAGCCCTCGCGGCGCATGGTCTCGATGAGGATGGACAGGCTCATCTCGCCGC
>ERZ1106939.1920-NODE-1920-length-14322-cov-4.138291_pt1 | contig 14322 bp, 11 predicted proteins | sample MGYA00403669_ERZ1106939 | MGnify/ENA primary metagenome ERZ1106939 (study PRJEB35170, sample SAMEA104062447) | human gut metagenome | biome: human gut; feature: human-associated habitat; material: faeces | place: Denmark | collected 2012-09-28 ...
ATCTCGTCGCTGTTTGAACAGGCAATCTTCCTGCTGCGCCCGGACGCACCGGAGAGCTGCAACGTCACGCAGGATGAGCTTCTGCGCCAGGCGCAGGCGGCGGCAAGGGGCTACAGCACGGCGCACATCCCCGGGGCAAGACTTCGGAGCAGGCTGCTCGGGCGGCTTTTCTGGGCGCTTGCAGGCGGCGGCGCGGTCGGGCTTGCGTGGGTGCTCAGCCTGCTGTTCTGAATAGAAAAACCCTCATGCAGGTCAATTATCTGCATGAGGGCGATTTTTTACAGGAACAGATTCTGCGTGTTGCAGAGATTTGCGTAGACGCCTCCCTGCTGCATCAGCTCCGCGTGCGTACCGGACTCGACAATCTGCCCGTCCGAGACAACCAGAATCCGGCTGGCAGCGCGGATGGTGGAGAGCCGGTGGGCAATGATGAGCGTTGTGCGGTCTTTTGCCAGCTCGTCGAAGGCATGCTGGATTTTTGCCTCCGTCAGAGAGTCGAGCGCGCTCGTCGCCTCGTCGAGAATCAGAATCGGCGGATTTTTCAGGAAGATGCGCGCAATCGAAATGCGCTGCTTCTGCCCGCCGGAAAGAAGCGTGCCGCGTTCGCCGACGTAGGTGTCGAAGCCATCGGGCATGGCGAGAATGTCATCGTAGATTTCCGCGCGCTTTGCCGCGTCGATGATTTCTTCCATCGTCGCGTCCGGCTTTCCGTAACGGATGTTCGCCAGAATGGAGTCAGCGAACAAAAACACGTCCTGCTGGACGATGCCGATGCTCCGGCGAAGGCTCTTTTGCGTCAGGCAGCGCACATCCAGCCCGTCGATGGAGAGCTTGCCGCTTGTCACGTCATAAAAGCGGGGAATCAGCTGGCAGAGTGTCGATTTGCCGCCGCCGGACGGACCGACAATCGCAATGGTCTGCCCGGGGTCTGCGTGCAGCGAGATATCATGCAGCACGGCAAGATCGCCGTCGTAGGAAAACTCGACATGCTCCAGATCGATGCTGCCGTCCACATGCTCCAGCTCCAGCGCGCCGGGTGCGTCGCAGAGCGTCGGCTCGGTGCGCATGATCTGGATGAAGCGCTCCAGACCTGCCGTGCCGTTGGCAAACAGCTCGGTGAAGTTTGCAAGCTTGCGGATGGGGTTGACAAAGGTCGTGATATAGAGGCTGAACATCAGAAGATCTGCGTAGTTCAGTTCGTTTTTCATGATCAGGTATCCGCCGACCGCGACGACCGACACGGAAAGAAGACTCATGAACAGCTCCATCGACGCCATGAAAATGCCCATCTCGCGATGGAAGCTCTTTTTGGAGGTTTTGAAGGCTGCGTTGGAGCAGCGGAATTTTTCGGTCTCCAGCGCCTCGTTTGCAAATGCCTTTGCCGTGCGCATGCCGGAAAGGCTCGACTCCACATCCGCGTTGATGTGCCCCACGCGCTGTTTGACTTTGCGCGAAGCCGCGCCCATCTGCCGCCTGCGCGCCAGCACAGTTACGAGAAATACCGGCAGCAGGATGCACACGACCAGCGCCAGCCGCCACTCGGTGCGGAACATGATGATCAAGGCGCCCACAATCGTCACAAACGAGATGAAAAGATCCTCCGGACCGTGGTGGGCAAGCTCGGTGATTTCAAACAGATCGCTCGTCAGGCGGCTCATGAGCTGACCGGTGCGGTGCTTGTCATAGTAGTCGAAGCCCAACTCCTGCATGTGGCAGAACAGCGCTTCGCGGATGTCCGCCTCGACGCGGATGCCGAACGTGTGCCCCCAGTAGGTGATGATATAGTAGAGAAACGCCCGCACGATATAGGCAAAGACGACAACTGCCATTACGGTAAAGAAGGTCTGAAACGCGCTTTGCGGCAGCAGCTCATACAGTGCCCAGCGCGAAATAAGCGGGTAGGCAAGGTCAATGAGCGATACAATAAGCGCACAGACCATGTCGAGGATAAAAAGACCCATGTGGGGCTTGAAAAAGTGCAGAAAAATCTGCATGGTGGTCTTACGCTGGTAGTCTTTGGTGGTCATGGCAGTACAGTCCTCGTCTTTCTGCGCGGAAAAGCCGCTTGCGTCCGCGCGGGAAATTTCGTATGATAGGGGCAAGGGAGGCGATGGCGTGATTGAGATTTTAGAGCAGACGCCGCAGCTGGTTCTGTGCGTCAAGCCGGTCGGCGTACGCGCGCAGGGGGAGGCAGAAGCCGATCTTCCCGCGCTTCTGAAGCAGCAGCTGGGCTGCGAGATTTATCCGGTCCACCGGCTCGATCAGGCGGTGGGCGGTGTGATGGTGTTCGCAAAGACTGCGCCCGCGGCAGCAAAGCTTTCGCAGGCGATTGCCGGGGGAACGCTTCAAAAGGAGTACCTGGCAGTGCTGGAGCGCTCGCCGGAGCAGACGGAGGGGGAGCTTTCCGATCTTCTGTTCCACGACCGGACGAAAAATAAGACCTACGTCGTCTCCCGGCAGCGAAAGGGCGTCAAAGAGGCGAAGCTAGCCTATCGTGTGCTGGATGTGCAGAATGGACTGTGCCTGGTGAGAATCCGGCTATACACCGGAAGGACGCATCAGATCCGCGTCCAGTTCGCCTCGCGCGGCATGCCGCTTGTGGGAGACGGAAAATACGGAAGCCGGAAAAATGCAGCTTCGCCCGCCCTGTGGTCCTACGCGCTGACGCTTCCGATGGGCGGCGCGATTGCACGCATCCGCGCGCTGCCGGAAGCAGCCGGTGTCTGGGCGCCGTTTGAGCAGGCGCTGCGCATGCTTACTTGAATAGAATCAGCGAGAACCAGACGACGATATTGCCGTTCATAAAATCCAGACCGTGCTTTTCGGCAAGGTCCGTGACCAGAATGCCCTGAGATTCCACGCAGGGGAACATCCGCTCCGGATGGCGGCAGGGGGCGTCCGGATAGGCGCACTTCTGACAGATGGCGCATGCCTCGGTCGAAAGCGCCATCACGTCCGACGACTGCTCGGCAATCATGTCGCGCACCTGGCGCGTCAGCTCCTCGTGCGGCGCGCGCGTGGCAAGTGTTTCCTCGAGATTTGCAATGTCCGAGACCTCGGTGATGGAGGTCATCATCAGCGCGTGCGGATAGGAAAGGCAGCGCGCTTTGCATTCCTCGACAGTGCCCACTGCCGGAGGACACGCCCAGGTAGTGTTGTACATCGGGCACTGCGTCTGGCAGATCCAGCGCACGCGCTCGGAGAAGACAAGCTCGGAGGTTTCCATCCAGTCGTACTGGAAAAGCGGCAGCTCGAGCAGCTGCTGTTCGATGCGGGCTTTGTCCATGGGGCAAGCCTCCTTTTCGTTTCCTCTATTCTACACAATCCGAGCGCCTGCCGTCAAGCGCCGGTATGCTGTGAAAAGCGCGCAAAAATGCGCCCGGCACGGTGTGTGGATGCCAGGCGCATGATTGCGTGCTATTGCACGGCGATTAAAAATATGGTATACTAAGAAATACTGTGCCGGATGAACAGGTGACACTGTATTCCCTCTTCCCGGGAGTTACTTTAGCAGATTGCTGCGCTTTTGTCACCCTCCCGGCACGTCTGTGGGCTATCGCGCGGCGATACCCCGACTCTACTGACAGTAGAATCCCTTGAAAATCAAGGGCTTTTCATGATAATTACCAGGAGGTGCCAAATTGCAGACCGACGAAGCAACCCTGCGCAAAACGGTGGCGAAGAACATCGCGCAATACCGCAAGGCGCACCATGACACGCAGCTCGATCTTGCGACGAAGCTCAATTATTCCGACAAATCCGTCTCCAAATGGGAGCGGGGCGAGAGTCTGCCGGACGTGTACATTCTCAGCCAGATCGCCGAGCTTTACGGCGTGAGCGTCAGCGCGCTCATCGGCGAGATTCAGCCGCCGAAGGAATCCAAACCCCATTACCATATGTTCATCCTGCTGCTGTCGCTGGCGCTGACGATGGCAGTGGCAACGCTGCTGTTCAGCATGTTCATGATCTGCAAGGTCGACTATCCGGCGTGGATGTTCTTTGTGTACGCGCTGCCGGTATGCTCGATCATCTGCATCGTTTTCACCAGCCTCTGGTGGGGCATTTTGTGGCAGGGCGTGTCCGTTTCGGCGCTCATCTGGACGCTGGGGCTGAGCCTGTATCTGTCGTTCGAGTTGGAAAACGTATCGCTCATTTTCCTCGTCTGCGCGGCGCTGCAGGTGCTGACGCTTCTCTGGGAGGGCTTCCGCAAATTCCTGCAGCGAAGCCGCGGGCTTCCGGACAGGGAGACGAAGCCGGTCAGCCGAAGCGAATGACCTGCTCGCCGGCATCGACCCGCGCGCGCACGCCGAAGGGCAGGATGCAGCGCGGCAGCGCGTGTCCGATGTTGAGATTGCACACAATCGGAAGCTCTTTGTTGGCGATGACGCCGGCAAGGAGCTTTTTGTATTCTGCAGCATACACCTCGTCCATCGGCTTTCCGACGAGAACGCCGGAGACGACGTCAAATACGCCGGTATCTTTAAGCGTTTCGAGCGCCTTTTTATAAGTTTCGGGCGGCATATACTCCTCGCACGATTCCAGCAGCAGGATTTTGCCGCGCCAGTCGTCGAGCTCCGGAAACAGACCGTATGCTTTGCAGACCTCCGGCATATCCGCGTACCGCCAGCCGGAGAACATCTCATACATTGAGTCGATGCAGCCGCCTAAAATCTCGCCTTCGAACTGTGCAGGTCCCTGCAAAAGCTCAAAGCCGGTATCCAGGTGCGCCGGGAGCGGCACGCCGGCCTGCTCCGGTGAAAAATCCGTGCGCGCTTCGTACCATGTATCGCTCGGCGTGACGGCGCGGATCGTGCCGGTTTGGATGAGCTCTTCAAAATACCGGCGCGTATACGGCAGCATCTCGCCGCCCAGCTCGCACACGTCCGAGAGGAAGGACTGGCCGTAAAACGTTTTTACGCCCACCTTGTGGAGCATCATATGGTTGACGGTCGTATCCGAAAAGCCGAGAAAGATCTTGTCCGTGCCGGAAACGGCGGTCTCGAGCTCGCCGTTTTCAAAGAGGTACGGCGCAAGACGGTAGGTGTCGTCCCCGCCGATGGCGCAGAGGATCATATCGATCTCCGGGTCGCGGAACGCCGCGAGAAGATCCGCCGCGCGATCCTCCGGATGGTTCTTTATATGCTCGATACCGGCGAGCGCGTGCGGCATGAACCGGACGTTGAGCCCATAGTCCGCAAGGCGCTTTACGCCGATATCCAGCTCATGCTTTGCAAAGCTCTCCCCCAGCACACCGGCGGAAAGGCTCACGACCGCAACGTTTTTTACCATGACATTCACCTCTTTTTTCCGGCATTATACCATCGGCTTTTCTCCGGCGCAACTCTCCTCTTTTCATTCCGCGCCGTTCGGAGTATAATCCTTCCATGCTAAACAATTTCAAGGAGCCAGCCATGAAAAAAGAGACAGAAACCTCCGCGCCGCTTTTCTCCGAGAACTGCCCTTTCAACGACCTCTGCGGTCTGGAGATCACGGAGCGGCGCGGCGGCCACTGCACGGTCGCGTGCCGCACCGGAGAAAACCATCTTAATCCGTACGGGATCGTACATGGCGGCCTGCTCTTCACCATGATGGATGTGGCCGGAGGGTATGCCGCCCGCACACTCGATTCTGGGGAGACCATCCGCTGCGTAACGCAAAACGCCTCTACCGTGTTTCTCCATCCGGGGAAGCCGGGCATGCTGACCGCCGAGGGCGACGTGATCCGCCGCGGAGGCCGCATCATCGTGGCTACCGTGTGCGTTTATGATTCCGAACACAGCCTTCTCACGAAAGGCGAGTTCACCTATTATCGTCTTTGAATTGAAACTGACCGCAGCGAAAACCGGCGGAGGGATCGTCCCTCCGCCGGTTTGTTTCGTTTATGCGTTTGTATGTAAGATCAGATCTTCATGCAGACATCCCATGCGCCCCAGATAACGTTGCGCAGGTTGCCCCACTTCGCGGCGGTGCCGACCTGGCGGACATGCTTGCCCGCAGGCGCGACCGGCGCGGGACGGAAGCCCAGACCGTTGACGACGCTGTCGCACTCGACCTTGAAGGCATCTCCGCCGCTGCGCGGCTTGACCATGACGTAGCCGTCGCCGATCTCGCAGATGGAGTGCTCGAGATAGATGGGGACCTTCTTGAACACGAGCATTTCGCGCAGGAAGGAGGCGTTGGCAAGGCAGGTGCCGGGCGTGGCGATGAGGTCATTGGCGTATTCGACAATGATCGGGTGCTTGCCCTGCAGCACGAGCTCGTAAGCCGCTTCGCACGCGGACTGGCCGCCGCCGAAGAACACGACCTTGTCGCCGTGGTCCTTATCGCCGGTGAGCAGCTCTTCAAACGTGATCGTCTTGTTGAAGCCGGGCACGGGGAGCTTCTTCGGCACGGCGCCGGTGCAGATGATGACCTCGTCATACTGGCGGGTGAGCGGGTTGATCGGGTCGATCTCGGTGTTGAGGTGGACCTCGATGCCGGCCTTCTTCAGCTCACGGTCGTACCACTCGAGCAGCTTCTTGTCCGCTTCCTTGAAGGACATGGCGGAGGCATAGTTGTACATGCCGCCGAGCTTGCCGCTCTTTTCGTAGATGACCGGGGTATGGCCGCGCTTCTTGAGGACAAGGGCGCATTCCATGCCGCCGATACCGCCGCCGACGATGGCGACCTTCTTGGGGTTCTTCGTCGGGACGATCTTATACTTGTTGTGCTGCATCGTGGGCGGGGTCAGCGCGCAGCGGGCCAGATGCAGCGCATCGTCCATCGGCTGCATGTTGGGCGTGCCCTTGGAGCAGTTGAAGTTGAAGCAGGCGTTGTGGCAGTTGATGCAGGGCTTGATCTCCTCCTCGCGGTCCTCAAGGAGCTTGTTGATCCATTCGGGATCGACGAGGTTCTGACGGCCGACGCCCATCGCGTCGATGCGGCCCTCGGCGATCTCCTTGGCAGCGAACTCGGGCTCCATCTTACCGGCGCAGACGACCGGCTTGGTGGTGAAGTTCTTGATATGCTCGACATCCGCAATGTTGCAGTTGGGCGGCATATAGACCGGCGGATGCGCCCAGTACCAGGCGTCGTAGGTGCCGTTATCGCAGTTGAACATGTCGTAGCCGGCGTCCTCGAGATACTTGATGGCCTTTTCAGACTCGGCCATATCGCGGCCGAACTCAACAAACTCCTCGCCGGGGACGGCGCCCTGGCCGAAGCCCTTCGTCTTGGAGACGACGGAGTAGCGCAGCGACACGGGGAAGTCCTTGCCGCACAGCTTCTTGATCTCCTGCACGATCTCAACGGCAAAGCGGTAGCGGTTCTCGAACGATCCGCCGTACTCGTCGGTACGGTAGTTCATGTTGGCAATGGCAAACTGGTCAAGGAGGTAGCCCTCGTGAACGGCGTGGATCTCCACACCGTCAACGCCGGCATCCATAAGCATCTTCGCGGTCTTGCCGAAGGCTTCGATCATTTCATGGATCTCTTCCTTTGTCAGCGCGCGGGACTTGACCTCCGGATACCAGCGGTTGGGGGTCTCTGAGGAGGACGCGCAGACATAATCGACGTCCAGAACGCCCTTGGCGACGGCGCCAAGCGCCTTCTTCTGGAGCATATCGACCATCAGCTGGTTGATCGCCATGCTGCGGCCCATGCCGGCAGAGAGCTGGATGAAGAGCTTCGCACCCGTCTTGTGGAATTCGGGCATCCACTCGGCGAGCTCGCGGAACATGCGCTTGTTCTGATACAGCCAGTGGCGGCCGGGGATGCCCATCGTGTCGCGCACGCACTGCATGCCGGGCAGCACCAGACCGACGTTGTTCTGGGCGCGGTTGAGAATGTGGTAGGCCGCTTCCTTATCGAAGTGGCAGGGCTCCAGCCAGCCGAAGAGGGATGTGCCGCCCATGGACACCTGAACAATGCGGTTTTTGATCTCGCAGTTGCCGATCTTCCACGGGGTAAACAGGGAACTGTACTTTTCGTTCATGCGATCTTTCTCCTCCTTTTTTTATGCGGGGAAGCGCTGGGGTATGATCAATCCATACTATAAATATTATAACAAGCGTTGATTTATTCTGCAACTATATCTTTCTTATTTGTGTATTCTGCCGTCAGAACCGCCCGTTTTCGACATTTTGGTGCATCGTTTTCGAACGGTTCGTTGTTTTTCCGACAAGCTATATTGGAAGAGGTGCATAAACCGTCCCCGCAGACGCCGTTTTTTCTTTCCTTCTATCGCGTGCCGCGGTGCGCATAGACTCTTTCACGGAGGGGAGGCGTCATTATGGGGCTTTGGAGATCGATCCGGAAAAACGCCGCGCTGCTGACGGTCTCGTCTCTCGTCATGCAGTCGCTTTCGATGCTCTGGCAGGTGTGGCTGGCCGCGCATATCGGTCCCGCCGGCATCGGGCTTTTCCAGCTTATCGGAAGCGTCGGCTTTCTTTTCATAACGCTCGCGGTGTCCGGCATCCGGTTTTCCGTCACGCGGCTGCTCGCCGAGGAGCTGGGGCAGTGCCGCGGCGGGAGCGTCTGCGCCGTGATGCGCCGCTGCTGCGCCTACGCGCTCTTTTTCGGGCTGGGCGCGGCGGCCATTCTCTTTTTTCTTGCCGAGCCCATTGGTTTTCTCTGGATCGGGGACGCCCGCGCGGTACGCGCGCTGTACGCCGCGGCGCCCTCCCTTCCGGCGCTTGCGCTCTCGAGCGCTCTGTCCGGGTACTTCACCGCCGTCGGGCGCGTGTGGAAAACGGCGCTCTCCCAGTTTTTCGCACAGCTTCTGCGCATGGGACTTTCCGCGCTTCTGCTCGCGCCGTGCAGCCGCGGCGACCTTTCCGCCGTGTGCGCGGCGCTCTCGGCATCCGGCACCGCCGCGGAGATCGCGCTCTCGCTCGCGCTTGCCGCGCTCTATCTCGCCGACCGGAAACGGTTTTGTCCGGCGGGCGAATGCGGAGCCGCTCTCACGCCGCGGATGCTGCGCATCGCGCTGCCGCTCGCCTCGTCCGCCTATGCGCGGAGCGCGCTCAACACGTTCCGCCAGCTTCTCGTGCCGCGGGGTCTTCGCCTTTCGGGACTGAGCGCCGAGAGCGCGCTCGCGGGCTACGGCGTCATCAACGGCATGGCGATGCCGGTTTTGCTTTTGCCGACGTGCCTGCCGCTCTCGGTCGCGGAACTGCTCGTCCCGGCGCTCACGGAGATGCAGGTCGCCGGAGAGCATGGGCGGGTGCGCCGGAGCGTGCGGGAGATGCTCGGGAAAACGTTTCTTCTCTCGCTCGGCGCGGCGGCCGCATTTTTCGTTTTTGCCCGCCCGCTCGGAATGCTGCTCTACGGCAGCGCGGAAGCCGCGCGCTTTCTCCGGCTGCTCGCGCCGATGGTGCCGTTCCTCTATACCGACATCGTGACCGACGGCTGTCTCAAGGGGCTGGGACAGATGATGGCGTCCATGGCGTTCAACATTGCCGAGGCCGCGCTGGGGCTTGTTCTCGTGTGGGCCCTTCTCCCCCGCTGGGCGCTCACGGGCTATCTTGTGACGCTCTACATCTGCGAGGTGTTCAACTTCACGCTGAGCCTTCTGCGGCTGCGGAAAGTTGTGAAAGCATAGAACTCCCTCAGTCAGCGGCTTGCCGCTGACAGCTCCCTCAAAGAGGGAGCCTTTTGCCTTCCTCTTCGAGGAAGGTGGCTCGCCGCAGGCGAGACGGAAGGAGTTGATAAAGATCCCATTTCCTCCAGCAAAGGAAAAAATGGGATCTTTTCCTTTATTCCTTTTTCGCATCGGCGAGATTCACGCCGATGCCGTTTACCTCCACGCCGCCGTCGGCGGGAATGAGGATGTATTTCCGCCCGTCGATCTCGCGCGTCTCGACGAGATACCCAAACTCGCCCGGCAGCGTGATCTTCACCTCCGGCGTTACGATCTCGAGCTTTTTGCTCTCAACGATGTTGTTCGGGTCGAGCGCGGCGTGCGAACCGTAGCGCTTTTCACATTCGCGCTCGAATTTTTCCGTCTTTTCAAGCGGCACACCGCTCGTGCGCAGCACGCTCACCACGTCGCGCGCCGTGATCTCCAGCGCATCCGGGTCTTTGGCTTCCTTGTGCTCTTCAATGCGGCTGCGCAGATTTTCGTGCACGGCCTGCACGACGTCGAACCGGCAGTCGGTATCGAGCGCCGCGGCGAGCGTTTCGGAGAACGTCTCCTTCTGCTCGGCGGCGGACATCGGCGGCGCGACACGGAACAGCCCGTCGATCAGCTCGGGATGGATCTCCGCGGTATCATGGCTGTAGTAGAGCGCGTCATAAATGTTCGCGCGGCGGTCATCGAACGCCGGGAACAGAAAGCCAAGCGCCGGGGCCGCGACGGTCTGGCCGGTGGACGTGCCGTGAAAGGCGCGTTCCTCCGAAAAATACCGCAGCGCCGCCGTCGCATCCTTCACGGGGCAGACCGTGCAGACGAAGAAGCGGAACACCTCGTCGCTCAGCTCGTCCTTCTCACCGTCCGCGCCGCGGTGCGGCACATCGTAGGCGTCGCCCGCGAGGAGGATGAGGTAGTTTTCGCCCTGCATATCGAGCGAGGAGATGACGCGCGAATAGAGCTCATGCCGCGCGTTCTCGTCGGCGCACGCGCTCTCGCGCAGGGCCTGCAGCAGCCGGTGCTCGTCGCTCCCGGCGACCTGCTTCGTTTCAAACGGGATATCGATGAGATTGCGCCCGAGTGAGCCGGAGAGCGTTTTGCGCAGGAGCGTCAGATACATCTCCTGCTCCTCCTTGCCGGACATGCCGAGAGACACGTCCGTTTCGGCGACGACCTCGCGCATACCGTTTACAAAGCAGCCGTATACATGGGCAATGCCGCTCCGCTCCGGCCGGAACCGGCGGCGGAGCTCGTTGAGTTCCTTCTGATTCATTATGTACCTCTTTAAAATGAGAAAATGGCCTGCGCACCGTAGGTGACGACCGAGACGATCACGCCGGCGATCACAACGCCGATGGCGATGGCCGGGAACGCGCGCTTGAGCCGCATTTCCATCATCGCCGCGACGAGCGCGCCCGTCCACGCACCCGTGCCGGGCAGCGGGATGGCCACGAGAATGGCGAGACCCCAGAACGCGTACTTTTCCACGGCGGCGCGGTTTTTCTCCGCTTTCTTCTCCATGCGCGTCACGAGCCCGTCGAGCTTCGGCATATGCGCGCGCATCCACGCGAAGATCCTGCGGATGAAAAGGATGATGAACGGCACCGGCACAAGATTGCCGAGCACCGAGGCAATGATCGCCGTCCAGAGGTTCAGCCCGCGCACGACGCCGAACGGGATCGCGCCGCGCAGCTCCACGACCGGGACCATCGCTACGAGAAATGTGAGTAAAATGTCTTTCATGGGCATGACGCCGTCTCCCCTGTCGGAACGGCCTGATCCTCCGTTTTATTACAGTTCTTTCGCCGCGCGGCGCGTCTTTTTCCGCCGCTGCACGAATGCGCTGAGTTTATCCAGCAGCTTGTACATCACATTCATCACCGGCCAGGCAAGCAGCGCGAACACCGCAAGCACGAGCGCGCTGAGAAAATCGAGCGTCACAAGGTTGAAAAGCGCCTTGAGGAACAGAAAGCTCCCCGCAAAGCCGAGCGCGAGCACGCAGATCATCGCGATGCGCAGCTTGTTGTACGGTTTCGCCGTCTGGTGCACCATCATGAGTCCCACAACGCCCATCACGCCGGCACAGATCGTGCTCATGGCGGTGTCCGGCAGATCGGCGGCCAGATAGAAGAGCATCACGCCGCCGACGAGCAGGATATCCGTGAGCGCCGCCGGGAGCGCGCGCCGCACCACGTTTTTGAGGAATTTGCCCTGCACGAGCGAGCGGTTCGGCTCCATGGCAAGGATGAACGCCGGAACGCCGATCGTCATGCAGTTCACAAGGCCGAGCTGTGCGGGGCTGAGCGGGTACGGCAGAGTGAAGATCAGACTGATGATCGCCATCGCGATCGAGAACATGTTCTTCACAAAATAAAGCGAGGCGGAGCGCTCGATGTTGTTGATGACGCGCCGCCCCTCGGCGACGACGTCCGGGAGCGAGGCGAAATTCGAGTCTGTGAGCACGATCTGCGATACCTGACAGGCAACGTCGCTTCCCGAGGCCACGGCGATGGAACAGTCGGCTTCCTTGAGCGCGAGCACGTCGTTTACGCCGTCGCCGGTCATGGCGACCGTGTGCCCCTGTTTTTTGAGCGCAAGGACGAGCCGCCGCTTCATCTCCGGCGTCACGCGGCCGAATACGACGCATTCGCGCGCCGCCTTTTCGACCTGCTCGTCGGTCTCGAGCGTGCGGGCGTCCACCGCCCGGTCCGCGTCCGGGATCCCCGCGCGGCGGGCGACCTCGGAAACCGTGAGCGGGTTGTCGCCGGAGATCACGCGCACGGAAACGCCCTCGCGCGCAAACCACGCGAACGTACCCGGCGCCTCGGCGCGGATCTTGTTGGAGAGCAATATGAGCGAGATGGGCAGGCGCTCGGCGGTGAGCGCTTCATCGGTGAGCTGCCCGTCGTAGAGCGCGAGGAGCAGCACGCGGCAGCCCTTCGCGCTGTAGTGATCGATCTTTTCCCGATAGGCGTCAAAATCGCCGCCGAGGATGACCTCCGGCGCGCCGAGAAGGTAGGTCTCATCCTCATGGAACGAAACGCCGCCGTATTTTTTCGCGCTCGTGAACGGGAGCGCGGCGATCGCGCGCTGATTCACCTCGCCGGTGAAAAATTTGCGCATGGCGGCCATGGTGTCGTTATCGCCGCGCATCGCCGCGCAGTAGTCCGCCATGATCATGTGGATATCCTCGGCGATGAACCGGTCGGGGCAGAGCGGGACGATATCGTCCACGATCATTTTGTTTTCCGTCACCGTGCCGGTCTTGTCCACGCAGAGCGTATCGACGCGCGCGAGCGTTTCGATGCAGTCCATCTCGCGGCACATCGTCTTTTTCTGCGCCAGACGCAGCACGCCCGCCACAAGCGCAAGACTCGTGAGCAGATACACACCCTCCGGGATCATGCCGACGAGCGCGCCTACCGTGGACGTGACGCCCGCAGGGATGCTCCGGCCGAGCCAGTGGACTTCCTTTACCACGAGCAGCACGCCCATCGGGATGATGCCGATGCCGATCCATTTGACGAGGTCGTTCAGCGCCTTCATCATACCCTTGGCCTGACGCTTTTTCTGCGCTTTCGCGTCGAGCGTCAGACGGCTGACGAACGAATCCGCGCCCACGGCGGTGAGCCGCGCGCGGCACATGCCGGAGACAAGAAAGCTGCCCGAGAGCAGCGTATCGCCCGGCGCTTTGCGGATCTCGTCCGCCTCGCCGGTGACGAGCGCCTCGTTGACAAGGCACGTCCCGTCTACCACGACGGCATCGGCGCAGACCTGCTCGCCGGTCGAAAAGAGGACGATATCGTCCCGCACGAGCGAGGACACGTCCACGCGCTTTTCGCGCCCCTCGCGCACAACGGCGCATTGCGGCGCGGTCAATATATTCAGCGCATCGAGCGCCTTTTTGCTGCGCAGCTCCTGCACGATGCCGATCACGGCGTTAATAATGACGACGATGACGAACGAAAGGTTCAAAATCGACGCCTTCACCGCCACAAGGCACAGCGCGAGCACAAGAAACACAAGGTTAAAGTACGTGAGAAGATTCTCCCGCACGATCTGCCCCGTGGTGCGCGTGGGCGGTTCAACCGGGCGATTGTCCCAGCCCGCGGCGGCGCGCGCGGCGGCCTCGGCCTCGGTGAGCTGGGTGCGCAGCTCGGCGAGCTCGCCCTCCAGGCGGCCGCGCTGCTCGCTCGCCTCGTTCTGCTCGGTCTCGAGTGCAGTCACGGATTCCTCCACGGCGCTGCGCTCCTCGTCGGTCTCGGCGGACTCAATGGCCTCGGCAAGATCGGCTTCGCGCGTCTGAAACTCCGCATCTCGCGCACGCAGAGCTTCCAGCTCTGCCTCCTTGTCGCGGATCTGCTTAGCCAGCAGGATGGTTCTCAGCTTCGACATTTGTTGATCCTCTCTTTCATTTTCGTTTTCCACAGCTCGCCCTCGCGCCTGCGGATGGTGTCAAGGTCGTTCTTCCTGGCTTCTACGGACGTCTCCGCATAAGCGGGGAAGGTGCATACGCTGACCTCGTAGAGAACGACGTCCTTGATGATCCACCGGACGCTGCCGTCCGGGTTTTCAACAAATTCCTCGCTCTTGATATCAAAACCGAACGAGCACTGGCTGACGTCACCCCGCTGGACGCGGGCGTAGAGGTTCATGGCGTCGGTGTCCTGCTCGTTGATTTGGATCGTTCCGTAAAGGCCGTGCGCGTCCTCGCG
>ERZ1106939.1923-NODE-1923-length-14301-cov-20.762811_pt1 | contig 14301 bp, 9 predicted proteins | sample MGYA00403669_ERZ1106939 | MGnify/ENA primary metagenome ERZ1106939 (study PRJEB35170, sample SAMEA104062447) | human gut metagenome | biome: human gut; feature: human-associated habitat; material: faeces | place: Denmark | collected 2012-09-28 ...
GCTCATCAGCCCCTGCTCCTGCTGGAAGTCCAGCCTTCTCAGGTTGCAGTTGTGCTTCTGGGCGATGGAGTTGGCCTGAAACACATTGTTTTCAAGCTCCTGCTCCGTCTTGCCGGTGTTCATGATGAGAAAGGTGATCAGGAACATGCGCTCGTTCTGAGACTGCAGCTCCTTCAGAAGAGCCTTCGCATCCTTGCCGTAGGTAGCCAGATCCGAAGGGATGATGTCCATGTCATATCCGGCACGGACGGCCTTCTTCTGCTCCTCGATCTTGCTGCGGTCAAGCTCGGTAATGATGTGCTTGATCTGCTTGATGGCAGCGGTCTGGTCCACTGACTGGATGTGCATGGTGACGATCTCGCTGGTCTCCATATCCAGAAAATCCTTCAGAAGCTGGTCGGAAAGATCCGATGCCGTGATCTGCAGGTAGCTCATAGCTCCGTGGAGGCTTCCCATGGTAAAACTCCTGCCTCCGGGGAAGGAGAAGGATGTGGGCGCGATAAAATCCTTCACGGAAAAGCCGGAACCTGCCAGCCAGCTCCAGTCGAAGTAAAAGCGGTCATTGTCGCCCATGTGGAACATGGCGTGCATGAGCTGCAGGCGATCCTTGCCGTTCAGAACCTTTGCCACCACACCCAGACGTTTGAAGTTGTTCATCAGATTGGTCTGAACATGATCCAGACGGTGCCGTAGCCGTATTCGGTGACGGAGAGCAGCTGCTTGCCCTTCGCGGCGATGCCGGCGCCGACGATGCTGTCGCCCGCGTCCAGCGCCATACCGCGCACACCGGCCGCGTCGCGGCCCATGACGCGCACGTCGTTTTCATTAAAGCAGATGGCCATGCCGTCCGCGCTGGCGAGCATGATGTCCTGCTTGCCGTCGGTCTTCATGACGGCGATGAGCTCGTCGCCCTCGCTCAGCGTCAGCGCGCGGATGCCGGCCTTTCTCGCCGTGTTGAGGCTTGCCAGCTCCAGCCGCTTGACGGTGCCGTTCTTCGTGACGAAGACGAGATAGTCCTCGTCGAACTCATGCACGGTGATGCCGGCCGTGACCTTCTCGCCCGGCTCGAAGGGCAGGATGTTGACCAGATTTGTGCCCTTGGCGGTGCGTCCGGCCTCGGGGATCTGATAGCCCTTGCGGCGATGGACCTTGCCGAGGTTCGTGAAAAAGAGGATATAGTCATGCGTGGAGGCGGTAAAGACGCCCTCGACGAAATCCTCCTCCTTCGTCGTCATGCCGGTCACGCCGCGGCCGCCGCGCTTCTGGCTGCGGTAGGTCGAGGCAGGCACGCGCTTGCAGTAGCCCGCGTGCGAGAGCGTGAAGACGCACTGCTCCTCCTCGATGAGATCCTCGATGTCGATCTCATCCTCGACGTCCTGGATCTCGGTCAGGCGGTCGTCGCCGTACTTGTCGCGGATGGCGATCAGCTCGTCCCTCAGAACGCCCTTGAGCATTTCTTCGTTCGCCAGCAGCTCGCGGTAATATTCGATGCGCTTTTCGAGCTCCTCGTATTCCGCCTCGAGATTCTCGCGCTCGAGTCCCTGCAGGCGCTTGAGCTGCATGTCCAGCACGACCTGCGCCTGGATCTCAGACAGGCTGAAGCGCTCCATCAGGCGCTCTTTCGCGTTGTCATAGCTCTCGCGGATGGTTCGGATGACCTCGTCGATGTTGTCCTCCGCGATCAGCAGACCCTGCAGCACGTGCTGCCGGTCGAGCGCCTTTTTGAGGTCGAACTGCGTCCGGCGGGTGATGATCTCCTCCTGGAAAGCGAGATACTCGTCGAGCATATGGCGCAGGGACAGGATCTTCGGCTGCTGCTGGTTGTTGACCAGTGCGAGCATCGTCACGCCGAAGGTCGTCTGCATCTGCGTCTGGGCAAAGAGGCGGTTCAGAACGACCTGCGGGTTCGCGTCCTTTTTGAGCTCGATGACGACGCGCATGCCGTTGCGGTCGGTCTCGTCGCGGATGTCGGAGATGCCCTCGAGCCGCTTGTCGCGCACCTGCTCGGCCATGGCGGCGATGAGCTGGCGCTTGTTGACCTGATACGGCAGCTCCGTCACGATGATCCGCTCGCGGTTCTGGCCGAATTCCTCAAATTCGGTGCGCGCGCGGACGGTGATCTTGCCGCGGCCGGTGGCGTAGGCGGCGCGGATGCCGCTGCGGCCCATGATGATGCCCCTGGTCGGGAAATCCGGGCCCTTGATGTACTCCATCAGGTCTGCCAGCTCCGCCTCGGGATTTTCGAGGATGCAGACGCAGGCGTTGATGACCTCCGTCAGATTGTGCGGCGGGATATTCGTCGCCATGCCGACGGCGATGCCGCTCGAGCCGTTGACCAGCAGGTTCGGGAAGCGGGACGGGAGCACGCGCGGCTCTTTTCTCGATTCGTCGAAGTTCGGGTCCCAGGCGACCGTATCCTTGTCGATGTCGCGCAGCATCTCGTTGCAGAGCTTCGACATGCGCGCCTCGGTGTATCGATACGCCGCGGGAGGGTCTCCGTCGACGGAGCCGAAGTTGCCGTGCCCGTCAACGAGCATGTAGCGCATGGAAAAATCCTGCGCCAGACGGACCATCGCGTCGTAGACCGACGCATCGCCGTGCGGATGATACCGGCCCAGCACGTCGCCGACGCACGTCGCGGACTTTTTGAACGGCTTATCGGAGGTCAAGCCGTCTTCATACATGGCGTACAGAATGCGCCGGTGGACGGGCTTCAAGCCGTCTCGCACGTCCGGAAGGGCTCTTCCGACGATGACGGACATCGCGTAGTCAATATAGGACGATTTCATTTCCTGCACAAGCTCGGACTGAACAATCGTCTGCTCGGGGAACAGGATGTCCTCGGGCTTGTAATCTTTCTTATGTGCCATAGATTGGTCTCCTTTTGGAGTTGTAGGGGCTTAAATGTCGAGGTTGACGACGTATTTGGCGTTTTCCTCGATGAATTCCTTTCTGGGCTCGACGTCTTCACCCATGAGGACGGTGAAGATCTGGTCGGCAGCAACGGCGTCGTCGAGGGTAATCCGGCGCAGCGTTCTGGTTTCTGGATTCATGGTCGTCTCCCAGAGCTCGTGCGGGTCCATCTCGCCGAGGCCCTTGAAGCGGTTGATGTCGATCTTCGCGTTCGGGTTGTCGCCGCGCATCTCGGCGGAGATGCGGTCGCGCTCCTCGTCGGAGAAGGCGACGCGCGAGGTCTTGCCGCGGTTGAGCTTATACAGCGGCGGGATGGCGGAATAAACATAGCCGCCGTCGATGAGCGGACGCATGAAGCGGAAGAAGAACGTCAGCAGCAGCGTGCGGATATGGCTGCCGTCGACATCGGCATCGGCCATGATGATGACCTTGTGATAGCGGAGCTTATTGATGTCAAACTCCTCGCCGAGTCCCGCGCCGAGCGCCGTGATGACGGGGGTGAGCTTGTCGTTGCCGTAGACCTTATCGGCGCGCGCCTTTTCGACGTTGAGCATCTTGCCCCAGAGCGGCAGGATCGCCTGAAAGCGCGAGTCGCGTCCCTGCGTGGCAGAGCCGCCTGCACTGTCGCCCTCGACGATGTAGAGCTCGGTCAGCGAGGGGTCGCGGTCGTTGCAGTCGCGCAGCTTGTCGGGCATATTGAAGCCCTCGAGCCCGTTTTTGCGGCGGATATTTTCGCGCGCGCGGCGGGCAGCCTCGCGGGCGCGCGAGGCCGTGAGCGCCTTTTCGATGATCGTGCGGCCGACGGCAGGGTTCTCCTCCAGAAACTGCGACAGGCGGTCAAAGACGACCGAGTCGACGAGCGCGCGCATTTCGGAGTTGCCGAGCTTGGCCTTCGTCTGTCCCTCGAACTGGGGGTTGGTGAGCTTGACGGAGATGACCGCCGTCAGACCCTCGCGGCTGTCCTCGCCGGAGATGCTGTCGCCCTCCTTGAGGATGCCGCTCTTCTTGCCGTAGGAGTTGAGCGCGCGCGTGAGCGCGGCCTTGAAGCCGGTCTCGTGCATGCCGCCCTCCGGCGTGTGGATGTTGTTGGCGAAGGACACGATGACCTCGTTGTAGCCGTCGTTATACTGCAGCGCGATCTCGCACATGGAGTCGCTGCGCTCGCCGGCCATATAGATGGCCTCGGGGTGCAGCGCGGTCTTGTTGCGGTTGATGAAGTCCACGAACTCGCGGATGCCGCCCTCGTAGCACATCGACTCGCTCACGGGCTCCTCGCCGCGCAGGTCGGTGATCGTGATGCGCAGGCCGGCGTTCAGAAATGCCTGCTCGCGCATACGCACGTGCAGCGTCTCATAGTCATAGACCGTGTCCTCGAACATAACAGGGTCGGGCTTGAAGCGCACGGTCGTGCCGGTGTGGTCGGTCTCGCCGACGACGGTCATGGTCTGCGTCGTCTCGCCGCGGGAAAACTTCATCTGATAGATCTTCCCGTTTTTGTGCACGTTCACTTCCAGCCACTCGGACAGGGCGTTGACGACCGAGGCGCCCACGCCGTGCAGGCCGCCGGAGACCTTATAGCCCCCGCCGCCGAACTTGCCGCCCGCGTGCAGCACCGTGAACACGACCTCAAGCGCGGACTTGCCCGTCTGCGGCTGCACGTCCACGGGGATGCCGCGGCCGTTGTCGCTCACGCAGATGATGTCGCCCGGCTCGATGGTCAGCTCGATGTGGCTGCAGTAGCCCGCGAGCGCCTCGTCGATGGAGTTGTCGACGATCTCATACACGAGGTGGTGCAGACCGGACGACGACGTCGAGCCGATGTACATACCCGGACGCTTGCGCACGGCCTCCAGCCCCTCGAGCACCTGGATCTGGCTGGCGTCATATTTTTGTGTGATCTTGTCTGTGATATCTGGCATGGATTTGCTTCCTTCCATACAGCGCCGCGGTCAGAGATTCTCCAGTCCGCTGGCCTTGCTGCGTTTATATAGTGTTGCGGTGTTGAGCTGTGACAGATAGCAGGTCTGCCCGCTGCCGAGCGAGCAGAGCACGAACGCCTTGGGCAGCTCGTCTCCGGCGGCGTTTTCCACCTGACCGGCCTGTTCCCATTTTTCCAATGTCTCGCGCGTGCGGTGCGACCATGTGGCGGTGTCCATGTCGAACACGCCCAAGACGCTCTTTTGCAGCGCGATGACCTGATTGCCGAGGTGCAGATACATCAGCGGATCCCCCCGTTTTGCACCGTGAGCACGCGGCCGCCGGTGCGTTCGGCGATGCGCGCGTCCTCGCAGCAGGTGATGAGCGTCTGCCCGCCGCCGATGCGGTTGAGCACGAACGCCTGCCGCTGCGCGTCGAGCTCCGAGAGCACGTCGTCGAGCATGAGCACGGGATATTCGTCAAACTCGTCGTGGAAGATCTCCCGCTCGGCGAGCTTGAGCGACAGCGCCGCCGTGCGCGTCTGCCCCTGCGAGGCGAAGGCGCGCGCCGGCTGGCCGTTGATGTCGATGAGCAGATCGTCCTTGTGCGCGCCGGTGAGACACTGGCCGCTGTCGAGCTCGGCGCGGCGGTGCTGCTCCTGATGGTCGCACAGGGCGTAGTAGATCTCCTTTTCCGTGCCGAGGGCGTCGGTCACGGTGCTGACCGTGCGGTAGGCAAGCGTCAGCGCGTCGCGCCCGCCGGAAAAGTCGGCGTGGATGGGCGCGGCCGCGATGTTCAGGCGCGAGGCGTAGGCCGCGCGGTAGCGGATGAGCTTGGCCGAGACGCGGCACATCTGGTCGGAAAAATCGTCGAGCGTGTCGAGCAGCGACGGCTTTTCGTGCCAGTCGCGCAAGATCGCGGATTTCTGGTCATACAGGCGGCTGTATTCCGCCAGCAGCGCGCCGTATTTCGGCCGCAGCTGGCTGATGGCCATATCCATCATGCGCCGGCGGGCAGCCGGCCCGTCGCGGATGATGTTCAGATCGTCCGGGCAGAAGAGCACGGCGGCAAAATTCCCCGCAAGCTCGGCGGCGGTCTTTTTCACGCCGTTTTGCCAGATCTGCTTGCGCTGTCCCTGCCGGAGCACGACGCGCACGGTCTGCTCCCGCCCGAAGGCATACACGTCCGCAAGCACCTCCGCGCTCGTGTAGCCGAAGCCGATGAGCTCCCTGTCAAAGCGGGTGCGGAAGCTCTTGCCGCCCGTGAGCAGGTACACCGCCTCGAGCAGATTCGTCTTGCCCTGCGCGTTTTCGCCGGTGATGACGTTCGTGCCGGGCGAAAACTCCGCCGCGGCGAATGCATAGTTGCGCCAGCCGTTGAGCGCGATCCTGCGCACGATCATTGCGCGCTCTGCACCTTGAGTGTGTGCCCGGCGAAGGTCACGGTGTCGCCCGGGCGGATCTTTTTGCCGCGCATGGTGCACGTCTCACCGTTGACGGCGACCATGCCGTCGGCGATGACCTGCTTTGCCTCGCCGCCGGTCGCCGTGAGGGCGGCAAACTTCAGCAGCGCGTCGAGCTTGATGAATTCCGTTTCGATCGTGATCGTTTCCATGGTTTTCTCTCCGGTCACTGTCCGGCGCGCAGACGCACCGGCAGCACCATATATACAAAGTTGTCACTGCCGTCCGCCGGCACGAAGATGCACGGGCTCGAGCCGGTATTGAGGCAGACGTTGAGCTCATCCGCCGGCGCCGCCTTGAGCGCGTCGGACAGGTAGTGGTCGTTGAAGCCAATCTCCAGATCGCCGCCCTCGCCCTCGCACGGGCAGGAATCGGCCGCCTTGCCGAGCGGCGTCGTGCACACGAAGTCGATGGCGTCCTTGCGGAAGGTCAGGCGCAGGGGGGCGTTGTTCTTGCTGTCGACGATGAGCGACACGCGCTCGACCACGTCGAGCAGATCCGTGCGCGCGGTCTTGACCGTGATGCGGAACGACTCCGGGATCGCTTTTTTATAATTGAGGAAGTCGCCCTCCAGCCGGCGCGAGAGGATGACGGTGCTGCCGACGGTGAAGGAGATGTGCTTGCTGCCGACGGACATCTTGACGCGCTCGTCACTGTCGCCGCACAGACGCTCCAGATCGCTCAGCGCCGTGCCCGGCACGATGAAGCTGCAGTCGTCGCCATAGCCCTCAACGGGCTCGCGGCGCAGCGCCAGACGGTAACCGTCGACGGAGACCATGGTCAGCTCGTTGTGCGCAATCTCAAAGAGCGTGCCCATGTAGACCGGGCGGCTCTCGTTCGTGCTCACGGCGAAGGAGCACTCGTTGATCATCTTCTTGAGCAGGTCCTGCGGCAGGGACACGCCGTTTTCGGCCTCCACGCTCGGCAGGTCGGGATAATCCTCCGCGCTCATGCCAACGAGGTTGAACGACGAGCGGCCGCACCTGACGGTGACTGTGCCGTTTTCGGCCTCGACGGTGACGACGCCGTCGGGCATGCGGCGCAGCATCTCGCAAAACAGGCGCGCGCCGACGAGCACGCTGCCCGGTTCGGGAATGTCTGCTTCCATATTGGTGTAGATGGCCTTTTTCAGGTCATAGCCGGTGATGCGCAGATCCGCACCTGCCTCGAGCAGCAGGCCCTCGAGCGCGGCGATCGGGCTCTTGGGTGCGGCGGCGCGGGCTGCGGATGCTGCAGCCTGCTGCAGAACGTACTTGTCACAGGAAAATTTCATGAGCGGCCTCCTTAATCAGAAACGTTTCGTCTATTCGAAAGATAGAAAGCATATTTTTAGTAGTAGTAGTAGAGCTGTTCGTTTGGTGGAAAACCGGTCTGAGCCGTTGCGGCGTCTGAAAAACCGGTGTTGAAAAAATTGTGGAAAGGTTGGTAACTTATAAACTCCCAGAATCAGGCAAATTTAACGCCCACAGCTTTCCACACGTTCTCCACGTTAGGATAACAGCGATGTGTGGAAAACGGCGTCAGTTTTTCGAGTTGATGTTGCTCGTGATGTCGCGCACGGTGGCGGAGATATCGGGGTCGGACTTGAGCAGCTCCTCGACCTTGCGGATGGAGCTGAGCACGGTCGCGTGGTTGCGGCCGCCGAACTCCTCGCCGATCTCCTTGAGGGGGAGATTCGTGAGATTGCGCATGAGGTACATGGCGATCTGGCGGGCCATGGCAGTCTTTTTGTTTCGGCTCTGCCCGCGCAGATCCGCTCCGCTGAGCTGGAACGAGCGCGCGGATTCTTCAATAATGACGTCCGGCGTGGGGATGTACGTGCCGGTGCGGATGACGTCCTTGATGGCGCGCTTGACGGAGTCGACCGTGATCGTGTCGTCAAGAATGTCGCGGTAGGCGGTCAGGCGCTTGACGACGCCCTCAAGCTGACGGACGTTGGAGGTGATGTTTTCGGCGATGTACTGCACGACCTCCTCGGAGAGCACCATGCCGAACTGCGCGGCCTTCGTGCGGATGATTGCCGTGCGCGTCTCAAGATCCGGCGGCTGCACGTCCGCAAGCAGGCCGCCCTCGAGCCGGGAGCACAGGCGGTCGTTGAGGCGCTTCATCTCCTTCGGCGGCCGGTCGGAGGTCACGACGATCTGCTTTCCGGCCTCGTACAGGCAGTTGAAGGTGTGGAAAAACTCCTCCTGCGTGCTGTCCTTGCCGGCGATGAACTGGATATCGTCCATGAGCAGCAGGTCGGCATTGCGGTATTTCTGGCGGAAATTCTCCGCCGTGCCCGTGCCGATGGATTTGACCATCTGGTTGACGAACTCCTCGCCCTTGACGTAGGCAATCTTCGCGCCGGGGTTGTTGTGGCGGATGGTCTGCCCGATGGCGAGCAGCAGGTGCGTCTTGCCGAGGCCGGAGTTGCCGTAGATGATCAGCGGGTTATACACCTTGCCGGGGTTCTGCGACACGGCGATAGCCGCCGCGTGCGCGAACTTGTTGCTCGGCCCGACGATGAAGCGGTCGAACGTGTACCCGTCCATCTCCGGCATCTCCTCGGCGGAGGGGCGCTTCTCGCGGTATTCGAGCAGCTCGTCGTCCCCGGCGAGCACGACCAGCTCGAACGGGCAGGAGAACAGGTCGTAGAGCTTGGCACAGATCGTCTTTTCAAAGCGCGCCTGAATGATGCTGCGCTTAAAATCCGACGTGGTGTGCACGATGAGCGTATTATTATTGATCTCGATCGGGGTGCAATCGGAAAACCAGGTATTGATCGCCGTCTGGGTCAGCTCCTGTGAGAGGCTGTCCATCACGACGGACCAGATATCGGTGAGCGAATTCATGGTGGCCATAGGGTCGGCTCCTTCAAAAAATGTCGCGCAGCCGCGCTGCGCACACACGCTGTCGGCTACACTACCAGTATAACAAAAATTCACGATTATTTCAACAATAATGTCAGAAATTATTATATAAATAGGTGTAGAATCTGCCGCAGACAGGGAATTGTTTTCCTGTGCAGGTTGTGGTATGATAAAAAGACGCTGATTTTTTCATTTTTCCATAAAGCAGGTGCTGTTTTGTTCTTAGTCGCACAGGCCGGACAGCTGTTCGGCGATACGGAAGCGGCCGCCCTCCCGTCCTTGCTGGAGAGCGGGCGGCTTCCTGCGCGCATTTCGGGTCTGCCGGCGAGCGGCCGCGCGCTGCTCGCGGCGTCGATGCATGCGCAGCTTGATGCGCCGGTGCTGGCCGTGTGCCCGGATGAGGCGGCGGCCGAGCTGTTTCAGAAGGATCTTGCCGCCCTGCTCGGGCAGGACGTGCCGCTGCTGACGGCGCGCGACTATACGTTTTACACGGTCGAGAGCGTCTCGCGCCAGACCGAGCAAAAGCGCCTGAACGCGCTCTACGCGCTCGCAGCGGGCACGGCGCCGGCCGTGGTGTGTACGGTCTCGGGTCTGCTGCAGCGCGCCATGCCGAAGGAAAAACTGCTGCAGGCGGCCTTTGAGATCCGCGACGGCACGTCGCTCCCGCCCGAGGATGCCGAGGATGCGCTGCTGCGCTGCGGCTATCTGCGCACGGCGCAGGTCGAGGGACCGGGTCAGTTTTCGCGCCGCGGCGGCATTCTCGACTTTTTCTCGCCCGCGTATCCGCAGCCGGTGCGTGTGGAATTCTGGGGCGACGATGTGGACTCCATGGGCTTTTTCGACCCCGAGAGCCAGCGCCGCACCCAGCCGCTCGATGCCTGCCGCATCCTGCCCGCCGCCGAGACGCTGCCGCCCCTGTATCCGGGCGGAAGCGCCGCTCTGGGCGAGCAGCTGCAGAAGATCGCGCAGCGCACCGCCGCAAAAAAGGACAACGACACGGCGCAGAAGCTTGCCGCCGCGCTGCGTGCCGACGGGGAAAAGCTCTGCAACGACTGCGTGCTCCCGGCGGCGGACCGCTACATGGGCTTCGTGTACGACACGTTTGCAACCGCGCTGGACTATCTCACGCCGGAGGCGGCCGTGCTCATCGACCAGCCCGCCCGCTGTGCAGAGCGCGCCAAGGAATACACCGCGCAGCTGCGCGAGGATGTGTCCCTGCTCGTGCGCAGCGGCACGATGGCCGCGCGCGCCGAGACGTTTTATGAGCCGTTTGCCGACATGATGCGCCGCATACAGGAGTGGGCGGTCGTGCTGGCCGACGGTCTGCAGCTCGGCCGCAGCCCCATCGAGCCCCGCACCATGGTGAGCCTGACGGCAAAGCAGCTCCCGTCCTACGGCGGCAGCAGCCAGACGGCGGCCGACGACATCACGCACTACCAGCACCTCGGCTACCGTGTGGTGGTGCTGGCGGGCGATCTGCGCCGGGCGCGCATCTTGTGCGAATTTCTCGCCGGGCACGGCATCCATGCCGCCGCGGCCGAGCATCCTGACGCCCTGCCCGAGCCGGGGCAGTGCCTCGTCACGGCGGGCAGCCTCTCGGCCGGCATCGAGTTTCCGTATGCAAAGCTTGCCATCCTCACGGACACGCAGATCGCGGCGTCCGGTCTGCGGCGCGCAAAGCACAAAAAGCAATCCAACCGCGAGAAGATCAACTCCTACACCGACCTCTCCGTGGGCGATCTCGTCGTGCACGAGTACCACGGCATCGGCCGCTTCGCGGGCATCGTGCAGATGCCGGTCGACGGCGCGGTGAAGGATTACATTAAGATCAGCTACGCCGGCGCGGACACGCTCTATGTCCCGGCGACGCAGCTCGACATGGTCAGCAAGTACATCGGCGCGGGCGAGGATCGGCCGGTGAAGCTGTCCAAAATGGGCGGCACGGAATGGGCGCGCACGAAATCGCGCGCCAAGGCCGCCGCCAGGAGCATGGCCAAGGAGCTCACCGCGCTCTACGCCGCGCGCAGCCGCACGAAGGGGCACGCCTTCGCGCCCGACAGCCCGTGGCAGACGGAGTTTGAGGAGCACTTCGGCTATCCGGAGACGGACGATCAGCTGCGCTGCATTCAGGAGATCAAGACCGACATGGAAAAGCCCGTGCCGATGGATCGCCTCCTGTGCGGCGACGTGGGCTACGGCAAGACCGAGGTCGCCCTGCGCGCCGTGATGAAGTGCGTGCTCGACGGGCGGCAGGCGGCCATCCTCGTGCCGACGACGGTGCTCGCCCAGCAGCACTATCAGACCGCCGTGCAGCGCTTTTACGGCTTCCCGGTCGAGATCCGCATGCTCTCGCGCTTTTGCACGCAATCGCAGGTGCGCCAGACGCTGAGCGATATGCGCACAGGCAAGTGCGACCTCGTGATCGGCACGCACAAGCTGCTGCAGAAGAATATCGAGTTCAAGAATCTCGGTCTGCTCATCGTCGACGAGGAGCAGCGCTTCGGTGTGGCGCACAAGGAGCACATCAAGGAGATGAGCCGCGCCGTCGACGTGCTCACGCTCTCGGCCACGCCCATCCCGCGCACGCTGAATATGGCGCTGTCCGGCATCCGCGACATGTCCACCATCGAGGAGCCGCCGCAGGACCGCATCCCCGTGCAGACCTTCGTCATGGAGCACGACTGGAACGTGCTGTGCGACGCCATGCGCCGCGAGCTGCAGCGCGGCGGGCAGGTCTTTTACCTGCACAACCGCATTGAAAACATCGAGCGCACCGCCCTGCGCATCTCAAAAATGCTCGACGGCGCGGTCGTCGACGTGGCGCACGGCCAGATGAACGAGGAGCAGCTCTCGACGGTCATGGAGCGCATGGTTGCGGGCGAGACGCAGATCCTCGTCTGCACCACCATCATCGAGACCGGCATCGATATGCCGAACGTCAACACCCTCATCATCGAGGACGCCGACCGCATGGGACTTGCCCAGCTGCACCAGCTGCGCGGCCGTGTCGGCCGCTCGAACCGGCGCGCGAGCGCGTACCTGACCTTCCGGCGCGGACGCGAGCTGAGCGAGATCGCCGAAAAGCGCCTGAGCGCCATCCGCGAGTTTGCGGAATTCAACTCCGGCTTCCGCATCGCCATGCGCGATCTTGAGATCCGCGGCGCGGGCAGCCTTCTGGGCGCGGAGCAGTCGGGGCATATGATCGACGTCGGCTATGACATGTACCTCAAGCTGCTCGAGGAGGCCGTGCTCGAGGAGCGCGGCGAAAAGCCCGAGCAGCGCGCCGAGTGCGCCGCCGACCTTGCGGTCTCGGCCAACATCCCCGAGAGCTATGTGCCCAGTCAGGAGCAGCGCATGGATCTCTACCGCCGCATCGCGCTCGTGCGCTCCGAGGCCGAGGCGGACGACCTCATGGACGAGGTCATCGACCGCTTCGGCGACCCGCCGCCGAGCGTGTACACCCTTGTGCAGGTGGCGCTGCTGCGCAGCGATGCGGGCAAGGTCGGCGTGACCGACATCTCACAGAAAAACGGCTGTCTGAAATTCCTGCTGGCGCAGTTTGATATGCAGAAGGTATCGCTGCTGTATGCCCGGCCGGAGTTCAAGGGCCGACTGAAGGTGGATGCGGGGGCAAAGCCGGGCGTTATTCTGCGCCTCAAGTCCCGCGACCACGTCATCGAACAGGCAAGAGCGTTTGTCTCCGCATGGGCAGACGCCCGGGAAGAGCGCGCATGACCCGTGCGCAAGATACGAAAGGAAGCGTTTGCTGATGAAAAGAAGAACCGTCGCCCTGCTGCTCTCGCTCGTGATGGCCGTCTGCTGTCTGAGCGGCTGCACCTCGACCCGCGTGCGCAGCTACACCGAGGAGAGCGGCAATGCCTCGACCGATAAGTACGCCGCTGCCGTCAACGCCTACAGCAGCAATAAGAAGGTCATGACCGTCAACGGCAGCCCCGTGTACTGGAACGAGTATGCCTACTTCCTGTGCGCCATTCTGGCGAACATGGAGCGCTACGGCATGCAGGTCTCGGACTGGAGCGCCGTCTATGACGAGAGCAGCCAGAGCACCTACGCAGACCTCATGACCGAGAGCATCGTCAACAACATCGCCTGGAACCACCTCATCGAGGTCAAGGCCGCCGAGAACGACGTGACGTTTGACGCCGCGGGCGAGCAGTTCGTGCAGGATACCGTCGACCAGACCATCCAGAACGTCGTGGGTGACGGCGGCACGGAGGCCGAGCTCAACGAAAAGCTTCAGTCGTACTACATGGATCTGGACCTGTTCAAGTACTTCACGAAGGTGCAGTACCTCTATAACGCGCTGGCGGAAAAGCTCTTCGGCGCGGACGGTGCGTCCATCACCGATGAGGACGTGCAGGAGTATGCCGAGGCCAACAGCTACACGACGGCAAAGCACATCCTGCTCAAGACGATCGACGACAGCGGCAAAGCCATCGCGGACGATGAGAAGACCGCCAAAAAGCAAAAAGCCGATAAGATCGCCGCGCAGCTCAAGGCCGTCACCGATCCGCAGCAGCGCGCAGAGCGCTTTGACGAGCTCATGGCCGAGTACAACGAGGACACCGGCGAAAACAGCTACCCGCACGGCTACTGCTTCACCTCCGGCAGCATGGTCACAGAGTTTGAGGACGCCTGCAAGGAGCTCGAGCCGTATGAGGTCTCCGGCGTGGTCGAGAGCAAGTACGGCTATCACATCATCCTGCGCATGCCGACGCAGGGCGATGATCTGGTCATGAGCAGCGACGGCACGAGCCAGACGCTGCGCCAGCTCGTCGCGCAACAGCAGCTCGGCAGTCTGGTCACCGGCTGGGTCGGCGAGGCAGACGTGCAGTGGCAGCCGAAGTTCCGCACCATCGACTATGCGGCCGTGCTCACCCCGAAGGAGAGCTTCTGGCGCCGGCTGGACATCTTTGACTGGTTCGATCAATAAGCCGCGCCCTCCGGCGCAGAAAAAGGCCGTGCCCTGTTTTCTACACGAAAACAGGGCACGGCTAATATTGTCAAAAAAGTACTACTTTTTTGACAAAGCGAGTTGCGGCCTGACTGCAGCGCACTCACCGGCCGCCGGAGGCGGCCGGCTCGCACGTTTGCAGGCCGAGAAGTATTTTCTTCGCCGCACATGTCGCCGAAGAA
>ERZ1106939.1927-NODE-1927-length-14276-cov-15.645173_pt1 | contig 14276 bp, 9 predicted proteins | sample MGYA00403669_ERZ1106939 | MGnify/ENA primary metagenome ERZ1106939 (study PRJEB35170, sample SAMEA104062447) | human gut metagenome | biome: human gut; feature: human-associated habitat; material: faeces | place: Denmark | collected 2012-09-28 ...
CAGCGCAGAGAACGTAGCTTATGTTTCCAAGGTTCGCATTCACCGGCATGGTAATATTAGCTATCATATTGGCTTTGTATGCACTGTCCTGAAGAGATCTGTTCAACTTGCAGAAATCATCATATGCCTTTTCTTCGTGGCAGAACACCTTGACAACCTTCTGGCCGTTGACCATCTCCTCGACATAGCCGTTGAGACTCGCCAGCGCGGTCTGCTGTGCCATGAAGTAGCCGCCGATGCGGCCGGTGAGTTTGCGCACGAACACAAGGATGAGCGCCATGACCGCGCAGACGATCAGCGTCAGCCAGACGCTGATATACAGCATGCAGAAAAACACGACCGTCAGCGTAAACACCGACGACACGAGCTGTGCCATGGACTGCGCGATCATCTGGCGCAGCGTGTCGGTATCGTTCGTATACAGGCTCATGATGTCGCCGTGCGTATGCGTATCAAAATAGCGGATGGGCAGACGCTGCATCTTCTCAAACATCTCGTCGCGGATACGCTTGAGCGTGCCCTGCGCGATCGTGACCATGCGGCGGTTATACAGCCATGTGGCCAGCGTACCGACAAGATATACGCAGCCGATGGTGATCAGCGCGCGGATCAGGCCGGAATAGTCCGGCGACGCTGTGCCGAGCATGGGCATGATATAGCCGTCGATCAGCTTTTGCAGGAACATGGACGAGGCCGCGCCAGCGACCGCGCTCAGCAGGATGCAGACCGTCACGAGCACGAGCGTGCCCTTATAGGCGCGCATATACGACAGCAGGCGCTTGAGCGTCCGGCCGTCAAATTTCGGGCGTTCACGCATCGTCCTCGCCTCCCTTCTGCTGGGACTCATAGACCTCGCGGTAAATTTCGCACGTGCGCAGCAGCTCATCGTGGCTGCCGACGGCATCGATGTGTCCGTCATCGAGCACGACGATGCGGTCTGCATTCTGCACCGAGCTGATGCGCTGCGCGATGATGATCTTCGTCGTGTCGGGAATATAGGTCGAGAGCGCCTGCTGGATCTGCGCATCCGTGCGCGTGTCGACGGCGCTCGTCGAGTCATCGAGAATGAGCACCTTCGGCTTTTTCAGCAGCGCACGGGCGATACACAGGCGCTGCTTCTGGCCGCCGGAGACATTCGTTCCGCCCTGCTCGATGTGGGTGTCATACCCGTCCGGCATGGCGGAGATAAAGCCGTCCGCGCACGCAAGCTTGCAGGCATGACGCAACTGCTCATCCGTGGCATTTTCATTGCCCCAGCGGAGATTTTCGGCGATCGTGCCGGAAAAGAGTTCGTTTTTCTGCAGCACCATGGCAACAGCGCCGCGCAGGGTGTCGAGATCATAGTCGCGCACGTCCACGCCGCCAAGCGTCAGCTTGCCGCCGGTCACGTCGTACAGACGCGGGATGAGCTGCACGAGTGAGGATTTCGACGCGCCGGTGCCGCCGATAATGCCGATCGTCTCGCCGGAGCGGATATGCAGGTCAATATCGTCGAGCACCTTTTTGTCTGCCTTGGAGGCGTAGACAAAGCTCACGTGGTCAAAGTCAACCGCACCGTCGCGCACGGTTATGACCGGGTACTGCGGCTGCCGGATATCCGTCCGCTCCTCGAGCACCTCGGCGATGCGCCGCGCAGACGAGAGCGAGATCGTCAGCATGGCAAAAACCATAGAGAGCATCATCAGGCTCGAGAGGATCTGCATGGTATAGGTGATGAGCGCGGTGAGATTTCCGGTCGTGAGGCCGAGCGCGGGATCGTTGCCGCTGGCGATGATGGCCTTCGCGCCGAGCCACGAGATCACGATCATGCACGTATAGATGCAAAACTGCATCAGCGGCGCGTTGAGCGTGATGAGCCGCTCGCCTTTGGAGAAATCTTTATAAATGCGTTCGGAGATCGCGCCGAACTTACCGATCTCGTGCCGCTCCTGGTTGAACGACTTCACGACACGAATGCCGCGGACGTTCTCCTGCACAACGTTGTTGAGCTCGTCATACGTGCGGAAAACGCGCGAAAAGACCGGGAACACGCTGCGGATGATGAAAAAGAGCGCCAGCGCAAGGATCGGCAGAATAATGAGAAACGTCATCGAGATGTCGCGGCTGATGCGAAACGACACGATCATGGAAAAGACCAGCATGACCGGCGCGCGGATCGCCATGCGCATGAGCATCTGGAATGCGTTTTGCACGTTTGTGGTGTCCGTCGTCAGACGCGTGACGATGGACGCGGTGGAAAATTTGTCGATGTTCGAAAAAGCGAACGTCTGCACATTGTCGTACATATCCTCGCGCAGGTTCGCCGCAAAGCCGACGGACGCGCGCGCGGCAATGCGCGCGGCGAGCACACCGGTCGCCAGCTGGAACGCCGCCAGCAGCAGCAAAAACGCGCCGAATTTCCAGACCGCCGCCATACTGCCGCCCTCGATGCCGAAGTCGATGAGGTTGGACATAAACAGCGGGATCACGATCTCGAACACGACCTCCAGCGCCGAGAGCAGAACTGTCACGAGCGCTGGGCCTTTGTTCTCCCGCAGGCTGCGGGACAATGTATGAAGCATGGGTTTCCTCCTTCCGGATTTGCAGGCAGCTCAGCCGAGGTCGGCATAGATCGTGCGCAGGGCGTCTTCCAGCGCCGCGATCTGCTTCGGAGTCAGCGAGCGGAGCATCTGCTGCTCCGTGGTCGCAATGGTCGCCTGCATTTCGTGTGCAATCTCGGCGGCGCGCGGTGTCTGGCAGACGAGCTTGCTGCGCTTATCCGCCGGGTCGGCGCAGCAGGACACGAAGCCCTTTTGCTCCATGCGCCCGATGACGCCTGCAACCGTCGGGTGCGACACCTGCAGGAAGCTCTCGATCTCCTTTTGCGTCGCCTGACCGCCGTGCTGATCCAAATACACCAGCACGCGGCTTTGCGTCAGCGTCAGATCATGCTGTGCAAGGTTGGCGTCGGCCTGTATCTTGATCTTATCCGTGATCATTTTTAATAGACATCCAATCGGATATTGCTCCATGATGCACCTCCGAATATGTAGCACGCTACGCATTATAAGGACATTCACGCAAAACGTCAAGAGACTTCATAAATTGTTTACACGCCAAAACGGCCGCAAAAAGCGCCCGTCTGCCATGGCAGACGGGCACTGAAAACTGTTGGAATCACAGGTGCTGGTCGCGGTCGATCTTGTCGTAGTGCTTGAGCAGGATGCCCTCCATGACGGAGGTGAGCTTCATGTCCAGGTTCCAGAAGTAGACGACAAACGTGACCGCAAATGCGCCCAATGCGCCAAGCGACATACCCAGCAGGGCCTTGAGCAGCTTACATTTCAGATTGTTCATGTTTGATCTCCTCTCTGATTACCAGGACTTCTCGTCTTTCAGGATCTCCAGGCTCGGATCCACGGGCTCTTCCTGCATGACGGTACGCATATAGTCATTGACCTGCTGGCGCACGCCCTGCCGCGAGATGACACGCGGGTCGAACAGATCATGCGTGACCCAGACGAGGTGGATGCCATGCTCACGGGCGCGCTCTTCAAACAGACCGTGCATACCGTCGAGCGCCTTGCAGCTCATATGCTCCCAGAGAATGACCATGTCGGCGTTGAACTCCTCACAGAACTCCCACAGCTCGTCGAGCAGCACCTTGTAGCCGCCATGCGTACGGTTGCGCATGATCATATTTTCGGTCAGCCATGCCATATCGTAATACGCCTGCTCGCGGTTTTCGGGCGTGTCTTCCGTGACGAGCTCGCGCGTTGAGACCATGGAGAGCATATCCGTCAGCGGCACGATGCCCCAGCAGTTGAGCAGCCAGACGAGGAAGTCCATGTAAAAGTGCGACTGCACGCCCCAGACGATGGCGCGGTGGCGGTACGCATTGGCGGCGCGCTTGCGCTTGCTGTAGGCGCGCTCGGCAAGCTCGGTGATCTTGCGGTCGGCCTCGCGGAACGCGGGGACCTTGCCGCAGATGGCCATGTAGTTCGTTTCGGTATACAGCGCGAGGTTGGAGCCAAAGACCTGCGGGTAGTCGGTCTTGTTCATCTCGAGCCACTCGAGGCGGCACTTGGTGGCATAGTTCACGCGCTCGGCGCACTCGAAGTACGCCTTCCAGTCCCACTTCTCGCCGGTGTGCTCCTCAATGAAGGCGATGGCGTTGCGGATCTCCTGCGCGGCGTATTCCTGCACATCATCCTCGCGGTGGCGCAGGGGCGCTGCAAGCTGGAACACCGGGATGCCGTCCTCGAGCTCGAGGCGCTTGGAGATGACACCGTTGCCGAGCAGAGAACCGTCGCAGGTCGTATTGCACTGCACGGCGCAGGCGCCGAGCACGGGCGCATCGTCGTCAATGGACACGCCGGCCTCGGCCTCCGGCATCGGGCAGACGTCGCCGGCAAGACCGTATTCCTGCGCAACATCGATGTAATGCTCAGCCGCGTGCTGGTTGAGCAGCACGGAGACGTAGGTGGACGGCGTCTCACGGCTCAGGCACTTGAGCGTCGGGAAGCCCATCATGACGGCAGTCATCTCGTTTTCATCCACGAGCACGACCTTGTCGGAAAACTTCTTATCGTTGCCGATGCGGCGGTCGCCGCGGAAGAGGCTGTCGAGCAGCTTTGCCACGTCCTCAATGACGAGGTCCTGCTCCAGGTGGCAGATACGCAGATATTCATCGCGCAGACCCTGCGTGTGGCGGTCGACCATCATGGGCACGGCCAGATAGTTGGCCATCCAGCGATAGCGGAACATGGCCTTGATGTTGCGCGGCTTGATGATGAACTTTGCAAGGATGGTCATGATGTGCAGCCAGCGGCTGTAATCATAGAGCGTGTCCTTGACGCCGCGCCACTCGCGGCGGTTGCGTACCTTTCCCTCAGTGTAGAACTTGCCGAAATTTTCGCAGCCGATTCTCTTGTTGGACATCACTGTTTCCCCCCTTGAATCTTCTTGATCTCCATGCTCTCTACGAATGCCTGCACACGGGTGCGCATCTGGCCGGAGGAAGCGATGTTATACGGACGGTCAACAGACAGCACCGGGTAGCCGTAGTCGTCGTTGAGAATGTGCGAGCCGAGCATGCGCTCATACGCCCACGGGTCGCAGAACTTGATCTGCTCGTAGATGATGCCGTCGGCCGCATACTCCTTGGCAAGGCTGTTGACGTATTCGCGGCGGCCGAGCATCTTGGGTATATCCATATAGCGCGGGCACTGGGCGCGGTTCATGTACTGGCGGCAGATCTGCGTGAGCGCATCCTCGTCGTCCTTCAGCATGATCGGATCACGGCCCGGGAACGAGCCGTAGCAGAAGCGGTCGGCGCAGACATAAGCGCCAGTGTCCTCGACGAGCTTGATGAAGTCGATATCATCGACCTCCGAGCCGACAACGACCACACGCGCGCGGTACGGATTTTTCTTATCCGGGCGGCGGGTCTTGAGCTCCTTGAGCGTCTCCTCCAGCTTGTCGATGAGCAGGTATTTCGGCGCGACATAGGTTGCAAGCGTGATGACGTGGAATTCATAGCCCGTGATGCGCGGATTGTCGCCCTTGCGGTACTCACCGATGGCGCGGATAAGCTCGCACACATGGTTGTGCTCGGCGACGGCGCTGCGGATGGCCGCGTCCGACACGTCGATGCCGTAGTGCTCGTGCAGCGGCGTGAGGATGTGGTTGCGGCACTGGAGCACATACAGATTCAGACCGTTGTCGTCGGCCTTCATCGGGATCTCCATGTACTCGTAGAAGAACTTCGGCTTGCTCTTGCCCATGGTCTTGAGCAGCTCTATGTTCTCGACGGCGCGGTTCATCATCGAGCAACCGTCCGGCGTGATCATGCAGTCGGCAAAATTGTAGCCGCCCTCGATGGCACGCTCCAGCAGCGCGCGGCTGTACTCGCACAGAAAGCTGGTCATGTAGTACGTGGCCATTTCCATGGAGCCGGTGCGCGGCGCGCGCAGGCGCGTTGAGAACGCTCCAGGCAGGTTCAGCAGCGGCTCGGGCGTGTTTTCGCAGGCATAGGCAACACAGATCTTCCCCTCGTTCTGCGCCTGTGCGACCAGGTCATTGTGCGCTTCCTGCAAAAGGTTTTCGAAGTATAAAAGGTGTTTCAGGTCTTTCATGGTTCACTCCCTCTTCGTTTGTTTTTCTATCAAAAGCGGCTGCGCGACCGCCTTTGTGTATCTTTGCTGCCCGCAGGCAGAAGGCCCGGCGCGATCAGCGCGCCTCGATCTGCTTGATATTGATCTCGTTGCCCTGCTGCAGCCAGGTCTTGCCGCTGCCGCAGTGCGGGCATATTTTTCCGTATTGTACGGTCGGGTAGGTTTGCTTGCAGTCGTCGCACCAGGTGACGGCCGGGATGATCTCGTACAGGAATTTCGTGCCTTGAATGATCGGCTCTTTCTTGGTATACCAATTCCAGCAATCTTCAAGATATTCCGGCACAATGCCGGAGACCTCACCGAATTCGAGCGTGACCGACTCGATCTCGGTGAGGTTATTCTCCTCGGCGATCTCCTGCACCTGCTTGACGACATAGGTAACGATGCTCAGCTCGTGCATGGGGGCTCCTTTCAGGAGGGCGGGCACAGCGGAAGGGATGCTGTGCCCGCCGCAGGATGGATACTTATTTCTTGTCCGTAAGGGACTTCTTGATGATCTTCACCTGACGCTTGGCGGCATAAGGCGCGATTGCCTTGAACTTATCCTCAGCCGGGATCATTTTGCTGTTTTGCGGCCGCACACGCTTGAGGTGGATGGCATCAAACTCGCACTTGGTCGTGCAGATGCCGCAGCCGATGCACTTGTTCGGGTCGACAACACTGCGCCCGCAGCTCAGGCAGCGGGACGCCTCGGAGCGGATCTGCTCCTCGGTGAACGTCACGCGGTCGTCCTGCATGGTGCGCACCTTCTTGCTGTCGATGGCAACGGCGGCACGTGCGGGCTTTTTGATCTTCTCGGTCGGCAGAACGATATCGTCCTTGTTGAGCTCCTTGAATTCGCGCGTATTGCGGTGGATCGTCAGTGTCTGGCCCTTGTTGACGAAGCGGTGGATGGACACGGCACCCTCGCGGCCGGTCGCGATCGCATCGATCGTGTACTTCGGGCCAGTGGCGCAGTCGCCGCCGACGAAGATGTCGGGCTCGTTGGACTGGAACGTCACGGCGTCGTGCGCGATCAGGCGGCCGTCGGCCGTCTCTGCCGCGGTGCCGGCCAGCACATCGCCGTAGACCGAGCGCTGGCCGATGGCGACCAGAACGTTGGAGCACGGGACGGTGATGGTTTCATTTTCGTCATAGACCGGAGCGAACTTGCCGCTCGCGTAGCGGACGGACACGCAGCGCATAAGTTCGATGCCGGTGACCTTGCCGCCCTCGCCGAGGATGGCCTTCGGCGCCCAGGAGTTGTTGATGACGACGCCGTCAGCGATGCCGGCGTTCTTCTCATCCGGCACGGTCGGCATCTCGTCGTCCTTCTCGAGGCAGTACATATTCACGCTGCCCTTGGTCAGACGCAGGGCCGCGCGCGCCACGTCGATGGCCGCGTTGCCGCCGCCGATGACGACCACGTCGCCCGTGAGCTTCTTAAGCTTGCCGGCGTTGACTTCACGCAGGAAGTCGAGGCCGCTCGTCACGCCGTTGAGCTCCTCGCCGGCGATGTTGAGCTTCGACGCCTGCTGCAGGCCGACCGCGACGTAGAACGCCTGGTAGCCTTCCTCGCGCAGCTGCTGGATGGTGATGTCCTTGCCGACTTCGACGCCGCACTTGAACTCCACGCCCATCTCGCGCAGCACGTCGATCTCGGACTTGACGACGTCCTTGCCGATGCGGAAGCTCGGGATGCCGTTGACGAGCATGCCGCCGGGCACGGCTTCCTTCTCGAACACGACCGGGCTGTAGCCCTCGATAGCCAGGAAGTAGGCGCAGGACATGCCGGCCGGGCCGCCGCCGATGATGGCGATCTTCTGGTCGAACTTCTCGTGCGTGCAGGAATTCATGGGCGGCACGTAGCGGTGCTCGGCCTTCATATCCTGCTCGGCGATGAACTTCTTGATCTCGTCGATGGCCAGCGGCTCGTCGACGGTGCCGCGGGTGCAGGCATCCTCGCAGTACTTTCTGCAGATGCTGCCGCAGACAGCCGGGAACGGGTTGTCCTTCTTGATGAGCTTGAGCGCGTCGGCATAGCGGCCGTCGCCCGCCATCTTGATGTAGCCCTGGATGGCGATGTGCGCCGGGCAGGCGGCCTTGCAGGGCGCCGTGCCGGTCGGCCAGGTCTGGATGCAGCCGTTCTCGTTGCGGTAATTCTTATTCCAGTGATCCTCGCCCCACTTGGTGTCGTCCGGCAGCTCATGGTGCGGATACTGGATGGGGCCTTCCTTGGTGCAGAGCTTCTGGCCGAGGCGGACAGCGCCGGCCGGGCAGGTCTCGACGCACTTGCCGCAGGCCACGCACTTCTCGGGGTCGCTCTCGGCCACGTAGGCGGAGGCGGACAGGTTCGGCGTGTTAAACAGCTGCGAGGTGCGCAGCGCGTTGCAGACGCCGACGGCGCAGTTGCAGATGCCGAAGATCTTGTTTTCGCCGTCGATATTCGTGATCTGGTGGACATAGCCGCGATCCTCTGCCTTCTGGAGGATCTCCATCGCCTCTTCATAGGTGATGTCGTGGCCATGGTTCGTCTCGCGGCAGTAGTCGGCAAAATCACCGACGCCGATGCACCACTCGCCCTCAACGTCGCCGGAGCCCTCGCCGCGGATGCGCTGCTGCTTGCGGCAGGAGCACACGCTCACGCCGATATGCCCCTCATACTTCTTCAGCCAGTGGGACAGGTGCTCGATCGGCAGAGACTTGCTCTCGGCCGGGATCGCCTTTTCGACCGGAATGACGTGCATGCCGATGCCGGCGCCTCCGGGCGGCACCATCTCAGTGATGCCCGCCAGCGGCAGATAGGCCATGCGTTCAAAGAAATCGGCCGTCTCCGGGAACATGTCCGACTGCTCGGGATTGATCATCATGATCTCGGCGCTGCCGGGAACGAACATGTCCAGCACCCAGCGCTTTTCATGGTTCGGATTCTTGCCGTCGAGATTCTCCCAATGGAACTCGACCAGACCGCTCTCGCTGATGGCCTGCATCGCTTTTTCCAGATAGGCTCTGTCAAACTGCGGGTTCTTCTTTGCGAGCTGCTCGATCGTGAGCGGCACACGCTTTTTCATCGTCAGAGCGATATCGAGGATATCGTCCGCCATCTTCTCGTTATACTTCACCGCCGTGAACTTGAGGGCGGAGTTAATGCCGAGATACTCCGGAGCATCCGGCGTGATCTTATCCTTTCCCAACAACACCGTCGCGCGATCCGTGATTACTTTTCCGAGCTTTGCAATTTTCTCGTCTTTTGTCATGTTATCGCTTCCTTCTTCTTTAGATTGCAGTCAAACGACATCCGCCCGTTCCGACACAAGAACGGATTCGGATGCAGCTATGTTAATTAATTAACCCTGCAATGTCAAGGAGTCCGGAGCATTTTTGAAACAAGTCACAAAAAATCTGCAAAGAAATTGCGAATAGATTTTTTTGTGTGTTGAATCGAGGAGACAAACGTCGTATAATGTTTGAAAAACAAGAACAGTTTTCGTCTGGAGTGTTATGGATGCAAGATTCTGCCCGAAAGTTCAAAGAGGAAGTCGCAGAAGCTGCGATCTCCCTGTTCAAGCGCAACGGATACAACAACGTGACCGTAAACGAGATCTGCAAGGAATGCGGCATCTCCCGCTCCGTGTTCTACTCCTCGTTCAACGGCAAGCGCAGCATTCTGGAATACATGGTGGAAAAACCGCAGCACAACGATGATGCGAGCTTTATGAAATTTGCGCACGCAGACAATGACTTCGAGCGCATCTGGCAGCTGTTTGACCGCTTCATTGCCATCGCCTACGACTTCGGCCCCGAGCTCACGAGCACGCTGTTCATCATGCAGTTCGAATCCCCCGAGGGGATCCGCGCAGCTGTGCACGCGCTCGATGATCTGTTTGCGACACTGGCCACAAACTGCGCCAAATCAGGCATTATCGACTCCAAAGAGCCGCCGGATCTGCTGTCGCGCATCGCAACGGATCTGATCTGCCACGAGCTGTACGTCTGGTCCAGCCAGAAAGGAAACTTCTCGCTGCGCGCACGCGCGCGGCAGTACGCCGAGATCGCCTACCACGTCAAGCCGGAGTATCGCATGCCGGCCGAGCAGCGCGACGCACTATGACTGCAAGGCTCCCCCGCCAAGAACGCCTGCGCAGCCGCTCTTGGCCTTTGGACAAAACAGAATCTGCGCATATCCTTCCGCGCAAAAAACCAGCGGCAAGGCATTTGTTCCAGCCGCTGGTTTTTTCATTTGTATCAATCATAAACGTGCAGACAAACCGATTGCCGAAAAAATTCAAAGCTGCGCTGCAAAAGCGCTATCCGATCACGTTAAAAAATTCACGAGATCATTATAGCAGAAGCAAATACACAACGCAAGTACTGTTTTCTCACACGCGTGGACTTTTCAGCGGCTTTTTGCGGTGCAAAAACGGCTGCCGGAATCCCTTTAAGATCCGGCAGCTGTTACGTGAAGTATGATATTGGGCTGTGAGGTCATTCCCACTCGATCGTGGCGGGCGGTTTGGAGGTGATATCGTAGACAATGCGGTTAATACCCTTGACCTCGTTGACGATGCGCACAGAGACGCGGTCGAGCACGTCATACGGAATACGCGTCCAGTTGGCGGTCATGAAGTCCGTCGTTGTGACGCTGCGCAGCGCGAGCGTATAGTCATACGTGCGGCCATCGCCCATAACACCGACAGAGCGCATATTCGTCAGCACCGCGAAGTACTGATTCATCGTCTGCTCAAGGTGTGCCTTGGCGATCTCATCGCGGAAGATGAAGTCCGCGTCACGCAGAATGTCGAGCTTATCCTTGGACACCGCGCCGAGGCAGCGAATGGCCAGACCCGGACCCGGGAACGGCTGGCGCATGACCAGATACTCCGGCAGGCCAAGCTCGCGGCCGAGCGCACGCACCTCGTCCTTAAACAGCAGACGCAGCGGCTCAATGATCTCCTTGAAATCCACAAAGTCCGGCAGGCCGCCGACGTTGTGGTGGCTCTTGATGACGGCAGCGACATTCGTACCGGATTCGATCACGTCGGGATAGATCGTGCCCTGTGCCAGATAGTCGACCGAGCCGATCTTCTTGCCCTCTTCCTCAAAGACGCGGATGAACTCCTCGCCGATGATCTTGCGCTTGGTCTCCGGGTCGGAGACGTCCTTCAGGCGCGTAAGGAAGCGCTCCTCGGCGTTGACACGCACGAGGTTGATGTCCCAGTTTTTAAACGCGGCCTCGACTTCGTCGCCCTCGTTCTTACGCAGCAGACCGTGATCGACAAAGATGCACGTGAGCTGGCTGCCGACGGCCTCGGCCAGCAGCGCCGCCGCAACGGAGGAGTCCACGCCGCCGGAAAGCGCCAGCAGCACCTTGCCGTCGCCGACCTTGGCGCGGATGTCCTCAATGGACTTGCGCATGAAGTCGCCCATCGTCCAGTCACCGGTCGCGCCGCAGACCTCATAGAGAAAATTGCGCAGCATGGCCTGACCGTACTCGGTGTGGTTGACCTCGGGGTGGAACTGCACGCCGTAGAAGCCGCGCGCCTCATCGCAGATGCCGACCGTCGGGCAGGCATCCGAATGCGCCACGAGCCGGAACGACTCCGGCACCTTGGCCATATAGTCCCCGTGGCTCATCCACGTGACGCTCTGCTCCGGCAGACCGCGGAACAGACGGCAATCGGTGTCAAACCATGTCTCCGTCTTGCCGTACTCACGCGCGGTGTCTTTGCCGGCGGCGGTCACTTCCCCGCCGAGATACTGCGCCATGAGCTGGCAGCCGTAGCAGATGCCGAGGATGGGGATGCCGAGCTGGAAGATCTCCGGATCGACCTGCGGCGAGCCTTCGGCGTAAACGCTCTGCGGACCGCCGGTGAAGATGATGCCGATGGGGTCAAAGGCGCGGATCTCCTCCACGGTCATGGTGTTCGGCTTGACTTCGCAATAGACATTGCACTCGCGCACGCGGCGCGCAATGAGCTGGTTATACTGTCCTCCGAAATCGAGGACGATGACAGACTGATTCGGCATGGATGACGCTCTCCTTATTCGACAGTAACGGATTTCGCGAGGTTTTTCGGCTTATCGATCGCGCAGCCGTTGGCTTTTGCGACGTAATATGCAAAGAGCTGCAGCGGCACGATCTCCGCCGGGACGACGAACAGATCGTCCATACGCGGCACGAGGATCACATCGTCCGCCTCGGAATAGATGGCGCGATTGCCCTCGAGCGCCACGCCGAGCACGCGCGCACCGCGCGCCTTGACCTCTTTGACGTTGCTCATGGTCTTGTCAAACAGCGGCTCGTAGCACGCGACGGCGATGACGAGACGGTTCTCCTCAATGAGCGCGATCGTGCCGTGCTTGAGCTCGCCCGCAGCATAGGCCTCCGAGTGCAGGTAGGAGATCTCCTTGAGCTTCAAAGACCCCTCCATGCAGACGGCGTAGTCCACATTGCGGCCGATGAAAAACAGCGACGGGTTATTCTTATAGCGCTCGGCCAGCTGCGCGATCTGCGGGTTGAGATCGATGGCGCGCTGCACCATCTGCGGCAGGATCATGAGATCGTCCGTGAGCTTTGCCGCCTCTTCCCTGCTCAGGCAGCCGCGCTTTTCGCCCAGATAGAGCGCCAGCAGATACAGCACCGACACCTGCGTGGTGTAGCCCTTCGTGGTCGCAACGGCGATCTCCGGGCCTGCCCAAGTATAGATGACGTCGTCCGAGATGCGGGCGATCGTACTGCCGACGACGTTGACGATCGAGAGCACATACGCGCCCTTGGACTGCGCCTCGCGGATGGCGGCGATGGTATCCGCCGTCTCGCCGGACTGCGAAATAATGATCATGAGCGTATGCTCGTCCACGATCGGGTCGCGGTAGCGGAACTCACTCGCAAGGTCAGCATCGACCGGAATGTGCGTGAGCTTTTCAAGCGCATACTTGCCCGCCTGCCCCGCGTAGAACGCCGAGCCGCAGGCCGTGATCATGATCTTATTGAAACCCATGAGCTGCTCGTCGGTCATCTTCAGCTCGTCAAACACGACGCGGTGATCCTTCACACGCGGGTCGAGCGTGGACTTGATGGCACGCGGCTGCTCCATGATCTCCTTGAGCATGAAGTGCTCGTAGCCGCCCTTTTCGGCCGCCTCAATGTCCCACGCGACGCGGGAGACAGGCTTGTGCACGGGCTTTCCGGTGCAGTCAAAGACGGTATAACCGTCGGCGCGCACCTCGGCGAGCTCTCCGTCGTCAAGATAGACCACATTTTTCGTGTGCGACACGAGCGCCGTCACGTCAGAGGCAAAGAAGTTTTCGCCCGCGCCGACGCCAATGATCAGCGGGCAGCCGTTGCGCGCGAGGAACATCTGCTCCGGGCAGTCGGCGCACAGAATGCCGATCGCATAGCTGCCCTCCAGACGGCCAAGTGTCTTCATGACGGTGTCCTTCAGGTTGCCGTCGCCGGTGTAGTACATATCCAGCAGGTGGACGATGACCTCCGTGTCCGTCTCGCTATGGAACTGAAAGCCCTTGGCCTGCAGCATCTCGCGCAGCTCCATAAAGTTTTCGATGATGCCGTTTTGCACGATGGCGAACTTGCCGTCATTGCTCACGTGCGGGTGGGCGTTCGCCTCCGTCGGCGCGCCGTGCGTTGCCCAGCGTGTATGGCCGAGGCCGATATAGCCGTGAAGATCGCTACCGTCATGCGTTTTGGCCAGCAGATTCTTGATCTCGCCGCAGGCCTTGGCAAGCTCGATCGTGCTGCCGTCGAGCACGGCGATGCCGGCCGAGTCATAGCCGCGGTATTCGAGCTTCTGCAGCCCTTCGAGAAGGATCGGCGCAGCCTGCTGCGCGCCGACGTATCCAACAATTCCACACATAGTCGGTTCTCCTTATAGTTCTATAAAAATCCGTCTTATCCTGATTCTATGCCGACACCCTGCAAATACGTACAGAATGCCAAAATAGCATGCTAAATTTTATACCGTTTGGCGGCTCGTGTCAAGTTTCGGTTTCGCAGCACGCGTATGTGATTCAAAATTAAATGCGCACCATAAGTTATGAGATTTCTTTCATCGACATCCAAAAGTCTTTCTTGGATTGTCAAGTTAAGTGCAACAGGGTATCAAAGAAGACTTCAAAGGGAGA